>OGQA01000594.1_pt1 | contig 18381 bp, 5 predicted proteins | sample 1553011 | NCBI WGS metagenome assembly OGQA01 (sample SAMEA2580256, study PRJEB22360) | human gut metagenome | biome: human gut; feature: human-associated habitat; material: faeces | place: Denmark | collected 2008/2010 | reverse complement strand
TTTTACCTATTATATTGGCATTCATGCTTATGCTTACCGGATGCGGGATGGGAGAAGAAGGCATTGTGCAGATACTGGAGGACAAACAACCCCTGCAAAGTGCTGCGCAGCCCGAGGAACAGCTTATCGAGCGCCGCATAGAGATGACCGGAGATATTTCGCAGCCGGGCACCATGGCCATAATGTGCAGCGAAGGATACTGGCGCACATGGCGCGTGGAAACGGCCGACCAAAACGGCGAAGTGAAAGAATACCGATACGAAATCGAAAGCATGCTTCCGCAGGATGCGGAGCCATCCGCCGTGCCGGTAACGATAACGTTCAACGGCAATATGCTTAAGGTGGAGAGCGAGGCGATAGCAATGGAGTCGCCCATGCAGCTTATGCTTAACATTGATGACGGCAAGGAACTGACGTTCAGTGTGGTGCATGGCAGTGAAGAGGAGAACTTCACCGTGCGTCCGACTGACGAAAAAAAGTAGATCAACGTTGAGGTATACGTTTTTATCACAATAACAGGAGGAGAAAATGAAACGCACAAGAACTAATGCAAAGCTGTTGGCGCTTATATTGGCGCTGGTGTTTGCGTTTGAGCTGCTGCCCGCGCATATGGCGAGCGCGGCGGAAAACATCAGCAAATGGCCCGCGCTTACGAACGAAAGCGGCTGGATGACGACGAGCAGCTATATTCAAACCAGTTCAATAACCAGCGATGAATATCCCGGCGTCGGCAACATGATGCTGAAAAGCGCCGGTGATGACAACAACAGCCTTATAAAAAAGGTGCAGATACCAGGGCTTGACCCAAGCGCACCGATAGAAAAATATAATCTTACGCTTAGCGTGACGCATCTTGCTGCTGATCGCAAAGAGGCAGGCGCGGCGGAGGGCGTGTATGAAACGATAAAACTGCCGCGCGCGAATTATTATTACCCGCAGCGCGTGATGCTGCGTGCGCAAAACGGCAGGGAATGCCCCGTATACATAGTCGCAATTCCCGAACAGCACAGCTATAAGGATGAAAAGTTCGATTACTCCGAAGTAATAGACCTTATGCTTGAGCTGGACGTGCGCACACAGGCCCTCCTGAGCGAGCTGAAGAGCACCAATACGGCGGAAGCAGGCGGCTACTATCCTGATATGCAGGAAGCCATCTATAAAATGAATAACGATATAGCCACTTCCGGCCTGTATATGTACTGGCGGCATACCGGGATTGACTTCAAAACAAAAATGGAAGAGATGTTTGAAGCCAAGAACAGGCATACCGATCTTAGCCCCGAGCAGTGCAAATACGTACTTACCACCATGGCCCAAGAATGGCTGGACTATTGCAGTGAACGTATTAAGCAGCCCGAAATAGCATCGCTGCGCGTGCTTGGCGCGGAAGCCGTAAAGACCGGCACTAACGAATTTACGCTGAGCTTGCCCGCAGGGACGGACTTTAACAGCGCAGAAAGCACGCTGGAAATAGAGTTCATAGGCAGAGCGAAAGCAATAGTGGATGGCAAATGGGCCAACGGCCAAACGCTGTTCATTGAATGCACTGCGTGGGATCAGGCCACGGGCGTTGAATTCGGCAGCATAAAGAATATGTACCGCCTGAAGCTGACCACGGGCGAACCCACGATAAGCGTCAGGTACTTTGCCGTAAACGACAGGGTCGCCACGATAGACGAAGCGGCAGGCTCTATATCGCTCAACCTTGATACAGCATGGGATTGGGAACAGACTCCCGTTGTGGAATGCTCCGGCAGCGGATATGAATTCCTTGATGAAAACGGTGCAGTAGTGGCGGCGGATGCGGAAGGCAAAACAGACCTTAGCGCGGTAAAGACGCTGCGCATCGTGCTTAACATAGCCGGCGGCGAATACACGAAGGATTATGCGCTTAACATAACCCGCGGCAATTCCGCAGAATGCGAGCTTAAAGCCTATTCCGTAGGCATAGAAAACGAAAAGGTTGAAATAAGCGGCACAAATGTGACCGTAACAATACCGTTTGACACGGATTGGAGCACGTTGAAGGCCGAATATACCATATCCTACGACGCCACCATAAAGGCGACCGCAGAGGAAGATTTTGAAAAATCCGAAGCGAAGCCCATAGTTTACCGCGTAACGGCGCAGGACGGCAAAACATATAAAGATTACAGCGTTGTGGTCAAAAAGGAGAAGGCTTCCGGCGAATGCAAGCTGATATCCTTTAAGTATGGCGCGGTTGCCGGCAGGATAGATCACGACAAAGGCACCGTAACTATGACCCTGCCCGCGGGCTCGAACACAACGTTCGCCCCGAGCATTACAATATCCGAATTTGCGACCATAACGCCCGAAATTGGCGCGGCGCAGGATTTCTCCCGCCCCGTTACATACACCGTAAAGGCGCAGGACGGTACGGAAAAGAAATACAGCGTTACCGTTACCGTTTCCGCCCCGCAGGATAATCCGGACAGGGAAAAGCTCCAGAACCTGCTCAACGGCATAATATCCTCCTATAAATCCAAGGCGAGCCTTGGCAGTTGGGAGCAGATGGACCTTGGCATTTATGCCAACCCTGCCCAGGGCAGTACCACGCAGTATATAGACCTTGCGGAATGGGCGAAGAACTGGAAAGTGACCGCTTCCACCATGGATACGGTAGTCGAGCGCAACATAATTGCCCTGACTGCGAACGGCTACGATTGTTCCAATCTGGCTAAGTACAATAACGGCGAACCGTTTGTGAACAGTAGCGGCGAACAGATAGACAACCTGTTTGACGACCTTGAACGCGTGCAGACATACGGCATGATGGGCGATGCGTTTGCGCTTATAGCGCTGGACATGGGCAATTACACCGTGCCTGAAGGTTCAAGGTATTCAAGGAACAGTATACTCAGCAGGATAACAGGCAGCGGCAAGCTTATAACCGGTACAGAGGTGGACATGGGCGCAATGAACACGTATGCCATAGCGCCTTATGTTGACGACCCCGTGTATGGCGATAAGGTAAAGAGCCTTATACAGGAAGGCATAGAGAGCATTGCCAAGGCCATGAATCCAGACTTTACTTTCACATACAGCGGCTTTGCCAACAGCGAATCCACGTCCCAGGTAATATGCGCGCTGTGCGCATGCGGCGTTGACCCGTATACCGACCCGCGCTTTGGCGACGGAAAGACCAACATAGTTACCCAGTGGGTGGATAAGTTCGCCTGGGCCGGCGGCTTCAAACACGTTGTATCCGAAACGCAGCCCAACAGTATGGCTACCGAACAGGGTTGCTACGCGCTCGAATGGTATCTCGGGTTCCTTGAACGCGGCGGCGCGGGCAAGGCATACCATATGTATTACAACCGTTATAACTTCGCAAAGACCCTTTCTGCCGAGGCAAACATCCTCTCCTTTGCAATAGATGGGCAGAATGGCGAAATAACTGAAGGTGAGCGCAGCACGATCGCCGTTACCGTGCCGGATGGCATGCCGCTTGACAGCATCACGCCCGAAATGGTTTTGTCCGCGGGTGCAAAGCTCATCGTTCCCGAACTGCCGGTAAAGCTGGTGGCGGGTACCGAGCAGCCGTTTGTGGTGCAAGCTTCCGACGGAAAGACCACCAAGACATATTATGTCACCGTTACCTACGGCAACGTGGACGCAACGGGCGCGGATATACCTGCGGACGGCATAACGCTTGAGGACGCGAACAGGCGCGCGCTCAATATTGTTGAACGAAAGGTAACGAACACCGCGGACGGCACGGATATAGTGCTGATAATAAACAACACGGTGGATCTGACCAAGCTGCGCATAAAGGGCGAAGCGTCCTACGGCGCGGAGGTAACGCCGGCGCTGGACGGCAAAAAGACGATGGACCTTTCCGACTTTACGGAGTTCACCGTTGTATCTGGCGACAAAAAGACCACCAATAAGGTGCGCATAAAGGTAATGATAGCCGCGCAGGCGGAAATGCTTACGTTCCGCGTACAGGCGGACGGAACATGGTACAGCGGCGTTATAGATAACGACAACAACACCATAACAGTTTCTGGCGTGGACGACAGCGCGCTCACTACCACCCTGCTTACTGCGGAAGCCACGTTCACGGCGGGCAGCAAATGCTCCCCCTCGTCCGGCGCGGCGGTGGACTTCTCCAACGTTGTTGAATATACCCTCACCGGTACGGACGCGCTTGCAGGCCGCACATATAAGGTGAAGGTGCTCAATAAAAACGGCAGCCTGATAACCGCCGGCGGCAGCACGCCCGTAAGTTCGGATGCCATGATAACCGGCTTCAACGTGCTGAGCGCGGAAGGCGTTATAAACCACGGCGCGGGCACAATCGTCATAACCCTGCCTTACGGCACAAACGTTACGGCAGTCGCGCCTATAGTCACCGTCAGCGCTGGGGCGAGCGTAACGCCCGGCTCTTACCAGATGGTGAACCTGTCCGTTCCAGTTGTATACACGGTGGTGAACGGTAAAACGACCAAGCAATACACGGTAAGCGTTGTATATCAGCGCAGCGTTGCGGATCAGCTTTGGGACAAGATGGCTGAAGAAGGCAACAACTCCGTTAAGGATCACCAGGTGAGCCACGACCCGCACGGCCTGCCGGGCGGATACGGTTCATATTGGGATTCCTCTAAGGGATATAACCAGCGGGGCGGCAGTTCCGGTTGGGGCAATCTTGGCACGGGCTGGGGCAGCACCGGCACGGGCTGGGGCAGCACCGGCACAGGCTGGAACAACTCCGGCACGGGCAGGGCATGGAACAGCTCCCGCGCCGAATGGACCGATGTACTTGATTGATAATGTATTCAATGCGGAAGAGTTGAAATACACGGAGGAAAACATATGAAAGCTAAAAAACTGTTGTCCCTTCTGCTGGCGCTTATAATGTGCGCGGGCCTTGTGCCTGCGCAGGTGCTGGCGGCGGGAAACAAGACCATCGTAATAAATACCGATGGCGTGGAAAACGGCACCGTGGAGATAGTATCCATACCGGACGACGCCACGCAGGACGGCAATAAGATTACCGGCCTTACGGCGAAAACGGGGTTCGTAACGGTTAAGGCCACGCCCAAGGAAGGCTACGAGTTCATTAACTGGACAGCCAGGTTTACTATGAACAATGGCAGTACATGGGTGCCTAAAACCACACCTAATGTACATTACGTTCTTAAAAGCGGAAACACGTTTGGTTCCAATCCGATGGAGATCGCACCGGGCTCAATTGGTAGCGCTAAGGCCTATCTTGAGTTAACACCTAACTTTGGCATACCGCTCAAGCTGGCCGTTGAATCGAGCGACCCTGAAATGGGAGAGGTTGTGCTGGGCCCGAACACGGGCAAGCAGCTCACCGAAAAAACCGAAAAGGGCTACGTTGGCAGCTATACCGCGGGCAACGTGGAAATAGGCTACCGGCTGAAGGACAGCGAAAAGTACCAGTTCGTGGGTTGGACAATACGCTATACCAACGGCGAAAGCGGCATAGTTGACGATCTTGACGTATACCATTATCATGACCTTGGCATGTCTAAAACCACGACATGGCCATATGACAAGGAGCCTTGGAGCACTGACGAGACCGTTGTCGGAAACACCGTACGCGACCTTATTGATTACAATAGGAAGGGCATAAAGCACGACGCTACAATAACCGCCGTGTTTAACGACAAAACTTCGCCAAACTATGCGTTGCAGGATAGTTACTGGAATATTAGAATGCATGTAATATTCCAGACTCAGACTATCTATTACCCCACTATAACCGGATGGGACAACACCACAAACGAAGTGGTTGTGGAGTTTAATGATATTCCGGCGGCTGATGTACTTAAAAGCGCCAATGAATGTTCTATATTCATGCCTATAGGCAAAAGCGGTAACACTGGCAAAACTGCGCCCGGGCTGGTAATAAGCTTTACGGACGACGCACCGAAGTATACCTATAAGGACGAGAATAAGCTGGAATATGGGTTCGGCCAATATACGATTGATGATTTTGCCGATGCATATGAAATACATTTCAACGTGCTTGATAACAACGGCAATACCAAGCCCGGCGTTATAAGGCTGAACTTTAAAAACAGGGGCAAGCTCACTGCCGAACACGGCGCTGTGCAGTACCTTGGCAAGCAGTATGAAAACGGCAGCGTAATAGACTTCGTTCCCGATGGCGACGGCGATGCCACCATGACCGCCGTGCCGGAAGAAGGCTACAAGCTGCTCAAATGGATAATAAACGGCGCCGAATATCCCGCCAACGGCAACGACATAACTTTTGCCGTGCCGGAAAGCACGTTTGATATTCAGGCCGTGTTTGCCGCGCCCGAATTTGTGGTCGCTGGCAAAACTCCCCGCTTTGACATAAGAGATAACCTGCTTACGCTCACCCCGTTTGTCACTCTGGCGACGGAAGGCACCGTGACCGGCTGGTCTAACGATACGGACGAGCAGGTGGTCGTAACGTTCAATAACGTAGGCACGCTGCCCAAGTACGTTGCCGCGTATTATAAACTGAACAGCGATTCCTATGCGCCCGACGGAACATCGCTTTCCTTCGATGGCAGGGAGACCGGAGACAAAGGCTCATGGCTCAGCTGGAGCAGGTATTACTATACCCAGCTCAATGCGGACGATTACGAAATACCCTTTACCATTACCGATAAGAACGGCTTTGTAAAGCGCGGCGTGATACGCTTCGAGCGCGACGGCAAGGCCGGCATAGAAGCCGAACACGGCAGCGTTATATATAACGATACCGAATATACCAACGGCCAAACCATAGACGTTGCCGCGGGCGAAATAACCCTTCAGGCCAAGGCGGACGAAGGCTATGCTTTCGCGGGTTGGGAAATAGCCGGCAAGGAATATTCCGATAACCCGCTGACCGTTGAAGCGGACGGCAAGTTCTTCATTATCAAGGCCAAGTTCGCCAAGCTTGTTACCGTAAGCACGGGCGAAGGCATAGTTTCCGAAGGCGCGGCCAGGTTTGCGGACGACGAAACGGCTGAAAGCAAAACCGTTGCCGCGGGCGGAAGCGTAAGCATAACCAACGTGCCCGGCGAAAAGAGCAAGTTTGTTGCGTGGCACGTTGAATACGAAAAGGCGGAAGGCAAGTTCATGCCCGCCGAAGAAGGCCGCCATTATACCCTTGGCGAGGGCGCAAGTTATACCGACGGCACCATTACCATAGTTACCAAGGAATATAACCTTAGGGTATATCCCGAATTTGAGCGGACTTACAGCATAACCCTGCAGCAGGCGGAAGGCGGCAAGGCGAACTTTGCCTACCCCATACCCGCCATAGGCAAGGATACCGTATCCGGCCTTACCAAGGATTCCGCTGAGGTAACGTGGGAGCTTGAAAGCACCGAAGCCGGCTACAAGTTCAGCAGCTGGGGCATAGAATACTTTGACACGACCAAAAACGAATGGGTAGCCGACACGACGCCGAGCGGCTCAACTGTATTATACCGTTACTGGACTCCCGTAAACGGCGACGGCCGCAGGAAGGCCTCAATGTCCGTAAAGGTAACGGAATACGACCTGCGCATAACCCCGCAGATCTTTAAGGGACACACCGTTGAAGCTGTGGCGGATCCTGCCGCGGGCGGCACGGCGGAAGTGAGCGGCGATACTAATGGTTACTTCTATAAAAACGAAAGCGCCAGGCTGAAGGCGACAGCAAACGACGGATACGAGTTCAACGGCTGGACTGTGGAATACAAGCAGGATGACGGCACCTACGCGCCCGCCGAATCGCTCACGCATTATTATCCAATGTCGGGTACCATGAACACGGTGAACACGACCGTTAGAGTGCTCGATTACGACCTCCGCTTAACGGCCAAGTTTACCAAGCAGCTCTACGTGGAGCTTGCTCAGGGCGAGCACGGTACGGCGGAGTTCGTGGGCGTAACGCCGGACGCGGACAACCGCGTGTATGGGCCGGACGACAGCACCGGCAACATAGTTGCAACCGTTAAGGCCACGCCGGAAGAGGGGTACGTGTTCGGCGGCTGGGAAGTTGTAAACGGCGAAACCGGTAATTCGGTATCGCCCTCCGAAACCGGCTATAGTTTCCATTACGAGATAGCCGACGGCGGCACCGTGGCCAGCAACCCCATGAGCGTGGGCTTCTCTAAGAGCGAGATGGACAGCTACCACGTTAACCTGAAAATAAAGCCGGTATTCGGCAAAGGTATAAAGGTTACAGTTGGCAGCGACAACAGCGCATACGGCACCGTAACTCCCGAAGGAGAGAACATTATTTCGGGCACCAACGGAAGACTTGATTTCAGCGCGAAGCCCGCTGAAGGCTGCATGTTCATGGGTTGGGAAGTAACCTATGCCGACGGCACCGAGATACCCGATGAAGAAAAGGGCAACATGTTCATGTTCAACGTGAACACCGTTAACAATGACGAAACGGGCGACAATAATCAGCTGCTGACGTTCAACTGTGAGAAGGATCTGAAGCTGACGGCGCACTTCGTCAAGAAGGGTGAGCCTAACTTCGTAAGGTATAACACCAATTCTTACCACGCCGGCTGTCTGATGATGCCCGAGTCTACAATTTATGCCCCCGGCAGAACTGTGCCTTCAAGCTTCACCGGCTGGTCGAACGACCTGTCCGAACCTATCGTGATAACGTTTAACGCTGCGGCACAGGCAGATAAGGCCGTAAGTATATTCTATCGGTATAGGTATACGGTACTTGCCGCGCCCGATGTGTCGTTTGACTTTGGCGAAGGCACTGAACACAGTAATGCGAGCGATTCCACGAGAAGCTATAAATATACCTTCTCCGAGGAAGAAGCCGCTACGCTGTACGAACTGCCGTTCACCGCGACCGATGCTAACGGCAACGTGAAGAAGGGCGTTATACGCTTCACCCCCGCGCGCCGCGCGCTGATAGAGGCCGAAAACGGCGCCGTGTCCTATAACAATGCGACCTACGCCGCGGGCAGCATAATAGACTTCCCTGCGGGCGAAGCCACCATCACCGCCGCCGCCAACGAAGGCTATGCTTTCGCGGGTTGGGAGATAGAAGGCGTTGAACTGAGTGAAGAGCAGGCCAAGAGCGAAACCATCACCTTCAACGTGCCTGAAAAGTTTTTCACCATAAAGGCGAGGTTTGAGGTGGAAAACAAGGTCAACGTAACGCTGAGCGTAAACGAGGCAACATACGGCACGCTGACGAGCGAAAGCAACCTTACCGGCCTGAAGAAAGGCGATAAGGTGGAACTGGTCGCCGCGCGCAACCCCGATGGCTACGAGGACTTCCTGCTTTGGCACATAAGCGGCAAGGAAGGCACAGACTATACAATAGATAACGATCCCGAAGTACCCGGCAAGGCCACGCTGACCGTGCTCGGCACGAAGGACATATCCGTAATGGCTGTATTCCGCGGCAAAGTCGTAGGCTTGCAGACCAGCGGCAGGAAGTATGCCATTATGCCCGTAAAGCATGGGCAGAGGCTGATAATAACCTACCTGGGCCATCAGGACATGAAGGTCGGTGTTACAGAAGTAACGGGATGGAACAATAACCCCAACGAGCCGCTTGCCGTGACCATCACGCTCAATGGCTTCAATGATGGTGGCGATCTGGTCGTGCTGAAGAAGTATATGGGCATGATGCGTGACAACGCACCTGACATACTTGCACCGGGTGCCTCATATGTGTTCCCCGGCATGGAGGACACAGCCACCGGAGTATCTGTCATTGGCATGATGCGAATGCAGTTTACCGATGGCTGGGACAGGACAAAAACGTATCATTTCAGCATAGTTGACGAAAGCGGCAACGTGCTGAAGAACGGTACCGTTGAGTTCAGGGCTAAAGGACTTGCCAAGATAGAAGCCGAGAACGGCGCGGTAGAGTTCAACGGCACTAAGTATAATAACGGCGAAAAGGTGTACCTTGGCACAGGCTCCGCCACCATCACCGCCGCTGCCAACGAAGGCTATGCCTTCGCAGGTTGGGAGATAGAAGGCGTTGAACTGAGTGAAGAGCAGGCCAAGAGCGAGACTCTTACCTTCACCGTGCCGGAGAAGTTCTTCACCATAAAGGCGAAGTTTGAGGCGGATACCACCCCCGGCATAAAGGTGACCGTGAAGAGCGAGAACACCGCCAAGGGTTCCGCCGCCGCAACGACCGACGGGCTGGATAACTTTAAGCCCAACGGCACAAGCATAATAGAGCTGAGCGCCACCCCCGCCGCCAACTGCACGCTGGTCGGCTGGACAGTGACGGATACCGCAAGCGGTGAATACCTTGACAAGAGCCTTTATACCCTGTATGAAGAAGGCGAAAACAAGCTGCTGCTGGCAAAGGGCGTTGATAAGGATGTTACCGTTACCGCATACTTTGCCAACTCCACCGAAGGCGTGTTCGTGATGCCCGGCGAGCGCCTGCCCGCGTTTACTATAACCGGCAAGGACGGCACGGTGTACACCGGCGCGATAGAAAATTGGGACAATAATACATATAACGAGATAGTCGTAACGTTCTCCGGCTTCGGCACAAGCGACATACTTGGTCAGGATATGCTGATAACCCTCAGCAACGGCAGCAGTGATGTGCTTGCCCCGACAGACCTTGTTATGAAGCGTACCGATGCGGGCAACGGCAAGGAAGAGGTCGTTCGCCATGAGGACGGCGGCAAGGTGTATTACAGCCTTAGCGACTATCAGCGCGAATCCAGAATACCCTTCACCTTTACCGACAGGAACGGCAACGTGAAGAAGGGCACAATAAAGCTGAACCTTGATTACCGCGCGGAAGTGTATATCAATGGCTTCTGCCAGCCGGCAGGCGACAGACTCGGCGGATATGTGCTCTATAACGGCAACAAGTATTACAGCGGCGACGTTATCCCCTTCGAACCCGATGCGGAAGGCTACGTTACCATAACCGCCGTGCCGGAAGAGAAATTCGCCAATATAGAATACGTGTTCAAAAATTGGAAGATGGACACGGTGGAGCTGACTGCGGACGAGGTTTATGCCAACCCGCTCAAGTTCAAGCCTTCCAGGGAATACTGCGTGATACAGCCGCAGTTTGCGGGCGACGGCCGCCTTGTGGTGGTGACCGATGCCGAAAACGGCCGCGCCGAATTTAAGAAGAACGGCGAATTGGTAGAAGGCGGCGAAGCCGACGGCATTGCTTACGGCACGGATAAGCTGAGCGTGGAAGCTATACCCGACGACGGCTATGTGTTCGTAAGGTGGCAGGTGGAGATGAATAATTCCATCACCGATCCGGATCTATGGGTAGGCGAGAAGTTCACCGAAGATGAACAGGCAAGGCTCCTTGCGCGCAATACTTCCCTCAGCGAAAGCGATATAAGGGAGGCCAAGCTGGACTTCACGCTTGAAGGCGGCATATATGCGCTGCGCCTTACGCCGCTGTTCGGACTGGACGCCAAGGGCGCGACCATAACGCTGGATAACAGCGAAAGCGAGAAGGGTACCCTTTCCAGCGAGGACGACCTGACAGACGTGCGCTGGTACCTGCCCGCCGTTACCATAAAGGCCGAAAAGAAGGACGGTTACGAGTTCCAGGGCTGGACAGTCACGTCCACCGCAACGGGCAAGCGCCTGTATAACGGTAAGGATTACGAGATGGTTGAAGTGGACGAATATACAATGACCATCAGGCCGCTCAGGACCAGCACGCAGGACATGACCGTTAAGGGCATATTCCCTGAGTATCAGCCCGTGCACGGCACCGTTAAGGGCCATGGCTACGCCGTGGTTTACGAAGGCAAGGAATACCGCGAGGGCGACGTGATAACCTTCCCCAACGGCAAGGGCATAGCCACGCTTGAATGGAAGCCGGACAATGCGAACGCTCACTTCGTATACTGGTCCTTCAGCGATTATGTGATGAACAATGAATCGGAAGCCCGCAGGCAGCCGAGGATAGACGTTCAGCTTCTTGAACGTGACTTCGAAATAAATGTTGTCATGGGCTATCACGTGGATTACCGCATAATGTGCGACGGCGTGGATATAACCCGCAGCGATGATTGGGGAAATGCGACCGGAACAAATATCTATTCGTTACAGGGACGCGAGAGTTACGATATAAGCAAGTATCCGACCATAGATGACGCGATAGACAATTACTCCGAAATTGCCAGAAACAGCAACAGCATTAACTATGCTGCACCCGGAGACGGCGTGATATTCTGGTTCGATGAAAACTTCAGGCTTGGGGGAAATGTTATCAACGGCAGAGTGAAGTATGTCTACGACAGCATCACCATTGAGCCAGCTGCCGAAGAGATAGGCATCGCTAAGCGGCTGATAGATAAGCAGTATGGCGGGTATGAAGACAAGAGCGATGAATACCGCGTGTGGGCGGCGTATGTAATGCCCGAAAGCGACATTACCATAGTTATAAACATCCGCCGCGTAAGCTACAGCCAGATCACCGCGCAGCCCAACAACACCGCCTACGGTTCCGTGACCATCTCTCCCGAAGCTGCAAGCGGGGACGGATATTACAAGGAAGGCACTTACCTGTGCATCAATGCCGCCGCAAAGAGCGGATACCGCTTCGTAAAATGGGAAGAAGCGCAGGGCAGCAGCTATCTCAGCGAAGAACAGAAGCTGAACAGCAGCCTTAACCTTAAGGTAGGCGCCGATTCCGCCGCGCTCACCGCCGTGTTTGAAGAGGACCCCGAACCCGTTGCGCAGGCGCTCAACCTGGTGGTTGACCCCGCGGGCAAGGCGAACGTGCTCGTGAACGGCGCGAAGGGAGTTACCGGCGCGTTTGAAGGCGAAAGCGTTACCGTGTCCCTTGGCGACTTGGATGATTATTACGAGTTTGACCATTGGGAAATAACCCGTGACAGCAGCGGCGAATCGCTTATAACCAGCGCGGCAAGCTACAGCGAATCCATCACGTTCGTTATGCCGAACGGCTCTGTGACTGTTAAGGCTGTGCTTAACGAGAGGGCTATCGGCGTAAACTGGAGGTATTGGATAAAGAAGGGCGATAATGCATATACCGGAAGCAGCGTCACTACGCCCTACATGGCCGATATAAGCATATGGAAGAACGGCGTGCTTCAGGACCTGAACAGCAAGATAACCGTTGTTAAGGGGGACACCATAAGCTTTGAAGTTAAGCTTAAGGATCCGAACAAGTATATACTTGAAAAGATATGGCTTGTTTCGTCCAACTATATGGTAAAGAATTACGACGACTATAAGGGCGAATACACCGTTACCAGCTGGAAGCACAGAGGAAAGAAGATATACGGCCTTACCATAGAAGTATACTTCGACACCAACAACGGCGACATACAGCGTTACAACCTGAACGTTGTGCAGCCCGCGTCCGGCGGCACGATAGAGTGCAGCAGCGTATATCCCCTTGCGGACAGCGTAGTAAAATTGACCGCCAAGCCGGAGGAGAATTACAGGCTGAAGCGCTGGATAGTGACGGACGAATACAACAATGCCGTGGATGTTACCGTGGACGACAGCGACGCCAACAGCGCCAAGTTCACCATGCCCGCTGCGGACGTTACCGTAACGGCGGAGTTTGAACAGACCGATGCAAGCGGCGCGGAGATACTGGCCGTGGACATCCTTTCCGGCAAGGGCGGCGCGGTGATAGCGTCAGGTACGCTTGCGGGCGACGCATGGACAGTGGACCTGAGCGGCGTTATAGACAAGGCCACCGCGGACGGAATACCGCAGGGCACATCCGGACTGTATATGCGCATAACCGCAAACGAAGGCACGACCGTGGAGCAGGTCAATGCATTCACGGGCGACTGGTCGAATGGCGACATTGCGTGCTACATGCCGCTGAACCAGGGCGTTATATTCATAGCGCATAACGGTGAGCAGAGCAGGAATTACACCATTACGCTTGCTTATAGCGAACCCGGCGCGCCTGAGCTTTCAAACGGCTCTGCCGAGCGCATAAGCGACAAGGAAGCGAATATCAAGTTCACCTCAAGCGAAGGCGGAAGCTGCTACTATGTGGTGGTTGAGTCTGGCGCTGCCGAGCCCGCAATAGATACCGAAGGCAGGGGCATGAGCATATCCGCAGGTGAAAACACGCTGATGCTGACCAACCTTGCCAAGGGCGCGCGCGATATCTACATCGTTGTGAAGAACGCAAGCGGCGTAGCGAGCAAGCCCATGAAGATAGAGATTCCCGCGTTCAGCTCCGGCGAGGACGATGGTGAATATACCATAAGCGTAGCCGAACACGTCGGCGGCACGCTTACGCCCAGCAGGACAAGGGCAAATGAGGGCGACGAGGTGACCATAAGCATAAGCGCGGCGGACGGAATGCAGATGAAGGTCGGATCGCTGACCTATACCGAAGCTATTGAGAATGGCAAGACCGTTACCATAGAAAACGGCAAGTTCACCATGCCTGCCTGCGATGTAACGATATCCTGCCAGTGGGAGAGCACTGCGTCCCAGCCCACGGGCGGCGGCATAACCGGATTTGTTATAGACGGCATTCCAGGCACGATAGATGTCGGCGGAAACATTGTCGTTACCATGCCGTACAAGACCGACGTTACTGCGCTCAGGCCGGTGATAACGGGCGTGAACATAGCGGAGATGACCCCTGCCTCAAGCGAGGCTGTGGACTTCACCAAGCCCGTTATATACACCGTGACCCTTACCGACGGCACCGTGAAGCTGTACACCGTTACCGTGCAGCTGCATAATGCCGGCGCTGCCAATGAACTGTGGGATAAGCTTACCGATCCCAGCCAGACGCTGCCCTGGTGGAAGTACGCCGAGCAGCAGCGCAACAGCGGCTATTACCCCCGCTACTGGTAAGTCGCACAACCTAATCTAAGCTCCCGATAACACCCCCGCCCGCCAAGGTTTTAACCCCGGTAAGCGGGGGTGAGTTTGTTAAAACACAATTGGCAAGCAATGCAAGTGTTTATACACTTGCGAAAAAGCCTGTCAGGGAGAACCCTGAGACCCCGAACGGTTTTTGCAAAACCGGCTGCGCTCCGACGGAGCTTTTTGTTGCTGTTTCAGCATTATTATGCAGTTATAGCATTGACATGTTATCAATATTGGATTATCCTATAAGAAGAGAAAAAGCGGAGGAATATAATATTGAGTCAGATTGCGGCACGCATCCGCGCATTGCGGGAACAGGCTTTTTTTCGCAGCAGAGGCTTTCAAAAGCATTGGGCATTGCCCAGTCCAGCCTTTGCCGCTACGAAACCGGCGAGACTGAACCTTCGGCTGCGGTTTTGCTGAAATACGCGGATTTCTTCGATGTCTCCATGGATTACATATTCGGCCGAACCGATGACCCGCACGGCGCTGCACCGGTTCGCAAAAGCGTGGACGAGCCGGAATTGGAACAGTTCATAGAGATGTGTTTCGACCCTAAGTCATCAGCAAACGCACGGCTGAAGGAAACGTTGAAGCAAATGATGAGGGAGGCTAAAGAGTGAGCAGGGAAGTAGCGCATAGTTTAGAACATTTTGACGAGGTCATCCATATCATCGATAATGCCCGCAGCCGCGCCATGAAAGCAGTCAATGCAGAGCTTATTCAGATGTACTGGGAAATCGGCTCTTATGTCAGCGGCAGAGTGAAAGATGGCGGCTGGGGAAAAAGCGTGGTTGCAGATTTTTCCGAATTTCTGCAAGCGCATTATCCGGGAACAAAGGGATTTTCTGCGCAGAACATCTGGCGTATGAAGCAGTTTTATGAGACTTATTGTGACAACGAAAAACTCTCACCACTGGTGAGAGAAATTCCATGGACAAGCAATCTGCTGATTATGACTGGCTGCAAGACCGACGAAGCGCGTGAGTTTTACCTTCGCCTGTGCATTGCAAATCGTTACACAAAACGCGAATTGGATCGTCAGATCGGCAGTATGCTGTATGAGCGGACAATGATCTCTCACGAAAAACATAAGGATTTGCTTGCTGGGAACGGCGGACTTGCGGCTTTGCGCGATTCCTATGTGTTTGAATTTCTCGACCTTGAGGAACCGTACAAGGAAAAGGATTTGCGGCGTCAGATTGTCTCTCATCTGAAAGATTTCATTTTAGAGTTTGGACATGATTTCACTTTTGTTGGCGAAGAATACCGCGTTCAGGTCGGCAACACGGATTTCTTCATTGATTTGCTGTTCTATAACCGTGCATTGTCCTGCCTTGTTGCAATCGAATTGAAAATTGATACCTTCCGACCTGAACATCTGGGACAGCTCAATTTTTATTTGGAAGCACTTGACCGTGATGTAAAGAAACCAAATGAAAATCCGAGCGTTGGTTTAGTCCTCTGCACCGGTAAGGATGATACTGTAGTCGAATATGCGCTCAGCAGGTCCATGTCTCCGACAATGGTCGCAGATTACACATTGCATCTGCCTGATAAAGCTATCCTGCAAAACAAGCTGCGTGAACTGACAGAGCTTGCGTTGGAAAGCGGTGAAGGCAACGAGGGTGATGAAGAATGAACGCTGTTATCTACGCCCGCTATTCCTCAGACAGCCAGCGCGAAGAATCCATTGAAGGTCAGCTCCGTGAGTGCCGGGAATATGCTGAACGCAACAATATGACCATCGTTGGAACGTATATTGACCGGGCATTATCTGCAAAAACGGCAGATCGACCGGAGTTCCAGCACATGATCAAGGACAGCGCAAAAGAGCTGTTTGAGATTGTCCTTGTATGGAAACTCGACCGCTTTTCCCGCGACCGTTACGACAGCGCGCACTACAAGCACATTCTGAAAAAGAATGGTGTGAAGGTTGTTTCTGCGAAAGAGCATATCTCCGAAGGTCCGGAAGGAATCATTCTGGAAGCAATGCTGGAAGGCTATGCCGAGTTCTATTCTGCCGAGTTATCAGAAAAGATCCATCGTGGACAGAAAGAGAACGCGCTGAAAGGGAAAAACAACGGCGGTGGCGTTCCGCTCGGCTATCTGTTGGACAAGAAAGCACAGAAGCTTGTGATCGATCCCGTGACTGCACCATTAGTGGTTGAGATATTTGAAAAGTATGCTGATGGCAAATCGGTTCGTTCCATTGTTGAGGATTTCAATACCTGCGGACTTAAAACGAAAAAGGGACAGCCGTTCAATATCAATAGTTTCAGCTCTCTGCTGAAAAACCGCAAATACATTGGCGAGTATCGCTATCAGGATGTTGTAATTGAGGGCGGCGTTCCTGCTATCGTTCCGGAAGACCTGTTCAACCGTGTGCAGGAACGCATGGAGAAGAACCGCCATGCTCCCACAATGGCAAAAGCAAGAGAGGACTATCTGCTGACAACAAAGCTGTTCTGTGGTAAGTGTGAGCGCATGATGGTTGGTGAAAGCGGCAAGAGCCATACCGGCGCTATGCACTATTATTACAAATGCAGCGGTGCGAAGCGCCTGAGGGATTGCGACAAGAAGGCTGTTCGCAAAGACTGGATTGAACGTGTTGTTGTCCGCCTGACCATGCAGCGCGTCATGGATGAAGAAAAGATCAACAGGCTCATTGACGCAATTCTTGTTATGCAGGAGCAGGAAGACACAACAATCCCTGCGCTTCGCTCACAGCTTGCGGAAACCGAGTCCTCCATTGGAAACATTCTGAAAGCAATCGAGCAGGGCATTTTCACGCCGTCCACCAAACAGCGGCTTGATGAGCTGGAAGCACGAAAAGAAGAAATCCTTGTGAATATCCAGACTGCTGAACTGCAAAAGCCAAAGCTGACCCGCGAACAGATGACGGCATGGTTTGAGCAGTTCCGTCATGGCGATCCAGCAAACCGTGATTTTCAGAAATGCCTGATTGATACATTTGTAAACGCCGTGTATGTGTTCGATGATAAACTGGTCTTGACCTACAACTATCAACATGGGACGCAGACAATCTCGCTTGACGAGATCGCGTCGGCACTGAGTTCGGATTTTGATGGGGCTACTCCACCATGAAGGTATCGTTTTGGTTGTGGATATTGAAGGTATGCTTACCTGGAAAGATGACATCCAGATAACCAAAATATCCATCTGTGCAGTATTGTTCTGCCTCCGGAGCTGCGTCTGCCATTTTTTGAAGGGGGTTAGACGCATTATCACCATATGGTACAGAATTGGTGTGCTATTTACTCTGGAAGCCGACCTTCCAACATGAGAGAAAGCTCACCATAGACCTTTCCAAAGCTACGAATCGGCAGTGTCCGTTTTTGGTTACTTCAAATGTAGCCAGATACAGTGTCTTAAGAAGCGCTTGTTCACTTAGAAACCTGGGGGCTGACCAATGCGCCGATGCTGGTTGCCAGAGGCAGTAACTGGGCGGCAAAGTTGTTGCCTATCAACGTTCCCATTGGCTTCCATTCTTTACAACAGAATACTTGACTTGGAATGAGCTTGCTT
>OGQA01000589.1_pt1 | contig 18436 bp, 15 predicted proteins | sample 1553011 | NCBI WGS metagenome assembly OGQA01 (sample SAMEA2580256, study PRJEB22360) | human gut metagenome | biome: human gut; feature: human-associated habitat; material: faeces | place: Denmark | collected 2008/2010 | reverse complement strand
ATAGGTGGCTTTACTCTCCGCCGATGTCAAATCCAGCTCGTCCATCTTCACTTCGATCTCGATATGTTCTTTACTTTGAAGTTTGGACAACAAGCATACCGTCTCCACATGTGCCGTTCTTGGGAACAGATCCGCTGCGGCGGCGCGGACGGCGGTATAGCCGTGCTCCGCAAAGCGCTTCACGTCCCGGCCCAGCGTGGCCGGGTCACAGGACACATACACGATCCGCCGGGGCGACATGGCGGCGGCCGCCTCCACCACCTCCGGAGCAAGCCCCTTTCGGGGCGGGTCGACGCAGATCACGTCAGGCCGCAGCCCACGGTGAGCCAATTCCGCCGCCGTTTCCTTGGCATCGCCGCAGAAGAACTCCACGTTCTCCACGCCGTTGGACTTGGCGTTCTGCCATGCGTCGTCAATGGCCTCCGGCACGATCTCCGCGCCGATGGCCTGCTTGCAGTGCTGGGCCATGCACAGGGTGATGGTGCCCGCCCCGCAATAGAGGTCAAGCACCGTCTCCTCCCCCGTCAGGGCGGCGAACTCCACCGCCTTGCGGTACAGCACCTCCGCCTGTGCCCGGTTCACCTGATAGAAGGACGGCACGCTGAGCCGGAACGTCAGTCCCCACAGGGTGTCCCGCAGGGTGTTCTCCCCCCACAGGGTTCGGTAGCTGTCGCCCAGGATCACATTGCCCTTTTTGCGGTTGACGCCCCAGACGATACCCACCGCGCTGGGGACAGCCTGTCGCAGCAGCTCCACCAGCTCCGGTTCACGGGGCGCACGTTCTCCGTTGCCCAACAGGCAGATCAGGCTCTCCCCCGCCCCGTTGGTACGGACATACAGATGCCGCAGCAGGCCCCGGCCCGTTTTCTCGTCATAGCAGGGCACCCGGAACTGCCGGATGTACTGCCGCACCGCCTGAGCCGCCGCGTCAGCCTGCGGCATTTGCAGACGGCACCGCTCCACACCGATGACCTCGTGGCTGCGGGCGCGGTAAAAGCCCACCGTACCGTTGGGCGCGATGGGATACTGGCTCTTGTTGCGGTAGCAGTCCGTGTCCGGCGCACCCAGGATCTCCTCCACATGTACATCGCTGCCGCCGAGACGGGTCAGGGCGTCCTGCACCCGCTGGCGTTTGGCGGCCAGCTCCTCGGCATAGTCCATGTGGCGGAAGTCGCAGCCGTGCCGTCTGCCCGCGCCCCCCCCCCCCTGCCGTAGTAGGGGCAGTCCGGCTCCTGCCGGTGCTCGGACGGCGTATGGATGGCCGTCACCTTGCCGAAGGCGGCGTGCTTCAGCACCTTCATGATGAGGATATCGCAATCCTCGCCCCGGATGGCCCGGTGGACGAACACCACCTGCCCGTTGACACGGGCGATGCCCAGTCCCTCGGAGGAATAGCCCTCGATGACCGCCCGGACGGTCTGGTTTTTTTGCAGCGTTTCCATGTGACCTCTTTCTCAAAAATAGGGGAAGCCACCGGCTTCCCCTATTTTCATGTTCTATTAAAACTCGAATTTCTCTGTGACCTTGCGGATGGCCTCGGCCATGGTGCCAAGGGTCTTGTTGTCCCGGCCCTTGCTGCGGCGCACCAGTGCCTGCAGGGCGTCCAGCGCCTGCAAAAGCTTCTGATAGACCACACCGGCCCGGCTGCCCTGACCGTCGAACACGGTTTTCTTCCGCTCCGGCAGGAAGCCCTTTGCCAGCTGGGTGCAGGTGATCAGGTCGTACTCCTCCGTATACTGGGGCGCGTGGGCGTTGAAGCCCATGGCGCTGACCGTCTCGGCAAACAGGGGCGCTACCTCCCGGTCGCCGTGGACGATGAACACGTGCTGGGGCTTGGGCTCCTTGAAGTGGGAGATCCAGTCCAGCAGATGATCCCGGTCAGCATGGGAGCTGAGGCCCTGGAAATTGACGATCTTGGCCCGGACAGCCACATCCTCGCCGAACAGCTTCACGCTGGCGGCGCCGTCCAGCAGAGTACGGCCCAGCGTACCGGGGGACTGGAAGCCCACGAACACCACGGCGCTGTCGGCACGCCACAGGTTGTACTTCAGGTGATGGCGGATACGGCCCGCGTCGCACATGCCGCTGGCGGAGATGATGACCTTGGGGGTGCCGTCCATGTTCAGCAGCTTGGACTCCTCCACCGATTCCGTCAGGTGCAGGCCAGGGAAGCTGAACATATGGGTGCCGTCCTGCACCAGTGCCAGCGCTTCCTCGTCCAGATAGCCCCGGAGATCGCCGCAGAAAATGCGGGTGGCGGACTTGGCCAGCGGCGAGTCCACATACACCGGGAAGTCCTGCACGGAGGTCACCAAATGACGATCCTTGATCTCCCGAATGAAGTACAAAAGCTCCTGAGTGCGGCCTACGGCGAAGGAGGGGATCACCACATTGCCGCCCCGGCCCAGCGTCTCGTCGATGATCTGGGCCAGATCGTCGGTATAGCTCCACACCTCGGTGTGGTTGCGGTTGCCGTAGGTGCTCTCCATCACCACATAGTCCGCCCCGCCGAAGAACTGAGGATCCCGGATGATGGGCTGATCCACGTTGCCGATATCGCCGGAGAACACGATGTTGCGCTTCTCGCCGCCCTCGGTCAGCTCCATGAGGATGGAGGCGCTGCCCAGCAGATGGCCCGCGTCGATAAACGTGGCCTTCACGCCCTCGCACACGTCCACGGTCTGGTGATACTCGCAGGTCTGCAAAAATTCCGGCACACGCATGGCGTCCGCCACGGTGTACAGCGGCTCCACGTTGGGGCGGCCGGCGCGCTGGTTCTTGCGGTTCTGATACTCGGCGTCGCTCTCCTGAATGTGGGCAGAGTCTGCCAGCATGATATTCAGCAGATTGGCCGTCAGCCGGGTGGTGATGATCTTCCCCTGAAAGCCGTTCTTGATCAGCATGGGGATACGGCCGGAGTGGTCGATATGGGCGTGTGTCACCAGCACGGCGTCGATGCTGCCGGGGTGGAAGGGCAGCGTGGCGTTGTCCACCTCGTCCCGTCCCTGCTGCAAGCCGCAGTCGATGAGAATGTGCTTCCCGTTGACCTCCAGACAAGGGCAGCTGCCGGTGACGCACTGGTCAGCGCCGAAAAAGCTCAGCTTCATGGCGTACATCCTTTCCAAAAAGTTCACAGATTTGGTCAAATTTTCTGCTATGATAAATTACTTGTTATCATACCACGTTCCCCCGCCGTAGGCAAGCTGTAATTCACCTTAAACAGCACTGGGGCGGCGGTTCGTCAAATTTCCTTTGCATCTGGCACGTAAGTATGATATACTGATATTTGTATTACTATGTGATGCATGAATTCTTTTCACAGAAAGGATCAAAATACATGGGACTGATTACCAAGATCTTCGGAACCTATTCCGAGCGTGAGCTGAAATCCATCTGGCCCATCGTCCACAAGATTGAGGGCATGGAAGCCGAGTACAAGGCCATGACCGACGCGCAGCTTCAGGCCAAGACGCCGGAGTTCAAAGAGCGTCTGGCCAACGGCGAAACGCTGGACGACATTCTGCCGGAGGCCTTTGCCACCGTCCGCGAAGCGGCGGACCGCGTGCTGGGCCGGCGCCCCTATCCGGTACAGCTGGTGGGCGGCATTGTGCTGCATCAGGGCCGCATCGCCGAGATGAAGACCGGTGAAGGCAAAACGCTGGTGGCCACGCTGCCCGCCTACCTGAACGCGCTGACCGGCAAGGGCGTGCACATCGTCACCGTCAACGACTATCTGGCCAAGCGTGACTCTGAATGGATGGGCAAGGTACACCGCTTCCTGGGTCTGACCGTGGGGCTTATCATCCACGACCTCACCAAGGAGGAGCGGCAGAAGGCCTACAACGCCGACATCACCTACGGCACCAACAACGAGATGGGCTTCGACTATCTGCGTGACAATATGGCCATCTACTCCAGTGAGCTGGTGCAGCGGGGCCACAACTTCGCCATCGTGGACGAGGTGGACTCCATCCTGATCGATGAAGCCCGTACCCCCCTGATCATTTCCGGTCAGGGCGACAAGTCCACCCAGCTGTACGACATGGCCGACGCCTTCGCCCGCAAGCTGAAGCGCTTCGTCATCGTGGAGACGGACAGCAAGGAGGAGGAAGACCCCAACATCGACGCCGACTACATCGTGGATGAAAAGGCCAAGAGCGTCACCCTGACCGCCCGCGGCATCGCCAAGGCGGAGGAATTCTTCCATCTGGACAATCTGGGCGACCCGGAAAACAGCACTATCTCCCACCACATCAATCAGGCCATCCGCGCCTACGGCATCATGAAGCGCGATGTTGACTACGTGGTGAAGGACGGCGAGATCGTCATCGTGGACGAGTTCACCGGCCGTCTGATGTTCGGCCGCCGCTACAGCGAGGGTCTGCATCAGGCCATCGAGGCCAAGGAGCACGTCACCGTCGCCCGCGAGAGCAAGACGCTCGCGACCATCACCTTCCAGAATTACTTCCGCCTTTACAAGAAGCTCTCCGGTATGACCGGTACGGCGCTGACCGAGGAGGAGGAATTCGGCACCATCTACAACCTCGACATCATCGAGATCCCCACCAACCGCCCCATCGCGCGTATCGACGATCCCGACGTGGTGTACAAGACCGAGGCGGCAAAGTACCGCGCGGTCATCGCGCAGGTCAAGGAATGCCACGCCAAGGGCCAGCCCGTGCTGGTCGGCACGGTGTCCATCGAGAAGAACGAGCACCTGTCCTATCTGCTCTCCCGCGAGGGCATCAAGCATAACCTGCTCAACGCGAAGAACCACGAGAAGGAAGCCGAGATCGTCGCGCAGGCCGGTAAGCTCGGCGCGGTGACGGTCGCCACCAACATGGCGGGCCGCGGCACCGATATCATGCTTGGCGGCAACGCCGAATACATGGCCAAGAACGATCTGCGCAAGGTCGGGCTCTCCGATGAGCTGATCGCCGAGGCGACCGGCTACGCTGAGACCGACGATCAGGAGATCCTCGACGCCCGCGCGCTGTTCGCCGAAGCGCTCGCCAAACACAAGGCCGAGATCGCGGGCGAGGCCGACCGCGTGCGCGAGGCCGGCGGTCTGTTCATCATCGGCACCGAGCGCCACGACTCCCGCCGCATCGACAATCAGCTCCGCGGCCGTGCCGGCCGTCAGGGCGACCCGGGCGAGACGCGCTTCTACCTCTCGCTCGAGGACGATCTGCTGCGCCTGTTCGGCGGCGAGCGCATCACGAACCTCATGGACCGCATGAACCTCGACGAGGACACGCCCATCGAGAACAAGATGCTCTCGAAGTCCATCGAGAACGCACAGACCAGCGTCGAGTCCCGCAACTTCCAGTCCCGTAAGGCGACGCTTGAATACGACGACGTGATGAACAAGCAGCGCGAGATCATCTACGGGCAGCGCAAGCAGGTGCTCGACGGCCGCAACCTCAAGGATACCATCTTCGGCATGATCCGCAGCGGCATTTCCAATCAGGTCACACTCCACTCCGGCGAGCACGGTAAACTCGACGAGGACGGCGTGCGCGAGATCCTCGGCAGCCTCGAGGGTATGTACTTCCCGCGCGGCATGGTCACCGAAACGCCCGCCGAGCTCGCCGCCATGGGCGAGGACGAGCTGACGGAGCTGTTCTTCAACGCCGCCGTCACCACCTACGAGCGCAAGGAGGAGGCCGTCACCTCCCCCATCATGCGCGAGCTTGAGCGCGTGGTGCTGCTGCGCGTGGTCGACGAATACTGGATGGACCATATCGACGCCATGCAGGAGCTGCGTCAGGGCATCCGCCTGCGCGCCTACGCGCAGGTCAACCCCATCGACGCCTACAAGAAGGAATCCCTCGAAATGTTCGAGGAGATGATCTCCGCCATTCAGGACGAGACCGTGCGCCGCATCTTCTCCGCCCGCATCAAGAGCGAGGCCGAGGTCAAGCGCGAGCGCGTGGCCGAGGGCATCGTCGCCACCACCGCGGGCGACGGCAGCGTGAAAAAGCAGCCGCGCAAGGTGCAGAAGATCGGCCGCAACGACCCCTGCCCCTGCGGCAGCGGAAAAAAGTATAAGCAGTGCTGCGGACGGTAACGGACGCAGTCTGCTGATACATGGCATACGAGCGGTTGCCGCATCAGCGGCGAGCGAGCTGCCATCCGGCATTTTTTGCGCTGCGCGGCAGCGCGGAAAATAAGCAGTGCTGCGGACGGTAAAAGCAAAAGGGGTATTCTCTTTCCGAAAGAGAATACCCCTTTTCGGCACGAAGGCGCGCCGGTCCGGAGGCTCCCGCCTCCGGCAGGACGGTCTGCCGGAGGACGTCACGCAAATAAATTCGCATCGGTCAGGCACACAGGGGGCGCTGAATATGGTCGAGTCAAAAATCTACATTGGGCTGAACGATCTGTCGACGAACACACAGCTCTTTGAAAACGAAAAGTATATCAGGGTGCTTCGTAATGTATGCTATTCCTACAAAGTGCCTTTTTCCTTTCAGGTGCAGGAGGGCGGGTATATTTACGAAAGCGGAGAATACGCCCGGGAGACCAGTCTGGTCCTCACCCTGATCGACGTTGACAAGGCCGTTGTGAAGGATATCGCCAAGGACCTGTGCGCTTTCTTCCATCAGGAGTCTGTTCTGGTCACCGAAAGTCATCTGCAGGCACATTTCGTTCGCGAAACATTGGAATGCGGCGGTGAGGAAACCCTGTGAGGTGATCGGGCAAGTCAGGATCATTGGAGGGTATGAATGAATCAGCACGGGATTTTCAAAAAGTGGCTTTGGGCCGGAGTAATGGGAATTTTAACCATTCTGCTCTGCCTGATCGTTTCCGATGATTTATTGGGACTAAATTCCCCTCCCGCACGGAGTCAGATCGGGCATTATGTTTTCTGGGTAAGCCTGATCGGTTTGCCGTTGTTATTTTACAAGTTCGTTTCTTGGCGGTATACATTGCTGAATATCCCCCTTTATTTTTTGCTCTACTTTCCCGTCTATGAGCTGTGCGGCCTTAAACATACCCATTTATTTCTCCAAACAGGCGAGTTTATCAGTTTTCCGGTATGGTTCGGAGCAATATTGGTCACTGCCTGTTTTTGGGGGATACAAAGCCTTGTATATCTGATCTGCCATATCGCTTTTCATTTATTGAAAAAGCAGCAATAGCTTTCCATTCACTGCAGCCCCGCCGCGCCGTGCGCGGCAAATTTTCCCGCGCCGCAGGCGCGAAAGGAGGTCCCTTATGTCCTTTACCGAGCACAACGTCAACGGCGTGATCTTCGACACCGCCGGCACGCTCTCCGTCGGCGGCGTGCGCCACGCCTTCACCACCCGTCACGGCGGCGTGAGTCCCGCGCCGTTCGACTCGCTCAACCTTGCGAGCAACCGCGGCGACCGTGAGGAGAACATCCTCGAAAATTACCGCCGTCTCGGCGCCGCCGTCGGCTTTGACGCCTCGCGCGCCGTCGGCTGCCGCCAGATCCACTCCGACCTCGTGCGCGTCACGCGGGAGGAGGACGCCGGCAAGATTCGCTGGGACGAGCGGCCCTACGACGCCGACGCGCTCATCACGAACGTGCCGAACCTGCCGCTCTTTGCCTACGGCACGGACTGCTGCATGATCACGGTCTACGACCCGACCTCGCGCTCCATCGCCGCCATCCACGCCGGCTGGCGCGGCACGGCGAGCGGCATTGTGCTCAAGGCGCTCGTCACGATGATGAGCCTTTACGGCGCGGACCCCTACACGATGCGCGCGGCCATCGGCCCCGCCATCGGCAAGTGCTGCTTTGAGACCGACGGCGACGTGGCGGACACCTTCCATGAGCTCATGGACCCCGCCGTGGACGAGCGCATCGAGCGCCGCGGCGACAAGTACCACATCGACCTCAAATCCATCAACCGCCTGTGGCTGCTGCGCAGCGGACTGGACCCCTCGCGCATCGACGTACACCCCGACTGCACCAAATGCCGCCCCGATCGCTACTGGTCGCACCGCGGCATGGGCGGCGAGCGCGGCGGCATGGCGGCGGTCATTGTCCTGACGGAGGACGCCCTGTGACGCGGCGGCTGACGGTGCTCGCGCTCGCGCTGGTCCTCGCGCTCTCGCTGACCGGCTGCTGGGAGGCCGAGCCGGAGCCGGACGACTTCTGGGGCGACGAGCTGCCGCCGGAGGAGCAGGAGACATCGCAGCGCGAGCCGGCGCAGATCTCCGACTTCACCCTGCCCTATCTCTCGGGCCAGACCTTTGACCCCGTGACCTGCATCGACGGCGTGCAGCAGACCGTCGGCGCGCTGCTCTACGAGCCGCTCTTCACGCTCGACGCTTCGTTCACGCCGCAGCCTGTGCTGTGCGAGCACAGCAGCTGCGACGCCCAGGCGCTGACGTGGACCTTCGCGCTGCGCAGCGCAGTCTTTTCCGACGGCACGGCCCTCACCGCGAACGACGTGCTCGCGGCCTACCGCCGCGCGGCGGAGTCCGCGCGCTACGGCGCGCGCTTTGCGAACGTCGCCTCGATGAAGGCGCAGGACGCGCATACGCTGATCGTCACGCTGACGCAAGCAAACGGCAGCTTCCCCGCCCTGCTGGACATTCCCATCGTCAAGGCCGGCACGGAGAATGTCCTTGTGCCTCTTGGCACTGGCCCCTACGTCTACACAACAGCAGCCGACGGCGCGGCGCTGACCGCAAATCCCCATTGGCAAGGCAGCTCTCTGCCGCTCGAGCGCATCGTGCTTGCCGCGGTCAAGGACAACGACACCGCGCTGAGCCGGTTCGCCTCCCGCAGCGTCCACTTCCTCTGCCTCGATCCGACCGGCACCGGCGCACGGACGGTCGGCGGCGCGGTGGAGTCCACCGACGTGCCGACCGCGGCAATGCAGTACCTCGGCTTCAACCTGAGCCGTACTCCGCTCAACGACGCCGCGGTGCGCCGCGCGATGAGCGGCGTGATCGACCGCGGCACGCTTGTCTCCTCCCTGCTCTCCGGGCACGGCACGGCGGCGCAGCTTCCCATCGCGCCGCAGGACGCGGACTATCCGAAGACATACGAGTACCGCACCACAGCGGAGGAATATGCCACCGCGCTGGAAGCCGCTGGCGTAACTGCCGCGCGTCCGCGCAGCCTGACGCTGCTGGTGAACAAGGAGAATGCCTTCCGATGCGCGGTCGCCGAAAGCCTCTGCGCCCAGCTCACGACCGCCGCGCTGACGGTCACGGTGCGCGAATTGCCGTGGGGGGAATACGCCGCCGCGCTGGAGGTCGGCAGCTTCGACCTCTACCTCGGCGAGGTGCGCCTGACCGCCGACTGGGACGCGAGCGCACTGCTCGATACCGGCGGCGCGCTGAACTACGGCGGCTTTGCGAGCGAGCAGCTCTCCGGCCTGAACGACGCGCTCCTGCTCGGCGGGAACGCCTCCGCCGAGCGGTATGTCAAGGGCTTTGCCGAGGAAACGCCCTTTGCGCCGCTGCTCTTCAAGTCCAAAACGGTGCTCACGCCATCCGGTCTCGTGGACGGCATGACCCCAACGGCTTCCGATCCGTTTTACGGCTTCGCGGATTGGAGCTTCCACCTCTCCGGCTCGGAGAGCTGAGCGTTTCTCCCAACAATAAAAAAGCGTTCCGCGACCTGCTTTCGGTCGTGGAACACTTTTTCAATATACAGGGTCGGTTTCCGGCTCAATACTGGCGCACGACGGCAACGACCTTGCCGAGCACCTCGCACTCCCGCCCGTCGATGGGCTGGTAGTCGGGGTTCGCGGGCAGGAGCCAGATCTCGCCGTTCTGCTTTTTGAAGGTCTTGACCGTGGCCTCGTCCCCGATGAGGGCGACGACGATCTCCCCGTTGTTGGCGGTCTGCTGGCGGCGGACGACGACCAGATCGTCCGGCAGGATGCCGACGCCCAGCATAGATTCGCCGCGCACGCGCAGGGCAAAGAACTCGCCGCTGCGGCTGCCGGTATCAAAGGTCAGGTAATCCTCCACGCACTCCTGCGCAAGGATGGGGCTGCCGGCGGCGACGTTGCCGACGATGGGGATGCGGTTCTCCCGCGCGTCCCGCTCCTCCATGAAGTCAACGGCGTTCGACGGCGCCGCAGGGGCGGCGGGCACGGCAGGCGCGGTCTGCGCCTCGCCCTTGAGCCGGATGGCGCGGCCCTTGCCGGCGTCATGCTCCAGATAGCCCTTTTTCTCCAGATTCAGGATATGGAAATGCGCGGTGGACGGGGACTTGAAATTCAGCTCTGCGCAGATCTCGCGCACAGAGGGCGGATAGCCCCACTTGGTCATGAATTGGGCGATGTAATCGTAGACCTTCTGCTGCATTTTGGTCAGTTTTTTCATGGTCCGCTGCCTCCTTATCGGATTCTTTTCTGTATTATAGCACAGCAGCTCCAAGAATGCAACGACCGTTTGAGTGTTTTTTTGGTATTTTTTCTCCCCCGCTCCGCATTGACACTGGCGGCGCGGCTATGTAAAATAGGATCAAACTTTTATGTAACGAGGTATTTCTATGTCTGTTTCCTTCCGCGGGACCGAAAACTACGTCGCCTCGCCCGAGCTGATGGGCGCGGTGGACATCGCCGTGGCGCTGCAAAAGCCGCTGCTCATCAAGGGCGAGCCCGGCACGGGCAAGACCATGCTGGCGCAGGCCGTCGCCGACGCGCTGGGCAAGAAGCTCATCATCTGGAACGTGAAATCCACCACCAAGGCGCAGGACGGTCTGTACGTCTACGACGTCGTCCAGCGTCTCTACGACAGCCAGTTCGGCTCCGCCGGCGTGGACGACATCGCAAAATACATCAAGCTCGGCAAGCTCGGCGAGGCGTTCTCCTCCGACGAGCAGGTGGTGCTGCTCATCGACGAGGTGGACAAGGCCGACCTGGAATTTCCGAACGACCTCCTTTGGGAGCTGGACAAGATGGAGTTCTACATCCCCGAAACAAAGGAAACGGTCAAGGCAAAGCAGCGCCCCATCGTCATCATCACGTCCAACGCGGAAAAGGAGCTGCCCGACGCCTTCCTGCGCCGCTGCATCTTCCACTACATCGCCTTCCCCACGCAGGAGCAGATGGAGAAGATCATCCGCGTCCACTTTGACAAGCTCGACGAAGCGCTGCTCGCACAGGCGATGCAGGCGTTCTATTGGCTGCGCTCGATCGACAGCATTGAGAAAAAGCCCTCCACGAGCGAGCTGGTCGACTGGCTCCGCGCGCTCCAGCTCGGCGGCGTCGATCCCATGCGCATCACGCGCGAGATCCCCTTTGCCGGCGTGCTGCTCAAAAAGGACAAGGACATCACGGCGATGCAGCGCCGGATGCGGTAAGCCCATGTTTGTCGGATTTTTCTACCTTCTGCGTCAGCGCGGCTTCGGCGTTTCACTCAACGAGTGGATGACGCTCATGGAGGGGCTGCTGCTTGGCCTGCACCGCTCGACGCTGACGGGCTTTTACGACCTCTGCCGCGCTGTGCTCGTCAAGAGCGAGGCGAACTATGACAAGTTTGACGCCGCGTTTTTGGAGTATTTCAAGGACGTGCCCTTCCCCGAGGAGCTGCTGCCGGACGAGTTGACGGACTGGCTCAACCACCCGAAAAACGCGCTTGAGGAGTTCCGCGCCTTTCTGCGCGAGCAGGGCTATGCGGAAAAGAGCATCGACGAGATTCTCAAGATGTTTGAGGAGCGTCTCAAGGAACAGAAGGAGGAGCACAACGGCGGCTCGTACTGGATCGGCACGGGCGGCTACTCCAACTTCGGCAACGCCGGCCACAGCCCGCAGGGCATCCGCGTCGGCGGCGAGAGCATCTACCGCCGCGCCTTTCAGGTCGCGGGAGAGCGAAAGTACCGCGATTTCCGGCGCGACAACACGCTCGATATCCGCCAGTTCCAGATGGCGTTTCGCCTGCTGCGGCAGTATTCCGACCAGTCGCTCGGCGACAAGACGGAGTTCGACGTGGACGGCACCATCCGCGACACCTGCGACAACGCGGGCACGCTCAAGGTGCGCTATAAGCGCCCGCGGCGCAACACCGTCAAGGTGCTGATGCTGATGGACTCCGGCGGCTCGATGAGCTACTACTCTCAGCTCTGCTCGATGCTCTTTCAGGCGGCGCGGCAGTCCAACCACTTCAAGGAGCTGCACGTCTACTACTTCCACAACTGCGTCTACTCGCGCGTCTACACCGACCCGCGGATGTACCGCGAGCACGGCGTTTCGACCGAGTGGCTGCTGAAGAATTTCGGCAGCGAGTACAAAGTCATTTTCGTCGGCGACGCGCTGATGGATATGTACGAGCTGACGGAAAAGCGTTACGACTATTTCGCCGGCAGCGGCTCACTCTCCGGCATGGACTGGCTCAAGCGCTTCAAAGAACAGTACGACCATCTCATCTGGCTCAATCCCGAAGAGCCGCCGCGCTACGGCGGCTATTGGGGCCAGAGCTACGGCCACATCGCGCGGCTCATTGATATGTACCCGCTGAGCGTGGATGGACTCGAGCGCGGCATGAAAAAGCTGCTGGTGAGCAAATAGCACAGCAAAAGGGACCGTTCTCTTCCGCAGAGAACGGTCCCTTCAGTCTATTTGGGGCAGCGGGGCCTGACCGCGGGGCTTTTCCGTCCCATCCGCCCTCCGCCGGAAACGGGCCGGGCGATCACCCGTGATAGTCGCCGGTCGCGGAATCGACCGTGACAAAGGGAACGATCTCGCCGTCGATCTCTACATAGACCTGATAAACGCCGTCGCCCAGATCCTCATAGTGATGCGGCGTGACACCGTAATTTTCCAGCAGACTCTTTTCAAACCCGGCTACGTCCCACGCGGCGTCATCGCCGCTGTCGGCATCCCGCAGCCCCGCCGAGCGCATGATGGCTTCCACGGGCTCGACCGGCTCGCTGCCCCAGGTGATCTCCACGTCCGCGCACCCGGCGTCGTCCAGCAGCTCCCGCGCTTCATCGGTCAGCAGCTTTTGGTAGGCCTCGTCCACCAGCTCCAGCTTCTGCAAACACTCGGTCCGGTCCTCATTCTTTGCGCTCAGCCATGCGGAGGCGGCGCCGCTGATCTCGTCCGTGTCAAGGCCCGTATTCACGCCCCAGTCCAGCAGCTTGACCGCAGCCTGCACAGCCAGCAGCGAGGAACCTGCCGTTCCGACCGCAACGTCCGCGTCGATCTCGTCCAGAATGGGGAGCGTCAGCGCCTGCGGCGCATCGGCCGGCGCGCCGGAGCCGTCGGACTCCGCCGGAGAGTCCGTTTTGGAAGGGATACCGCCGTTCGACTCTGCCGGTGCGGCGCAGCCCGCCATACATACGGCAAGCAGCAGTATGGCCGCGAGCAGCCGTGCCGTCATGATTTTCTTAAGGTTTTTCATTGCATAGATCCTCCTGCCACAGGATCGTGAGGGCGGCCTGCAAAGCTGTCATATTCCCTTCCTCCTTACTTCAAGAGCTGCGGCACGAGGTTCAGGATCATGCCGCCCGCGAGGACGCTTGCGATCTGCCCTGCCACGTTCGCACCCACCGCGTGCATCAGCAGATGGTTCTGCGGATCGGCCTCAAGTCCCATCTTCTGAATGACGCGCGCAGACATCGGGAACGCCGAAATGCCTGCCGCGCCGACCATCGGGTTGACCTTCTTCTTGCTGAACAGGTTGAGGAGCTTCGCGAACATCACGCCCGCGATGGAGTCGAACACGAACGCCACGAGGCCAAGGCCCATGATGATGAGCGTATTCCGGTTCACGAACTGGTCGGCGCGCATGGAGAACGAGATCGTGATGCCGAGCAGCAGCGTGATGAGGTTCGCCAGCGTGTTCTGCGCCGTCTCGGAGAGACGGTCAAGGCAGCCGCACTCGCGCAGGAGGTTACCGAACATCAGGAAGCCGACGAGCGAGACGGACATCGGCGCGATGAAGCCCGCGATGATGGTCACGAGGATCGGGAAGCAGATGCGCAGCGTGCGCGAAACGTTCTTGGGGTTGTAGGGCATCCGGATGCGGCGCTCTTTTTTCGTCGTCACGAGCTTGATGGCGAAGGGCTGGATGATCGGCACAAGCGCCATGTAAGAGTACGCCGCGACGGCGATGGGGCCGACGTAGCTCGAGTGCAGCACCTGCGAGACGAGGATGGAGGTCGGGCCGTCCGCCGCGCCGATGATGCCGATGGAAGCGGCGTCCGCGAGGTCGAAGCCGAGCAGGACGGCAGCGACCATGGTGAAGAAGATGCCGAACTGCGCCGCCGCGCCGAAGAGCAGCATCTTGGGATTTGAGAGCAGCGGGCCGAAGTCGATCATCGCGCCGATGCCGATGAACAGCAGCAGCGGCAGCGCTTCGCTGGCCTCGATGGTTGTCTCGAAGAGCCACTGGATGATGCCCTGGCTCTCGCCGATGCCCTCGACCATCTGGTTGAGGACGCCGGAGCTCGGCAGGTTGACGAGGATGGCGCCGAAGCCCATCGGCAGCAGCAGCGCCGGCTCATAGTCCTTTTGGATGGCGAGGTAGATGAGCGCGAAGCCCACGAGGTACATCACGCCTTGCTGCCACGTCACGGCTCGAAAGCCGTCAAGCAGAAATTCCATAAAGTCGTTATCTAACCTTTCTTGAAATACAATATGGCGTCCGGCGTGTTACCAGACGCCATATTGAAATACTTCATTCTACAAGCAGTGGCTGCGAAGAAAAAAATGATTGTTTAGATGTATGCAGGAAAGGACGACTTTATTTCAGAATCGCAACGCCAAGGAACGCCCAGATAATCAGGAATGCCCACACACATGCGACCGCAAACCAGTTGGCGCGCAGAACCTCCTTGGTATTGTCACAGTGCGCAATGCCGAGCTGCCCCATGAGGTTGGTTGTGGGATACATGGAACCGGTCAGGCGGGTAGCAGCCAGAATGGAGATTGCAAACATGCTCATCGGAAGACCGGTGGCAATAGCGGATGCGCCGAACATCTCAGAGATGATCTTGATCTCCGCAACAGCGGCCGCTTCGATACCAAATCCGCCGACCACGGATGCAATCAGCATAACAGCGCTTGCATTGTCTCCGGCAAGTCCACCGAGCAAATTGGACAGCGCGGTGAAGCCGCCGCCAAGCGTGACGAGATTGAGCAGATAGTCAATGGTGACAAATACGACGAACATTCCGGCCTGGGACGCAATACCCTTGACCATGGAATTCACTGCGTGATCAATCTCCATGCGGGAGAAGATGGCAACAACAGCAGCGAGGATGCACATAACGGTCAACGCGTAATTGGTGCCCTGCTTGGAATAGATGCCGTAGCCGACCAGCGCAACAAAGGTAATAAGAAATGCGATCGTCGCGCGCTTTTCCTGCGCGCTGATGACGATAGAATCGAAATTCTTGATGTCATCGCTCAGCTCATAATATTCCTTGCCTGCTGTGCGCTTTTGCGTGCGGTTTGCCGCGATCCACATACCGATCAGCCAGACAGCAGAGAACGGAAGGACTGCGCCAACCATCAGCTGACCATAGCTCAGACCGGTAACTTCCTCAGTGATGAGAGTGACGCCAGTCAAGGGACCAACCATAAGACCGATCTCCCCGGACACCTTGAACAGAGACGCTACGACGCTAGGAGTAATGCCCAGGGACGCCATAATGGGAATAAGGATAGGGGCGATGACTGCATTGCCGCCGCCAAGCGTGCCGAGAAGACCGCAGATGATGATTGAGCAAATGATGAGCGCGATTTTGGCTTTGGTCTGCGTGTTGACGCCAATGCGTTTGACGATCCAGTAGACCATTGTGCGGCTGACGCCTGCCTCAGTCATCAATACGCCGAGACCTGCGCCGGCCATGATAATCATACCGATTAATGCCGTACTGGATCCGAGACTTGCCGCGAGGCCAACAGATACTGCTTTCAGATTCTGCCCAAGCATCAAAACTGCAAGGAAAATACCGACAATGATGCCGGACACATTGTTTTTCCCTCGGAACACCAAAACAATGTACACGACCAGAGGGATCAATGCGAGGAGTGAGGGAGCCTGAATAATAGACCAACTACCGAGTTCCATTTGATAATCCTCCTAAAATATATATGTTTCAGCACAAAATGCGGGGGCACAGGAAAAAGTCAGCACTGGTTATGACGTAGGATCGTTCCGGGCCTTGCACCTGTCAACTTTCCGTGATCGAGAACCTTTTCGCCAGAGACGATCACATACTCAATGCCGTGCGGGCGCTGAACGGAATCCTGATAATCTCCAGCTTGGCCGACGCGGGCCCAATCGAAAATCGTTACATCAGCGACTTTGCCGACAGCAAGAGTGCCGCGCTCATTCATACCCATCATGGATGCCGGCAGTCCGGTCATTTTGTATACGATGTCTTCCATGGGCATCAAATTCTTTTCGCGTGCCAGCTCGAGCGCATGGGGGAAAGTCGAAAAATTACGCGGATGCGGGGTATCTACAGTGATCGAACGGTCATAGGAGTAGTTGTAGCCGTCGCTGGCGACCGCAATGTCTGTACGGCTGAGGATATTCTCCATGTCCGCTTCGCTCTGTGAAAAGTAATTGCAGTGGGCGTTGGCATGGCATCTCTGCAAGATCGTCAACACAGCATCCACAGGCTTCTGACCGAGCTGTACGGCAATGTCACTGACCATCTTTCCCTCCCACGCAGGCTCTGCGCCGTGCGTGGAGGAAATCATCACGCGCTCCGCGCCGCCGCGGCTTTCCATTTCGCGCGAAATGTCGTCACGTAGCTTCTGCTCCGGCTCGTTGATACGGGCGAGCATTGGATGCAGACCGCCCGCGTGCGCCCATTTTGGTACAAGCGCTGTCATTCCGGTCGAGGATGCGAAGAACGGATATTGGTCGCAGGTCACATGGATGCCGCGTTCCCGCGCCGCGTCGATCATATCGAGCAGACGCTGCGAATGCCCCCAGAGAGATTTCGTCATGATCTTCAAATGAGATATCTGAAGATGTACACCTGACCGTTCCGCAACGCCAAGCATTTCTTCCACTGACTCAAATACGCGCGGACCCTCGTTGCGGATATGGACGGCAAGGAATCCATTGTGCTTACGGACAATGCGTGCCAGCGCGTCCAGTTCTCCAGTTTCGGCAAATGCACTGGGAGGATAGATAAGTCCAAGGCTCATGCCAAATGCACCCATGGAAAGCTCTTCGTCCAGACGCTTCTCCATCGCAGACAGTTCTTCCGGCGTCGGCGGACGATTGTCGAAGCCCATTACACAGCCGCGCAACGCACTATGACCAATCAGCATGCCATAGTTTGCGATATTGCGGTGTGCGTTTGCTTGTCGGATGTACTCGTCAAGTGTATTGACCGTAATGTCCATAGGCGGGTACTGCAAATTGCTCAGGTAGTATTCCGTAATGGCTGCTCGGGTCTCCGGCGTGCTTGGGAGCGGAGAAATGCCGCAATTCCCGGTCAGTTCAAAGGTGACGCCCTGATTCGTTTTGCTTTCCGGATCAAACGGAGACAGCGGGGCGAGATCCGAGTGGGTGTGAATGTCAATAAATCCGGGAGATACGACCTTTCCGGTTGCGTCGATCACCTCTTTCGCTTCGGCACCGCACTGTGCTGTAATCTCGGCAATACGCCCGTTTTGAATACAGACGTCCGCCTGATAGGCCGGAGCGCGTGTGCCATCCACAACCATACCGTTACGGATGATCAGATCATACATAGTTCTCCTCCTGTTTTTCTATTTTTTATTGCGTACGCACAATGGCGTTTGCGCCAAAAATGCAAAAAGATCCGGATGACAGAAAGAGATCTGCCATCAGGATCTTGCCGGATATGCCGCAGAGAGTAAACTCTGCAGCTGCCAGTAAAGCTGATCGATTATTATGTTAAGTGTTAAGCCGGGCTATACCTACTGTGCAGAGGTCTGCCGCTCACGCAGTTTCACTGCCGCATCGCGCAGGATCACAATAATAGCCTTTCGGGAATCTCCAAGGTAGCGGGTCATAATGCGCTTGCGCATTTCTTCCATGTCGCTCAGCAAGCTCAGCCCGACAAGCTGCTCTTCAAGAAAGTTACTTGTAATACCGCAAATTGTATTGAATTGCACCGCGTAGATCCGACCGGTCGTATTGTCCACGACAAAAGAGCCTATCAAGGATTGATGCACAAAGGTGATCGGATTTTGGCTGGGCGCCTTGGAAAGCCCGACAACGCAAACTGCATTTTGCGGAAAACCGCGCATAGACCGTATTCTCCTCTCTGCATTTTATGCCATGATAAAAAACAAAGGGGACCCATCAAGGCACAGCAGACATAAACCACTCATGCACAGATGAACCCCCACTCGCGGCAGAAGTATAAAGGCAGGCAAACGCCCATTTATACCCCTCGCATAGCAGAACATCAAATATTCTGATTGCATTATAACGAAGCAGACTGAAATTTGTCAAGATTAAACTTGCACCGCCGTATAAAGAATTAATCAAGATAATCTCT
>OGQA01000581.1_pt1 | contig 18694 bp, 17 predicted proteins | sample 1553011 | NCBI WGS metagenome assembly OGQA01 (sample SAMEA2580256, study PRJEB22360) | human gut metagenome | biome: human gut; feature: human-associated habitat; material: faeces | place: Denmark | collected 2008/2010 | reverse complement strand
TCTTTTGAATCACCCTGCCCGTCTCTGTGAGAGAATATTGAACCTGTAGAAAACGCCAATATTCAGAGAGTTTGCAAATTCTTGTCTTACGGGTGTTGACGGTAATACCGATTTCTTTCGCCTTTTCGATAATGTCCACAAGTAATTCTTGCAGAAATCCTTTACTCTCGTGAATTACATAGCTATCGTCCATATATCTTCCGTATTCCTTAACACCCTTGACAATCTTTATATAATTATCAATCGGTATAGGATAACTGATACCAGCAGTCTGAGCTACTTGGTCTCCGATATTTAGATGTTTCGCCATGAATTTTTCACCAGTCAACAAAGACTTATCAATGTGCTGATACAACAGAGAATTGAACAGTCTGTCCAAACAGTTTTCATATTCATCGTCCGTCATATACGATACATCGACTTTTGACCTGTCTATGGCTTTCTTCAATAACCACAGAGCGTGTTCGTTGGTTACATACTTCTCAAACAATCTCATCAACACATCATGTCTGATGTTATCGTAGTATTTTGAGAAATCTATCAAGAGGATATAACCGTCATTTGAACCATGTCTCATGTAGTATTTATGAAGGTGAGTTGCCAATCGCCGCCGAGTGAAGTCAATCCCTTTTCCTTTGATACTCGCACCATTGTCGTATATCAGGAATTTCTCAATGGAAGGATTCAACACCTCGTCACATAAAGCGTGTTTTATAATCCTATCTTGAATCTGTTCACCCGTTATTCTGCGAATATTACCTCTTTCATGTATGGTGAAATTGGTTGTAGGTAAAAACTCGTATGTCATATTCTCAAGGTCTTTCTGTATCTTTGCCAGCTCCAAGAGATAATTCATCTCAAACTTTTGTACTTGTGGTTTCCAATCACTACCTTTCTTGGCTCTTTTATAAGCGTCATAGAGCGCATTTCCATCAAATATCTCACGCTTATAACCTCTGCTCTCGTAAGAGGAGGTGTCGTGTTTAGCATTTACCATATACGGAAGGACAATCTCTCCTTTCTCTGTCTGTGAAACGCTCAATAGGCTATTCAATCACAGAATCGAAATCGGGGCGAACGCCATTAGAGTTACTGGCGTTGTTGTAGTTCGCATTGCCGTTGTTGTTGACATTGGCGAAATTGGAAGCGGAATCAGAGATTGCCCTCTTAAATTTATTGTCCGACTTTCTCCAACCTTTGAGAAGATTTATCTCAGTCTGTATCATGTCAGCAAAACGAAGATATTTGTTCACATCAACAGGGAGAGTTTCAATCGCATACTGCAATTCCTGTGTCAACCTGTAACACTGTCCGATAGCTCTGTCTTGATGTATTCTTCGTTCAATAAGCTCCTCCATACAGGTTGGGTAAATGCTGTTTGCAACGAATACCTCCTCACAGATAGAGCGTAAACAATCAACAACGGTCTGTCTCTCATCTACAATGAACCATTCATCAAAGGCTTTGTTTTTCGCCATGAGCTTTTCATATCGGGCTTTTTCTTCGGGTGTAAGTTCCTCGTATGTCTTATCGCCGAACATCTTCATAGCTTTCTTTTCGGCTCGTTCAAGGTCGTACCCGAAATCTCTAAGCAGTAAATCTGTGACTTCTTTTCTCATTTTGTAGAAGTGATGGAACACTTCAAACTGTGACGCTTTTCGTTTTGACTTTAATACTGACATTAATTACCTCCTCATGCGCCCCACAAGGGGGCGCAGATTTAAGATATTGCGAAAGCGGGGCGAACGCCACGAGAGGCACTGGCGTTGCTGTAGTTCGCATTGCCGTAGCTGCTGACACTGGCGAAACTGGAAGCGGAAACAACATCTCTCAGCCACCATGTCGCTCTGTTGCAAATCCTGCTCGGCTCGTGCTGGAACAACGGCAACTGAGACTTTTCAACACGGTAATTGTTCGGAATGGTAGTACCATCGGAAACAGGGCTGAAAACGCCATTGCCGTAAACCATGTGTTCGCACATCAGGTCAACTTCACTATCGCACCATGCACCAGCAGAAGCCTTACCGTTGGACGTTGCGTTGGAAAGATAAATTCTCTTGGAAAGAACATGACCGCTGAACGCCGCCTTGATAGTAGTTTTCGCCTGAGACAGCCCTTCTGTGTACATCTTCGAGTTTACATACGCACCTGTAGTGGTATTCGTATCATTCATCACATGATTGTACAGACAAGTGTCAGGAACAAGCACGACATGATGTTTTGTACACTCTGTATCACCGCAATGCAGATAATAGTCAAACGCCGCAATACGGTACACTACATCGTTGATAGTCCAGTAATCACCGATGTACATATCCTCGAAAGTACCAGCGGAAATTGCGCTGTACTGAGCTGTAGTCACAGACGTACCCAGCGACTTACCACGATAGATTGCGTTATGCGCCCCTGCGTTGTTGAAAAGCAGAGGGGCAATCTTATCTTCCGTATCCTCAACTGTTTTTGCCTTAAAATTGGCAAAAGTCATTTTTTTCAACCCTGCGCCATCATGAACCAGTACGAGATTATCGTCAGCAATGGTTTCAATAGCGGCAAGGTCTGTTGCCTTTTTGGTTTCAATGCTAATAGCACTCATGTTTTATACCTCCTTAAATTTCCAATCGGCTACGATTGCATTTCCTAAATCATCGGTAAGAATTGTACCTTCATCATCGACTACGAGAGGTGCTGTGAAGTCATTCTGAATAGTCATGTATTCGAGAGCCGCCAGCCTTTCGTCCACCTCTGTAAGCTGATTCTGCAAGCTACCAGCTACATCTTCCGATAACTGGTCTTTGATGGAATCAAACCATGTATCAAACGCCGCTTTCTGCTGACTTTCATAAGTAGTCATGCGCTGTTCATACGCCTGTTCCATCTCTGTGAGATTTTCGTCCGTGGTTGATTTCAAACCATTGATGTATGTAACGAAGGAATCATATTCCGTATTGGTAAGCTCCCTCACATTTTCAACTACATCTTCGGCAGAATCTTCAAAGAGCTGTTGCTGTGTAGTGAAATAGGTCTGAAACTCTTGATACAGGTCTGTTCCATCTTCCAAAGCAGACATGATGTAGTTCAATGCCTGATTCATACGATTTGCGTCATTCGCACCAAAGAACGATTTTTCCTTATTGGTATAGGTCGTATCATCACGAAATGAAACTGTACCGTCAGGATTGTCGATTTGCGTATAACGCTTTAACCCGTCCCACACAGCGTCCGTGTAATCAGTGGGTAATAGTGTCCACGACATTTATAGCCCTCCTTTCATACCAAAATTCCATGTAAACATTCTCCTCCCTTCGTATTCATTCGTGAGCTTGTTGTAAAGGTCTAATATGGCACTCTCCAATCTATTTAGCTCATTGAAATCCATCACATTTCCGTTATCTACATAAATTGGTGGTGTACCATACGACCTTTTCAAAGTTTTGCTATTGATGGTGGTGAGATTTTCTTCGAGCTGATTTATTTCATCAGCATAAAAGTAATCTTTTAGGGTTCTATCATTCCCGAGAGAGTGGATAGAAAACTCCTCATACATCTTGATAGCCAGCCCACGAAGATACTCAAGGTTGTTCTTAATTCGATTGAAGTCCACGGCGTTGAATCTATCGCCGACATATACATCATCGACAGTTTCGCCATGCCAATCTGTTTTGGGTGTAGACCATGCCATTACATCAACCTCCTAACCTTCGAGCCGTAACCCTACCTGAAAACGCCTGTTTAAATTTCAGAGTATTTCTGTAGATGTTTACCTTCATGTTGGGATAAAACTCATTTTCCTGATAAACAATGTCGGTAACATCAATTTCAGGGTTTCCACGAGTGTCATATTCGTACTCAATACCAGCGGCATAATATTGAGCCAACCAGTCAGCAAGGTCATTCGCCATATCCATATTGCTGATTAACGGATTTTCCCATTTGACCGTTTTACCTCTGACATTGAGAGATTTTGTAACATACCGCTCAACAATCTTGTACCGATAGCCTTGAACTTCCAGCTTGTAAGAACCTGTCACTTTATATTTCAAAGTCACATAGTAATTGCCCCAATCAATGACATCGGCAAGTCCCTCTTGCTCATTCAGCTTCGCAAAATACCCATAGGAAGGGTCTTGAATGTAATAGGTCACGACCTGTCCATTTGTCACATCTACATCTTCATAAACAAGATTTTCCTCACGATTGTTTTCCTGATAGGTGTAGCATGGAACAATTACCTCCTTGATAAGCTCTTGCTTGATAGCCTTTGGGGAAGAAGTCATATCTCTTCTCGTCATGGTGAAATTGGTAACATCGCTCAAACTGAAATAGTTCAAAACAATGCGGTTATATGGCTCTGCTGTCTCTGTAAACTCTATCTTCATCACATTGAAATCATCAAAGTCACGAAGAATAACAGTGTCCTTTTCAATTTCATCTGACGCAATAGGATATTCGTTTACCAAAACACCTTCGTTGTAGGTACGAATTACAAAAGCGGCAGGGAGTGTATGTCCAAATCTCAACTCCAATCCGTAATATGCTCTGATAGCTTCCATCGTGATTGTGACTACAGGATTTGTGGTAAATTTACAATCAGCATTTGAGACTTCCTGTGAAACATACCCTGTATTCTTTGTAGCCGCCCCTGATTTCGGGATAAAGAACATACCCCCATCTACTGTTGAATAATTCCCAGCAAGAGTGGCATATTCATCTTTAACCGAATCATTCAGCACATTTTCTGAATGAGAGAAAGCTGTTTCACCATTCGTTGAAACGGAAGCTGTAGGCATAAAGTTTGACTTAATCTGAATTGCTCCAAATCTCGTCTGCATTAGCACACATCGACACGCATTTGAAATAATCTGCAACGCTTCTTTGTGCTTCACCCGTGGCATAGGATTATTGGTGTACAATGTCTTCAACCTCGGGTCTATATAGTAATCAGTGATTCCAGCGTCAGCTAAAATTTCCTGAGCCAATGTGTAATAGCTTTTGCCACTGGAACTGTACAAGCCTTTAACATACTCGGTGTCCATGTTTCTGAAAATGTCCTGACATCGAATAGTAGCTGTATTATCGTCACTTTCCCATTCAGAGCAGAGAAGATGATTACCTTGAATCCATTCGATTTCATCAGAATCAGGAAGCTGATACCCATACATAATGTCCATTTCCTGACCTGTCTCAAGATAGTTAATTGCCGATTTTGGATTATCCACATTGAAGTATCGGTCATAATTCTTGAGTGTTACTGAGAAATCAATCTGCGGAACATCTGCTCCTATAGGAGATACATAACTATCCAGTGATGAATCCATTACTGAATCGTTGTAATACACCAGTCCGTAACCAAACAGAATAGAATAAATACGAAGTCTACTCTGTGGCTTTTTCATGGTGTAAAAAATCATTTTGATATAGGTTGTGTTTTCAAATACTTCCTCGGTACTCCATTCTGACTTTGTGTTTCCACGAAACTGAACCGTCTGTCCCGTACTACCGACAACATCAAAATCTACAGGATAGTTTTCTCCGAAGTTTATTGATAAACCTCGGAAATCTATAGCGATAGTGTTCAAACTGATTGTTAGCTCGAACTGTGCTTCGGTGAGAAGTTTCTCCGAAATAATCCCTGTATCGTAATAACTACCGCCTGTACTTTGTCGAGGAAGAAAAAACATGGAACCATCGACTTTTGTAAAATCTTCTTCGAGAGTGGCATAAATTGTATCATCGGGGTGTTCTCCGAAGATATTCTGCTTGTTTGAAAAATAAGCAAAACTTCCATCGTCAATGCTTGCCTTTGCCTGAGCTTCCTGATTGACAAGCCCGAAAGAGAGCATTATGTATGCTCTCTCTCGGAGAGAAGATTTCATGCTTTCTTTGTATGCTTTTGATACTTTCTGCATATCATCTCCTCCTTTACTCGCCAGTATCAATCAGGTTTACTTTGCAATTCCTGTAATGAGTAGGTCTTCCGTTTTTATCAACCCAATACGGTTCACCTTCACGGTCTCCGCAATACATTCTCACAGTCTTTCGACCGTTCGTAACAGGGTCATTGAAAGTTACATATACAAAGAATTGTCCAAGAATACTCAGAATAGTTTCCCACTGAGCCGCAGTAAGCCACGCCCATTCAAGACCGTCAATTTTATACTGGTCTCGTCCAACACGCTGACCTACGACCGCTCCGTTTGCGTCACGCCCTGAATCAACAACGGTTGTTACCACCACCTTGACACCACGCTTGCAAGGTGGTAACTCATAACCATTGATTTCCAAATATGCCATTGTTACCACCTCCAATTACTTCACGAAACTATAACCATTCGCTTTCTGTTGTGTAACCACAGCGTCATTGACAGTACGATTACCGACCTGAACGATGGTCTGTTCATTCTTATCAGCCTGTCGTTTTGTATCATCGGCAATTTCTCTAAGAGTAGGCTCAACATATTCCTGATAGAACTCCCTCATTGCACGAGAGAAAGATTCATCACTAAAGGAGTTATTGATACCTCTTTGAGAATCCTCATATACCGAACTTGCCAGTGTGTTTGTCGGGTCATATCCAGCCCCAGCCGTAGCAAGGCTTGCGTTCATCATGTCAGAGCTTACGAGGATAGAGCGAATAATCGCATTGGAGCATACCGTCATTTGACTGTACATACTTCTCCAATAGCCCGTAAACTGAGCCATACCCGATACCACGGCATTTTTCATAGCCATTGCGATTTGGGAGCGATTGAGAACTTCGGTCTGACCGTTGATATGTCCAACCATCTCAGCTCCATTTTCGCCAGCTACGAACATTGAGCCATGTAAACCAGCGTTGGTTGTACCATTTGCGTACATCGGAATGTTCTTCCAAAACTGAGCCTGTCCGTTATCAATGAAGCCACCTCTCTCGAAGAACTTCCAACCATGCCCTGAGTTATATCCTCCATCGGACAATCCGAAGAATTTCTTCAACGAAGACCAGCCCGATTTGAACAGTGATACACCCACGGACACCTTATCTCCAATCCAAGAGGAGAGAGAAGACCAGCCCGATTTGAACAACGAAATACCGACAGATACCACATGGGAGCCTATCCAGTTTTTAATCGAAGTCCAACCGCTCTTTATCAGAGAGATACCCTGACTGATTACGGGGATATTGCCAATCCAACTTTTAACAGTAGTCCAGCCTGATTTTAAGAGCTTAATGCCCTGAGACAATACTGGAATGTTACCAATCCAGTTCTTCACAGTAGTCCAACCGCTTTTTACCAAACTGATAGCCTGTGATAAAGTAGGAATATTACCAATCCAGTTCTTCACAGTAGTCCAGCCACTCTTGATTAGGCTTATCGCCTGAGAAAGTGTAGGAATGTTACCAATCCAGTTTTTAACCGTTGTCCAACCTGACTTCAAAAGACTAATTCCTTGAGAAAGAACGGGGATATTACCAATCCAGTTCTTTATGGTAGTCCAGCCCGATTTGGCAAGAGAAACCATTTGAGAAACGGACGGTATATTACCAATCCAACCTTTCACGGTTTCCCAACCCGACTTTGCAAGACTGACAGCCTGAGACACCCCCGGAATTTTGCCAATCCAACCCTTTACAGTAGACCAGCCTTTCTTAACCAGCTCAACGCCAGCTTCAACCGAGATACCGTCTTTTGTTACATCAGCCCACCAGCCTTTCGCTTTCTGCCACAAGTCAGAAGCATTATTTTTTATATCAACAGCAAGCTCTCCAACAGGGCTATTTTCAATAGCTTTTTTGAGAGGGTCAGTGATATTCGACTTAACCCAATTCTTAGCTCCTGTGAACTTCTCGGATAATCCTTCCTTGAATTTCTCGCCCCATTCACCAGCCGCTTCTTTGATATTGTCCAAAGCGTTTTTGCCGTCAGCACCTTTGGTGAAGAACTCTTTAGCATTACCAGCCCAAGTGGTTATGGTTTCCTTTGCTCCTTCGAGTTTTTCACCAACCCAGTCCTTGAACTCGCCGAACTTGTCAGCAACTTTTTTAAGTCCTCCCGATACAGTATCTACGATGGAATCCCAATTCATAGCCGCCGCACTACCCAGCGCACCAGCACCAGCAAGGATAAGACCAAGACCAAGCGGAATACCAACTCCCGTAAACACGAGAATAAGTCCGATAGCCAAAGCCGCCGTACCAGCAATAATGAGAATCTTTGTGGTAACACTCTTGATTTTTTCTACAAGACTGTTCCAGTTCAGAGCAACTGCTGTAGCGAGCGAAGCCGCACCAGCCAGCATAAGTCCAACACCCAATGCCGTTCCAACGCCAGTAAAGGCAAGGATTGCACCGATAGCCAAAGCCGCCGCACCGACAATGACAAGAATTTTTGTCACTGTACTGCGAACCTCATCGGTCATAGAGTTCCAATTCAAACCTACCGTGGTTGCCAGTCCAACAGCACCAGCCGCAAGCAATGCAACACCAAGACCAGTAGCGACACCTGACAAAGCAAGAACCGCACCGATACCAAGAGCCGCGCCGCTGATAATTGCGATAATGCTGTTGACAGAATCCTGAACATCTCCCGAAAGCGAGTTCCAGTTCAAGGCAACAGCAGACACCAGCGATATTGCACCAGCGGCAATCATACCTACGCCGAGAGGAATATTTGCTCCTGTGAAAGCAAGAATTGCACCGAGGGTAAGTAATGCACCGCCTACGATACCTTCCAACAATCCAATGGTTCTACGCAACGGGTCTGACATGGAATCCCAATTCAATCCGATTGAAGTGGCAAGTCCAACAGCACCAGCTACCATCAATGCGATACCCAAAGGAGCGTCTACGCCAGTAAAAGCAAACAGCGCACCCATAGCAAGTAAAGCACCGCTCACAATACCTGTGAGAATTGAAAGAGTATTTTTCAAATCGCCGTTCAAGAACTTCCAGTTAATTGCAACGGCAGTACCAAGTGCCACAGCACCAGCCACCATGAGACCAGCACCAAGAGGTACATTAACGCCTGAAAAGGCAAGGAAAGCACCGATTGCCAGTAAGAATCCTGCAAGAATACTCGTTACCGTGGTTAAAGTCTTCGCAAGCCTTTCGGACATATAATCCCAATTCTCTATCACCACAGAAGCAAGCCCTACCGCTCCGACAGCCATAAGACCAAGACCGAGAGGAACATTAGCACCCGTGACAACGAGAATTGTACCGATTGCCAGTAAGAATCCGCTCACAACAGCCGTGATTTCATTCAACGCACCCATGATGAGGTTGACAATCTCATCGACTTTGGTACTTACAAGTTCTCCAAGGAAATCATAAGTAGGAAGGTCGATACCTAAATCGCCAGCACCTCCACCGCCGATACCACCTCCACCAGCACCACCGCCAGCAGAAGAACTATCGTTAGGGGAAAGAATATTTAACTCATCAATACCGAGCGTTGCATTTTTCAGCTTCTTAGCCGCTTTTGCGGCATCTCCAAGTCCCGAAGCCGCATTTCCTGCATTATCAGCCAAATCTCCAACTGCGGCAGAGCCAGCGGAAATTCCCGAATAATCCACCTCAGGAAGCTCGAAACCAAAGAAACTTGCAATAGCACTTGCGAGCAATCTGATTACCTTTGCGAGAGCAATCGCATAAGGAAGCACGGCGTTCAATACAGGAATAAAGATATTACCCAATGCTCTTGCACACTGAGTTACCTGTGCCTGTAATACACGAAGCTGATTGGCAGGAGCATTAAGAGTACGAGCCATATCGCCCTGAGCTACTGTTACCTGTGTCATAATGGCGTAGTAACGAAGCTGAGATTTCTCGGCTTGCGTCATATTCATAACGCTCTTTTCAATGCCGAGGTTCAATGCTTCCTGTTGCAGTCTTGCTACAGACAAGTCATAACCAAGTCTACGAAGCGGTTCAAGCTCGCCTGAAATACCTGACTGTAATTTCAACATTGCGTCTTCAAAGCTGATATTGAAGAACGAAGACAGGTCATAACCGAGCTGAGTAAGATTCTTCGACATCAGATAGGCTTGGTCGTTGGCAACACCGAATCCTGCGATAATAGTATTGAAGACACCCTGATAACGCATGAACTGACCGGGGTCAATACCCATGAGTTCACCAACCTGCTCTGCATACTTCTGAGCTTCTGCGGCATATTGTCCCATAGAAGCGTTAAACAAATTCAGGTTTTCAATATACGAATTTGACTGCGTAATCCAAGAAGCAATAATGTGTGCGCCTGTTCTGATAGCGTTGTACGCCATTCGAGCTTTCGCCCACAAATTCATATAGCTATTTGACGCTTCATCATTTGCCGTAGCAATAGATTTTGTGGCACTCACAACACTACGAATATTCGTAGGTAGTCTCGTAAACGCAGTAGACACTGTATTGAGCTGATTTGCCAATGGAACAAGTGCGTTCGATAACTGCTGAAGCTGACTTGTGAGCGTAGCCCAATTTACAGAATTTAATGTCTGAGCCAACTGCGGCAATTTCTGCAACTGAGTAATTGCCGACTGCAATCCTGACGCTTTGCCAATACTCGACAAAGGCTGAATTGCCGCAGACAATTTATTGATACCCGACAAATCTGCACCTTTCAGAGCAGAAGCGGCGGTACTGATATTCTTGAGCTGATTGCCAATGGAGGAGGAGATTTTGATACTTCCAAGCCCTTTGAGCTTTGACAAACTGTTTGAGAGCTTGTCAATTTTATCAGCAGAAGAACCATCAACAGATTTAAGGGCGGTGTCGAGATTGCGTACCTGATTGGCAACGCTGTTTAACCCCACACCGCCCTTAGTTGCATTTTTCAGCTTGGACAAAGAAGCGGAAAGAGCGTCTATACCTTTGACAGCCGAAGTAGAACTGGACTGTACTTGCAATTCGAGACTTTCGATTGTAGTTGGCATATAACTCACTTCCTTTCTTCAAATCGTTTATTATTCGCCACCATATAGGCTTGCATATATCGCATACCCTTTTGTGACTTTGCCATTTCCTTTTTAGTCTGAGCGTCTTCCATCGTCTTTTTATTGATTGGATATGCTTCTTCGACATAAGGCTTGGCTTTAGTTCCCTTTTTGCCGAAAGGACGAAGGATAGGAGAAAGACGGGAAATAGCGTCATAGATGTACATACCTTGTAACCACATTTCCTGATTTACTCGCTCTCTGCGAAGTTCTTCCGCTTCACGGTAAAACTTCACAAGACAGCAATCCTTATCCCAATATTGTTCTTCCGTCATGCCTATTGATAAGTAATAGGGGAACTTCTTTTCAAATATTTCCGTATATGGAAAAGGGGAAGCGAAGCGATTCTCACGCTCGCTTCCCTCATTGACTGAGCCGCTATTGGACAGTGAATCACTTACCAACTCGCTGTCCAGCTTACGTTTCCCTCTGCGTCCTCGGGTTCCTCAACCAGTGCGAGAATAGGCTCGTTGTACATCTCAGCCAGCTTACCAATGAGTTCCTCTTTATTCGTAAGCCTGTTGTAAATGGCATTGATGGTTTCCTTCTTTTCAAACCTGTGATGAGCAAGGAAAGCACCTTCAAACAGAGCAGGGAGAGTAGTCATAGGCTTATTTTCAACCTCAGCGGCAATAAACCCTTTCTTCTCCATCTCCGTAACCGTTCTACGAGTAAACTCAAGAGTGTACTCCTTACCTTCGTAAGTAAACTTCAACTGTTTAGCCATGATATATGTCCTCCTTTTAATCTCTTACTCTTACGCCTGTTCGTCCATCGTAATCGGAGTAGACGGAGCAATGGTGATAGTCATATCCACAACCTCGTTTACACCGCCGCCGACAGGGAATACAGACAACTGACCGTTAAACTTAAACTTACCGTCAGAACCAGTAGGAGTAAGAGTACCGCCGCTTTCCGTACCCCCGAACCATACAGCGTATTCCTTGTCCTCACCTTCAAGAGCTTTCAGCTTCTTATAATCGGTGAGAGTATAGTTCGAGGTAAATTCAAGAGCGTCAAGGCTCTGAATACCCGGAATGTAAGTCTGCATATTGTCAGACAGAGTAGTAGTTTCCAGCATTTCAGGAGTACCACCAAGGTCGGGGAACTCCTTAATGTCAATCAGCTTCTCCCATGTGTCAGCCGAATCGGTCTTCTGCATGAGGAAAATTTTATAAGTGCTAATAGCCATGATTCATTACCTCCTGTAAATTACTTTGTTTTTCGATACAATCGCTCGGTAACGAGCCACTATGCGATAAACTGTTGCTTCTTCCTCGTTCGGTACAGGATTCATCAAAGTTCTTGTAAACCCGAGAGCTTCCATCTCTTTATCAATGAGAGAAATGATAGCTTTGCACTCAGCTTTTTTACCGCTGGTCTTATTCGAGTAAACATTTACCTCATATAACACCTGTACATGATTTTCGATACACTCCGTAGTACGGGTGTTCCGATAAATTTGGTTATCCACTTCAATGAGTGAAATACAAGGAAAAGAGGGAGGAGACTTAACATATTCGCCCGTCATATAAACTTTCGGGTATTCCTCTCGCACCTTTTTGGAAACGATATTGAATACCTCGGTTTCAATGTCAATCACCCGAACACCTCCTTTGCAACCTGTGAAATCTCATTACAAACGGTGGTGATTGCACGAGCCATCGGCATACGAGCAGGAGTACCATGAGTGAGCTTTAACTCTCCATCTTCATAGAATCCCCATGTATCTTTTTTACCGTTGCCTTTTCCAAATCCACCGATTGTCATACCCAGTTCAACACCATGAGGGTGAGGGGAAGAACCGAGCGAGCCATTATGATAGACACCAGCACCAAACTCAACCCACACAGCGTCTTCGCCATTTGCCACCACAACGGTAACAGCACCTCGACTGTCTATCGACACATCGACTTGAGCGAAGCGTTGCCCACCTCGAACCAAATCATCAACGACTGCACCATTGAATCCTTTCTTCGCTTCATCAGCCAGTCTCTTTGCGACTTTCTCTCGGAGGAGTTCTGTTTTCTTTTGGATTTCTCGTTTATAATCGTCCAGCTCTTTTATGGCTCTATCTATGTCCTGTTCTGAAATTCCAAATTTGATAACCCTTTTACCCACGAACATTCACCTTGCAAATTGCAATCGACACACTGTTTAGACTTCGAGCGACCTTTTTCACGATATAATCGTGAGGAGTAATGATTTCTCCCGTATCACTCTTAGCCAACGCACCATCGGTATCAACCTGTGGAATTGTGTCAACCCATAACACGGTATATTCATCAATCGGGGGAGCGTCATTATCCATGACAATTACTTTGTCGTAGCCCTCGCTCTCTCCGAATTGACGGGTAGTAGTTTCACCCTTGGCGGCAGATATGTTAGCCGCAAACTCTACTGGATTTTCATAAACAAGCTCATATTCCCCTGTGACATTCCCGTATTCATCTGTTTTCGGAATCTTGTCTTTATACAGCGCATAATGAAATTTGCTCTTGTTCCTCAACATCGTTCTCATTTGATTACCCCCACATGAGGTGTAACTACTCTGAGCATAGAAGCAGGAACATCGGCATTTTCATAGGTACGGGAGATACCATTCTCAGAATGAGAAGTTTGACCTTCCGCACCTCGCTTATTCAGCATATATGCCGCAATCTCACATTGGAGATAATCATATTGCGCTGGAACTTCCGTCACGCTTGGGTCATACGGGTAAGCCCTTGCGATAATTTTTCGACCTGCCAGTTTGAGATAGGCAGATAACACTTCGTCCGTGTCAGAGCCACCAATCATCGCTTTCAGAGCGGTCAGCTTTTCTTTCTCGTCCATGTTACCCACCTCCAACCAAACTTAGGAAATCTCGTAGAAACCTTCCGACTTCGGATTAGTTTCAGGCGTACCTACGATATAGCCGACATCAGTCTTAGCGTAGTAAACCTTACCTTCCTGAACAGTAGTATCCTCGGTAGCCTTGGCAGTACCCTTCATGACTTTAACCGCCTTGGTAGCGTCAGTCAGTGCGGCAAGGTAATACTTACGAGAATAGATGGTATTCTGACGAATATCGCTATCTCGTTCCTGCTCAACCTCGACACCCTTCTTATTGAAGATAGTTACAGCCTGACGAGTTGCAACGACAACCGAACCCTTGGTTGCGTCCTTCTTGGTGTAAACATTCACACCAGCAACCGTACCGATGTAACCGCTACGAGCGAAAGATTCAACATACTTCAAATCTTCGCCGAGATTCTTACGAAGCTCTGCGGTGTCAGCCGCATTGATAAATGCGAAAGCCAGCGGAGCAACCTTGTCAGGTTCATTGTCGGTGCTTTCGATATTCAGGCTTGCCACAGCGTCAGCAAAAGCGGCGAAATTGTACTTGTCAGTCAGTACGACCATCGTTGCCTTCTGGAACTCAGCATAAATATCGCCGTTCACAGTGTTGAACATATCCGTACCCATGTGACGAGTACCAACAGGAACGAGCATAGGGTCGGTCATTTCCTGCTCATCGTAGTACTGGAACTTGTTCTGAGCCATGAGGATTTTGTATTCCTCAGGAGTGTAGGAAACCTCGATAGCAACAGAGTTGCCCTCGCCCATATCCAGCTTCTCAGTACCGTTCGTTGCCCGATAAACATTGATTTTACGGGTCATACCAGCAGTACCCACCAGCGAGTTATCAACAGTACAGAACTGCTGTAAATTCAGATGGGAGTTGTACTGGTCTTCCACCTCATTGGAGAGGTAGAAATTATCATAAATCTTATGTGCCATTATTCATTACCTCCATACAATTCTTTGTACTCCGTAGGGTGTTCCACAGAATATTCGTATCTTTCCTGAGGTGACATCTTACGGAATTTTTCCAGTGTCATAATCTTGCCATCTCCATCAGGAGTAGGCTTCGGTGTATCTTTCAGGGCTTCGGCACGAACTTTCTTTCCGTATGCTTCGAGATACTTCTGCTGGTTTGCGAACACCTTGTCAGTGTCACCGTCAGCCATAGCTTCTGCGGTTTCCTGAGCCAGCTTTTCGTCATAACCCATAGCGAGGAATTTCGCCTTATGCTCGGAAACAGTAGTTTTATGAAGCAGAGCTTCGTAATCCTTTTGGAGCTTTTCACGCTCCTCCTGTTCCTTCTGCTTGGCGGCTTCATCATCGGTCATTTTTTCCTTAAGCTGTTTCTTGGTACTTGCCAACTCAGAAGCGGTCTTATCGAAAACATCTTTCTTCACATAGCCGCTATAATCAGGGTCAGCCATTTCATAGCCCTCCAAAGCGGCGATTTTCTGTTCAGGGGTCATGTTTTCGTAACCCTCGATTAGCGATACATCAATTTTTGCCATGCTACAGTCCTCCTTGTCTTTTTCAGTCTTCTGTGACTATGTTTGCGATTTCGGTCTTCTCTGACCTTTGCGATTTAGTAAGGCGGTTTCTCTACCGCCATATTTGAAGCGGAAAACCGCTTAAATATCTTCCTCATCTTTCGGAGGATTGTCCTCCTCTGGATTGACCTTCTGTGCAAGAGCTTTTGCTTTCTCCTGTTGCTCCTCGTAATACTTCATGCTCATCGTGTATGCACTCTCAGAATCCGAGAACATACCCGAGTGCTGGAAAGCAAGCTGAGGGTGAATCTTAGGCTCTTGAAGCATAGAGATGAGAACCTGAGATTTACTCTGAATCGCTTCGTAATTCCTACGAGTGAATTTCATATCAATATCTTTCAGATAAAGATTGATACCGCCGAGGTCTCTACAGATACGAAGCACCAGTTTGAGCATTTTCTTCTCAGAACGCTTGAATACATTCTCGCTGTCTTTTGCACGAGCTTCTGCGTCAGACCAACCATCTCGGAGCAAAACTGCCGAACCAGTATCGCTCGTGGAAGTTCCACCATTTCGATTAGGCATACCGCAGATAGTAAGAACAGCGTTATAAATATCCTCTTTAAGTGTTTGAGACTGTGATTGGTTTAACTCAGAAGTAACAACGCCCACATCTGCTGTCTGTCCATCAACAGATTTCACCTTGATTGCCCCAAGCTGTAGAAATTCCTCGTATTCCTCTTTGGAAATATCGCAGTTTATAAACTTGATAAACGCCTGTACCAACTGCTCAACACCGTCCATACGGTTACTGTCAACTTTATTGATGGTGTCCAGCAGAGGAAGTACAATTTCAAAAGCTCCGAGCCTTGCATTGTTTGCAGGATATTCAAAAATCGGAATCATGTTCAAAGCATGTGGTCTTGTTTTTTCTCTGTTCAAAATATCCCCATCGACATGGAAATACCGATTTTCTGTATAAATGGAGTAGTGAAAGATTTCATCATCGTCCTTGCTGTATTTGACTGCCATGACGGGCTTATTTCCGATTTCGTTAGAGTAAACCACAAAGGTATCTCTTGGGTCGAGAGTATAAAGCTCAAAAGGAGCTTCATCTTCCTCACCAACTTCATCAGGAAGTACAAGACGAAATGCCGTTCCACAAATCATTTGCCATTCAACAAGCTCTTGGTCTTGAGCGGCTTTATCTTCGGCAAACATATACTCGTTCAACGTGTTAATTGCTTTAACAACCTCATCGCCGCCATTACGACTTACATACTGAATAGGTTCGCCACACAGATAGCCGACCTTAAAGGAGACAATCTCATTTGCACGATTTTCAACAATCTTGTTGCAAATCTCAGGGCGCACATCTTTGACACGGTGACGAATTGGCTGTTCGCCTTTGTAATATTTCCACAAGTAGTCAATATCACTTCGATTGAGGTCATGTACAGCAAGTGCTTTATTCAGCACTTCGATTACATTGTTTTCTGTAATCTCAGTAACACTGGTCTTGATAATTCGTCTTCCGTTCATAAGTCTTGTTTCACTCAGAGACTTACTTTCATCAATCTGATTTCCCACGATTGCCCTCCTTTCTGACAAAATAAAATGGGTGCATGGTTGTTCGAGGATTAAAACCTCGTGCAATCATGCACCCATAAAAATCCATATTAGATTTCCTGTATTTTATCATACCACAAGATATTGTATTTGTCAATGCTGATAACACACAATATATTGATTTTTAACCGAAATAGTATGATTAAACAATCTTTCTTACCAAGGTCGTTTGAAAACCTCAACCTTTCCTGATGACAAACTCTGAGAATACTCTGCATACTGTGCCATGCCATCAGGAACATCATCGTGTTTATTCTTACCAGCCATCGTATAAGAGCAAAGCATATCCATCATTTTTCCGTAATCCGAGTTTTTCTTATACAGAGACGAATCCTTAAACAAGCAATGCTCTTTAACCCATGCGCTATTGACAATAATCTTGGTCTCCTTATTCGCTGTGGTGAACTTGGTTGTGATATGAGTGATACCTCCTTTGGCTTTAACTCCTTCCTGCACTTTTTCGGCAACACGCCTACCAGCAGAATTTGATTCAAAGCGGCATGATTTTACCTTTCGCCGAACAAGAATCTCTACCAATCGTGCGTCTACGATATTGGGAAGTCCGTTGTCACAGATACAATCATCAATGTAATGGTCTTCACCATAGATATAGCCGACAGGGAGAAAGCAGTAATCCTTGCCCTTATCCTTGGTATCGCAGACACCGATGATTGCGTCAGGTTCTCCCGAAGGAAGTTCAAAATAACGCCGAAGTTCATCGGGAGTATACACGAGACCTTCACGCTCGATAGGCTCATTCATGTACAAAGCTCGCCAGCTCACATCGTCCATAATGTCTCTTTGCTCGTGATAAAAATGAGTAGAGAACCCTACGCCATAAGCATAATCAAAATTCGATTCATCATTTTCATCGAGGGCAGGGACAACAATAAACTTCGCTCTATCGCTGTCCATGTACTCACGCTCAAGCCGACCTATTACATCATGTACAGACCAACGGGTAGCGATATGAAGCTCTTTACAATGGTCTCCAATCTTACGCTGTCTAAGGTCTGTTGTATAGGTCTCCCATAACTTATCAAGACGCTCTTTCGACAATGCCACTTCGATACCTGAAACCAAATCATCGCAGTAGAGAAGGGTGGCGGCACGATACAGACCGGCATTACCCGTACCAATGGAAGTGAACTCCAAGGTTTCAAAACGCTGTCTCTTGTCAAGGTCAATACGACAATCTTTTGCGTTTGTACTCGAAACATTCACCGCTGGAAATACATCATGCCATAGATAATCTCCATCTTTGTCAAGAATACGCAGACACTCATCGTAGACACCCCGAATAAAAGCGTTCGAGTGACTTCCTGTAAGCATTGGCTCGTTTGGGATTCTTCCTGCAAGCCATGTGAGATAGAAAATCGCCAGTGTTGTTTTTCCACAACCGGGGGGAAGGGAGACCGCCAGCAAATCGAGTTTATCGTCAGCAAGTTCCTGTAGAGCGTCCACTACCTGTTTGAGAACCGACCTTCGAGGTGGGTAAAACTTCTTCTCAGGTTCACGATTCCATTCTATATAAAGCAAGTATGAATCGAAATCAAACGGGGCGGCGGCAAGCAATACTCGCCTATGTAATCCAAACAGAAATCTCAACAAAATTTCCGTTTTCGCCGCAGGAATTTGTTCTTCAATGAAAGCAGAAAGGCTTTTCAGATATTTAACCCCAAGACTTTCATCTGTTTTTAGAGCTTCCTTGCACATATAATACAAATCTTCATATCCCTGCGTATCATCAGGGGTCTTTT
>OGQA01000577.1_pt1 | contig 18741 bp, 14 predicted proteins | sample 1553011 | NCBI WGS metagenome assembly OGQA01 (sample SAMEA2580256, study PRJEB22360) | human gut metagenome | biome: human gut; feature: human-associated habitat; material: faeces | place: Denmark | collected 2008/2010 | reverse complement strand
ATGGACTGGCAGGATGAATACGAGCGGAAGAAAATAACCGTAAACCAGGTATTCGAGCAGTACCTAACCGGCAACCAGAAAATTTATACGGGTGGCCTTCACGTACCCACCACCATCATCAATGCGCTGATTGACAGGGTTGCAACGGGCACCCTTACCGGCATTGATCTTTTCGGCAACTGGATGAACGGCGACATCACCTTCGCGGGGCTCGATGTAACCCCCGAGCAGTTCCGCTACCACACCTACTTCGCCGGGCCCAACGAGCGCACCGGCTTTGCTAACGGATCAAAGTGCGTTGCGCACATTCCCGTTCATTTCTCGGACACCAATCGCATGTTGGAAGAAGTTGGGCTCGACTACGCCGTTGTCCAAATGACGCCGCCCGACGCTCAAGGTAATTGCAACATTGGGCCCTTGGGATTCGAACAGGGCGCATTGCGTGGTGCAAAGCACATCATTGCGCAGATCAATCCGCGCCTTCCCCGTGTATTCGGCGATTCGCACAACTATCACATAAGCACCATTGATGCCTTCGTAATGCAAGAAGAGCTGCTCGAAGATGTACAGGTGCCCGCACCGACGCCTGAAGAGGCAAAGGTTGCAGAGTTCATCGTCAATCGCGTAAACGATGGCGACACCATTCAGCTGGGCATCGGCGGCATCATCAACGCTATCGCCGCAGGTTTGGAAAGCAAGCAGCATCTAGGCTGCTTCACCGAGATGTTCTCGGACGCTTTTGTTGAACTGCAGCAAAAAGGCGTCATCGACAACTCGCGAAAGAACTTCATGCCAGGCGTTTCAGTTGCGGGGTATTCGACTGGCACACAGCGCCTGTACGATTTCATCCACGAAAACCCCAGCATGTACTACACATCCTACGAAACGGTGTGCAATCCCGCCCTTATCGCGAAGAACGACAACCTGGTTTCAGTGAACACCGCCGTAAGCATCGACCTTACCGGGCAAGTGTGCGCTGAAAGCATCGGCGCACGCCAGTACTCTGCAAGCGGCGGGCAGTTTGACTTCGTGCGAGGTGTGAAAAACTCAAAGGGCGGGCGCGGCTTTATTGCCGTAACGAGCGTGGCACACACCAAGAACGGTCCTGTTTCGAAAATCGTGCCCACCTTGGCACCAGGCAGCGCCATAACCAGCCTTCGCAACGACGTGCATTTCATTGCAACCGAATACGGCGTAGTCGATCTGCGCTGGGCCGACATCCCTACCCGCGCACAGCGCCTTATCAGCATCGCCCATCCCGATTTCCGCGACGAGCTTACTTACGAAGCGAAGAAGCTCGGCTTCCTGTACTAACAACGTCTTCTAAGCGCAATTTGTAAACCGCAGGTTCGCCGAACCGACTCACAAAACGCAAAAGGGCTACATCGAAACCAATGGGAACGCCCCTGCTTCTTGCTTCGAAGAAACAGGGGCGTTTCAATACAGCGTCAGGGCAGCCCTTCGCGGTTCACTATTCTTTTTCACACGGCAGACTCCCTAAATCGGCTGCCGCACACAAGGTCGCGCTCTTTTCGCGGCTCTTTTCTACTGTGCGGTTTCGCGCTTGCGGTTTTCCGGCTGCAAGATCAGCACGGCGGCAACAACAGCAACAATCGCGAACAGAGCGCCTACTGGGCCCGCCCACACAAAACCGGGGCCTGAAGCCACCACGCCGCCAAGGAACGATCCCGTAGCAATACCAAGGTCGGAAGAGGTGGGCATAACAGCAGACGCAAGGGTAATCGCCTTCGGGTAATCCTTAGCTGAGGTTTGCAGCAGAAACGTTTGCAACGGAGAATTCATGTGGTAGATGAACACGCCCGTAAGCACCACGTTAATCACGGCAAGCGCGGTGTTGCCCGAAGCAAGGCTGGGGCCAAGCAGCAGAAGCACAAGGGCCTGCAAACCGAACATGATAGGCATTTTCGCCAAGCCGTAATGCTGAGCGATGGAGCCGCTACCCAGATTGGAAACAATAGTTGCGGCACCGTAGAAGAACAGCACGATACTTACCATCCACACCGAAAGGCCCACGCCATCTTCCAAGATAGGCGTTACATACACGTAGAACACGTACGTTGCCGCCATGCCGAATCCTTTCATGATGAGCACCAAGATGATGCGGCGATCCTTCAGGATTACCAGCTGATCGCGCACACGAGAAGAAACATCGGTGGAGCCAGAGCGCGGCACAGAGACAAGCAGCAACACCGTAACAACGAGCGCTACAGCTTCTACCGCTATAAACGCAGCCTTGATACCGAATGCATCGGCAAGCAGCGTGCCAATGGGCGTACCCAAGACGCTGGCAACAGAAAAGCCTGCGTAAACGAATGAAATGATGCGAGCCGATTTTTCACGAGGAATGATGTCGTTGATAAATGTCATTACCGTAGACAGCAGCACGCCCGAAACCACTGCGGTAAGCACACGGGCAACCAGCAGCGTTTCGTACGTAGGAGCCACGATGGCCAGAAGGTTGCCTGCGTTGAATACCGCAAGGAACGTCACGAACAAGGGAAACCTACGAAAACGCCCGGTAGAAAGCACAATGATCGGCGTCGACACCGCATATGAAATAGCAAAGAAGCCCACCAGATTACCAGCAGAAGCAAGGGAGATACCATATTCCTCGGCGATATCGGGCGTGATACCGATAACGATGAACTCCGCAAAACCTAGGGCAAAACCCACGATAACCAATGCAACCGTTGCAAGTTTTGTGCGCGCTGAACCCTCTGCCACGAAAGCCGTCCTTCTTCACAAGCGGCCGCGCAAATGCAGCCGCACCTTAAATAATGCTAAACCAAGCATGCCTATTTTGATTCTTTCCAACAGTATCAAAATCTAGCAAAAGGAACGGCGAGAAACGCAAGCCTCCAAAAGCGCTGCCGCGAAGAAAGAGAGGGTACAGGACAGGTGCCGTTTTCTCAGAGCAAAAAGCCCGGCGCTTTGCAACTTTTTGTCTATATTTTGAAGCCGAAGAAATGGTATCTGCCCCGTATTCCCGCTTTTTCGGGAGGGCTATTCGGGTCAGGAAAAGCAAAAGGCCAGCCGCATAAGCGACTGACCTGCAAATTCGATGGAGCCAACGGCCGGACTCGAACCGGCGACCCACGCATTACGAATGCGTTGCTCTACCAACTGAGCCACGTTGGCACTCCCGACGCTAAAAACAAGCGCCAGAGAATTATACGCAACGATCTATTTTTCCGCAAGAGTCAAAATGCCCACTCCCGCAGATTAGCCACCCGCTTACGCTCTTACCGCGGTTTTTGTAACAACACTGCTCCCGTTTGTGCCTTATTTCTGGTTAGATAGACTAAGCGCAACAGGACCTCGACATTTGGCGCATACTGTCTCGCGCCGAGCAGAACAAGAGCGCATGCCCCTTTCGGGTTTGCCGCAAAACGCAACATCACAGCTGGAAGGAGGCGCGATGATCACTACCGCATGCGATGAAACATCGGATCGTCCCCTGGTCATCATCACGTACGCCTCTGTTGGCTCAGGCCATCGCAGCGCTGCACAGGCAACCGCTCAGGCTCTCGAAGATCTTTGCGGCAAGCATCCTGCCCTGCCGGAAAATACCGAAATCGCCGTGTTGGACATCCTCGATTACGGCTACATAAAATTCGACGGCGACAAAACCGCCAACGTGACCGTTTCCTTTAACTGGCTCTACGACATCACCTGGCATCGCACCTTTACGGGACGCCTGCTATGGGGTGGCGGTTCGGCATGGTCGCCATTCATGTTCTCGCCATTCACCAAAATCGTTCGAAAGCGCAAGCCCATCGCCATCCTGGCAACACACATTGTTGCCGCCAACGCATCGGTTGCCGCGAAGATGGTTACCGGGCAAACCTTCCCCGTAACCTGCATTCCAACCGACTACGGCGCAGAAGGCCTGTGGCCGCACCTTGATTGCGACCTGTTCTGCGCCGCCGACGAAACCATGGTGAAGGAACTCACGCCGCGCAAGGTGCCCGAAAGCCACATCAAGGTCACGGGCATTCCGGTGCGAAAGGGATTTACCGACCCCGTCGATCGGGCAGAAGTGCTGAAGCAATTCGGCCTTCCGCAAGACAAAATGATCGTAATGGTGATGGCAGGCGCTCGTCATTCGCAGCCTTATATCCCATTCCGCGAAATCGTGAACAAAGTCGTGCCGCTTCTTTCCGAATTCCCCAACATGCACTTCGCTTTCCTGGCTGGCGCCGACGAAGAGTACGCCAATGGGCTGAAAGGGTTTTTCGCAGAACGGAACATTGCAAATGTTTCCGTCTTCAACTATATCGAGCGTATTCCGCAGCTGATGGAAGCGAGCGACATGATCGTGGCAAAATCAGGCGGCTTGGCCACTACCGAGTGCCTGTGCGCACGCTTGCCCTTGGTTTTGGTGGGCAAGTCGTACGGCCAGGAGCGCGCCAACACCTATACGGTCACCAAAGCTGGCGCTGCCGTTACTGCCGAAACTGCAGAAGAGCTGGTTGAGTGCCTGCAGCAAATCCACGAAAACCCCGCCCAGCTTCAAACCATGCTCAGCGGAGGAGAATCGCTGCGCCGCCCGAACGCCGCGCACGATGCCGCTGTGGCTACGCTCGATTTGGTGGGGACGCTTGGCGCGCCCAAGAAGCACCTGCTGAAATTCTATTGGGGCAACAAGCCCTACCGTGTTCGTTAGGGTTATTCCGAGGGCTTGCGCAGCAAGTGCCTTATGCGAACCTTGTCGCATTCGCTAGCCCGCTTCGCCACCAAAACGCGGCCTCCGCTGCAACAACAGTGGCCCTCCATGCTTGCTCGAACTACTTCCCAAACAATCCGCCAAAAAGGCCCTTCTTTTGAACTTCTTCGGAGGTTACCTGCTGCACCTCGTAGCCAGTTGCGCCGATCACACGACGGAGATCGCCTTCGCCAAGAGGAGCTTCCGATTCAATCACGGTGCGCCCCTTGCCATGCGAGGAGGACACCTTTTTAACCTTGAAGTTATTACGCACGGCATCATTGACGTGCGATTCACACATGCCGCACATCATGCCATCGATATCGACTATGGTCCTGAACATCTGGAGCCTCCCCTTGAAAGTTCGCCTTATCTAACAAACACAGGGTACACCCAGACGGCGCTGCGGCGTCGACAAATGCCGCAAAAAAGCTACTCAGCCCCACGCTTTCCCGCGAACTGCATACGGTAATAGCGATCGTAGATGCCGCCTTGAGCCCGCAGCTCTTCGTGCGTACCCACTTCGACCACGCGTCCCTCGTCTACCACAGCGATGAAATCGGCGTTGCGAATGGTGGAAAGACGATGCGCAATTACCAAGGTGGTGCGGTTTTCGCTCAGCCGCTCGAGCGATGCCTGAACGCGCTCTTCGCTTTCGTTGTCCAGAGCGCTGGTTGCTTCGTCCAGCACTAGGATATGAGGATCGCGCAGGAACACACGCGCAATGGCGATGCGCTGCTTCTGCCCACCCGAAAGGCGGGTACCGCGCTCGCCCACAAACGTGTCGTAGCCATCTTCCAAGCCAGCAATAAACTCGTGAATGTTCGCCTGACGCGCAGCCCATTCAACCCGTTCCTGGGAAGCGGACGGGTCGCCATACAAGATGTTCTCGCGAATAGAACCCTCGAACAGATACACATCCTGTTGCACGATGCCCACCTGCGCACGAAGCGACTCCAACGTGGCATCGCGCACATCAATGCCGTCGATTTTCACGGAACCAGACGACACATCGTAGAAGCGCGGTAGCAACGAGCACGTGGTTGTTTTTCCACCGCCCGAAGGACCGACCAACGCAACGGTAGACCCCGCGGGCACCTCAAGGGTCAAGCCGCGCAGCACCTCCTTGCCGTCAACATACGAGAAACGAACGTCCGAATAGCTGATGCTCGGAGCAATTCCTTCGTCAACCACAGCACCAAGATCAATGGCATCGGGCTTGTTTTCCACCCCTGGACGTTCAGCAAGCGTTTCCACGAAACGACGAAAGCCCGCATAACCTTTCTGGAACGTTTCGGTGAAGTTGATGAGCAGCTCCACGGGAGCAATAAAGATGCCAATGTACAGCGCGTACATAACCATATCGGCAGGATCGAGGATACCCTGCGCAACAAACAGGCCGCCGCCCACAATGGTTGCCGTATACAACGCGCCCGTGAAGAAGCTCGATGCCATTTGGAATTGACCCATGAAACGGTACGAAAGTTCCTTCGTTTCGATGAATTCTTCATTGGCATGGCCGAACTTGTCGATCTCGATACGCTCGTTGCCAAAGCCCTTCACCACACGAATGCCGCCCAGCGAATCCTGCAAACGCGCGTTCAAACCCGCCATGCGCACGCGATTCTGGCGGAAGATTATGCGCTTACGATAATTCTGGACAAACGCATACGTTGCCATGACAGCAGTCACCGCCAGCATCACCAGCGTAAGTGGAACATTGATGAACATCAGCAACGTGAAGGAACCCACAATTTTCAGGGTTGCGATAAAGAGGTTCTCGGGACCGTGGTGGGCCACCTCCGAAATATCGAACAGATCGGTAACCAGCTTCGACATCATTTCGCCGGTGTTGTTGCGGTCGTAATACGAAAAGCTCAGACGCTGATACTGCTGGAACAAATCCATGCGCATCCGCGCCTCCATGCGTGCACCCATAATGTGGCCCCAGCAAGAAATGAAGTACTGGCACAAGCTGCGCACCACATACATCGCCACCAGCCCAGCAGCCACCCACGGCAATACGCCCATAATGGCATCGCGAGCATTGACGAAGAAATCGCGCACAAAGAAATTGAGGATCTGGGGGAATGCCAAGTCGATGGCGGCGAGCAGCGTTGCGCATACCAAGTCGGCAACGAACAAAAACGTGAATGGTTTGTAGTAGCTAACGAATTTTCGCGCCACTTCCTTAAAGGGAACCTCCCGCTTTTCCGGCTCGCTCAAAATCTGATTCCTTTCCATTCCAGGCAATGAGTTCAAAATTACCTCCGAAGTCTAGCACCCACCGATGCGCAAACCGCCACCACTTCGCCGAATACGAGATTCGAGCACGCTTAGTGCCACAATGGCGGCTTAAACAAGTAATATGTAAAGCTGTTGGCTTTTTGCCAAGGCATGCCGTCTTGCCCCTGAAAATGCTTGACTTGCATTGCCATCGTTCTACAATCCCCCTTAATCCTATCAAACTGATAGGTTTTGCAATGTAGAAAGGACCCCGCGTTGAACTTCGACGCCATGGCGCAATACCTTCCTCTGTACGAGGATGCGGCGTGGCTGACGCTGAGCATCGGATGGATCGGCATCGCCGGATCCGTCATCATCGGCCTCATTGTGGCCATGATCGTGCACTTCCGCATCCCTGTGCTTCGCCAGCTTTGTCGCGTATACATCGAGCTGTTCCGCAACACGCCATTGCTTATTCAGCTGTTCTTCTTCTATTTTGGCCTGCCTCGCATGGGCTTCTCCATCACACCGGAAGTGTGCGGTATGGTTGGCCTTGCATTGCACGGCGGTGCCTATATGGCCGAATCGTTCCGTGCTGGCCTGGAAAACGTGGAGCCCATCCAACGTGAGAGCGCTATCAGCCTGGGCCTTTCGAAACTGCAGTCCATGCGTTACGTAGTGCTTCCGCAGGCAGTTTCGCTGAGCTTCCCATCGTTTGTTGCCAACGTTATCTTCCTGCTGAAGGAAACCAGCGTGTTTTCCGCAATCAGCCTGATGGACCTCATGTTCGTTACGAAAGACCTGATGGGCCTTTACTACAAAACCACCGAATGCCTGGTAATGCTCGTAGCGTTCTACCTCATTATCCTGGTGCCGGTTTCCGTTGCTGGTACGTACATTGAAAGGAGGTTGCGCCATGGAAGCTTTGGGGCTTGATGTTCTGTTCATGGGCTCAAACGCCACCCGCCTTCTGCAGGGTCTTTGGGTTGCGGTGCAGATCAGCGCAATCTCTGTCGTGCTCAGCATCATCCTAGGCATGCTGTTCGGCATCTTCATGACGTGGAAAAACCCTGTTGCCAAGGTTATTTCTCGTTTGTACCTCGAAATCGTGCGCATTATGCCGCAGCTAGTGCTGCTCTACATCGTGTTCTTCGGCGCCACGCGTGTTATGGGCCTGAATATCTCGGCGGAGCTTTCCTCCATCATCGTATTCGTGTTCTGGGGCACCGGCGAAATGGGCGACTTGGTTCGCGGCGCCCTTACCAGCATCCCAAAGCAGCAGTACGAAAGCGCCGCTGCGCTGGGTCTGAATAAAGCACAAATTTACCGTCAGGTAATCATCCCGCAGGCCATCCGCCGCCTTATCCCTTCCTCCATCAATCTCATTACCCGCATGATCAAAACCACCAGCTTGCTGCTGATGATCGGAGTTATCGAGATGATGAAGGTTGGCCAACAGATCATCGAGGCAAACCGCATGACCTCCCCCAACGCCGTATTCGGCATTTACGGCACTATTATGCTGCTGTACTTCGTAATTTGCTGGCCCATCAGTATGCTGGCAAACCACCTCGAGAAGAAATGGAACTAAGCAATGAGCGATACCGCCCTGCTCTCCATTGAGCATCTTAAGAAAGCCTACGGCGATAACGTGGTGCTGGAAGATATCAGCCTTTCCGTCAAGCGCGGCGAGGTAATTGTGGTTATCGGCCCCTCGGGGTGCGGCAAGTCAACCTTCCTGCGCTGCATCAATGCCCTTGAGCCTATTCAGGGAGGCACCATCGAAGTTGACGGCAAAGAGGTAACCAGCTCCGAAAAGGATCTCACCGAGCTTCGCCAAAAAGTTGGCATGGTGTTTCAGAGTTACGACCTGTTCCCCCATATGACGGTGCTCGACAACATCACGTTGGCGCCCACCAAGGTGAAGAAGATCCCTAAGGCACAGGCCGAAGAGGCGGCTCGCGCCCTCCTGAAGCGCGTTGGCCTTACCGACAAGGAAAAGAGCTATCCGCGCGAGCTTTCTGGCGGCCAGAAGCAGCGCGTTGCCATTGCCCGCGCGTTGGCAATGGAGCCCGAAGTGCTGCTGCTTGACGAAGTTACCGCCGCCCTCGACCCCGAAATGGTGCGCGAGGTGCTGGACGTTATCTTGGGCTTGGCGCAGGAGGGCAAAACGATGCTTATCGTTACCCACGAAATGCAGTTCGCACGCGCCGTTGCCGACCGTGTTCTGTTCTTCGATGGGGGCGAAATCGTGGAGCAAGATATCCCCGAACGCTTCTTCGAGCACCCCAAAACTGAACGCGCACAGAAGTTCCTGCATACTTTCGAGTTCGACGCCGTCCGTCAGCACGAAGCCTAACGAGCGCTTCAGCCAGAAGGATTGGGGGTCCGGCGCAGCCAGGAGCCCAACGCGATCGGATGAAGCTCGTCACAACCAGAGACTCAAGCAGAGTTGGGCTAAAGCCCGCTACTGCCAGGAGGCGATGCAGTCGCGTGAAACCGGTCGCATGACCAAAACGAAATCCCCCCTCGAATCCCATCGCACCCTCAGAGCCCCAGAAATGGGGCTCTTTTCGTTTTCGCAATACGGCCTTCTCAACGAATCGCAACGCCTGCGCCTGCAGAGAACCCGTTCCCACCGATGTTACAGGCAACCGCCTGACAGCGCCTTCGCACACGGAAACCCGCCCCGCCCCCCCTCGAAAGGCACGGATCGCTACAACCTCAAGCGAGCCTCGTTTGTTTCAATGATGTGCATTCGGGCGGTTGTTCGCCTCGCGCTGTTCCATGGTCCGCGCACGGATGCCCGTTGCAGCCGCAGATAAGTCTCTGTCAACCCTGGGAACGGTGGGCGCCAACAGCGGCGGCTGGACAACGGGAGCGGAGGCGCGCTTTCGACACACTGCCTGCGATACATCCACCCCCCCCCCAACTCCGCAATAACCAGCCATTCACAAAAGCAAAATGACTAATTCCCTCAATCCTTATTGACTTTGTAGGATTTAAGCGGTTTACTTCCATCAATCAAAGAAACCCTCGCACGCCAAAGAGGGCAGAAGTAAGGAGAAAGACATGATCCAGACGAAACGCACCTGGAAGCTTGTTGCTGTGCTTGCTGCAGCCTTGGCTCTTGCAGGAGCCTTGCTCACGGGCTGCTCCGGCAACAGCAATTCCTCGAGCGCAAATTACCGCACTCTTGACCAGATCAAGGACAGCGGCAAGATCACCATCGGCGTATTCAGTGACAAGAGCCCCTTCGGCTACGTCGACGAAAACGGCAACTACCAGGGCTACGACATCGAGCTGGCAAACCGTCTTGGCCAGGACCTTGGAGTAGATGTTGAGCTGGTGTCCACCGAAGCAGCCAACCGCGTTGAATACCTGCAGACTGGCAAGGTTGACGTTATCCTGGCAAACTTCACCGTCACCCCCGAGCGCGCTGAGGCGGTCGACTTCGCCGATCCTTACATGAACGTTGCTTTGGGCGTTGTTTCCCACAAGGACAAGGTTGTTACCGACCTCGACCAGATTGGCGACCGCACGGTAATCGTAATCTCCGGCACCACTGCCGAGACCTACCTCACCGAGCACAACAAGGACCTCAAGCTCGAGAAGTACGACACCTACGCTGCAGCTAAGACCGCATTCGAAAACAACCCCGATGCTGTTTGGGCAAATGACAACACCGAGGTTATCGCCTTCGCCAACCAGGCTGGCCCCGAATACGTTGTCGGCATTGAGCAGCTGGGCGACACCGACACCATCGCTCCTGCTGTTTCCAAGGGCAACGAAAGCCTGCTGAACTGGATCAACGAGGACCTGAAAAACCTCGGCTCCGAGAACTTCTTCCACGCAGACTATGAGAAGACCCTACTTGATACCTACGGTGCAGCATACGAAGACACACTGGTTGTCGAGCCTGGTCAGAACTAGTCAGCTCATTGCCAACTAGCAGGTCGGCCGTGCCGCTTGAGCTAATCGGCTCGTACCGTTAGAGCTGACCGATCCGCACTGTTAGAGCTGACCGACTCGTACCTGCCGACCAGCTAAAAGGGGACCCACACGGGTCCCCTTTTCTTATGCCCTGCCTCAAGCCGCCGAAGCGGGAAGGCAAATGCGCGCCTTCCGTCAGGAAAGGCAGATGTTGGGTAGCCTTACACTGGGCAGGGACGGCGCGGACGACTTCCCCGCTAGACGGGGATGCCCGAATCTGCACCACCGAACCGGAAGAAACGAAGCATCCCGTCCTTCAGCGAAGGCGTCTCGTCGCCGAAAGGTCAAGCGTCAGAGGATGGCAAGATCTGCGCGCCGTGCATGATTCGAGGGGTCTGTGCAGCGAAAAGATCCCCTTCGTGGCAAGATCCTCGCGCGGTGTATTCCCGAAAGGCGATTTGCAGGGCATTTCGGATACATGGCGCGCATATCTTGCCATAGCCAGCTCATTTTGAATACACGGCGGCAATATGCTGCCACGAACTGGCGATTTTCCCGTCCGAGGCCGCTTTCGGGATGCATGGAGCGCAAAATTTGCCACGGATTGCCGCCCGGGAACGCACCGTGGTGAAATCTTGCCACGGCAAGGCCCCCGAGAACGCACCGCGCGAGTATATTGCCACTGCCAGTCAGGCCAAGAGCGCATCAGGGCGCAGTCCCGCCACCGTCGGACGCCGGGGGAACGCATTTCGCGAGCATTTTGCCATCGTCGAGCGCCCGGGGAACGCATATTCGCAACGTCTTGCCAACAGAGCGGCATCTTCGTGCGGGCGGGCCTATTGCCTTGCCATAGCTCTCGTACCGCATGAATCCGACGGCCTCTTCGTGCAGGCGGTGCTGTGTGCATGAGAAAGGGGCGCGATGTCCTGCGCATGGAGACGACACATTGTCGCGATGGCTGGCAACCGAACGGAAGGCAGGGGGGGCACGTTGCCCCGTACATGGAGGAGTGCGCTAAATGCCGGCATACGCGCGGAGGGCGCAGATGACAAGCTGGCTCACGCTCTTCGCCCAAACCGGCTTGCATCCTTCGCGCAGGCCGACTTGGGCCCCCTCCACGTATCGACTGCAACATAGATGCAAAACGCGGAACGAACCCGCAGGTCAAGCGAACATCGAGCGCTTGCGCGAGACTGGTTTGAGAGACAGGCGCAGGAACGGGATCGCAGGCAACGGTGTCCACAGACCCGCGGCAGGATCGCAAGGTGGGTTCGCTCACTGGAATTCGCCAGAGTAGTTCGCAAGGCAGGGTCACGCACCGGGTTTTACGAGGACAGCTCGCAAGCCGGGTTCGCGCGCTGGTGCTTGCGGGGGGGCAATTCCCGCAGCGAGGTCGCACACCGGAATTCGCGAGTCGACCTGCCGCACAGGGTCAGCAGGGCACAAAAAAAGCGCCGCTCCGAAGAACGGCGCCCTTCCCGCATAACTACGGGCGCAAACCAGATCCGCCCTGAATCGTAATGGTTTCGCCAGAAACATAGGATGCCATGTCGCTCGCCAGAAACACAGCAACAGGGGCAATGTCGGTCTTAGGATCACCGAAACGGCCCAGCGGGATGCCCTTGATGGTTGCAGCAAAGGTGTCGGGGTACTCTTCCTTCCAAGCCGCCAACTGCTCGGTCATAGCCAACGGGCAAATAACGTTGGCGCGTACGCCGTCGGGACCCCATTCGGTAGCTGCAACGCGCGTCATGCCGCGAATGCCTTCCTTCGCAGCAGCGTAGCTGGACTGGCCAGGCTTGCCGAACAGGCCAGCACCAGAGGAAAGGTTAACAACGGAGCCCTTAGTCTTCTTGAGTTCAGGGAAAGCATGCTTCATGTAGAAGAATGCAGCATACAGGCCGGAATTGATTGCCAGGTCGAAGTCTTCCTTGCTATGGTCGACCAACATAACGCCCGACTTAGATGCCTGAGCATTGTTTACCACAGTATCGAGCTTGCCGAAATGGGCGATGGTTTGAGCGATAACATTCTTTACCGCTTCTTCGTCGGAACCTTCAGCGGCAACGTGCATAACGTCAACACTGTACTGCTCCTTGAGCTTTGCCTCGGCGTCGATCAGGCGCTGCTCGTTGCGGCCCGTAATGCACAGGTTGGCGCCTTCTTCAGCAAAAGCGCTGGCGATACCAAAGCCAATACCCTTGCCGCCGCCAGTGATGATAGCCACTTTTCCATCGAGAAGTCCCATTCGAGCCCCTTTCGCTTGCGCTTCATTTGATGACAACGATGCTAATGAGGGTCACGTGCGAACGGTCGATTAGCGGAAGCGGTCGGATTGAGTCTCTCGGTAAACGGTAAATCTCTCAATTTCAAGAACCGTTAACGGCAGAATTTTGCACAAGAGGGGCAGGCTGCCATTCCGCCTAATGCGGTTTCACGCAACTCGTAAGGAAGGCTTCGACCCACTTTCAGCATGGCATCCACCACTTCGTCGAACGGAATGAGGCCTTCGATGCCCGCAAGAGCCATCTGAGCCGCAGAGAGTGCATTCACCGCAGCGCTGGCGTTGCGCTTCTGACAGGGCGCTTCCACCAACCCGCCGATGGGGTCGCACACCAAGCCAAGCATGTTGGCCAGCGCATAGCCAGCGGCAGTAAGGCACATACGCGGCGTGCCGCCCAAAAGCTCAACAGCGGCACTGGCAGCCATTGCGGCAGCAGACCCGATTTCGGCCTGACAGCCCCCTTCGGCGCCTGCCACCGTAGCGTTGCGAGCGATAATCGAACCAACAACAGCCGCATTCTTCAGCGCATCCATCAGCTGCGCATCGCTGAAGCCATGTACCTCTTGCAGGGAAAGCAGCACGGCTGGGATCACGCCCGCCGAACCAGCGGTTGGCGCTGCAACAATAACGCCCATAGTGGCATTCGTTTCCAAAACGGCAACAGCATTGCGCGTTGCCAAAGCAAGAAGCGACCCGTTTACGCCTGCGCCTAAATCTTCCAATTCACGGAGCTTGGCGGCTTCCCCGCCGATCAGCCCGCCCATAGAAGAGCGTGGGGCTTCCACAGGGGCCGTCGCCGAAGCACGCATCACATCCAGCGCACGCTGAAGGTACGAGACAATAGCGGAGCCCGCCACCCCTCGGCTCGCCAGCAGCGCACGTTCACGCGCTTCGGCGGCATAGCTCAAGGAAACGCCGTTTTCCTCACAGAAGGAAAGGAGCTGAGCTGCCGTGGCAAAATCGAGCTTTTGAAATTCTCGCAAAGCAAGTTCCGGGTCGATATCGGATGACACTTCGCCAGGGTTGCGATGCAGACCATCGGCGGGAATAAAGCGGACCGAGCGAATAGCGGGAAACTCCAGAATGCGGTCAATTACTTCTTCGGGAACAGGATCGTCCACGTCCATAACGGTAAACGCTTCCCCGCCCTGGCGTGTGCGGTGGAGCTGTGAAGTGCCAATATTGATGCCTGCATCGCCCAAGGTGCTGGCTATATGAGCCAACGTTCCTGGCAGGTCCTGCTGACGAACGATCATGCTGTTGAATTCGCCCGTGATATGCACATCGATGCCGTCGATGCGCGTGAGCTCCGCCGCACCACCGCCAATGGAAACGCCACGTGCCACCACTTCGTTGCCGTAGCAGTCGACCACACAGGCCTCAACCGTGTTGGGATGCGCGGTTTTGGTAACGGTATCGGGCTCGAACGAAAATTCCAGCCCTTGCTCCTTCGCCAGGTCGAAGGAATTGCGTACGCGCAGATCGTCGGTGTGCAGTCCCAGCATGCCCGCAACCAGGGCGCGGTCGGTCCCGTGTCCGTGATAGGTATGGGCGAACGAGCCAAAGAGGGTAAACGTCACTTCTACCGGCTCACCATCGAGCAGGTTGCGCACCATGCTGGCAATGCGCAGCGCACCCGCCGTGTGCGAAGAGGAAGGCCCTACCATAATGGGCCCCACAACATCCCTGATACTCATCGGCTTCATGTGCGCACTCCTTGCCTGGCCGGTCGAGACGAATTGGCCCACCTGCGCGCCTATCTTCGCCCCATGTCTGCTCTTGAACATCAGAATAGCGGCAGAGCCCACCCGCCACAGCCAAAAACATAGCTTTTAGCGCAATCGTGACATACCCTACCGGGATCCGAAAGGCCGTGGGGGGGGTATACAACCACCAGCGCCTACGAACGGGCAGCGGCCGCCTCTTCTCGCAACTCGCGCTCGATCTCGCGATCGATAGCGCCTTCGCCAGTCGGCATCTTCACCTGGAACGGGACCGAAGGCGTGGCCAAGCTCACCAGCGGGACAACCACCAATGAAAGAATCATGGCCAACGCACCGCAGTTAATGGGCGAGGCGATGAATCCAATGAACATGTTGGACACGGTAAGGCCCACACCCACGAAAAAGCTTGCCCATACCGCGCCTTTCGAGATGCGCGAACTGTACAAACCCCAGATCAGCGGACCAAGGAACGCGCCAGCAAGCGCACCCCAGGAGATGCTCATCAGCTGAGCGATAAACGTGATGGTGGAGGTGTACTGCACCAGCGCGATAGCCGCCGAAATAACCACGAACACCACGATAAGGCCGCGCATCCACGCAATCTGACTCTTCTCGGGCATGTTCTTGATGACGTTGCCTTTAAGAAGGTCCAGGGTCAGCGTGGAAGAAGAAGTGAGCACCAGCGAAGAAAGCGTGGACATAGAGGCCGACAGAACAAGCACTACCACAATGCCGAGCAAGATATCGGGCAACCCGGAAAGCATGGTGGGAATGATGGAGTCGTAAATGGGGATGCCGCTGGGGGCGAAGGCGATCTGGTCACCGAACAGGCGACCAAATCCGCCCAGGAAGTAGCTGCCACCCGCAACCACAAAGGCGAATACGGTAGAGATGATGGCGCCCTGCTTGATAGCAGGACCGGTTTTGATGGCATAGAACTTCGAAACCATTTGAGGCAAGCCCCAGGTACCCAGCGAGGTAAGGACGATGACGCCTACAAGGTTGAACAGGTCGGGACCGAACATCGAAACAAATGCGCCCTGCATATCGGTACCCTCGGCAGGGATCTGCGAAAGAGAAACGATAGCTTCGGAAAAACCGCCTTGGCCCGCAAGCACCACCGCAATTACCGCAACGATGCCCACCAGCATCACAATACCTTGGATGAAGTCGTTCAGGACAGTGGCCATATAACCACCAAGTACCACATAAACGCAGGTAACAACCGCCATACCTACCACACACCATTCGTAGGGCAAGCCAAACGCCATACCGAACAAACGGGAAAGGCCGTTATAGACACTGGCGGTATAGGGAATCAGGAACACGAAGATGACAGCCGCCGAAGCAATGCGCAACCCCTTCGACTGGTAGCGCTTGCCGAAAAACTCGGGCATGGTGGTGGCCTTCAGGCGCTGCGTGATCTCACGCGTACGAGGACCAAGCACCCACCATGCCAGCAGCGAACCAAGGAGGGCATTGCCGATGCCAATCCAAAACGCCGCCAAGCCGTATTTCCAGCCGAACTGACCTGCGTAGCCAACGAAGATTACCGCCGAAAAGTAGCTGGTGCCAAAAGCAAACGCCGAAAGCCAGGGGCCTACGTTACGGCCACCTAGAACAAAGCCGTCAACGTTCTTGGTGTGCTGGCGCGCGTAAATGCCAACACCAACCACAACACCCACGAAAATCAAAATGATGCATATCTTTGCAACCACGAAAGAACTCCTTCATCTTCAACAAAACATGCTGGTCAGCCGATGCGGCATCGAGCACAAATCGGTGCAAATCGAATCGGCAAACTGCAAAGCCCCATGATCGAAACCCACACAAAAAGCGATGCAGGCACGCCTCCCGACTGATCGACAAGCTGCAGGAACCAGCAATCGAAACCCGCATGAAGGCAAAACGGATACGCCTCTCGATCGACCGGGAAAAGAACACCACTATCAGCGTCTCAACGCCAAACCAAGCCGACTGACCAGGGAAAACGAGAACGCACACGACCTTTTCTGGTATAAAAAAAGCACCCAGGAAAACCCGTGTGCTATCAATATCGATACGCTATGGAGGCAAACTCAGCTACGCAATGCGAGCGCTGGGCCCAATGCTGGGAAGCAACAGCAGCCAAACCGAAACAGCCCTGAGCCAGATGCTCAGACATGACGGCGCAAGCAGACATACACTTCTGAGCAAGATGCTGAGACATAACAGCACACGAACCTAAAACCACAGCAATATCAGCATTGGGCTTTGACAACGCAGTTGCGCTGCTGTGTGCGATACGTGCGATATGTCCCTCTGAAAAAATCATGGTAGCCACTTTATCACAATAAAGAGCGCTGGGAAGACCCATCATCCCGTCCCGCTCCGTTTTGCGGCGAACGGTTCCGCTTCCGCGCGATACGCATCGCTGCCGTCAACGCCCGCAACGACGAAACGCCGCGGTGGCGGCGCCCGCCAAAACCCCGCAGCGCGCGATGGCCGAACAGCACGTCAACGCCATGCAGCACGCGATGGCCGACCGCGCCGATTTCGGACAGGTCGGTGATCACGCCCGTGCCGGGCGGCGTCGGCGCGCTCACCACGGCGGTACTGGCCGCGCACACGGCAAAAGCCGCGGCGCGCCGGATAAAATAAATTCAATTCAGAAAACACATGACAGAGTAGGTGCAAAGCGTAAAGTGCCGCGGGATGGGATGTTGTCCGTGGACGAAGCGGCGAGAGCCGCGCGGTTTTGCTCCGCATCCGCTGCCACCCGAGGATACCGCTCCTTCCGTGGCAACTGTCACGAAAGGGGTAAAAAAATGAAGAAAATTGACGCGCGGCGTCTGGCACAGTACGCCATCCTTGTCGCAATGGAGGTCGTGCTCGCGCGCTTCCTCTCCTTCAACGCCTGGAACCTGAAGGTGGGCTTCGCCTTTGTGCCCGTGGCCCTCGCGGGAATGCTCTACGGGGCCCTGCCCGCGGCGGTAATCGCGGCGCTCGCCGACCTTATCGGCGCGGTGCTCTTCCCCTCGGGGCCGTTTTTCCCCGGCTTTACGCTCACCGCCTTCGCCGGAGGCGCAATTTACGGCGCGCTCCTGCACGGGAAATGCACGGCGCTGCGCATTCTCGCCGCCGCGCTCTCGCGCGAGCTGCTGCTGAGCCTTTTGCTGAACACGCTGTGGATTTCCGTTCTGTACGGCTCGCCCTTCCTGCCGCTGCTCTACACTCGGCTGGCTCAGTGCCTGGGCATGGCCCCGGTGCAGTTCGTCATAATCCTGCTGCTCTCGCGCATATTGCCCAGGCTCAGGGCCGTGAACCGGGCCTCGCGCGGCGCGCAAAACTAACATCGGAGGTAATCAACATGAGCTATGTACCCACACCCGAACAGGCGCTTGAGCTTGTCAAGCGCTATAATTCCGAGCCCTTCCATGTACAGCACGCCGAGACCGTCGGCAAGGTGCTCGGGGAAATCGCCAAAACGCGCGACCCTGAGAACGTCGACTACTGGCGCGCGGTGGGCATACTCCACGACATAGATTTCGAGCAGTGGCCCGAGCAGCACTGCGTCAAGGCACAGGAGCTCCTGCGCGGGCTGGACGTGGACGAGAGCGTCATCCACGCCGTCGCCAGCCACGGCTACGGCCTCGTCTGCGACGTGAAGCCCGAGCGCGAGATGGAGAAGTTCCTCTTCGCCGTCGACGAGTTCACCGGCCTCATCGGCGCCGCCGCCCGCATGCGTCCCAGCAAGAGCGTCATGGACTTCGAGGTGAAGTCGCTCAAGAAGAAGTACAAGGACAAGCGCTTCGCCGCCGGCGTGAGCCGCGAGGTCATCGCCTCGGGCGCCGAGATGCTCGGCTGGG
>OGQA01000574.1_pt1 | contig 18858 bp, 13 predicted proteins | sample 1553011 | NCBI WGS metagenome assembly OGQA01 (sample SAMEA2580256, study PRJEB22360) | human gut metagenome | biome: human gut; feature: human-associated habitat; material: faeces | place: Denmark | collected 2008/2010 | reverse complement strand
GCTTGCCTTTTTACCTCCGATATGAGAAAATATAATTTACGGCAAAGGAGGTGAGGCGCGTGCGGGAAACGCTGCGCGACATATACGACGCGGTTGACGACTTCTCCCGCGGTCTGGGGCGGAGGAGGATAACCACCTTCTCGGCGGCCTGCGCCTACTACCTCTTTGTCTCGCTGGTGCCCATGATAATGCTCGTGGTCAGCCTGATACGCTATACGCCGCTCACCGAGGCCGTCGTGCTGCAGGCCGTCTCCGACTACGTGCCCGACCAGCTCTACACGATACTCGAGACGATTGTCAACAGCATCTACCGCGGCGGCGGGGCGGCGCTGACCGTCTCCATCGTCCTGACCATCTGGTCCGCGAGCAAGAGCATGAAGGCCCTCATGCGCGGCATGGACAGCGTCTATGACGCCGAGCGGCAGGAGGACTTCTTCGTCTTCAGCTTCCGCGCCTGCGTATACATGGTGATTTTCGTCGTGCTGCTGCTCATAAGCCTGCTGGTGATGGTCTACGGCGGCGAAATCCTGCAGCTTCTGTACAACATCCTGCCGCACGGAGGGGCGGTCGACTGGCTCTTCGGCCTCACGCGCTATCTGCGCTATATCGTCGTCCTCGCGCTGCTTGCGCTGGTGTTCTCCTTCACCTACTGGCGCATGCCCGCGCGCTCGCTGCCGTATAGGGCCCAGTGGACGGGCGCGGTCTTCTGCGCCGTGAGCTGGTCGGCGTTCTCGTTCATCTTCTCGGCCTACGTCAGCGTCAGCAACCAGTTCGGCGCCTACGGCGTCATAGGCACGGTCATGGTCGCCATGATCTGGGTCTACTACTGCTTCTACTTCCTGCTGCTCGGCGGGTATATAAACCACTTCATCGCCCGGAAGAAAGCGGAGGGCCGGTAACGGCCGGGCCTCGTCCGCGGAGGGCGGGTATGATACAAATCGGATACAAAGCGATGCTAAACTGTGGCAGTAAGGAAAGGAGGCGCGGAAAATGAAACGGGTGTTTGCATTTACCCTCGCGCTGCTCGTCCTCTCCGCCTGCGGGACGAATGAGGCAGCTCAGGGCGGGATGGGCGTCGCGTCAGAAGCCGACGTGACTGCCTCCAGCAGATATCTCAAGACCGCGATACCCCTGCCGAAGGAGAACTTCATCATCTCAAACGCAGAGGCGGCGGGCTCCTATATCTACCTCTTCGGTACGGAGGTCACGGACGCCCCGAACAACTATTACATCTACGTCCTGGACTATGACGGCAGCGTACTCGACCAAAAGCGCTGCGCCTGGGACGACGGGTATTATCACAGCATCATGGATTCGTCGGTGGACGAGGACGGGAACATATGGCTGCTCGAATACCTGTACGAGCGGACGTATGACGAAGCCGGGAATAAGACATCGGAACGCTTTGCGGGCTGGTGCGTTGAGAGAGTGGACGGAGACGGCTTCTCCGGGCCCCTTTTCAGCTCAAGTGCCGTCGCTGAGCCGTTGGGGATCGACGTTTATAACGGATTCGTTTACCTTTGCAGCAGCGACGGCGCCTTCTGCTTTTCCGGCGGTGGGGACTTTCTCGGCTCGTCGGGCAGCCTGGGCGGATTTCGCGGCTTGACCATTGCGCGCGGCGAAATATATCTGCTGTATTCCGACATAAGCGGTGTGAAGATAGGCTCCGCTTCCCTTGAAGGCTGCGCCATCTCCGCTAATTTTGCGGCGGACGTGAATGTCTACAAACTTATAGGCGGGGCCGGCCTCTACATAGACAGCGGCAGCGGGCTCTACAGCTTCGACCCGGAAACGGGCGAGGCCGGGTTTGTGCTGGATTGGGTCTCAGCCGGTGTGTCCGGGGACTACAAGGGCGTGACTGCGCTTGCAGACGGGGCGTTTTTATACTACGACTCCCGGGAATCGTGTCTGCTGGAGCCTTCTGCATACACGGATGAACTGGTAACGCTGACGCTGGCGAGCATGGAGCCGCGCTTTATCCGGGACGCCGTCATAGACTTCAACGCCTCGAGCGATAAATACGCCGTGGAGATAATCGACTACTCGCAGTACAGCACCGCCGACGCGCCCGAAGCCGGCATTTTGAGGCTGGACCTGGACATAGTCTCAGGCAATGCGCCGGACATCATCGACTTGACCGGCCTGCCGCTGGCGCAGTATGAGGGCATGGGCCTGTTGGAGGACCTCAGCGCTTACTTTGACCGCGAGGGCAGCCCGGCCCTGGCGGAAAGCCTCTTGAACGCCCTGCAAAGCGGCGGGAAGCTCTGCGCCCTTGTCCCCTGCTGCACGATAATGACTATTGAGGGATATGGCTCAGACGTGGGCGGCATGGGCGAGCTGGAGTTCCGTGACATACTGGCGCTTCAGGAGACGATGGGCGGCGGGGCCAGCCCCTTCGGCGCGACGATGTCCAAAAAGTCGTTTCTCGAGACCATGCTCTCCGTCGGGAATTCCAGATACATTGACTGGGAGACCGGCGTCTGCAATTTTGACGAGAGCTTCAAGGACATGCTTAAACTTGCGTCCGGCCTGCCCGATGAGGCCGACCCGTCAATGGATCTGCAGATGATAGCCTCAAGAGAGCAGCTGCTCTCCGTGCAGAACATAGCCTCGGTCATGGACATACTGGCCTTCGACTACTATTTCGGCGGCGACCTCGCCCTCTGCGGCATACCGTCCGTCCAAGGCTCCGGCGCCGTCCTCTGCCCCTACATCATGCTGGGCATGTCCTCTGTAAGCGAGAACAAGGATGGGGTCTGGGAATTCATGTGTATGCTGCTGTCCGACCGGTATCAGGACAAGTACGCTGAGCTGATGCTGCCGACGACGGAGTACGGGCTGGAACGCGCCCTGGCCGAAATGGACGAGGCGATGTCGTCCGGCGGCGAGCTGTATCTGCCCGACATTAACGGGAACGAGGTGTCCGTAAAGGCGGACACCGAAAAGTGCGCGCGGCTTTTCCGCGAGCTTTTGGGCTCTGTGACAAGCGTCCGCGAATCCAGCCGGGAGCTGTTCGACATCATCTGGCCCGAAGCTCAGGCGTACTTCTGCGGGGACAGGAGCGTGGACGAGGCCGTCGATATAATAAGCTCGCGCGTGCAGATATACGTCAGCGAGCATTTGTGATATACGGCGAAATAAATGTTGAAGGAGGCGCGGAAAATGAATCGGGTGTTTGCGCTTATCCTCGCCCTGCTCGTCCTCGCGGGCTGTGGGGCGGGTACGGAGCCGGAGCCTGCCTCTGCGGCGCCGGAGGTGCGCGTCATTGAGGCCGGCAGCGGGATATTTTCCCGGGAAAGCGTACCTGTGCCAGAGGGCTGGCGGTCGGCTAGCCGCCTGTTTCCGGGCCGGGGCATGGCATATGTCTCGTTCCTGGACATGGCCGCCGCGGGCTATGGGCTCTTCGAGCTGGACGCCGCGAGCGGCGAGCTGCGCGAGCTGCCCATACCCATTGACGGTGACGTGACTGAGGGCTGCATACGCTCAGACGGCGGCGCGGCCTTCGTCTGCGGTTCCCGGCTCATCCGCGAATACGCCGCCGACGGCGCGCTCCGGCGCGAGATCGGCCTCGCCGAGCTGTTTGAAAACGACCCGACGGCCGTGCAGAGCCTCATCCCCTGCGAGGGCGGCTATCTCGTCGCCATGATAAACACGCTGCAATTCGTGGACTGCGAGGGCCGCGCCCGCGTCGTTGCGGACATCCTCGCTGACCGCATGACGCTGCTCGAGAGCGCCGGCGGCGGAATTTTGGCCTGTTCGGACACGCCGGACGGCTATGTCATAACCGAGTATCCGCGCGACCTCAGCGAAAGCCGGGCCTATCCTCAGGAGACTGCCTGGGACGACGCAGCGCCGGGGCTGGGTACGGACGAGCTCTATGTGCGCTCCGGCACGGACATCCTCGCCCTCGATCACCGCAGCGGCGAGACGCGGCTGGTCATGGACATGGCGGCCAGCGGCGCGTCCGGCAGCATCATGTACCGGCTGGGCGACGCCGTGTTCGCCGCCGTCATCTTCGGCGAGCTGAGCCTCTGGCGCGAGCTGCCCGCGGGCACCGAGCTTTCTGTGCTCAGGCTGGCTTCCGGCGGCATGAGCAGCGAGCTTTCCGAGCTGGTCAGCAGCTTCAACAGCAGCAATTCCGGCTGCGTCATCGAGGTGGAGCAGTACGGCGCAGGCGAGCTTGAACGTCTCGTCTCCGAGATGGGCTCCGGCCGCGCGCCCGACCTCTACGACCTCAGCTCGCTGCCGAAGGAGCAATTCGCCCGGCGCGGCTATCTCGCCGAGCTCGGCGCGTTCACAGAGACGCTCGGCCTCGCCGAAGGCGTGCGCAGGGCCATCACCAGCTCCGACGGCGGGGTCTATGAGTTCGTGCCCTGCTTTGAGCTCATGTACTGCGTCATCTCCGAAGAATACGTCCCGGGCGGGACGTGGACGCCCGGGGACATGCTGAGGCTGTATGAGGCGACGGGCACGCCGGTCTTCGACGCGAACATGAGCCGGGACATGTTCCTCGAATACTACCTCGCCTTCAACGGCGGCAGCTATATTGACGGGCAGGAGCGGTTCGACAGCGAGCAGGTCGCCCGTCTGCTCGAATACGCATCGGCGCTGCCTGAGGACTTCGAGCCGGACATGGGCGTGGACTATGGGCGCATCTACACCGGCACACAGCTCGGGGCCGTCGAGTCCGGCGGCGAGTGGTTCCTGGACACGCTCTGCATGGAGCGCGCGCTGTACCCGGGCGGCTGCGTCAGGCTGGGTTTCCCGTCCGTCGAGGGCGGGACTGTGGCAATAAACGCCGGCATACGCCTGGGCGTCTCATCCCTGACAGGCCAGTGCGAGGCGGCGGAGGCCTTCCTGCTCTATGCCATGGAGCACCCGGCGTCGCGCTGCCTGCCCGTGACCGAGGCAGAGCTGCGCGAGGGCTTTGAGAACTGGCTGCTCGTGCGGAACGACCCCGAAAAGCAGAAGCTGATCCTGATACTGCCCGACGGCAGCGTGACCGAACAGCGCTATGACCTGCCCACCGAGGCGGATGTGGAGGCGGCTCTGGCGCTCATAAACTCGGCGTCCGTGGTCTACGACTGCGACGACGCGCTGCTCGACATCGTAACGGACGAGGCCGGGGCCTTCTTCGCCGGCGACAAGTCCGTCGGCGACGTCTGCGCGATCATCCAGGACAGGGCGGAAATTTACATTGCGGAACAGTTCGGATAAGGAGGCGCGGAAAATGAAGCGGGTATATGCACTTATTCTGGCCCTGCTGCTTCTCTCAGCCTGCGGGGCGGCGCCGGAGGCGGCAGGGCCTGAGCCTGCGTCTGAGACGCCGGAGGCCGCCGTGACGCGCATGGTCTCGGAGCCTGTGGCTGCGGACTTCTTCGCTTTCGTTACCGACGTCCGCGGCGGAGAGCTCTACACCATAGCTGACAGGTCCGTCTGCCGCTGGGACGGTGCGCTGCTCGAACCGCTCTTTGATTTGGACGGCCTGTCCGAATTAAAGAAGATCTCCGCAGCCGAAGATGGCGTCTGGCTCGAATGCGTCCGCGAGGGCGAGAGCCTGCCCATTCTGGAGCTGCGCTCCTACGGCGGCGAGCTGCTGACTGAAATAGACCTCTCCGGGCTGGAATTCGTGCAGAAATGGGGTATGCTCAGCAGACTTGAAGCCGGAGGAGGTCTGGTATATGCAGACTGCGAGGAGCAGATATTCGTCTACACTGCGGACGGCGAACTTAAAGGCTCCGTCGAGACCGAACGCAACGGGGCCGAGGGCATCGTGCTGACCGGCGCCGGCCTTACCGTCATGCAGAGCGACGGGGACTACACGAACTGCTTTGACATCGACCCGGATACCCTGGAAGCGGGCAAGCCCTATCGTCTCGGGCGCGCGATGCGCCGTATCTACTCCGGCGGCGGCGTATATGACTTCGTCGCGGTTGACAGGGACGCACTCGGCCTCTGGTCAGTCGAGTGCGGCAGCGGCAAAGTGGAGCCGATACTCTTGCTCCGCGACGTCGGTCTGAGCTTTGAGGGCGGTTTCCTCCCCTATGTGCTCGGCGAGGACGACTTTATGCTCTGCCCGGCATTAAGAGATGTGCCCATGCACTGCTTTATGGGCGACGAGGAGCGCCCCGTGCGTCAGGTTATAAGGCTTGAGTCGCTCGGCAGCGTTCCTGACCTGAGCAGGTATGCGGCGAGTTTCAACGCCTCCAATGAGGAATACTACGTCGAGGTCGTCGACCTCATGTCCTCGTTCCCCAACATCGACGACAGGCTCAAGGAACTCAGCACGCGGCTCGCGGCGGGCGACGGGCCGGATATCATCTGCTTCAACGGCCTCGACCCCGCGCCCTACGGGAAGTCCGGGCTGCTCGTCGATCTCTACACGCTCATAGACTCAGACCCGGAGCTCTCGCGTGAGGATCTTATCGCGCTCGGCGCCTTTGAGAGCGGGGACAAGCTCTGGTCACTCGCACCCTGCTTTTCGATCAGCACCTGTGTCGGACTGGAAAGTGTCGTGGGCGACGGCCTCGGCTGGACCTTTGAGGAGTTCTTCGCCCTGTACGATTCGCTTGAAGAGGGTCAGAAGATGTTCGCTATAACGTCGCCGCTGGTATTCGTCGAGAACACTCTGGACGGCGTCCTGCCCGAGCTTGTCGACTACGAGACGGCGAGCTGCAGCTTCACCGACGGGCGGTTTGAGGAGTATCTGCGTCTTGCCTCGGGGCTTGAGACAGCCGACGAGACTGACTGGGAGAGTTACGCTGCGCGCTTTGCATCGGGCGAGATCGTGCTTAATGAGCAGGTGCTTAGAAATATCTATGAACTGGCTGCGTCGGAGGAATACTACGGCCAGGCGCTGACGCCCATAGGCTGGCCAAGTTTTGATGGCAGCTGCGGCTCAAGGCTGCTCATCACCTCCGACATGGGCATAGTTTCGAGCGGCGACACGGATGCGGCCTGGGAATTCCTGCGCTTCATGCTCAGCGACGAAAAGATGCAGACGGAGCTCTCGCTTGGGGCCATACCCATATCCCGCGCCGCCGTCGAAGCTCAGCTTGACGACGCGGAGCGGGATCCTGAAACCATGCGGAGCCTGCTCGAGGTGGTCTCGCGCAAGACATCGGCCGGCTCCGAGCTGTCGCAGATCGTCCTGGAAGAAGCCGCCGCCTATTTCGCCGGGGACAAGCCCGTCGGCGACGTCTGCGCGATAATCCAGGACAGGGCTGAGACGTACATCGCGGAACAGTTCGGATAAGGAGGCGCGGAATTGAAACGGGTGTTTGCGTTTATTCTGGCGCTGCTCGTCCTCTCAGCCTGCGGAGCTGCGGAGCTCGCTGCGGCGGAGATCAGGACCGCAGCTGTAAGATATGTGCTGGATGATATCGAGCTCTCAGGCATCCCCGCCGTCTGCGGCGGAGCGGTCTACGACTGTTCGGGAGACTCCTGCACCGCCGTGTGGCCCAAGGCGGGCACGCCGCTCGACGCGCCGGAGGGCTTTCGGGCCACGTCCCTCTGCTCGGGCAGCGAGGGCGGCGTCTGGACGCTCGACATCTACTGGGACGAGGATTACGCTGAGCACATTGAACTCTGCCTGCACCGGCTCGAGGGCGGCTGCGAGACCTTCGAGGACGGCTGGCTCGGAGGCGTCACGGATATGTGCTGGTCGGACGGGGCGCTCTGGCTCGCCTGCGCCGACGGCTATGTTCGCTGTTTAAGCGAGGACTTCAAGCTGCTGCTCGAGTACGAGCTGGAAGACGTCATGGGCCTTGCTGCGACGGGCAGCGGCGTGAACCTCAAATACCGCGAAAAAGCCGGGGTCACATTTGCAAACCTCAGCACGGACGGCAGCCTCACGCCCGGCCCGGCGGCGCTGACCGAGGACTGCGTCCTTCAGGACGCGCTCGGCGGCTGGCTCTGGACGGACACACGGGGCCTCGTCCGCGACACGGACTCGGGCGCGGAATACATCGTCCTCTGGGCCGACAGCGGCCTCGTGTTCTCCGCCGCCTCGCTGTGGGTCGCGGAGCTGGGCGATGGACTCTACGCCGCATACGACGGCAGCGCTGCGGGCGTGCTCCGCCCGGCGACGGAGGCGGACACGGAGCAGCCGGAGCGGGTGACGCTCACGCTGGCGCATATGGATGAAAACAGCTACATACCCTCGTATATCGACGAGTTCAACCGCACGCACAGCGATATCCGCGTCGAGCTGCTGCCCGAGATGCCGCATGAGGCCCTAGTCGCTCTGATGGCCTCGGACGAGGCGCCGGACATCATCGGTTTCGGCTATAATTCGCCTGAGTCCATGGCGTCAAAGGGCTGGCTGCTCGATATGTACACGCTCATGGGAGACTTCCCGCGCGAGGACTTCCTGCTCGAGCCCTTCGAGACGGACGGTGCGCTTTATGCGGTCTCGCCGGAGTATTATGTGTATACCCTCGTCGGCCTCGAGGCGGATTTTGGCCGCTCTTACATCCACCCGATATCAGATTTCGAGGGTATAGGCTTCAACTATTTTGCCGGGGATGAGTTCCTGACATACTCCATCCCGCTCTGGATAGAGCACAGCAGGCAGGGCGCGGACTGCGACTTTGGCTCTCCGGAGTTCACTGAGCTGCTGGAGATGGCAGGCAGCATGAACAAGGCCGAGAGCTTCAGCCCGGACACCTTGTCCGTATCCGTCCTGACGAATCACATGGCGCTCATAAATACGGAAAAAGAGCGCGGCCTCGAGCTCTGGCCCGTGGGCTTTCCCGGCGGCTCGTACATAAGCCCCATTGCCGCGATGGGCATACACGCCGCCACACCGGAACCGGAAGCGGCTTGGGAGTTCATCCGCTGGTGCATCGCGCAGAGGGAAAACTTCTTTTTCAGCTTAAACATGACAGCCATGGAGGAGATGTTTTATGAGCTGCTGCACCCGCACGAGGACCTCGACCCGGAGAAGGTGGTCATCCGCGAGGACGGCACCTGGGATTACGAAGGGCGGCACTATGAGACGCTCTTTTCCTGGGAACCGTCCATCACGGAGCGGCAGGCGGACATGATGCTGGGTCTGGTGAAAAGCCTGGACACGGTCATCTACTACGACGCGGAGATAGACGACATCATCAGCGAGGACGCCGGGGCTTTCCTCTCCGGCGCACGCAGCGTTGAGGACACGGCCGCGCTGTTGGGCGACAGGCTCGGGACGTATCTGGCGGAGAAATACGGGTAAAGCGGCGACGTCCCAAGCCGCGGCAGCGGACAGCAAACGCAAAACCGCCCATAGGCGCGGCCTGCAAATGCCCGCGTCTATGGGCGCGTCTTTTTGGCGCCGCGGCCCCTGAATTTTACTGCCGCTCTTCCCCGCCACGCTTTCTATATTTTTACTATACCTGCCGGCTTACTTCGACCCAGGACGGTCATCGGGCTGTTTTGTCCAGTCAGCTATTACCTTCCCGTCCTGCATGATAAAGGCCACCCTTTCCAGAGCAGAAATGTCCTCCAGCGGATCGCCTCGCACGGCGATCATATCTGCGCATTTCCCGGGCAGAAGGGAGCCTGTCTGCCCTGCTGTCCCTGACAGCTCCGCCGCATTTATTGTTACGCTCCTGACTGCGTCCCGGTTTGCCGCCCCGAGCTGACAGATGTACTTAGCCTCCCTGGCCAGGCCGCAGTGCATAGCGTCTGTGCCGGTGGCGTAAAACAATCCGCTGGCGATTATGCCCGACATGTTGGCCATAACACGTTCCCTGATGCGCGCGCCCGCTTCGCGTCTTTCCGCGGGCAGGTACCTGTCCCTCTGCTCGTCCATGAAAACGCCCGGAGTCAGGCAAAGCCTGATATTTTTTTGCAGCAGCAATTCAATGTCCCGGGCAGTGATGCCATAGCCGTGTTCGATAACTGTCACGCCCTCATCGACGCATATTCTAAGCCCCTGTCCGCCTATGCAATGGGCGGCAGTATATTTGTGCTCGTTCAGGCCCATGCTCACTGCCGCGCGCACCATTTCGGGCTCCAGGTAAAACGGGATCTCTTCACTCTCGTTTTCGGGCAGCAGCGTGCCAGTCATAAACAGCTTTAAGAAATCCACACCAAGCAGCAGGTTCCTGCGGGCAGTTTCCGAAAACGCCTCAGCCGCACCGAGCCCTCTGGCCACGAAGCCCGGGGCCTTATCCGATTTCATGCCTATGCCGCAGACAGACGCCTTTGGCCCGGGCGTTTCTCCGGAGGCTACCAGTTCTCGCATGGCAACGTCAACGTACAGCCTGTCTCCAAGATACCGGGATGACGTCACGCCGGACAGCAGGTCGTCATTTGCCGTCAGCTGCGCTGTTTTCAGCTGCGCCGGATAATCTGCGGAAAGGTCCCTTGCAGCCTGGGGATGGCGGAAATCCATGACCATATGATTATGGGCGTCCACCATGCCCGGCATCAGGGTGCACGGGCCCAGGTCTATAACATCCAAGTTTTGCGCGCCGATGCTTTTCAGCTCTTCGCAGCTGCCGCAGGAAACGATCCTGGCCCCGTCCACTTCCACGAACGAAGGGCCGGCATCTTTCAGCTCATCGCCCAGAAGCACATGCTCCGCCCTATAGAATTTCGGCATGTCTTCTCCTCATTTTGTCTCCGAAGCCCTGCGTTTCTTGGCAGAGGCTATCCACTTCCTGATGAACGGGAACAGGAAGGTAAACACCGCTATGGCCAGCAGCACCACACAGATGGGCCTCGTGAAGAATATCATGCAGCTGCCCTTTGACAGCAGCAGGCTGCGCCTGAAATTGGACTCGATCATCGAACCCAGTACAAGGCCCAAAAGCATGGGCGGTATGGGATATTCCGCCTTCTCAAGAAGGTAGGCGGCCACGCCCAGGACCAGCGCCACCTTGACATCGAACACGTTGCCTCTGATGCAGTATGAGCCCAGGAGCGTGAAAACCATCACGCAGGGCATGAGGACTGACGTCGGCACCTTCAGCACCTTCACGAATACGTTTATCAGAAGCAGGCCGCACAACAACATGAAGATGTTGGCTATGAACAGCATCACATATATGCCTGTGGCGACATCCGCATTCTGAGTAAAGAGCGCAGCTCCGGTGGGCAGCCCCTGCATGAGCAGTGCGCCCATGAGGACGGCGGTGACCGGGTCTCCGGGTATGCCCAGAGTGAGAAGCGGTATCAGCGCGCCTCCGGTAACTGCGTTGTTGGCAGTCTCGGACGCTATTATACCTTCATCTACGCCCGTTCCCAGTTTTTCGGGGTGCTTAGAGCCTCTCCTGGCCTCATTATAACTCAACCAAGAGGCTATTCCGGGCCCGGTCGCCGGGATTATGCCCACTATCGTGCCGATAACAGCAGAACGCAGTACGCACCACCAGTTCTTCAGGTACAGGCTCAGGTCCAGCTTCTCCCTCTTTACATGTATGTTCTGATCCACGCGGAAGCCAGCAGCGCCGCCCTCCAGTTTTGTCAGCACCTCGCTCAGGCCGAAAAGGCCGACAAGCGCCGCCACAAGGTTTACGCCCGCCGATGCGTCCACACTGCCGAAGGTAAAGCGGGCCGTGCCGTCTATTGGGTCCATGCCTATCATCCCAACCATGAGCCCAAGGCAGGCCATGAAAATGCCCTTCAATACGCTTTTGCTGGAAATGCTCGAGACGATGCTCATGCCGAAGATGCCGACTGCAAAATACTCGGGCGCTCCAAATTCCAGGGCAAACTTGGCCAGTACGGGTGCAAAAAGTATAAGTATCAGGCAGCTGAATATACCGCCTATGAAAGACGCTATTGCCGCGATTGACAGCGCCCTGTAACCGTGCCCGTTCTGTGCCATGGGATAACCGTCGAGCCCCGTAGCCGCAGAAGCGGCCGTGCCGGGCGTTTTAATGAGGATGGCAGTTATCGAGCCTCCAAACACGCCGCCGCAGTAAATACCCAGGAGGAACGCGAAGGCAGTCACCGACTCCATCCCGAACGTAAACGGCAGGAAAACCGCAACGCCCATCGTCGCAGTTAAGCCGGGCAGCGCGCCGAAAATTATGCCGATAACTGTGCCGAGAAACGACATGCAGATATTGGTTATTGTGAAGATAGAGAAAATATATTCCATCAGCTTCTCCTCCTCATGGCAGCAGTATCTTCAGGCCGTATTGGAACAGCAGTTTCAGCGCTACGGGCAGCAGGATGGATACCGCGAATATCACAAGCTTGTTCTTGTTGCCATATATAAACATTGCAGCGACCATCAGGACAGCCGTGCTGATCACGAAGCCCAGCGCTTCAAGGCACAGGGTATAAGCGGCCATCAGAAGGATGAGCGCAACGACCCGGGCAATATCCTTTACCGAAAGGGCAGACGACTCGGATCTCCTGGCTTCCAGGAAATCTTTCACGCAGACTATGCCGGAGCAAACGATCATAATGCCCGTTATAATCGTAGGAAATGTTTTCAGGTTCACGCCAGAACTGCCAGAGCTCACTTTAAGCTGGCTGGTCAATATCGCCCAGGCCACGCTGAGCGCAAAAGCGCCCAGCGTGATCACGAACCTTGCAGGGGATCTCTTAGTCATGGCGCGGCCCTCAGCTGGCGACCTGTACTTCCATGAGCTGGTCCCACTGCTCGGCGCAGTAAGCGCTGAATTCCTCGTAGCCCATCCAGGCCGGGATCGCGCCTATATTGTTGAGCACGTCCTGAAGCAGCTCGCTCTCGTACGCCGCTTCAAACTCCTTCTCATAGAAATTCAGGACTTCATCGCTTATGCCCGCAGGGGCGGATACGCCGTACCACAGCTCTCCCCTGCACTCAAGGCCCACGTCGGCTGCACAGGGTATGGTCTCGTCAAGGCTGTGGGGCAGGCCGCCGCACACAAGGAGCACTTTCAGTTCGCCCGTAACGTGATACTTCATGGTCTCAGAGCAGGGCAGGCACACCACATCCAGGTCTCCGCCCATGAGGGCCGCGGCGGCAGAGCTGCCGCTGTCATAGGGTATCGCCTGTACGTTATCCCCTATCTCCAGCTCATTTAGAAACTGCTGCAGATATACCGCCGGCCCGGATGTCGCACCCGGCACACCAACGTTTATCGTCTCGCCGCTCTTGAAGGCTTCGACCATCGCGTCATAGTCGGCATATGTGTCCGGCCTGGCGCAGAAAGTAAAGGGCGCAGACGCCAGCATGCAGATATGCGTGAAGCTGTCGTTCGTATATCCTACGTCGGCAAGGGCAGCTGTCAGGAGCGTGTGCCCATAGAGGCTGAGAATGATCGTGTATCCGTCGTTTTTGGCGTTGGCGACCTCCGCGTTCGCGACAGCGCCTGAGCCGCCCGGCTTGTCGTCGACCATGATGGTCGCGGAGCAGTTCTCGGCTATCGCCTGCGCCGCAGCGCGCGCGATGAGGTCAGATGCGCTGCCGGCGTCAGAGGAATTTACAAGGGTTATCGCGCCCTGAGGGAAGCCGGTGCCGTCTTCAGACGGGGCCTCGGTCCCCTCCGAAGGCGCCTGCGTTTCCGTCTGGGCCGGATTTGCCGCGCAGGCAGCAAAACTCAGGATGAAAACCAATGAAAGAACTATGCAAAGAATCTTTTTCATGTTTATCTCTCCCATAATAGATGTTGACTAGTCGGATATCCGGTATAATGCGGCTTCGCCGATCTCCCGGTTTGAGGCCAGTATTATATCTTCATCTTTCCTGTGCACCACGGCGACGTTGGCCGGCCCCCTGCCGCTGTCTATCCTTGTGCACTCGAAGCCGGTACGGCCGTTTTTGCCGCTCCGCAGCATGAACAATTCGCCGTCCCCTTCGCGCGAACCTCCGATGAAGCACGGCTCCCCTCGGATTTCGCCGCCCCAGACAACGTGGCCAAGTTTAAAATTCCCCGGGTATTCATAAACGACCTGCCAGCTGCCATTGATACGCTTGTTGACAGTGAACAAATCGCCGTGCAGCGGTTCAATGGCCGCGATTTCCATTTCGCCGTCGCCGTCGATATCCGCCATTGCTATATCGCTCACCGGCCGTTCAATAAGTGTCTCAAAGCTCCAGCCATCCCCATCTCGCTCAGGCGGGAATACGAGCCGCACGCCCTCATCGCTGGCAACCACGCCGGCATTTTTGCCGTTGACCGCCGTGCGCCAATAACCGTGGTTCCTGGTCAGCCCCTCCAAAATAGGCTTCAGCTCGACCTGCGCCTCCGGGTCTTCCGGCAGGATGCCGGCCCAGAGCTTCCCCGGGCAGGACCAATCTTCCAGGCACGTTTTCCGTGTGGCTATGGTACACACCAAAAGATGATCCCTGGAGCCGCTAAAAACATCGAACCTGTGGATATAGCCCAGCTTGGCCAGGGTACGCACCGTCCACTTGTTTTCTCCGCGGTAAGAGGCGCGCACGATCTCTGTGTCCGGCGACATCATTTTTGGCTTGAAATTCTGCACCGCCAGAAACTCGTCGGCCCTGTTCCTCAGCGGCACTATTGACATCGTGCCGCCAGGATGCTCCCAGACTGTATGGCGGCTCAGGTCCTCCGCGTCAAAGGCAAAGCACGGCGCGTCAAGCTCGGACGCGAAGAGATAATGCAGCCTGCCGCCAACGAGCATCGAGGCGGCCGCATAGCATCTTGGAAGGTCCGCAAGATGTACCCTTTCGATTCTCATAACCAGATCGACCTGCGAAAATACTCACGCCAGACGTTTTGCCGCGATCTCGCAGACCGCGTCAAATGTACTGAAGGTCGAGCCCGGATCTGCAGTGCCTTTGCCCGCCCTGCTGTACGAGGTGCCGTGCGCCGGTGTCGCCACCGGGAATGGAAGGCCGCCCTGCAGCGTAACGATGTTATAGAAATTCTTCATTTTCATCGCTATCTGCCCCTGGTCATGGTACATGGTCACTATAATGTCGTATTTCCTGTCATTGAACGCCTTGACAAAAAGCGTGTCGGCTGGGAATGGGCCGTGGACGTCAATACCCAGTGCCTTTGCCTTTTCTATCGCAGGTGCTATTACGGTCTCCTCTTCGTCGCCGCAAAGCCCGTTTTCTCCGTTGTGCGGATTAAGGCCGGTCACGGCTATGCTCGGAGTACCGCTGCCAAAGCCTACGGCGCAATCGTGCGCAAATTTTATAGTGTCGAATATGCTCTCTACCGTAAGCGCGGCGCATACCTCACGCAGCGGGATGTGGCTTGTGACCCGCGTTGTCCAAAGCCCGTCGATAATGTTTATCTCCCCGCATCGTCCCTGGACTTTGAGATGGTCCTTTGCCAGGCGTATGCCGTCTTCATAAAGATATCCGGCCTTTTTCATGCCCTCCTTGTTTATAGGAGCCGTCATGAGCGCGTCCAGCTTGCCCTCGCTGCAAAGGTCCAGGCACATGATCCTCGTTTCCATCGCTGCACGCGCCGCAGCCACGCTGACCTCGCCGACAGTATAGTCCTCAGGCGAACAGTTTTTCTGGTCCCATACGTCTATTGCAGCACCGAAACGGCAATTCTCAATGGAATCCACCGTATTTATCGGGAAATCGACGCCGGCAAACTCCATTCCCTGGCGCAGCACCCGCTCGTCTCCGATAATCACGCATTTGCAGCTGCCAAAGCATTTCCCGCTTGCGACAAGCCGAGCTATCAGTTCAGGCCCGACGCCGGTCGCATCGCCCAGCAAAATGCCGATCACTGGTTTTCTTTTCATAGCTTTCCCTCAGTAGCTTTATTTGCGGGAAACCGACCGAAAAGCCGGTTTCCCCTTTGCATGTCTGCGCCCGGTTTACTCTTCCCGGTCCTCCATTACCATTGCTATATACTTTTCATAGCTTGCAACAAGCTCATCGTTATACTCGTCAAAATCCGCCGAATTGAGATAGATATCGGCAAGGCCGCTGTCTGTCAGGTATTCCTCCCACTCGGGTGTTTCGGACACTTTTTGGAGCATATCCGAGAAGAAATCTATAACCTCCTGGCTGACGCTGGAATTCATAACGAGCGCGCGTGTCTGCTGGTGAACGATATCGTAACCCTGTGACACGAAGGTCGGTATGTATTCAAAGCTCTCGACCGGCTCTTCGGTGGATATGGCCAGAGGGATGAGCGTACCGTTTGTAAAGTGCTCGGCGCCGTCCGCCGGGTTCAGGATATACAGGTCGGCGTGATTTCCAAGGGCGGCGGCCAGCACATTGGAGCCATCTGTCATTGTTATGTATGACAGCTCTATGCCCAGCAGGTCGTTGATCATATAGGTCAGGATGGTCTCGTCGCTCAACTGGCCTCCGCCTAGGCATTTGAGTTCGCCCGGGTGCTCCTTGGCATACTCCACGACATCGGAGAAGGTCTTAAACGGCGAGTCGCTGTTGACGACTACGCACAGAGGATCCGCCGCCATTGCCGAGACCTCGGCGAAGTCATCTATCCCGTAGACATCTATTACGCCGGAAAGCGGCGAGGTCCAGAAGCCCGGAGGAGTGATGCCCAAAGTGTAATTGTCAAGGTCCCCGCCCCTGAGGGAGTTCAGGTACGAAAAACCTATTGTCGAGCTGCCGCCGGAACGGTTCTCGATATTGATGCTGACCGGGCAAAATTCATACTTTTCAGCGATCTCAGCTATCTTTCTGGCAAAGAGGTCCGAGCTTCCGCCGGCGCCGGTGGGCACCATGAAAGTGACCATTTTATCCGGCACCCAGCCTTCCGCATCCGGCTCCGCACTTGGTTCAGCACTGGGCCCCGCGCTTGACGCCGGCGTCGTCGGCTCTGAGGGCTGCTGCCCGCAGGCCGCAAGGCTGAACGCAAACGCTGCCAGCAGGAAGACGGCAAATATGCGTCTTTTCATTTTGATCCTTCCTTTCCTTTGTATATTCCCCGGTCAAACCGGGCCTGAATACTTGTTACTTCTGCCGGGCGGCGCGCTTTGCAGACCTTCTCTTGACAGCGGTGAGCATGGGATTCCCAAAGGCTATCAGGAAAGCAAGCACCAGCACCACCGAGGAAATGGGAGTGGAGATGACCTTCAGGAAATTGCCATCGGCAAGCAGCAGCGCCTGTCTCAGATTCGACTCCGTCAGCGAGCCCAGCACCAGTGCCAGCACCATTGGCGCGGCGGGCAGTTCAAATTTCTTCATTATGAAACCCAGCACACCGAAAAAGGTGGCGAGTCCTACGACAAAAAGGGAATTGCTGTAAGCATAGGCCCCGACGAAGATGAAGCCCAGCACGATGGCATTCAGGACTCCCGGCTTGACCTTGAGTATCTGGACAAACAGGGTCAGCGCGGAAATGGATACTATGAAGAGGATCACGTTCCCCACATACATGCTGGCTACCAGACCCCAGACCATTTCGCCCTCGCGGGCAAATATAGTTGGGCCGGGCACTATTTTGTGCATCATCAGCGCGCCCATCATGACCGCCGTGGCGTTGCTGCCGGGTATGCCCAGGGTCAGCATCGGCACCAGGGCCCCTACTGAGGCAGCGTTGTTTGCTGATTCCGGCGCCGCGACGCCCTCGATTATTCCGGTGCCAAACAGCTTCTTTCGCTCAGGCGGAGCTATCCTCTTTGCAAAGTCGTACGAAATAAACGACGCTATGGTAGCGCCTGCGCCGGGCAGCGCGCCGATCAGGAAGCCTATGATGCTTCCGGATGCGATGTGAGGCATGCACAGCTTCCATTCCTTCTTGGTCGGAAACAGCTTTTTCATGCTGAATTTCCTGTTTACCAACTCGGAATTCGTCTCCTCGGGTATGCCTATGATCTCGGCGATGCCGAACAGGCCCATGGCTACGGGCACAAAGTTTATGCCGTCCAGCAAATTCGGGTTGCCGAAGGTAAACCTTTGAGAACCTATCTGCGGGTCTATGCCTATCGTGGCTATGAACAGGCCGATGGCGGCCGCCAAAAACGACTTGCCGGGATGCTTACCGGTCATGCCGGAAATGGAAGACATGCCAAGCACCATCAGGGCGAAATACTCAGCCGGCCCGAATTTGACCGCATACTCGGCCAGGAGCGGGGCGCAGAACATGAACGCCACAACGCATATGGTGCCTCCTATTACCGACGCTATTCCCGCCATGCCCAGCGCCTTTTCCGCTTGGCCGTTTACCGCCATGGGATAGCCGTCCAGCGCCGTCATTACCGCCGCTGCTTCTCCGGGCGTGTTGATGAGTATCGAAGTTATCGCGCCGCCATACATAGCACCGTAATATATGCCGGTCAGGAGTATCAGCCCGAAGACCGGCTCCGTCCCATAAGTCAGCGGCAAAAGTATGGCTATGCCCATGGCGGGGCCGAGACCCGGCAGAGCGCCTATCAGCACCCCGGCTATGACGCCTATCAAACAGTAGACGAGGCTGATGGGCTGAGTAAAAATCGTCACAAAGCCCATGGCCAGATTCGACAGAACATCCATACCCGTCCCCCCTTATATTCCCAGCAGCCCTGACGGCAGCGGCACTTTTAGTATGACTTCAAAGATCAGCCAATACGAAGCGGCGCTTCCGGCTCCCAGGATCACGGATTTAATCAGTTTTTCGTTGCCCAGCAGCTTTGCCATCACGGCCACTACTATGCCCAGGGCAATGACAAGCCCTATATATTTTGTTGTAATGCAGACGAAGGCGCCGCATGCGGCAACTACTATGACGCGCTTGAGTTCGACAAGATCTAATTTGCTTGTTGTTTCGCTATCATCTCCTTTTCTGATAAGTGCCGCCGCGATAATGCAAGCCCCGCAGACAATGATCACCGCAGCGCAGATCAGCGGCATAAAGCCTGAGCCCATGCCCGTCTTTGTCTGTACCTTGAGCCCTGTGAGCTTGATAAGCAGCAATATCACTGCGCCTATCGCGATAGCTGCAGACCCCAAGCCAACGTCTCTTTTTCTCATCGTTCTCCTTT
>OGQA01000555.1_pt1 | contig 19207 bp, 19 predicted proteins | sample 1553011 | NCBI WGS metagenome assembly OGQA01 (sample SAMEA2580256, study PRJEB22360) | human gut metagenome | biome: human gut; feature: human-associated habitat; material: faeces | place: Denmark | collected 2008/2010 | reverse complement strand
ATACATCATGGGCAATCGTTCCCTAGAACCGGCAAACCGGAAAGCGGGAAGTGACCGGGCATGCTGGAAGAGCTTGAGATTCACAATCTCGGTCCGATTCGTTCCGCTCTGATCGCCCCGGCAGGTGGTATGACGGCGATCACCGGTGAGACGGGAGCCGGCAAATCGATGCTGCTCAGTGCGATCCGACTGATTTCCGGCGGTCCGTCCGATGGAGGCCGCGTTTCGGTGGGCGCTCAGGAGGCGTGGGCGCAGGGTGTGTTCGAAGTCGCCTCGTCGCCGGCCGCGGTGGCCGCGGCACGGGAAGCCGGCTTCGAACCGGAGGATGGCGAGCTGTTTCTGTCGCGTAAAGTGCCCGCTTCCGGGCGATCCCGCAGCATGCTGTCGGGACGTAGCGTGCCGCGTTCCGTACTCGCCTCCGTCGCCGCCGAACTGGTGACGATTCACGGACAGGCCGACCAATTGCGCATAGCGACTACCTCACGTCAGCGCGAATTCCTTGACCGCTATGCGGGAGACGAAGTGGCTTTGGCCGCCTACGGCAAGTCGTGGAGCGCGTTGCGCGCGATGGACGAGCGGTTGGAACGGCTCAACAGCCAGGAATCGTCCATGCGACAGCAGGCGGATTATCTGCGCGAATCAATCGAACGCATCAACCGTGTCGACCCGCAGCCGGGGGAGATGGACGAATTGCGTGCGCGCCGCGACCGCATCGAAAACGCGGCCGAGATCGCCGAAGGCGTGACGCGAGCGTTGGGCGCGTTGGACGCCTCGCAGGTGGTGGACGATGTCGAATCGTCCAGCGCGGCCGATTTGATCGACCATGCTTCGCAGGCGTTGCGCGCCATCCATGTGGAAGGCGTGTTCTCCGAACTCGCCGACCGGCTCGACTCCATCAGCACCGATTTGTCCGACGTGGTGTTCAGCCTGTCGGGAGAAGTGGACAACGAAGCGAGTATGGAGGATTTGGACGCCATCAACGGGCGCATCCACGAGCTGGACGAGCTGACCCGCCGATGGGGGCCGGAATTGTCCGACGTGATCACGTGGAGGGACAAGGCCGTATACGATTTGGAGGATTTGGACGCCTCGCCGGAAAAGGTCGAACAGCTGGAAGCCGAACGCGCCCAACTGCTTGAGGCTGCGAAAAAAGCCGCGCAGGCTGTGAGCAAACGGCGTAGAGCCGCGGCGAAGGAACTCGCGTCCAAAGTCACCGCGGAACTTGATTCGCTGGCCATGGGCACTTCGAAACTGGAGATCCGCGTGGCCGAACGCGAACAGTTGGACGCCACCGGAGCGGACGACATCGAATTCCTCTTCACCCCGTTCCCCGGCTCCCCGCAGCTGCCGATGGGCAAAAGCGCGTCCGGCGGCGAATTGAGCCGTCTGATGCTCGCGCTTGAACTGGTCGCCGCCGAAAAGCATGTCGTGGCCGGAGGAACCGTGCCGCCGATGACGTTCATCTTCGATGAGGTCGACGCCGGCGTGGGTGGCAAGGCCGCTGTGGAGCTGGGTGCCCGCTTGGCCAAACTCGCCCAATCCGCGCAGGTTCTGGTCGTCACGCACCTGCCGCAGGTCGCCTCCTGGGCGGACGAACAATATGTGGTCGCCAAAGGCGAAACCAAGGATGGTTCCATCGCCACCACCATCAGCCAGGTGCGCGGGGATGAGCGCGTGCACGAAATCGCCCGCATGCTGTCCGGCAGCGAAAGCGAAACATCTCTGGAACATGCCGAGGAACTGCTCAAATCGTCGGTGCTTGACTGACGGCGGATTCAATCGTAAAAAGTAATCGCAAATCGTAAAAGCGGTAATTGCAAAACAAAGGAGCCGATATGACACAGGAAACCAAGGCGAACCAAGGCAAAGGCGCCATCTTCGACCTTGACGGCACGCTACTCGACTCCATGGGCGTGTGGGATCAGGTGGACGTCGACTTCCTTGCCAAACGCGGCATCGAGGTGCCGGACGACTACATGCAGAAGGTCGCGGCCATGCAATTCCGCCAGATCGCCGAATACACAATCGCACGATTCGGCCTGTCGGACACTCCCGAAGCGTTGATGGAGGAGTGGGACCATATGGCACGTGTCATGTACGCCACGGTGGTTGAAGCCAAACCGTATGCGCGCGAATATCTGGAATCGTTGAAGGCGAGCGGCGCGAAACTGGCCGTGGCCACGTCATTGCCGCCGATGCTGCGCGAACCGGCCATGAAGCGCGTCGGCATTTTCGACTATTTCGATGACGTGGTCAGCGTCGACGATGCTGGCGACGTCGGCAAAACTGAGCCGGACGTATATCTGCTGGCCGCGTCGCGTCTCGGCATCAAACCAAGCGACTGCACCGTATTCGAGGATCTGCTGGTCGGCATGCGCTCGGCCAAGTCGGTCGGCATGCATGTGTGGGCCATGCACGACGATTCCTCCGACGCCGACTGGCCTGAGATCTGCGATCTGGCCGACGGCGTCATGTTCGACTTCCACGACGCGCCCGTCATACTGTAACGGTTTGCATCATCGCCTGATGTTTCCGGGCCATTGCGTGATTCGACCGCTTCACGCTTTCATGACGCCGATCAGGTCCATATCTTGTTGAGCCTCATGAAGACGCGGCTCATGATTGTTCCCTATACGCCTTCTCGAACATGCCAAGCAGATCAAGCAGGCTGATGTCGGCGGCCTTGGCGGCGGTTACCGTCTGCCGGAACACGTCCATGATGCGTTCGCGCGCACGTTCCTTCATAAGCTCGTTGCCGTGGGCCAGCACGAACGTGCCTTTGCCCTGCACATTCTCGACAAGCCCCTCATCCGCCAGCTCGCTGTACGCTCTGGCGATGGTGAGCACGCTGATGTGCAGTTCCTTGGCAAGCTTCCTGAGGGAGGGGAGCGCCTCGCCGGTTTGCAGTTCGCCCGACATGATCGCCGCTCGGATCTGATCTTCGATCTGTTCGTAAATCGGTTTGCCGGACGCGGATGAGATGTTCAGCTTCACTGTATCCCTTTCTGCGAGTGATATATATCCTGACCGAACAGTGTACGCAAACTGTTCAACAGCTATATATAACAGTAACACAGATTTGGCCATGCTGTTATTATATGATCTATAACAGCATGGCCGTAATTGAAAACCTTGGTATTCCGCCATTCTGAACAGTTAGTGCCTACCGGCTGCGGTGCCTGTCCGTTACTTGTGCGACGGATGGATGAGACGGTGGAAGGACAGGTAGATCAGCCAAGACACCGGCAGCGCCAGCATGAACAGGGGATAGAACCATGCGATCGGCAGGTGTCCATAGAGAACTCCAGCCAGCACCGGCCCCAACGCCATACCCAAGTCGATGCCCATATAGTACGTGCCGTTGGCCAAGCCACTGCGCTCCCGGCCGGCGATCACCACCGCCTGCGCCTGCGTGACGGAACTCATCAGTCCATAACTGGCCGCCATGGCGATGCCCGCGCCAAGCAGATACCAATCGTTCGTCATGAACGTGAGAAAGGCAAGCGACGCCAACATCGCAAACGAACAGACGACAAGCCAGAAACGGAAACCCTTCGAATCGAACAGGTCGCGCAACGTGAGCCGCAGTACCAGCAGCGCGGCCGCATAGAACACGAAGAACAAGTCGGACGAGATACGCAGATGTCGTGCGGAAATGTAATCCACCAGGAACGACTGGTTCGCGAAATAAGGGATGGCGAACATCATGAACACCGCGGCCAATGGAATGGCCCGTGGCTCCACCAGATTGCGAAGACGCAGACGATGCCGTAACGACTGCTCGGCGGCAACGGTTTTACGAGCCGGCCTGCCACCGTTTTTCACCAGCAGAACCGTCACGAACGCGCACACGTTAAGCGTCAGCGATGCGATGAACGTCCACTGGTAGCCGACGGCCGCCTGCAGACGGATGCCGAGTGCCGGGCCGACCGCAATCGCCAACGCGTTGACGATGCCGTACAATCCCATGCCCGCGCCCATATGCCGGATCGGAAGCAGCAGCGACACCCACGTCGCCAGACAAACCGTGCCGCATGCGAAGCCAAGCCCGTTGACCATGCGCGCCACGACCAGCATGCCCGTCGAATCGGCAAGACAATACATGACGCCCGCCACGATGTACAGCACCGTTCCCGCAGCCACCAGCAACCTCTTGCTGACCAAATCCGACAGATTGCCCGCGATGGGACGGCAGAACAGAGACACGAAACTCATCGCGCCGGCGATCACGCCCATCAGCGCGCCCGTCGCTCCCATCGACTCGCCATAGCCGGCGATGACCGGCGTGATCACCATGTTGCTGGTCATGAAGAAGAACGTCGCCAGCATCACCAGCGCCACGTCACGGGTGATGAGCCGGTCCTTCCTCGGTTCCGCGGGTTCATCCGGCCGATTTGCCGTTACGCCCGACTGCGATGCTGAAGCTACGCTCATGATTCTCCTGCCTTTCGGGAACGCACTGTACCAGCGTCAATGAAAAACGGCCGCCCGCGTATCGCGGACAGCCGATTCTTCTATGTATCGTTGCCGTTTTGCCTGTCGAAACCTTACAGCGCCTTCGCGGCCTGCTCGACGAATCCTTCCATGCCGTCGATTTCGACGACGTTATCGAAACGCACGTCGGCGGTCTCAAGACCGCGCAGCGCGGCCGGAGCGGTGGTGCCGGTGGCCTTGGCAAGCACGTCCATGCATTCGAAATCGGTGCCGGACGCGTCAAGACCCAGAGATTCGTTGACTACGCGCGGGAACTTGTACGGGCTGGCGGTGGACAGCAGCACGCGCGGCGTGAGCGGATCGCGCGGCATCTGCTGCATGACGTAGTAGCCGCATGCGGTGTGCGGGTCGATCACGTAATGGTTCTTGTTCCAGCAGTCCGCGATCATCTCGCGCACCTGGTTCTCATCGGCCCAACCGGTGCCGAAGATGGAACGAATCTTCTTCATCATCGGCTCGGGAACCTCGTAGGCGCCCCACTGGCTCAGATCGTTCATCAGCATGGAGATCAGGCGTGTGTCCTTGTCGGACATGTAATACAGCATGCGCTCCAGGTTCGATGAGATGAGGATATCCATCGACGGGGAAATGGTCTGGAAGAACGGACGCTGACGGTTGTACGTGCCGGAAGTCAGGAAGTCGAACAGCACGTTGTTCTTGTCGGACGCCACCACAAGATGCTTGACCGGCAGGCCCAGCAGTTTCGCGTAATAGCCGGCGAGGATGTCGCCGAAATTACCCGTCGGCACAACGAACTCGACCTCGTCGCCCACATTGATGACCTGGCGTTCCAGCAGCTGCGCGTACGCGGAGAAGTAATAGACGACCTGCGGCACCAGACGGCCCACATTGATGGAATTCGCGGAGGAAAGCACCACATGCGAATCATCGGCGAGACGTTCGGCAAGCTCCTTGTCGCCGAAGATGCGCTTGACGGCGGACTGCGCGTCATCGAAATTGCCCTTGACCGCGCACACGTTCACATTGGAGCCGGACTGCGTGGTCATCTGCAGCTCCTGCACCTGGCTGACCTTGCCTTCCGGATAGAACACGGTGATGCCGGTGCCCGCGGCGTCCGCGAAACCAGCCAACGCGGCCTTGCCGGTGTCGCCGGACGTGGCGGTGACGATCATGATCTTCTCATCCGCGTCGCCATCCGCCGGAGTGGTGCGCGCCATGAAACGCGGCAGAATCTGCAGCGCCACATCTTTGAACGCGGAAGTCGGACCGTTGAACAGTTCCATCACATAGTCATCGCCGAGCGGCTTGACCGGAGTGATCTTCTCGTCGGACCACTGCGGGCCGTACGCCTCGTCGATGCACTCCTTGAGCTCGGCCTCGGTGTAGTCCGGCAGCAGCACGGACAGCACATCGAACGCGATCTGCTGGTAGGACTTGCCGGCCAAGGAAGCGATATCCACATGGGTCTCACCCAAGGAGTCGGTCACGAACAGGCCGCCATCATCGGCGATGCCCTTGCGGATGGCCTGCTTGGAGGTAAGCGAATCGGTGGTGCTGCGTGTGCTGTGGAACGTGGTCACTTGATTTCCTTAGCAATAGAACGGACAGATTACGTCAAACGTGCTTCTCAGTGTACCGGCACAGGTGGGAAGAACGTCGCCTCGCGTCCGTGGAATGGGACGCCGACCCCATACGATTGCCGACGGAAGGTCCTGCTTTTCCACGTGGCACCGCGATCGTGCCGTCCATGTCTTCGCGCGCAGGCGGTGCCATATTTCCCACATGTTTCGAAACCCGGTTTTCCTCCGATCGTTTTCACACGTACACTGCTCTGTAACCCGCGGTACAGCGGATGATCATTCCGAAGTCAAGGAGGGCTTCATGACTGCATCACCTCTTGCGCAAACACCGAACGACATGTTCAACGCGCCCATCGCCGAAGCGGATCCGGAAATCGCCGAAATCCTCGACGCCGAACTATCCAGGCAGCAAAACGGACTCGAAATGATCGCATCCGAGAATTTCGTGCCACGCGCCGTCCTACAGGCACAAGGCTCCGTACTGACCAACAAATACGCCGAAGGCTATCCGGGACGCCGCTACTACGGCTGCTGCGAGCAGGTGGACAAAATCGAAACCATCGCCCGCGGCCGCGCCAAAAGCCTATTCGGCGCCGAATACGCCAACGTACAGCCGCACTCCGGCGCACAGGCCAACGCAGCCGTCTACCAGGCGCTCGTCAAACCCGGCGACACGGTCCTCGGCCTCGCCCTCGACCACGGCGGCCACCTCACCCATGGCATGAAAATCAACTTCTCCGGCCGCTTCTACCACGCCGAAGCCTACGGCGTGAATCCCGAAACCTTCCGCATCGACCCGGAAATCATCCGCCAGCGTGCGCTCGAAACCCATCCCGCCATGATCATCGGCGGATGGAGCGCCTACCCGCGCATCGAAGACTTCAAAGCCATGAAGGAGATCGCCGACGAGGTCGGCGCCAAATTCTGGGTGGACATGGCCCACTTCGCCGGCCTCGTAGCCGCCGGACTGCATCCAAGCCCCGTCCCATACGCCGACGTCGTATCCTCCACCGCGCACAAAACCCTCGGCGGCCCACGCTCCGGCTTCATCCTCGCCAAGCAGGAATACGCCAAGAAACTCAACTCCGCCGTATTCCCCGGCCAGCAAGGCGGCCCGCTCATGCACGTCATCGCCGGCAAGGCCGTCGCCTTCAAAGTCGCCGCCACCCCGGAATTCAAAGACCGCATGCAACGCACCCTCGACGGCGCCAAGATCCTTGCCGAACGCCTCATGGCCGACGACGTCAAAAACAACGGCATCAGCGTCCTGACCGGCGGCACCGACGTGCACCTGGTCATGGTCGACCTACGCAACAGCGAAATGGACGGCAAACAAGGCGAAGACCTGCTCGCACAATGCGGCATCACCATCAACCGCAACACCGTCCCGTTCGACCCACGCCCCGCATCCGTGGCCTCCGGCCTGCGCATCGGCACCAGCGCACTCGCCACCCGCGGCTTCGGACCCAAGGAATACGAGGAAGTCGCCGACATCATCGGCACCGCTCTCGCCGCAGGACAGGACGCCGACGTCGACGCGCTCAAGGCGCGCGTCGACAAGCTTGCCGAAGACTTCCCGCTTTACCCGGGACTCGACCAAATCCACTGATCGCCAGCCTCGACTGACGAAATCGCGTCCCGCCGCGCAATCAACGACCCGAAAATGGCCGTCATTGCCCAGCGAGGCGTGATTTCGCGCTATTCTAAGAGACTATGACGAATCCACAGAACCAAGGCACCGCCATGAACGCCGACGTGTTCGAAGCAGTATGCGCCATGGGCGACGCAGCCCGCACCGCGCAATCGCAACTTGCCCAGGCAAACACCGAAGCCAAAAACCAACTGCTCAACGCCATCGCCGACGCACTCGACCAGCATGCGGACGACATCGCCGCAGCCAACACGCTCGACATGAACCAAGCCGAAACCGACGGCATGGACGCCGGCAAACTCGACCGACTCAAATTCGACCAGCAGCGCATCACCGCCGCCGCGCAAGGCGTACGCCACGTGGCATCCCTACCAGACCCCATCGGCGAAATCGTACGCGGATACCATCTGGAAAACGGCCTACGCCTGCAGCAGGTACGCGTCCCCATCGGAGTGCTCGGCATGATCTACGAAGCACGTCCCAACGTCACCGTCGACGTGGCCTCCCTATGCATCAAATCCGGCAACGCCGTCCTGCTGCGCGGCGGACACGCGGCCGAACACACCAACGCGGCAACACTCGCCGTCATCGCCGACGTACTCACCAAACACGGATACGACCACAACATGATCGCCACCGTAGACCAATACGGACGCGACGGCGCCACCGCCATGATGGAAGCACGCGGCCACATCGACGTGCTCATCCCACGCGGGGGAGCAGGACTCATCCAAGCCGTGGTACGCAACTCCAAAGTCCCCGTCATCGAAACCGGAGCCGGCAACGTGCACATCTACGTCGACCGCACCGGCAACCCCGACAAAGCCATCCCCATCCTCATCAACGCCAAAACCCAACGCGTCGGCGTATGCAACGCCACCGAAAAACTCCTCGTCCACAAAGACATCGCCGAAAGCTTCCTGCCGAAAGCCGCGGCAGCGCTCGCCGCAGCGGGAGTCGAAATGCATGCCGACGAACGCGCGTATGGCATCATCGAACATGCCGGAATCGCAAATGCGCAACTCGTGCATGCCACCGACGAGGATTGGGACACCGAATATCTGGCACTCAAAATCGGCATCAAGGTGGTCGACTCGCTTGACGAGGCCATCGCGCATATCAACCGTCACTCCACCGGGCACACCGAATCCATCATCGCCGAAGACTATTCGGCCATCGAGGAATTCACCGCCCGCATCGACTCGGCGGTGGTGATGGTCAACGCCTCCACACGTTTCACCGATGGCGGCGTGTTCGGATTCGGCGCGGAACTTGGCATCTCCACACAGAAGATGCATGCGCGCGGTCCGATGGGGCTGCGCGAGATGACCACGACCAAATGGATTGGCTACGGAACAGGACAGGTGAGAGAATGAGCGACGAAGTCATGCAGGACAATATGCAGCACACCATGCAGGACAACAAGAACCCATGGAACGCGGACTTGACCGACCCAATGCTCAGATTGCGATTGGCGTCCGAACGATTGAGCATCGTGCGGTATGTGTTCCTTGTGCAGGTCGAAGACGGTATCGCGTCAGCGGACGAACGCGCCTCGCTCGAATACGCCGACGCGGTGCTGATCGGCTGGCCCGAAACCGACGCTTCGGACATCATCACTCCCGATGCCGCCCAGCTTGACGATATCGACGAGCAGATGCGGGTCATGGAACAGCACATCGCCAAGTTCAGCGCGATGGAACGAGACCATGACATCGTCGGCATGACCGACACGCTGATTCGTGTCACCGAGCGCGTTGCCGGAATCCGCAGTATATACCAGCCGGATTTCCCGCTGCCGACATTCGCCGAGATTCGACGTGTGGTGCAGGACGAGTGGGATGAGGATATGGACAAGATCGATCCCGACAACGCCTCACCGACCGCGGACAGCATCGAGCAGGAAACCGCCGACGCGGACAAAGAGCAGCAGGCCGAGAAACAGGCCGAACAGCAGGCCGATGGCGCGCAAAAGAGCGGAGCGTCCGCATGACCGGACCAAAACGCATGCGGCCGGAATCTGCGGAGGCCGATCCCGAACTGACCGTCAGCTACGTGGTCGAGCCGGAACGACGCATGTCGGAACTATCCGTAGACCGGCCGCAATCAGCCGTGACCACCGGACGCAGGTCCGCACGAGGCAACTGGCACAACCGGTTGCGCATCGGCATCATGGGCGGCACTTTCGATCCGATCCATAACGGCCATTTGGTCGCAGCCTCCGAAGTGTCCTGGGTGTACGACCTCGACGAGGTGATCTTCGTGCCGACCGGACGGCCGGTTTTCAAGTTGGACAAGAAGGTCACCAATGCGGAGGACCGGTACCTTATGACGGTCATCGCCACCGCGTCGAACCCGAAATTCACCGTGTCGCGCGTGGACATCGACCGTCCCGGCGTCACCTACACCATCGACACCCTGCGTGACATCCGCGCCCAGTATCCCGATGCGGAACTGTTCTTCATCACCGGTGCCGACGCCGTGGCGGAGATCATGCAATGGAAGGACGCCAACAAGATGTGGGAGCTGGCGCATTTCGTGGCCGTGACACGTCCCGGTTATTCCTCGCCGGACGGCGTGAAATTACCTGAAGGCAAGGTGGATACGCTGGAGATTCCCGCATTGGCGATTTCCTCCACGGATGTGCGTCGCCGCGCCGAACATGGCGAACCCGTCTGGTATCTCGTACCCGACGGCGTGGTGCAATACATCGGCAAACACGGCCTATACCGATAGAAGGTGGACGGAACGATCGCATGGCCCCCGAACACACGGGGTCGGTGAGGTCTGCGCGGCCGGTTAGTATGGGTCACATCCACTTCGCTAGAACAGACGTTTGGAGACACGGTGAGCGCAATCCTTGAAGGAAAGCCGGATAAGAACCTTATCCTTGTCACAGGCAGAGCACACCCGAAGCTGGCGGCGGAAGTCGCCGAACAGCTCGGCATTGATGTTCTGGAAACCACAGCATACGATTTTGCGAACGGCGAAATGTACGTGCGCTACACCGAGTCCGTGCGTGGCGCGGACGTGTTCGTACTGCAGAGCCATTCCAATCCGGTCAACCAGGCCATCATGGAACAGCTCATCATGATTGATGCGTTGAAGCGTGCTTCCGCGCGTTCCATCACCGCGGTCTGCCCGCTGCTGGGCTATTCCCGCCAGGATAAGAAGCACCGCGGCCGCGAGCCCATCTCCTGCCGTCTGGTGTTTGACCTGCTCAAGACCGCAGGCGCCGACCGCATCATGAGCGTCGATCTGCATGCGGCGCAGTCGCAAGGCTTCTTTGACGGCCCGGTCGATCATCTCATCGCCATGCCGGTGCTGGTCGATTACATCCGTGACCGTTTCTCCAACCAACTTGACAACGTCGCTGTCGTCTCCCCGGACGCCGGTCGTATCCGTGTTGCCGAACAGTGGGCGCAGCGCCTCGGCGGCGGTCCGCTCGCCTTCGTGCACAAGACTCGCGACATCACCCGCCCGAACCAGGCGGTCGCCAACCGTGTGGTCGGCGACGTCGCAGGCAAGGACTGCGTGCTTGTCGACGACCTGATTGACACCGCGGGCACCATCGCCGGCGCATGCAACGTGCTTAAGGATGCCGGAGCCAAGTCGGTGACCGTCGTCGCCACGCATGGCGTGCTGTCCGGCCCGGCCGTGGACCGACTGAAGAACTGCGGCGCACGCGAGGTCGTGCTCACCGATACCGTGCCGATTCCGGAAGAAAAGCGTTGGGACGGTCTGACTGTTCTGTCGATCGCGCCGTTGCTGGCAAGTGCCATCCGCGCCGTGTTCGAAGACGGTTCCGTCGCCGAACTGTTCGACACGTATCCGGAACATCACGGCCAGGGCTTCCTGTTCGCCTGATTTTCTAGGAAACTCGGATACTTCTGACACTTCAGATATTTCGAGGTTTTACGTTATACGGGTTCCGGTTCATTCGGAACCCGTTTTCTTTATGCTTTTCGCTGCATTGCACGCTGACGGTTGCGCGGGTGGGGGTGTTTCCGCCATGCCGTACGGGCCGATCCGACTTGTTCGAATGGTAATGCGTGCGGAACGTCATGATGCCCCCGCATCTTAAAAAACGTCAGGCCGGCATCAGACCTGTACGCCTGCGAGCTTCAGGAACTTCTTGTCGGACTGGATGCCTTGAGTCAGGAACTCGCCGTCCTTGAACAGCGCGTAGGTCGTGACCGGAGCTGGCGTATTCTGGGCCTGCTCACGGCTGATGATGTGAATGGTTTTTAATGGAATGCTGTGCTCTTCCGCCACCGCTTCCACGCGTGGCACCCAGTAGTGGGTGAACGGACACTGGTCCGTGTAATAGAGAACGAATCCATCACCATCCGCCGTGGGATATTTGGCGCATTCTTTGAATTGCGGAGGCTCCGTGTCCGAACCGAACGGCAGGTACATGAGCATGATTCCGCATGATGACGTGTCCGCAACCATGAAACCCTTGTGCGCAAGGTATTCCGCGTCGGAGAGGAATTCGCGCTTGCGTCCTTCGGCAGACAAAATACACAATCCCTTCCGCCCCTGCTCCTTCGCATCCCTCACGCACCCCCGTAACAGGTCGTTGGAATATCCGTGCCCTTTCATGGAGCCGGCGACCCATAGACAGTCGATGTAAAGATACCCATCCGCTTGGATAGGAACCCACGCGTTCTCCGCGGGGATATATTCGATGAAGCATTTTCCGCGTTCTACGCTGCGGTAGAAGATTAATCCTTCGTCGAATCGACGTTTGAGCCACTCCTTTTTCGCAAGGGCCTGTTTGTCGGACATGGCGCAGCAGACGTGCTCTGCATCGATGTTGTCCCTGGTAATTCGAATGTATTCCATTCGGGACCTCCTTGTCTTGCGCGGTTCCGCCCATGTTGCCGCCTATGGCGTGGGATTATTGCCGAGTCTGCTGGAAGGCGCCGTTCCTTGACATCAGCGTTGCTCCGAAAAAACGAGATTCCGGTTTCCATGACGTTTTCAGACTTCCGTATTTTAGATATTTAGACAAACGTCTAAATATCTGGTAGGATGAATATCGCAATCCGATACTGGAAAGAGAGCGATGATGGCAGGAGAAGGGTTCAAGGCACTCGCCGACCCCACGCGGCGTCGTATCCTCGAGCTGCTGCGTGCGGGGGATATGACCGCGGGGGAGCTCGCGGAGCATTTCGACATCAGCAAGCCATCGCTCAGTCACCATCTGGCGACTCTTAGGAACGCTGGTCTCGTAACGGACGAACGACATGGGCAGAACATCGTGTACAGCCTCAATACCACAGTTATGCAGGACTTGGTCGGATGGTTCATGGGCTTCGCGGACGATCCGGAAGACAGGCAATGAAAGGTCTGACAATGCAAAAGCAGGAAAAACCCGAGACAACCAAAGCCTCGACCGGTATTCCGGCCCGTGTATGGGTCGTTCTCATGCTGCTTTGCGTGCTGAACGTCGTGGCGCATCTTGCCGCCATGCCGGGGCTACCTGAGCGCATTCCCATGCATTGGGGTGCTGACGGCGGTGTGAATGGATGGGGGCCACGTTGGATGGCATCCGTTCTGGGTGCGCTTCCATTGACGTTTCTCGCACTGTTCTATGTGGTGCCGCGCATTGATCCGAAAGGTGCCGCATATGCCAAGTTCGGCGGATTCTACCAAGGATTCGTGATCTCGTTCACGGTATTCATGTGCGCCATCAGCTGGCTTGGGGAACTCACCGTCTGGAACCTCCTTCCTGGCAAGGGCGCGGTCAACGTCATCGTGTCCGGGGCGATCGGCGCGTTCTTCATCGGCATGGGTAATTATCTACCTCGTGTGCGGCAAAACTACACGCTCGGCATCAAAACGCCATGGGCGCTCGACGACCCCGACAACTGGCGCCGCACCCACCGTTTCGGCGGAGCCTGTTTCATGGTGGTGGGCGTTAGCCTGATTGTGCTGGGATTTTTAGGAGGTATATTGCCTGAAACCTGGATTCTGGCAGTGATTATGGTGCTTGCGATTGGCTCGGTCGCAGCCATGTATGTTTACTCGTATCTCATCTGGCGCAAATCCCACAACAGCTGATTGGGTAGCACCCCCGGTTTTCTTCAGCGAAACCACAGGGGAGTCCGACCCGAATTGCCTGACCGTGCGGGTCGTGTTGACGCGGATAAACGGATAAAAGACGCCCCGGTGACATGGAAACCAGCGGTTAGCATGGGACTCGTACTTGTAAGTGCAACAGGCATTCCGATGATGTTTGATTTTCCTGCATGCAAACCCGTCGTGTTCTTTATTTCTGTTGTATTGCGAGCAGTACGGTGGCGCGCAGGACGTCCTCGTCGGTGAAATTCAGGCCCCATATGATCTCGACCTTGTCGGTGAGGCGCTTCTGCACGCCGCCGACGATCGCCGTGGCGTCGGACAGTTGGAGGCTCTTCGGACCTTCGATGGCGATTATCGCTCCCGTGACCTCGTCGGACGCGACGCTCGAATCATGGAACCGTCCGTCGAGCGCCTCCACGATGCCCGTCGACGACCCGCTTTCCACGCGGATGACCGTGGTCAGGGCGCCGGCGCAGACGCTTCTGACGTCGTCCCCATCGATGTGGATGTACTTGTTGTTGCCGAGGAATCCCTCCAACGCCGCGACGGCATCGTCCATCGTCGTGGCGGGATCCTCTTCCGGGACGGGCAGGAGGTCCACGTCCACGCGGTCCGTGGCGTCCGTTCCGGCTGCCGGCATGCGGACGGTCAGTTCCCGTTCGCCGTCGTTTTCGTTCCATAGGATCTTGACGACATGGCTTCCGTCCGTCTTGTCCGTGGCGTCGATGTGTCGTGCGGTCATTTTTGGTTCCTTTTCGATGAGGCGGGTTCGTTTCTTTCCGGGGCATGTCCCGGCCGTTCTTACTTCTGTCGATGCCGGACGGGCGTGTGGTCCGATCGGGGCGAGTGCGAATCAGGACGGGGGTCGGCATGGGCGTCGTGGATCGGCGACGAGTCCCAAAAACGTCACCGATCCACGACGCAATCCCGACACCCGTTTCGCAGCCGAGGACGATGGCGGAAGGGACATTGGCGCGGTTCTTGCCGGCCACGACGGAAGACGTGGTCTGTGCGAGAGTGCTATGCCTTGGCTAGCTTCTTATGTCTGAGGGTGTAAACGGCATCGGCGGAATCGGCGACACGTTTGGAATGCGTCACCACAATGACACATTTACCGAGTTGATGAGCGGCATGCCGCAAAAGATCAATCACCTCATCAGTCATTTCCGGATCCAGGCTGCCAGTCGGTTCATCCGCCAGAATCGCGCGGCCGGGCGCCACTAGGGCGCGGCCGACCGCCACCCGCTGACGTTGGCCACCCGACAAGTGCATGATGTTGCGCTTCGATTCCTCACGGCTCAGCCCCAGATCCTCGAGGATCTTCATATCGGCCTTGGGATTGACCAGGCGCAGATTCTCTTCGGGGGTGAGATAGTCGATCAGATTATGGTCCTGGAACACCAAGGACACGTGCTCGCGACGGTGCTTTGAATAACCCGTCGTAGCTATATCCTCGCCCTCAAAACGAACCACTCCATCAGAGGGGGCATCCAGACCGGCCAACAGAGACAGCAAAGTGCTCTTTCCCGCTCCCGATGGACCGGTTATCGCATACATCTTTCCGGATTCGAAATCTGCGTTCACGTCCGAAAGAACGCGAATCTTCGCCGCGCCATATGAGTAATTGACATGGTCCAATTGCAGACAGATAGTCATGATTAGTATCTCCTAACGCATAGAGGAAAGAATGGATTTCGGGGATTTGGCCAGCACTGCGGCGCACGACACGGCAAGCGCGATTGCGATGACCGCGCATCCGAGCAGCAGGATGAGCAGCGTCTGTTCTGGCGGCAGAGCCTCCACCTGCAATGATTCAAGAGGTGCGACTCCCGAATCGTGCAGCAGGAGCGAGGACACGTAACCGGACAATAGGGAGCCCGTTCCCAGCGAGCACAGGGCGGCGACCACAGCCATGAGACCGGTTTCGATCGCGAACTGGGCGATAATCTGCATCTTGCCGATGCCGAGGGCCAGAAGGGTGCCTATCTCATGGATGCGTGAGCGAATCCAGAAGACAAGCGCCATGCCCAATACCAGCACATCGGCCAGGCAGACGGACAACAGCACCATGCGGACCAGATCGCGTACCGTTTCCACCGACTGCAGCACGCCGGAAAGCTGCGCCGAGTCATCGGTGACGCCATACTCGCTTCCGGCGATTTTTTTTGCTTGGGCCATTGCTGCGGAAAGATCCCGCGGATTATCCGAGAGGCACCGGATCGTGCCGACCCGTTCCTCTCCAGTCAGCGCGGAAACCACTTGAGCGCCCGAATAGATGAGATTCTCCGATGCGTCCGATGGCATAGGGCTCTGTGCCTGTACATTGCCAGAGAAGATTCCGGCCACGCGAACGGTGGAATCGCGGCCTTCCTGACTGAGTCGGAAGGTCGATCCCACCGATAGTCCATTCTCACGTGCGAAATCCCGGTGAATCAGTACGTTCCGGCCATTACCTGAAATGTGGTGTCCTTGTTCCAACCGGTACAGGCCGCTTTGGAACTCTTCGGACAACGAGGAGTCAGTGGTGCCCAGCACGCTGACCTGCGTGGATAGGCCGGAATCCAGTCGAGGACCATGTTCGGGGACAACCGGATGCGCGCCATCCACCTGCGCCAGGGTCTTACGTTCGTAAACGGTTTTCCCTACGCCGGGGATGCGTGAGAACCGGCTCGCTTCCTTTGGGCTGACGGGATTCTCGCCGGTGTCGACGGTAAAACCTATTCCCAGGCTTCCGCCGATATCGTCGGACATTTTCTGAAGCGCCGTTGACGCTCCGACCTGAGCCACGAGACTGGTGAAAACCATCAGCATCAACAGTCCGATGATTCCGCTGCGTACCGGTTTACGTACGATTGCCAGCGTGGCACGCTTCCACACGTTCATGCCCGTCATCGGAGCTCCGACAGGCTTCGTGGCGACTTGCGCAGCATCGGTATGCACGATATGGCGACGCATACCAGCATCACCGCCAGCAGGCCGAGCGATACATACAGTACGGCGGTTGTGTCGATCGATACCGTGAGCGAATCCAAGGTACGAACCGACATATTGGACTCAAGATCGCCGCCGACCTGTCCCATGCTGCTCAGTTCCTTCGCCGCGGAGGCGTTCACGGAACGGAGGGCCGAGGTGCCAAGCCATTGGGCCGCTCCCCGTGCGCACAGCCATCCGAGGACCAGGGACGGCAGGCCGATCAGAATCATCTCGGTTAGATATTGGGCGATCAGGGATGGCTTGCCGATGCCGAGGGACACCAATACGCCCATCTCCTGACGTCGGTCGTTCATCCACAGCAAGAGCATGAGGCTGAGGACTATCACTGCCGAGATGGTCACGCCGATCAAAGCGCCGCGCATCATGGAGCGCACACTTCGGGCGGCATTCAGCATGCTCGACGTATATTGGTCATTGCGCGTGATCTGGTAGTTGTTCCAATCCACCGGAAGCTTCTTCGCCGCTTCCATGGTTTTCTCCACGTCGACACCCCTGTCCAGAACGAAAGTGGCATCCTGGTATATTTCCTTGCCGACCTTGTACTGGTACAGAGTACTTGTAGTGTCCAAATCGGTGTACACAGTGTTGGAGGTGAGTTCCGCGCGGCTGGATACCTTTCTGTCGCTGTCCCCTTTGAATATTCCGACGATGGTGGTTTTGACAGTTGCCGTCGAATGCGACTCATTGTCGGCATCATATGGATTGGCCTTGAGCGTGAGGGTATCGCCGACTTTAAGCCCATTGGTTTTGGCGAGATCCTCATGGACCATCGACATATGCTTATCGGACGCCTTTAGATGACGTCCTTCGACCATGCCGAGCGTGTGGGACGTGAACACATTGAGTTTTGACGAATCGTTTGTGCCTATGACGTTGGCCGTATTGCCGAACTGCTGTTCTTTCTCCGCATCGTAATCATCGCCGCCGGGGACCTTCACCACGCTGGCTCCCACGAGATCGGCGGTGGCGTTCTGCCTGACCATGCACGAGCCAACCCCGGACAGCTTCGAGATTCGTTGCACATCAGCGGGACGAACCATTCCGCCTCCGCGAGGCGTCAGCATGCTGCCTTGCAGGTTACTGGCCAGCACGAATCCGCTGACCGCCTGTTTTTCAATCTGTCCGGCCTCATGTTGAGCTGCCTGAGAAACCGCGGTTGCGGACAGCATACTCGCCGTTATGATGGTCAGCACAATGAACAGCACCGCGGTGCGCACTCGTTTTCTGAGCACATAGCGCGCCGCCCGTGAGATAAAGGTCATTAATACCCCCTGTAAAGCTGGGACCTTCTCGGTAGTGCCCGAAAAGATGTGCACTTTGGACCATGGCCGTCCATGGCACGATGATCAGTTCGCTTCCGCGAGTTTGTCATCGAGCCGGGACCTGTCGAGATAGCGGCGGGTCGACGCTTTCCTCGCGCCGTCTGTGGCGCTCGATGACCGCGGATTCGAAGACCTCGCCCTTGAGCTTGGGCACCTTCAGGCCGAGCCTGCCGGCCTTGGCGGTCAGGCTCCGGTCGTAGTGGCCGGCGCGGTACACCTTCCGCTCCCCGGCGCGCTCGTATCTGGCGGCGTTGGCGATCTCGTCGGCCTGAAGCGCCGGGCATCGCGTTCAATGGTTCGGTGACCTTCTCGGCGACCAGGCGGTCGAGCTTGGTCTCGAGCAGGTTCCGGTCGATCTGTATGATGCTCGAGGGTCTTGCCGACTTTGTCGCGTCCGCGCCGAGCGGATTCCTACACTCTTTGGCGGCCCTGTCCAGATCGGCGGCCTCTGACACGCACGTCCCGCGCGCCATGGCCGTCCTGTGGTCCTCATATGCCCGATAGCCCAGGCAGCCGCCCGCGGCCACCGCGACGGCAGCCACAATCGCCACGCCGATGACGACCGGCCTTCTCGTCCTCTTCGTTTCCATCTTCGCAGAACTCCTTGTGTCCGCTCCAGCCTACCAGCCGTGGGTCTCCCTCACTTGCACGTGCTTCATGCGTTCCCGGAGGCGCGCCGGTGGAGGGCTTGGCCCACACGGCGGCCGCATGGCCTCCGTCGGAGAAAAATCCGACATGGAAAAGAGAGAGGAGAGAATATGCGGACTGGCCTCAAGATCTGCCAGCAACGGAATGTGGCGTCCATGTATGACGACGGCGGCACGTCAGAAGCAATGGTTCTGACGTCTGATGAGAGGATGGTGAAACCTGGCAGGGTGCAGGCCTGTGCTTGCTGGCGCGTCCCTGCGTGGCTTTTCCGGTTGCTTTCGCGTTTCTCGCCGATTTACGTATATACCTTATAAGGCATATACGTTGGTATATGGAAAATTGGGTTGAGTCCATAGCCGATTGGCTGAACACGCTCGACCGTGAATCGCGGACGCGGATGCTCGCCGCCGTGTCATTGCTGGAGGGGCGGGAGGGAAGGAGACGGAACGATGAGCTACACACCGGGG
>OGQA01000549.1_pt1 | contig 19262 bp, 22 predicted proteins | sample 1553011 | NCBI WGS metagenome assembly OGQA01 (sample SAMEA2580256, study PRJEB22360) | human gut metagenome | biome: human gut; feature: human-associated habitat; material: faeces | place: Denmark | collected 2008/2010 | reverse complement strand
TAGAAGGGCTCTCTTTCATGTTCAGGTTTGGGGTATTGTACCTTCGATCAGGCCAAGAAGCAAGGGGTTTTTTCAAACCAGGCGTATCAATTTTTAGCACGCCTATACAAAGAATAACCCGTTGGGATCCAGCGCAGATTCAAAGCGAGTCCTTTCTATTCCAAACTGCTTGGCCCACATTGCTATGACAACGCACTGTACCATGATACAGAAAATGCTGTAAGAATGGAAATAAGACAACTGCAAGCAAATGTCGCTTGCGGTTGACTTGTTTGGGGCTCTGTATTTTATTCCTGCTGCAGGCGCTCCACCACGGAGCAGCGCTGGGCAGCGCGGCGGCTCAAAACAGGAATCAGGGCACCCAGCGCCCCAAACAGCGGCAGTACGCCCGCGATAATGGCCTTGTTGTACTCCCACCAGCCGTACAGGATAAAGGCCTGGATCGTCTCGTGGCCGTCCGAGTGAAAGGTGACGGTGAATTCCGCACTAATCTCCGGCTCCATCAACCCACCGCTCTGGCCCGCACCAATAGCATCATGGGACGGCGCAGCTCATCCCGCATGCCGGGAATATCCAGCATTTCCTCAGAAGGCTTTGCCTCTTCCACGGCTTCCAGTACAAAGCCGCTGCGCAGCAGTCCCATCAGGATTTGGGTAAGCGTATGGTGCTGTTTGCGGACCTCGCAGCCCAGGAAGTGAGTAAGGCGCTCCCCGGGTATAAAATACTGGTCGATGGGCCAATATAACGGTTTCCCGTCCGCACTATAGGCCCAATCCTGTCCCACGCCGGAGGTAAAGACCGGATGCTCGATGTTGAACAGAAAAATTCCGTTTTCCTTCAACGTCCGATAGACTTTTTTAAAAATGGAGTCCAGGTCCTCGATATAGTGCAAGGCCAGATTGGAGACCACGCAGTCCCATGCGGCCTCCGGATACTCATATTCCTCGATCCCACACACTCGGTAGAGGATGCCTTCCCCACGGTTGCGTCGTTTGGCTTCCTCAATCATTTTTTGACTTAAATCAAGGCCCAGCACCTTCCGGGCACCCTGCTCCACAGCAAACTTACAGTGCCATCCATAGCCGCAGCCCAGGTCCAGTACGGACTTTCCCTCCAGCGGCGGGAAAAGAGGTTTGAGCTGATGCCACTCTCCCGCCGCCGAAAGGCCTTCCCGGCTGCGGGACATCTCCGCGTATTGCTGAAAAAATGCTTCGTTTTCATATTCATTCAGCATAGTGCATTCCTCCTGTATACTGCTCTTTTCTTGTGTTTCACCTTGTCCCAGCTGGGCCGGCTGACGATGGCAGCCTTCCGCTCCGTCAAAGCCGTGATGTTTCCCTGACTCAGGCTCTCCTTCCAAAATACGTTTCCTGCTGGATCATTCCGGTCCATTGCACTTCTTCGTGGTTCATTATAGCACAAGTTCTGCCTCCGGCACACGGGAATCAGTTGCTCACACTAAGGCGCTATGGTATGATGAGACGTACTTCCCATAGCCAACCAAACCGGACTTCATAAACAGAATGAAGAACGACATGAAAGAAATAGATCCACAAAGCACCTCCCGAGCGCTGGCCTTTGAACTCTGGATGAAAGCACCCATACCCATGGTGACCCTGATGAAAACCCTGGATGTGACTGCCCTGGTGCGCCTGAGCCGAAAGCGGGGTTACAAATTCAATATGCTCCTGTGCTGGTGTATCGGAAAGGCGGCAGCCAGTATGGAGGACTTCTACCTGCTCCCGGTGGGGGACAAGTTGATGCAATATGACCGTTTGGCCGTCAATACGGTGGTGGCCGTCCGGGACGGCAGCATCGCCACCTGCGACATTCCCGTCTCCGCTGATTTGGAGCAATTCAACCAAGACTACTTAAAGCTCACCGGGCAGGTCCGGGAGAGCGGGGAGAGCTATGAGCTGGGCGAAGAGTATATGGTCATCGGCACCTCCGCCCTGGCGGGATATGAGATCGATGGTGCGGTGAATATTTACGCCGGATGCTACAACAATCCCTTCCTTATCTGGGGCAAGTACCGGAAAAAGTGGCTGCGCGCCACCTTGCCGATATCCTTCCAGTTTCACCACACCCAGTTGGACGGAATCCCGGCGGCGGAATTTCTGGAGCGGCTGCAGCGGGAAATCCAAAGACTTTGAAATTTCCCCTTGTCTTTGACGCTCCGTCAACTGGTACCTTATTCCCAAGGAGGGATATCTATGGAATATTCCATTCAGGAGCTGTCGCGCCTGTCCGGGGTGACCACCCGCGCCCTGCACTGGTACGACCAGATTTGCCTGCTGAAACCCAGTCGGGTGGCGGAGAGCGGCTACCGCTACTACGGCGGGGCGGAGGTAGACCGGCTGCAGGACATTCTCTATTACCGGGCCCTCGGGGTGGAGCTGGCCCGAATCAAGGAATGTCTGGACGATCCCTCCTTTGACCGTCTGGCCGCCCTGCGAAATCACCTGGCCGCGTTGGAGGCAGAGCGGGAGCGGCTGGAACAGCTCATCCAATCGGTGAAAGACACCATCGGAGCGGAAGAAAGGAACGAGATCATGAACGACGAGCAGAAATTTGAGGCGTTCAAGCAGCGGGCGGTAGCCCATAATGAGGAAGTTTACGGAGCGGAGATCCGCGCCAAGTACGGCGACCAAGAGGTGGACGAGGCCAACGCCGCAGTGATAAATCTGACCCAGAAACAGTACCAGGAGTGGACAGACTTGGGTCGGGAGATCCAGGAGCGGCTGGAGGCGGCCGTCCAGGCCGGGCTGGCCCCGGAGAGCGAGGCGGGCAAGGAAATTACCGCCCTCCACTGCCAGTGGCTCACCATCACCGGGAACCGGTACGACCCGGCCAGGCACCGGGGGATCGCGGAGCTCTATGTGATGGACGAGCGGTTCACCGCCTACTACGATAAACGCCTGCCCGGCTGCGCCCGCTTTTTGCGGGACGCCGTTATCTACTGGGTAAAATAAGAATGGAGCAGGCCCTCGACAAAAAGCCGAGGGCCTGCCATTATTTCCGATTCGGTTTCCGCTTGATGGCCAGCAGCCGAAGGAAATCCTCAAACAATGAGGTATCCGCTGGTTCAAACATCAGCCATTTCCCATCGTGGTAAGTTGGCGTTTCATCATAAATGTTTTGAACTTCCGGAGCGTAATGCTCTTTGTCGTTCTCGAATTTCAAGCGCTCATCCTTGCCCAAGATTACCATAAACCCGATGCAGTTTTCTCTGGCATAGAGCGCGCACAGGGTTTTGCCGCCCCGGCGAAATTTGTACTCATAGGTCCATGCCTTCCCGCCGCTGCCCCATAGGCGCTCCATGTTATATTTCTCGTCAATCAGGGCGCACAGCTGCGTCCAGATCTCATATAAGGGTTTCCCAACTAAAGTTGTCATCTGCTCCGCGCTTGGCACGATCTCAGGCACAGCAGCCGCCTCCTTGCTTTACTTCTTCTCCACCGGGATCCAGATCTCACAGTAGTAGTCCTGATCCTGGGTTCCATTCTCAAACTTGCTGGCATCGCTGTACAGCTCCACATTGATGCCCGCAGCGATCTTATAGTCGGGGTTCGTGGGCAGCCACTGGGAGAATATCTGCTGGTTCAGCCCCTGGAGCGCCTGAGGCATCCGGCCGGTGCAGGGGAACACCGCCCAGGTGTGGGCCGGGATGGTGCGGGTGGTGAAGCCGTCCGGGATCTCCTTGGCGGGATCGTAGTTGTCGGCGATGAGATATTCAAACTCATTTCCGCCCATGCTCTCATCCAAGTTGATGCCGTACATGCCGCACACTACCTTGCCGCCTCCTGTACCGAAGTGCTCCGCCCAGAACTGAGGAACTTGGGTCACCGCGTCCTCATACTTAAAGGTTTTTGCCCGGCAGAGCACCGTAAACGCCTCTTTTTTCATAATCTTGCAATCCATGTTTTGACCACCTTCCAATGTCACTTTGATCCGAAGCGGAGCAAAGGAACGGACCGCGCCTCCGCTTTTTCGCAGTGCGGCAGGTGTGAGGCCATGGAATCGGGCAAAGGCTTTGGTGAAGCTGTCCGGCGAGTCATAGCCGAACTCCAGCGCGATGTCGATGATCCTCCGGTCCGTCGTGAGGACCTCCAGCCCGGCGGCGGAGAGCCGGCGCTGGCGGATGTAGTCGCCCACCGTCATACCGCACAGCATGGCAAAGCCCTTCTGAAAGTAAAAGGGGGATAAAGCCGCCCGCTGCGCGATCTCCCGGATGGTCAGCTCCTCCCGGAGATGTTCCTCGATATACTGGATCGCCTGATGAATGCTTGTTACCCAATCCATTGGTCACACCGTCCTTCTGTCCTCCAGCATATCGGAAAGCAGCGGACTCTGCCCGATTTTCCGTGCTCATATTTGTCCGATGGTACTGCTCTTCCTGTTCAGCGATGCACGCTCCCGAAACATGTTCTATGCTCTTTTCCGCGTCAAAAAAACGCCCACCAGTGCCGCAATCAGGACAAAGGGGGCCAGGCGGACGAAGGCCCATTCAAAGGCGTGGATGGCCACGCCCATGACGGCGGTTTCCGGGGCACTGTAATCCCAGCCCAGGTAGGGGCTGTTCACCACGACCAGAACGGCCGCGACAGCCAGGATGCCCACGCACACGACGATGAGCAGCCAGTGGAAGGCCGAGCGCCGCATGGCCTTTCTCCGGGCAAACTGCAAATTGATAATCTCCAACTTTTCCGAGAGGGCTTTGATCTCATCCGCCTCTATCTCCGCCACCGTCTCGCCCAGCAGGGTGCTCACGGGAGTCTCCAGGGCCTCCGACAGGACGATGAGCAGATCGGAATCCGGGACGGACAATCCCTGCTCCCATTTTGAGATGGTCTGCCGCACCACATTCAGTTTGTCGGCAAGGTCCTGCTGGGAAAGACCCTTGGATTTCCGGATGGCTTTGATGTTTTCATTGAGCATGTGGACTCACTCCTTTCGCCCCCCATTGTAGGTAAAGCGGCCCGTTGCCGCAAGCAACGCAAAGTAACAAGCCTTATTTTTGCAGTTCTCTCCGCAAATCGTCCAGATACAGCCTCTGCTGCCGCTTCAGATAGCCGGGGACAAAGGGGCGCATCCACCAGTGCCTGGCGTTGACGATCTCAGTGCAGTGGAGCCGGGTACCGTTCTCCGCTGTCTCAAAGATGCCCTCCCAGGAGCCGGACATGTTACCGTTCTCCATGGCAAAGGCCCAGCGCCGGAAGGGCTCGCAGGCCGTAACAGTGAAGTTCGTGGCATAGCCGCTCTTGGTGTACTCCACAAAGTGGGTTTCGTCCAGAACTTCCACCCGGGCCAAATCGCTGCGCCAAGCGGTATTTGTTAGGTCGGTCACCACTTGCCACACCCGTTCCACTGGGCAGGGGAAATACTTTGTCACCCTGGAAGTTGCCATACCAATGCTCCCTTCAAAACCACAATGCCTGCTCCTCCCGGAATACCGGGGTGTTCCCCTGGGCGTAGGGGTCATAGCGATTTTCGTTGCAGCCGAATTCCTGCAAGAAACAGATCTGTCCCGCCTCGTTCCAGCGGATGAGGGAGAGACCGTCAAAACTCTGGACGGTGCCGTCCGCCATGACGCACCGGAATACCCACTCCACCACGGTCTGATCTCCCTTGTGGAAATACTGCCGGATGTCCCAGCGCTCTACGGTGCCCCGGCTGTTCCATTCATCAAACCACAGCTTGATCTTTCCGCTGCCGTAGTACTCCGGCCCCCAGCTCTCAATATAGACGGCATCCGGGGCGAAGAGCTCCTCAATGCCCGTGTCCTGCTTACATAGCCACATGGAAAACCACTGCCGAATCTTACTTTCCCGCTGTTTCTCTGCTTCCATATTCATATTCTCCTGTTGTTCCTCTTGGGTGTCGTCCCAAAGCATCAAATATTCTGTACCTTTCTCCGCCAGGATGCGGAACCCCGCCCGCCGGTAGAGGCGCAGGGCCGGATTTTCCTTCTGGACGGAGAGGGATGCCCGCTGGTATCCATTCTCCCGGAGTAGAAGCAAAAGAGCGTTCAGCAGCTGTGTCCCGGTGCCCTGTCCACGATACTCCGGCAGCAACGAGATGGCCAGAGAGGGGGTATCGTTGTCGATATGGCCATAGTCCTCCATAATGCGGCACCACGCCGCACCTATCACTTTTCTCTCAACCTCAGCTACCAGGCAATGGTCACCAGGCTGTGTGCCGAAATCCGTAACATAGACCTGCAGCTCCGGCAGATCCACTACCGACCGGGGCGGCGGCTCCACACCCTCCGGGAGATAGATGGCCTGATAGAGGAATTCCCGCAGAAGGTCATGTTCCTCCGGGCGTATTTTTCGAATGATCGTATCCATCCTTTTCCTCACTCTGCCCGTTTGATGGGCTGCCGGATGATGGTTTTCAGCTTTTCCGGCTTGCACCGCCGTACATCGCTCAAATATATCTCGTGGTGAAACCGACCTTGGCTGAAATCCAACCCATAGCCCTGTTCCGTGGTATACGCCTCCATGGTGGCCACAGTGGCGGGCTCGTCGTCGTAGGGGCCGATGTGCATGCACTGGACGCACAACCCCTCTTCCCAAGAGAAGAACTCTACTTTGGATAAATCCCGCTGCTTTTTCTCCGCGGCCTCCCGGACGGCCCAACGGAAGACCTCTTCCGTCACAAACTCCGGCAGGCGGATGAGGGAGATCCACTGAAAATCCGCCTTGCGGGAATAGTCCACGCCGTGGATACCATCCTGCCACCAAAGGCCCTCCAGAGGCGGCACCACATAGTCGAAGTAGCCCTCCAACTTGTGTTTGCCCATCTTGCTCATTTTGATGGTGTAGGCCACAGCGTAAAGCAGCTCCAGGGCCTGTTTATAGGCGCCGCCCTCCTCATTGGGGTCGCCTTGGCCCCGCACCGCCAGGAAGTTCATAGCAGGCACCGTGACGATGCCCGGCGTCCTGGGTGGCAGGTAGAACTCTTTGTACTCTTTCTTATAGTCAAAGGCCATAGTCATTTCCTCCGTTTTTTCGGTTGATCCTGCAGTGCCTGACAGGTCAAGCGGGTCAGGGCGGTCATGGTGTCCCGGTCGTCCACATCTTCCACCCAGATGTAGTCCCAGGCGCCCTCGTAGGGCGGAGCCTTGGGCAGATGGGGAAAGGCCGCTTCACCCGCTGGAGTGCTCTTCACAAAAAACTGGTCGCCGCAGATGACGGCGAAGAATATACCGTCGCAGAAGAGCCCATACTCCCCGAACATCTTCCGGCTCCGGATGGTCCCCGCCTCCCGCAGCTGCTCGGCTACATAGTCCACAAAGTCCTGATGAGAGGCCATGTCAATCCCTCCTGTAACAGTCGGCCAGCGCTTTTGTCAACGCGCCAAGCTGATTCCTTAACTCCTCCGGCTCCAGCAACTCTGCCTTGTCCCCGAAGGTGAGCACCCAACTGAGCACGCTGTCGGCGTCGGGAAAGCCGCCGGTAAAGCGCAGCCGACCGTCCGGCTCCACAGTAAAGCGATCTGCCCCGTACTCCTCAACCAGCCGCCAGCGGCAGGACGGGTCAAAGAGAACCGTGACCTGATACTTGGCCGGAAAGATGCGCTCCGGCTCCAAGTCGGGCAGGGGCGCGGACCTGGGCTCAAAGGGTTCTCCGGCGGTAAGCATCGTCCGATCCACCCGGTATCCCTCCATGATGGAAATGCCGCCCCCGGCACCCTGAGCGGTGGAAATGGGGATGCCCGCCCGGCACAGGGACTCAATGTCCCGCTGGATGGTCCGCCGGGACACCTCGAACTGCTCCGCCAGCTCCGGGGCGGTGACCTTCTCCTGTTGAAGCAAAATGGACAGGATGCCGATGAGCCGCTCCATCTTCATGGGGTACACCGCCTTTCGCATTTCTGTCTGCATTATAGCATAGGAACCCGACAACTGTATGTCATGTTTCGTTTGCCTTGTTCTTTTCACTACTCTTGGGTACAATAAGGGCAACGGAGGAAATCGTTATGGGACAGGTTGTATTATATCTCGCCATCAGTGTGGATGGTTATCTTGCGGACGAACAGGGCGGTGTGGACTGGCTGTCAGGCGACGGCAGCGAGCCGGAGAATTTCGGTAGTTACCCCGCTTTTTATGAGACGGTGGAAGCCATCATTATGGGCTGGTCTACCTACCACCAGATCGTCATGGAGCTGTCCCCGGACAACTGGCCCTACGAAGGACACCCCTGCTATGTAGTGACTCATCGGAATGAGCCAAACCGGGAAGGCATCACCTTTTGGAACAGGCCAATCACAGAGCTGGCGGACAAGCTGAAAGAGGAAAATAAGGGCAATGTCTGGATCTGCGGCGGTGCTTCGGTGGCCGGGCAACTGCTGAAGGAGGACCGCATCGACAAGCTGTGGCTGTCCGTCATTCCTACGGTGCTGGGCAAGGGTATACGGCTGTTTCCAGAACTTTCTCAGGAACTTCCTCTGAAGCTGGTGGGAACAGAATCATACAACGGAATCGTAGATTTGGTATACGAAAGGCGATGATGACAGACATGAAAATCCAGAAAGTCATCGATCACAAAAAGGCGTATCTCGATTTACTGCTGCTGGCCGATGAGCAGGAGGACATGGTGGACCGCTATCTGGAGCGTGGGACCATGTATGTGCTGGAGGACGACGGAGTCAAAGCCGAGTGCGTGGTAACCGATGAGAATGACGGGATCCTGGAACTGAAAAACATTGCCGTAGATCCGGGTTTCCAGGGCAAGGGCTACGGAAAGGCCCTGATAGATTTCTTAATCGAAACCTATGCAGGACAGTATACGGTGCTGCAGGTGGGCACCGGAGACAGTCCGTCCACCATCCCGTTTTATGAATCCTGCGGCTTTTGCCGGCACCATCTGGTCAAGAACTTTTTCACCGACCACTACGACCACCCCATCTACGAGGGTGGGGTGCAGCTGGTGGACATGGTGTACCTGCAAAGAGAACTATGAGGAAGCGGAGCGCCCGTGTGAGCGCTCCGCTTTGCATTAAGTATCCCTGAAATAGACAGAGAGGGCCAGTGTGCTCCACTTTTGAGGTGTTATGATGCGACTGTCCCTGATTCAGCCGGTGTAGGCATCCTCTGCCGTATTCTTGAAAGTCTGCTTTTCCAGCCATTCCCGTTCCTCTTCGGTCTCGGGGATATCGATCCGCTCAATTTTGAAGATCACCGGCCGGGTCCCGTCGTTGCAGCAGGCGATCATCATCCGCTCATCATTGGTCCACTTGTGCATGATGGATCCGCCCTGGAGGGCTGTGTAGACATACCGGCTGATGGCGTCCCACGCCTCCCCGCAGAATTTTCCGTCCATCAGGTGGTAAAAATCGTCCCGCTCAGCGGTACGCTTGAGCAAAAAAGTATCTCCCTTCTGAAAGCAGGGGCAGGGTCCCGACTTGGGGTCCGCAAGATACTTCTCCTGGTACTCCGGAAACACCTTGGTCTCCAATACTGTAATTTTGCATTCGTGCTGCATGGTTTCACCCTCCTTGGTATTTCACATTCCGTCCGGCAGGACGGGGCAGACTGCCTTTTGTCCCCATTGTATCTGGGAAAGACTCTGCTGGCAAGGGGAAGCAGATTGGGAGGTCAGGCATATCAATTTTTAACAAGCTATAAACAAAGAATACCACCCGCCGGCATCCATGGATGTTCAGCGGGTGGTATCCGATCAATTGGACTGCTGACAGTCCCACTCTTTTTTCAGGATGGCATACTGCATAGTGTTTTCATACCTGGGCGTGCCGTCGGGGTTTTTCACGAAGGAGATGAATTCCAGAAACAGGCCCTCTCGTCGCATCCCCAGTTTCTCGCACAGGTGCTGGCTGGAGAGGTTGTAGTCCTCTGTGTAGGCGTAGATGCGCCGCGCGCCCTTTTGGGAAAAGAGGTAGTCGAAGAAGGCGCGGGCCGCCTCGAAGGCGTAGCCCTTGCCCTGGTAGGCCTCGTTCAGCATCCAGCAGGGGCTGAAGGTGTCCCGCACGGCGCCCTCGTCTGCGTGGGGCTCGCCCGCCTCCGGGTAGGCGTCAATCTCCCCTATCACCTTGCCGCCGTCTTTCAGCGTGATGGCGAAACAGTACTCCGTCTCGCCCAGGCGCTTTTTCATCTCCTCCCGGGCCGCGTCCAGGGAGGCCAGCTTCATGCCGGCAAAGCAGTTGACCGCTGGCTCTTTTAAATACTCATAGACATCCGTTGCGTCCGCCTCCGAAAAGGGGCGCAGGATCAGCCGTTTTGTCTCTATCACCATATTTGCTGCCTCCATTAAGCCTAAAGCACACAAAACGCGGAGCATCCTGCAAAGGACGCTCCGCATGGTCCGAGTGGCGAGACTCGAACTCGCGGCCTCCAGCTCCCAAACGTGTGTCGGAACTTTCAAACGGCACTCTATCGCCCTCTTTGGCCTTTTCCGCCGCTCCGGCAATTCCTCTTTGACACTCTTTTGCCCTGCGTGTTTCAAGCAAAACTTTCTCCTTTTGGGATGGGTGTGGGATTGGATTCTGTATATTAAAAGATGTTCCGCCCGGGTTGAGGGGCAATGGCAGGCTGGATCACCTCAGTGGAGGGGCGCAGGAATTGCGTCGCATAAACAAAGAATAAAGCCCCCACCGGCAGTCTGAGCGCAGCCCGTCTCCTCGCAAATCAACGGCTGTCTCCCCAAAGTTATTTCATTCTACCATGCCGCCGCACAAAAGACAACAAAGGCATACACGGAGCGATAAAGTAGTGGCTATTTCCCTCTTTCTGTGGTATTGTTCGTTTGCCAAAAGGAGGCGACGACATGCAGAAAGGAAATAGCTATACGGTAGGCCAGTGGTGCGACCGCTGGTTCTGCGAGAACCAGGGCAGATGGAGCGGCAGCACCGTGGGCGGATACCACAACCTGATCTACCGCCACATTCTCCCCGGAATCGGGGATATCCGGCTGTCAGAGCTGTCAGAAGGCACCGTCACCAGCTTCTATAACAGCCTTCAGAACCAGGGACTCAGCACCAGAAGTGTCTGGTGCGTCCATCTGCTCCTGCGGCGCTGCATGGACGAGGCGGCCCGTGACCAGCGCATTCCTTACAACCCGGTGCGGCTCTGCCGGGAACCACAAGCAGAAGCATATAAAACAGCCCCTTTGCGCCTGGGGCAGCTCCAGCGGTATCTGAATGCGGCGGAACAACTGGGCGCACTCCCTCTCGTCTACACAGGACTCTCCAGCGGCCTGCGGCAATGTGAACTCATCACCTTGTCGTGGGCCGATTTTCATATCCGCTGCCGGTATATCCTCAAGGAACAGCGCCTGCTGGCCCTCAACCGCAAGGCGGAGCATCTTCTGGAGGGCATACCGGAAACCGACCACTATGTGTTCCTCAACCCCAAGACCGGAGCGCCGTATCAGCTCCACGAGTTCTACTACCTCCACAAGCGGATTCTGAAACAGGCGGGCCTGCCGTGGGTGGCCTTCCGGAACCTGCAGCGCCAGTGCAGGGAGGTGGGAATATGACGCTGAGAGAGTATGTCCTCCGCTGGCAGGAGGCCTATGACAAGCCCCAGAGCCGTCCGACCACATACGCAGCCCACGGCTACATCTTCAAAAACCACATCGTCCCCGGATTAGGGGACATACCGCTCTCTGAATTGACCGCAGAGCAGGTGGGAGATTTCCTGGAGGAGCGCAGGCGCTATGGCGGTCACCGCCCGGAAAGCCCTGAGTACCCAGGGCTGGGGGAGCATACCATGCGACACATCCACCGTCTGCTCCAGCAATGCTTGGATCAAGCGATGCGGGATGGCTTAATAGCGGAAAATCCCGCCCGAGCGTTTCACTATCCAAAGCCAAAGAAGGTCAGCGCCAATGTGCTGACGCCGGCAGAGGTGGAGGACTATCTGGATGCGGCGGAGCGGCTGGGCCACCTCCCCATGTTTCTGCTGGCACTGACGGCGGGGCTTCGGCAAAGAGAGCTGATCGCGCTGAAGTGGAATGACCTGGATGTAAAAGAGCGGACGCTGACCATCACCGAGAAACGCTCAGTGGAACGGCGGGAGCTGGTGGAGTACGAGGGCGGCACCAGGATCGTCAGCCTGACCCCGGAAGCGGTTGAACTCCTGTGCCTGGAACATGCCAAACACCCAGGAAGTCCACTCATGTTCATGCACCCGGCCACCCAGCGGCCCTACTCGCCCCAGATGGTGCGTCGGCTGCACAATGAGATCATCCAAGAGGCTGGGCTGGATCACATCAGGTTCGTAGATCTCCGGCACACCTGCGCCGTCCTATCTCTGCAAAACGGGATGGACACGAAAGAGGTATCACAGATGCTGGGCCACTTCAGAACCGCAATGACCCGGCAGAACTATGCCCCTTACTTGGACCGCCCGACTGCCAAGAACGAGAATGAACCCACCGAAGCGTCTCGGGAGGAACTGCGGCAGGCGGCAAATATTCTTGATAATCTTCTGAAATTCTGATGGATATTCTGCGGAAGGTGTGGTATATGTTTGGGTCACAAGGAGATGATGACGATGGAAAACGAACTGCTCAAGGGGCTGTATGACTGCTTCTATACCCCGCCGGAGCTTTCCGAACAGGAGAACGAAGTGGAGGAGTGCCACAAAGCGTTGATCGAGGCGCTGGCAAAGCCGGAGCGAAAACTGGTGCTGCGGATCATCGACGCCCAAAACTATATCACAGAACAGACCTCACTCGATAGTTTTATTGCCGGCTTTGAACTGGCGTGGAGGCTCTCAATAGAACTGCACAACGATGAAAGCGAGCGCCCATTCTCTTGCCGAACCAGGAGAACGGGCGCTCGTTTCGCATCTGATGAGGAGCCGGAATGAAAAACAGTCCGATCTGTGAAGTGCCACAGACCGGACTGTTTTGTTTAGTCAAATCCGTCGAAATAAGGGTTTTCCGTTAAAAGAGTTTACATGGTCGCATCTGAATGATTCTTGTTATCCTCTTGTAGGATGAGAGCAGGATAAGCGCTTGTCCGGGAATGAGAAATCGCCATGAAAACGCTAATGCTCTATGTCCTGAATAGTATGGACAAGAATATCAAATGCCAAGGAGGCAATCAAACTACCATTCAAGACTTCGATAAAATATTTTTGCAAAAGCGAAAAAACATAGACGAAAGCGCAATTTTATGATAAAATATTCTCGTTTTCAAACCGAAGCATCAATTTTCGGGCGATTAGGGCCGCTGGCCAATGATCACCTAACTTGTATGTGCCATCTATTTCGTAAATGACAAGGGGTAGTATAATGGATACCAATATCGGTATAAAAGGACATTTCAGCTACAACAAGTTGTTCAAACTGCTGATTGATAAGGGAATCAAGAAAAAAGGCCTCTGCGAACTGGCTGGAATCAGTGCGACCTCTCTTGCGAAACTCGGTCGCGGCGGAAACACCAATACCGAAATCCTTTGCAAAATCTGTTGCGCCCTCGACTGTGATGTAGGAGACATCATGGAGTTGGTGAAAGAATAATCGGAGAGAGGTCTTCATTCATGCTAAATCGGGAAATCCCTTTTAGACCAAGGCTCGAAGGTGATTTTCGTATCCGGTTTTACAATGCGGTATCCAGAATAACTGAGAACACGACTCTGGCCGATATCGAAAACATTGCGGATGAGGAAATCAAGTGGGTAACTTCAGAATGCACCTTCAATCTTGATCAACGAAAAAAATATAGAGCAGTTTGGTTCCTCTTTAGGGACCTTATCCATGCTTCGTGGAAGGCGTTATATAGAGATGGCGTCCTTTACATGAACCTCCCAATCCTCAACGGAAATTCTACCCATGATGGGTCTGCCCCCGAGGTAAAGCAGTTACTGCGGAGTTGGATGAGTGAGAGCCGACATGAGCGTCTGCTTACTTTTATCGACTTTATTAAGCATATGGAGGCCCGGAACTCTGCCGGACACGATATTTCCGAACTTATTGCAGACGGTCCTGAACTTGCCAACCGGATAGAACAGGCGCATGCAGGAAGGATCAGTATTAAGCAGGCAGTCCAGCCTTATCTTCAACTCGTTACGGAAAACGAACGAGACCAGTTCACCGGCCTTAAGATATCAGAGATTTGGAGGTATTTCCGGCTGACATGGTCAACGCCTTCCGAGACTACTCCCGGAAGAACAATGCAATATCTTATCAGGGATGCTGCCCACCCTATGCATGCAGTAATGGGAATAGCATCTCTGGAAAACTGTGCTGTACAGATTACTTGTAGAGATGATTATATTGGCTGGAACCAGCATGCTTTTATCGAGAATATCCTCACTCTATCCGGCGATGATGCTCGTCTTGAGTTCCAGCGTCTGCTGGGATATATCGAGGATGGTATCTCTGGCATCGACTATTCCGAACTTTGTACGGAAATGACGGTTAGGAACCCAACGGATGAAGATATCCGTATGCTTCTTGATTTTGCAGCAAATGCAGAGCAGCAGCGTCAGGATTCGCTCAGAAATTCTTCCGAAAACGGATACGACGATGATGAACGAAGCGAACTCGGAAGCATATCTACAAAAACAGAGCAAGCCCTTTACAACAGAAAGCGGGCCGAGCAGCTTGCGAGATTGTTGATCGCCAAGAAAACACTCACTGACATTGTAAACGATCCCGATTATGATGAGAACTGGATTAATTTCTGTAAAAGTGAAACTGGTAGTTCTGTAATTCGCAATGCCCTCGTTGCTCAAAAAACCAAGCACATCGGCTCAAGTCTAATGGAACTGAATGTTTGTGGGGCAATCCCGCCGTACAACGAAATCTTGGGTGGGAAACTCGTTGCTCTGCTTGCCACTTCCCCCCAGGTCGTCCATGACTATAAAACCCGATATGAAAACAAAGCCAGTGAAATTGCCAGCAGACTCAAAGGACAGCCAGTGTGTCGTCCAGCAGAACTTGTCTATGTCGGCACTACATCTTTATATTATGTTGGCTCGAGCCAGTATAACCGGCTTAAAATCCCCGGCGAGGTATTTGGATCGGACTTCGATGTCGTTTGGAAACGGCTCGGAATGACGATTGGCTTCGGCACGATGCATATCAGCAAGGCCACAACTCTTAGTCTCACCGAGGCGACAAGTGACGGATTTAACCGGATCAATCATGTGTTTGGCGAGGGTGCCAGCCCCAAAATGCGCCTTCTCACAATGGCAATCCGGGAACTTATCGAGGCCACAAATGAGGACTCAAAGGATTTCTCGAAGCACGCCATGTCGAGAATCGTATATGGAGCCTGTCTTGCATCTAATACATCGGATTACCTATTGGGAAAAGATGATAGACCGCATTACTACACCGATATGGAGCAGTATGAGGCTGGAACGCAAAAAATTATAGATTATTGGTCTGAGCGTTGGCTTTCCAGCAGGCTGAATTATGAACCAATCTATGAGCGGATACGGGCGTTTGATAAAAATGCATTTATGGTCGGAAACCAAATTGATGGAGAAAAAGAGTGGAGTTTTCCCCAATTGGAGGTGGCACAAATGCCAGCGAATGACGAAACAAAAGCAGGGCTCCAATTCGTTCGTGACTTCTATCGTGGTTCAAGCGGGTATGCGGATCACATTGCTCCCGAACGCCTATCTCTCATCCACCTGAAAACCAGACTCGATTCTGCGATTATTGACGCGGCAAAGAACGGAAAAGACATTGTCCTTACGGGCAATCCGGGCGACGGCAAGACACACATTATCAGGATAATAAAGCCCGCATTGGAAAAACTGGGCAGGCCCATTGAAATCGTTCTTGATGCCAGTACGCTATCAAATCGAGAGATTTTTGATGGCTGGGTCAATGCTCACGATAACGGGAAAGCGTTTGTTATTGCGATTAACGCTGCTGTACTCTACTCCGTGAATAAAGAGTACGGTAGTGCTTTTGCGCCCATTTCCGAGGCATATCGCGCAATGACATCCTCAATCGTTTTTCATAACGAGGAGTGCGATCCTGAAAGCGTGGTCGTATTTGATCTCAGCAAACGCGAGGTTCTTACTCCGGAGGTGCTTGCCCAGGCGATTACTAAACTCACCTCGAAAGAGCATTATAAAGAGTGTGACGGATGCCCGTTGCACAATGACTGCGTCGTTACAAAAAATCGTGCTTTGTTAAACGGTGCTCTGTTCCAGAAACGGCTGTCTATCGTCTTGGAACGAGTGGTTCTTCAAGGGTATCACGCAACGCTGCGAGAGGTGCAAAGTCTTATTGCTTTCCTGCTCTTTGGCAACCGAACCTGCAAACAGTTGAATCAGACAGCTGGTAATGATGAATATGATATCGCCAATCTGGTCTATGCGGGTAAGGGCGGACTGTTCGACGCAATAAGGCGCAGTATCGATCCGGTCAAGATCTCGCACCCACTTTGGGATGAGAAAATCATCCTGAACGATCTCGAGGCAGACTCATGGGCGGAGAATTACAAGATTCCTGCAGAGGCCATCGCCTACGATAATGATAAGTTGTTCAAACTCCGTAAAAGACAGTTCTATTTCTTCAATGCCCACGGTGAAGAGCTCCTAACGATACTTGATGATGACGCCTCTAAGTTCCAAGCCTTTTTGCAGCAAGACGACAAGAAAATCGTTAAGGAACTGATTCGAAAAATTAACGCATTCTTCGGAAGCACAAAACCATCGAACTCCGAGATGAAGATTTGGTCTGGACACAGGTTTGATAATGAACCACGCAAGGTGCTGATTTCTATTGGCACTCAAAAGACCAGCAGTTTTCGTATCGGTCGCCCCATGCTCCCCAAAAACATGCAGGCCGGAATTGAAATGATTCCGAACTATGTGCGACTTGAGAAAAAGGACGCAGCGAACATTTTCCTGAAAATTGACTTCGATATGTATCTGCTGCTTTCAGAAGCAGAACGCGGAGTTCCCGTCCTTTTCCTCGAGTCCGATCTTGTAAAAAAGGTCTGGCGTTTCATCGAACAGTTGCAATCCTTTAATGGGATTGAGGAAGATATCGTAAATATCAATCTGCTCGATATCCAGAACAAAAAGCGAATTGATGTCATGATTGACCGTGAGGATAAAAAATATCTCTCGGTGAATAGCTCAAGAACGGAGGAAGCATAAAATGGCAGAGCAGATTTTTCTCAGCGACAGCAGAACGGCTGTTGATAGAAAATATGTCGGCTTCACTCCGAATGGTGGCTCCATCAAACCTGTCCATGTTGCGGGTGGTGCGTTCAGAAGCATCTATGGTAAATATAATGCCACCATGAGCATTAAGCGGTTGGCACTGGTTTCTGATGCGAAAGGCGTGGTGCCGAAGGGAAACGAACTCGATACCATTTATGACTTGATGAAGGAGGGAGAAAAAATCGAGGAGAGCGTCACCCCAAATGCTCTGGAATCTCTCCGAAATGTCATGCAGAGATTACTTTCCGCCGATAAGGGCGTTTATGTCGTTAAGGGTCTCAAGGATGACATGATTTCCTATACCGCTGGATCAAGTTATTTTATTACTCGGCGCTCAATGTACGAGGACACCGGCGAGTTCATTGGCGGCCTCATCAAGGAATATTGCCCTGATCTGGCAGACTACATAAAGGATGTGCTTTCCTCTGCAAATGCCCCGATTTCCTTGCTGTTGGAGCCGGTAGTAGAAAAAGACATGGAAGAGTTTCAGGATGTGAGTCGCCACGAAGAACTACCGGCTTTCCAGAATATAAATGAGAATACAGCATGGTTCTTGCAGGGAATCAAAGAAAGTGGCCTTTGCCTTCTTGAAAATTTTAAGGTGCATCCTAATACACTTACCCAACTTCGCTTGTTCAACTTTTTCTGCATCTTCCATCTGATTCGGTATATGGCCATGCTCGAGGCGTTTTACTGCGGTGAGCAGATTAGGCCGATTCTGCTGGATTTCTCTGGAAAGGCTCCAAGTCAGAGCAGCGTTGCCAGAGCGTCCGAAATGTCATATACGCAGATGCACAAATCAATCAACCGTTTTTATGCATGGGGCTACTCTCGGTGGCTGGAGGAGAATGGCTTTGATAAAAGGGGACTGCTCGAATGTAGTGTTCCGACCTATAAGAAGGATAAGAAGCTTTCCAGCACCAGCAAGGACGAGTTGGAAACGCTTTGGTCTCTGGCAAAGGAACGCGCTGAGAACGCCACTTCCGAGGACGATGCGCGTCTGATCTTTGGAGAAACAATGTATGACATGCTGGCGCTTGAAGCATCTTCACATCCGGTTAACTGCCTGAAGGTTTTAGGAACCTCCTCTGGTATTCTCTATCCACCGGACAAGCTGCATCCAAACAAACGATTTGCTCTTTCACAGGATGTTTTGGAGATGATGCTTCGCTCTTGTGTGGGACCGGATGAGGTGCTGAACGGCAAGGAAATCCGTGAGCGTCTGTGGGAACGCTTTGGCATAATCATCGGTGGGAGTCAATTTGAGTTAGACAAGATTCGTCAAAGCGGCATGATCATGCAGGTTGATGAAGATGCACTGGAAGCAAACTTCACCTCGTTTGCTTCGGCGCTCGAATCAATGGACTTTGCAGAGGAAATGGCAGATGGCATTCTGCAAATCAGATTGGGAGGGCTGAGCAATGATTGATAAACAGCAGATTGTTGTTGATCTTCTGAATGAGCGCTTGCCCCAAACTAAGGTCGGGATTATTGTCAAAGGTGTGGATTCTATCGATGCGGATAAGATTATTGCCTCTGTCGCCAAAAGCACAGGCCAGTATATTTACGCCGCAGCAGTAGGTTACCCGATGGCCGATACCGGTGAGAGGAACAACTATATTCTCTCTGACTCCATTGAAAAAGCAGTGCTTTGGCGTAGCATGCCGGAGCGTGCAGGGCATATTGTAGTGTTCATCAGCAACGACACAGATAAACTCCATTCTCTCGCGGAGTTCGATGTGGTGTCTGTAAGAGACCTGTCACAACATTTGATTTGCGCACAGATTAAGAACGACAACAATACACCGACACATAATTTCTGGATGGCTCTTTCGGATGCCTCCGATTACTTTTCCTTTGAAGCGATAAGCGATTTTGTTGCCGCTGTTGGCGAAACGAACGAACAATCTGCGGCCATCCCGGCCAATATGTGGAGGTTGAATCTCCTCTCAGATCCTGATATCCTCAGTACGAAAAACAAGCCAGCGGATCGGCTGCGCCATAACCGCGAACTCATAATCGCTATCGGACAACTTAGTGAGGATTCTCGAAAGAAACTCAGCCGCTCACTTGCTCGAACCAAAACAAAGGATAAGGA
>OGQA01000532.1_pt1 | contig 19648 bp, 17 predicted proteins | sample 1553011 | NCBI WGS metagenome assembly OGQA01 (sample SAMEA2580256, study PRJEB22360) | human gut metagenome | biome: human gut; feature: human-associated habitat; material: faeces | place: Denmark | collected 2008/2010 | reverse complement strand
AAAGCGATGGCCTTATTTGCGAAAAAGGGATTTAAGAATGTCACCATGAAAGATATTTGCATTGATACTGGATTGAGCAGGGGCGGACTATATAGGCACTATGAAAGTACGAACCAAATTTTCTCTGAAATTATAGATATTCTGATGAATACACAAGATAACGAACTTTCTTCCAAAATAGAAAATGAGGTTCCGGCTCCTGTAATACTTGATGAAATTTTAGAACGATATAAAAAAGAGATGTTAGACGGTTCTGGCTCTTTAAGTATAGCAATACTGGAATTTTACAGCGAAAATCAATCCAGCGGTAATGATAATGTCCTTTTTGAACAGTATCTGTATTCTAAAGATATGTGGAGCAATTTCATATCTTACGGAGTAAACCGAGGCGAATTTAATAATGTTAATAGCGAAGAAATTATCGACCTGATTATTTTTTCTTATCAAGGAGTACGGATGTTTTCGACAATAATGCCTATTGACGAGCAGATACCAAATCGAATAATCAATCATATAAAAAAGCACTTTTAATTTAGAGAGCAAAGTATAACAAATACTTGTCATGCCATTTGAATGTGTATTGGAGTTGTATTTTTTAGGAAGTGATTAGAGTGACTGATGAATGGCTTTTATGTCCCGTATGCAGCAATAAAACAAGAGTAAAAATAAGATACGATACGGAGTTGAAGAACTTTCCCCTATATTGTCCGAAATGCAAACATGAAACGCTAATCAATGTTTGTAAATTGAATATGTCAATTATCAAAGAGCCAGACGCACAGACGCAGAGCCGATAACACAGTATGTCGTTATCGGTTCTTCTATTTTTACTTCGCTTTATGTCTAAGGAAAATCGTTAGGAGGTGTTCAGCTATGAAATTAAAGATCGTTGGAAGCGGAGGAATGTTTCAAATACCTAATCCTTTTTGCAAGTGTCCGATTTGTGAGGAAGCTCGTGTAAAAAGAGGGAGATATGAACGGTTAGGGCCGAGCATTTACATTGAAGATATACAAATGCTTATTGATACCCCGGAGGATATTGGTGTTGCGTGCGATAGACAAGGTATTTCCGAGATTAAATATCTTTCTATATCACATAAAGACCCAGATCATACAAGGGGGATGCGAATTGTTGAACCTTTAGGCTATGATTGTATAGCTGATAGTGGCACACCGATACAGTTTATAGCGTTGCCGGAGGTTGTGGACGATATTAACGCATGGAATGGGGATGGCTTATATTACTATCAGAACATCCTTCACTGTATTTCCATCAATAGAACAGACTATATTAAAGTTGGAAATATCGAAATTCATTTGGTCAATAATAAAACTCATCGTGGCAATATGACTTTTTATGTCATATCAGACCAATATAAAAAAGCAATATATGCTTGTTGTGATGTGAAGCCATTTGTTCATAATGAGTTATACTTTGACGCAGATGTTTTAATCGTTGGTCTTGTTTCCGATGATGGAATACTGAAAGGGGGCAATCTGCTTGATAAAGCCCCATTCAAAGATGATATGTTTACGATTGATGAAATAATGGAAATCAAACGTAAATATAGGATAAAGCAAATCATTGTTACGCACATTGATGAATATTGGGGGAAATCTTATGCTGATTATCAAAAGGTAGAAAAATCCTTAGACAATATCTCTTTTGCCTATGATGGTATGGAAATTGTCTTATAGTTGTAGCGTAAAGATACATCAAATACTATCGCTGCCGGACGACGGCAAAGAAAAAAACCGTCGTACAGCAGCCCTTTTGACACGCCCATAAAACCAGCGGCGGCTTTGAGAAATCAAGGCCGCCGCTTTCCGCTGCCCAGCGCAGGATCGGCGGTCTACGGAGGGAGCCGCCATGCTGATATATCCTGTTTTTCAAAAGCGTAATTTCTTAAAAAAGCCTATACCCAACAGGGGGCAGTTCCGGCCACGAGTATGAACTATATCGTGTAAGACAACTTCATATCGCTTTTCATTTCGCCCGGTGGGCCTACGACCTGCCGGGCGAATTTTGTCATTTCCTGCGGTCTAACATCCGGGCAGGAAACTATTTGAAGTTTTTTGGTAAATGGAGGTGCTTATCGGGTAGTAAGCAACAACGCTGTCGTCATTTTGGCGGAAAGGGAGAGAACCACCTAATCCCCCAACAGAAAGGGGGTGAGAAGATGGAAACTATCCCCCGTGATTATGGCAGACAGCACCGCTTTGACGCTTTTTGCAAGGCGGTGCTGCGGAATGAGGCCAAGGATTATCTGCGGGAACAGACGCGGCAGCGGAACCGTGAAAAATCGCTGGACGCTCTGACGCAGGAGGAATTGGACAAGCTCGCCACGGTAGATCATTACCCCAGTGACAGCTACGTTTTTTCGTCGCACGGTTATGACCTGCTGATCGACAATGAGCTTGTGGCCGACGCCTTTGCCAGCTTGCCGGAACAGGAGCAAAGCATTTTGATTCTGCACTGTGTTCTGGATATGGCAGACGGTGAGATCGGCAGCCTCATTGGGATGTCCCGTAGCGCCGTCCAGCGCCACAGGACAAGCACTCTGAAAGAGCTGCGTATCAAGTTAATGGCGCTTATGCCGGGAGAGAGGTAACGCGGATGAAGCAACCCACATTCAACGGCAAGGAGCTTCTGCCCCTTTCGGTAATTGACGCCGCCCATGCTGGGGACGCCGAGGCTATGGAGCAAGTGTTGAGGTACTACGAGGGCTACATATTTAAACTCTGCACCCGGACGCTCTATGACGAGGACGGCTATCCCCATGTGTGCGTGGACGAGTACATGAAGCGCCGACTGGAAATCAAGCTCATTCATTCCATCGTCAAACAAGAGATTTGACGAGTGGCCCCCGGCAGCACGGAACGTCTTACCCTTTCCGCGATCCGGCATTTCTCCGGGCGGCCCCTGAACAGCTCCTTGACAAATATGCCCGCAAGATAACGGCGGCGCATCATAGGGCAGCGGACACATTCTGCAATTTCCGCGTCGGCGTGGTGCGCCATGACCTCATATCCTATGAGAGAGCGAGAAACACCGGGCCGAGGGCAAGGCAGCTCTTAAACAGCGGTATTGCGATAATGATACCCCCTTATAGCTAAACGAAGCTCCGTTTTTTCCGGGGTTTCCAAGTCCGAGCGTTAAAAGCGTCGCAGGCAATAGGTAGGGCCGCGTGAGAACCACGCGGGGGTGAAATTCCCGTGGAGCTGCGCCAACAGCCGTCCATACTGCCCATTTCGTTTTACACCAATGTAAGCGAAAGGGGGATTACTGTATGAGTGCAGTAACAAGTCAGAAACAGACCGCCCCCGTAGTACGTCAGTACGAGATCGGAGGCGTTCGATATATTGTGAAAGCGACCATCAAAGACGGCGCGAAAGAAACCGCAGTCAAGAAAATTCGTCGGCTGCTCCAAAACGATTTGAGCAAAGCAGCGACTTAAAAATTAAAGATTTTTTCATTTCCTACGAGCAGACGAACGGGGCATGATATGGTATAATATACTTGTATCATACCTCGTTTTCCGGCTGCGGAATAGGAGGAACTTATGAGCAAACAGCCGGAAATGGTGATTGCACGGAACTCCCGTGCGACACGGAATAACGATACTACTTTGAACCTTGACAATCAAATGCACCAACAGCCAGTCACTTCCTTTCAACGCGTGTCCAACGACGCGCCGTTGAGCGAGGAAACCAAGACGGCCATCCAAAACACGGTGCTGCAATTTTATGTCCACAGCCAGACGCAGGAGGACGCCGAGGGCATCACCGCCTGCTATGAAAGACTTTCCCGCGACGATGAACGGGCAGGAGAAAGCCTGTCAATAGAGAACCAGAAGCGGATTTTGGAAAAGTATTGCCGGGATCACGGCTATACCGCCATCCGCAACGTGTTCAATGAAATGTACGCCAAAGACACCAGCAAGAAAATCCGGGCTACATGGCAATCCAAAGGACGCTCCGGCGAACACCTTACCACTGTCTCGCCCTATGGGTACATCAAAGACCCGGAGGATACAAAGCGGTGGGTCGTGGATGAAGAAGCTGCCGCCGTTGTCCAAAAGATTTTTGCACTGTGCATGGGCGGTTTGGGGCCGACGCAGATTGCAAAATGGCTGAAAGAAAACAAAGTGCTGAACCCTACTGCTTACGCTTATGAAAAGGGACTGCCAGCTCCGAACAAACCGCCAGTCGATCCCTACAAGTGGACGAATGAAACGGTATCGCGGATTTTGGAGCGCCTTGACTATTTGGGCCATACGGTGAACTTCAAAACCACCAAGCAATCGTTCAAGAGCAAGAAAAAGCTGTGGAACGACCCGTCGGAATGGGTTATCTTCGAGAACACACAGGAACCCATCATTGAGGAAAGTGTGTTTCTGATCGTTCAGAAAATCCGGCAGGGCCGCCGCCGCCCGACCAAAATGGGCGACATGGGAATGTTCTCCGGCCTGCTGTACTGTGCGGATTGCGGCGGAAAGATGTACCTGTGCCGGACGAACTACTTCAAGCCGGAACAGGAATACTACATCTGTTCTACTTACCGCAGAGACCGCACCTTATGTTCGACACACTCTATCCGTCGCGTTGTCCTTGAAGAAATCGTACTGCGGAACCTGCGGGAAGCCATTCAGTATGTGACACAGTATGAGGACGACTTTGTGCAGCGGGCAGCGGATCAAAGCCTGCGGGAACGGGACAAGGAGCTGGCGCAAAAGAAAGATACCCTGACGCAATCGCAAAAACGGATTGCCGAGCTGGACGTTATCATCAAGCGACTGTATGAGGATAACATTTCCGGCAAGCTCTCCGACGAGCGTTTCATCAAACTGTCCCGTGACTATGAGCTGGAACAGACCAACCTTACAAACCTTGTCGAACATCTTCGGCAGGAAGTCAAGGAACAGGAAAAGCAGAAAGTCAATGTCAGACAGTTTATTGCGGCGGTCAGGAAGTACACCGATATGCAGCAGCTTGACGCTTCTGTTCTCCGGGAGTTTGTGGAGAAAATTATATCTCCGAGGTTTACACGCCGGACGAGAACGAGCCGCGCATTAAGGTCAGAGAAATTGAGATCGTCTATAACTTCATTGGTGCATTTGATTTTGAGGAAGCAAGGGAGCAATCCCAAGCAGCCCAAAAAGAAAAGAAAACCGGCGTAGCCTAAACTACGCCGATTCTCTCACATAAATGTTTTCTTACGTCACCGCCCCTCAGGGCGGCGGCTCTTTTTTTATGCGATTTCGTTCGAAAGGCTTTTTACTGAGCTTCTTGGCATGGGAAAAAACCTTCTTTTTTGCCCCGTTTATTCCCCTTTCCCCCGGACTGTGGTATACTGGTGCCCAGAGCGCCGGATGCAAGCAAGCCGCCGGAAACGGCGCCGACCGGGGACAAATGGCCCACTTAATGAATGGGGACGGAAACCCCGACGCTTCCCGACGCTTGCAATGGACGGAGGGATCTGGCGTTGGGCTTGCCGGCTGAAGAGGAATGATCGGAAATGGCGGCCGGCCGCGACAAACGAGGCCGGACGATGCTGGATGCGCGTGCGCGGCAAATGGCGGCGCTGCGAGCTTGCATGCCGAATGCCGGCGCCGACGTCACAGCGCCCCTTCTCTGCCATGGATGCGGGCGGCAGAGGCCCCGCCTGGTCGAACCCCTTGCCGCCGCCTTGGCGCTGGACCGCGCAGGGACGATGGGGGATAAGGCCGGGAAGGGCTTCAAACGCGGCCGGCAAGCCGAAGGACCTGCGCGCAGGGAATCTCTTGTATCTATGCCATGGAAGCCGGTAGCAGCGCGATTGGCGTGCCGGCGGGCGGGCGGCGAAGAAGCGGCCGGACAAAGCGCCGGAAAGGAAGGCGGATAATATGGTGGAGGATTTGAAAGTGAACGGGGAGCAGGGGAACGCGACGGAGAAGAAGATCATCCTGACGGGCGACCGGCCTACGGGGCGGCTGCACCTGGGGCATTATGTCGGCTCGCTCAAACGCCGGGTGGAGCTGCAAAACTCGGGCCTGTTCGATGAGGTGAACATCCTCATCGCAGACGATCAGGCGCTGACGGACAATGCGGACAACCCCCGCAAGATCCGGGACAACATCATCCAGGTGGCGCTGGATTATCTGTCGGCCGGCATTGACCCGGACAAGGCCACCATCTGCGTCCAGTCGGCGCTGCCGGCGCTCCATGCGCTTACCTTTTATTACATGAATCTTGTGACGACCGCCCGCGTGTCGCGCAACCCCACCGTCAAGGCGGAGATGCAGATGCGCGGATTTGCGGACGAGGGCCTGCCCGTGGGCTTCTTTGTCTATCCCGTCTCGCAGGCGGCGGACATCACCGCCTTTGACGCGACGGTCGTTCCGGTCGGAGAGGATCAGCTCCCCATGATCGAGCAGACGCGCGAGATCGTCGAGAAGTTCAACCGCATCTATGGCGAGACGCTCGTGCTGCCCACGGCGCTGATCCCGGAGAACGAGACGCAGCGCCGCCTGCCCGGCGTGGACGGCAGGGCCAAGATGAGCAAGTCGCTCGGCAACTGCATCTATCTCAGCGACGATGCAAAGACCGTCAAGCGCCAGGTCAACGGCAAGATGTTCACCGACCCGCAGCATCTGCGGATCGAGGACCCCGGCCACATCGAGGGCAATGTGGTGTTCACATATCTGGATGCGCTCTGCTGTGACGATATGTTTGCCGAGTATCTGCCCGCATACGCCAATCTGGAGGAGATGAAGGCGCATTACCGGCGCGGCGGCCTGGGCGACGGGACGTGCAAAAAATTCCTGATCCAGGTGCTGGAGGAGACGCTGGCCCCCATCCGTGCCGCGCGCGCAAAGTGGGAGGCGGATATCGACGGCGTGTACGACATCCTGCGCGCAGGCACGGCGCGGGCGCGCGAAAAGACGAACGCCACGCTGGCGCGCGTGCAGGCGGCAATGCAGATCGATTACTTTTCGGACCGGCGCATCGTGGGCGAGTGGGAGGCGCTTCTCCGGCAGTAAGCGGACGGGTCGAACGGCGCGGCTACCGTGCCGCTTTCTCCTGCAAAAGCCACTCGCTTTTCAGAATGCCGCGGCACACCGCGTCCTCGAAGACGCCGTTTTTGAGGATGTGCTCGCGCAGCGTGCCCTCGAGCCGCATGCCGTTCTTTTCCATCACGCGGCCGGAGGCTGGGTTGGAACCGAAGTGTTCCGCGGTGACCCGATGGAGCTTGAGCGTCGTAAATGCAAATGCGAGCAGCGCGCCGAGCGCCTCGGTCGCATAGCCGCGTCCCCAGTACGGCTCCCCGAACCAGTAGCCGGCCTCGGCGCGTCGGTTGTTTGCATCGCACTCGAGTCCCATGCAGCCGTACAGCGTGCCGGCAGTCCTGTCCGTGACGGCAAAGGCGTAGGCGCGCCCCATGGCGGCCCGTTCCGCATGCGTGCCGATCCAGACGCGCGCATCCGCCTCCGCGTACGGATAGGGCAGGAGCAGCACGCGGCGGTTGAGCCGCTCGTTGTTGCACAGGCGCGCCACTTCCGGCGCGTCGTCCTGCGTGAATGGGCGCAACAGAAGCCGCTCGGTCGTCAGGCAGCCGTGGTTGGTTTCGCTGTGCATGGGGCCTCCCTGTGCGGCGGATGGGCCGCCGGCGTTTTTTCATATTATAATGAATGGCGACGGGGCGGTCAAGGAGATGAATTTGCGAAAATAAATGCAATATATTTGCATAAATATACTTGACAACCGGAAATAAAGCGCGTATCATGTATAAACATTAAAGAACACGTTGCAGAACGCGGTTTAGGAGGAATGGACATGAAGAAGATCAACAAGGTTGTGCTGGCCTACTCCGGCGGACTCGATACATCCATCATCATCCCGTGGCTCAAGGAGAATTATGACGGGTGCGAGGTCGTAGCCGTTTCGGGCGACGTCGGGCAGGGCAGCGAGCTGGACGGCCTTGAGGAAAAGGCGCTCAAGACCGGCGCTTCCAAGCTGTATATCGAGGACCTGAAGGAGGAGTTCGTCACGGACTTCATCTATCCGGCGGTCAAGGCCGGCGCGGTCTATGAAAAGGAATACCTGCTCGGCACGGCGCTGGCGCGGCCGGTCATCGCCAAGCGGCTCGTGGAGATTGCCAAGGCTGAGGGGGCGGACGCCATCTGCCACGGCTGCACGGGCAAGGGCAACGATCAGGTGCGCTTTGAACTGACGGTCAAGGCGCTTGCGCCGAAGATGGGCATCATCGCGCCGTGGCGGGAGTGGAGCATCAAGTCCCGCGAAGAGGAGATCGACTACGCCGAGGCGCACAACGTCCCGCTCAAGATCAGCCGCGAGACGAACTATTCCAAGGATAAGAACCTCTGGCATCTTTCGCACGAGGGACTCGATCTGGAAGACCCGAAGAACCAGCCGCTCTATGAGAAGCCGGGCTTTCTCGAGATGTGCGTTTCACCCAAGCAGGCGCCGGACACGCCGGCGTATGTGACCATTTCGTTTGAAAAGGGCGTGCCGGTGGCTGTGGACGGCGTGGCGCTCCCGCCCGTGGCGCTGGTGGAGAAGCTCAACCAGATCGGCGGCGCGCACGGCATTGGCCTGGTCGATATCGTGGAAAACCGGCTTGTGGGCATGAAGTCCCGCGGGGTGTATGAGACGCCGGGCGGCACGATCCTGTATCGGGCGCATCAGGTGCTTGAAACGCTCTGCCTCGACCGCGACACGCTGCATTACAAGACGCTGGTGGCCGAGCAGTTTGCCGAGCTGGTCTACTTTGGCAAGTGGTTCACGCCGTTGCGCGAGGCCATCTCCGCGTTTGTGGACAAGACGCAGGAGCACGTCACCGGCGACGTAAAGCTGGAGCTTTACAAGGGCAACCTCATCAACGCAGGCGTCAGCTCGCCCTACTCGCAGTATTTTGAAGAGCTGGCGACGTTCGGCGAGGATCACGTATACGACCAGAAGGACGCGGCCGGCTTCATCAACCTGTTCGGACTGTCGTTGCGCATGAACGCGCTTGCGCGCGAATACGGGCTGAAGTAATCCGGCGGGCCGGAACAATCGAAGGCATACAAACGGGGGCGCCGGTATCGTCGGCGCCCCTTTGGAGGAAAGGGAGGCGCGGCACAGCATGAAGGCGATGTGGGCGGGCCGGTTTCAGAAGGAACTGTCCGCCGAGGTCAACGATTTCAACTCGTCCATCCCGTTTGACGCGCGGATGTACCGGCAGGATATCGAGGGGTCGCTCGCGCACGCCGCGATGCTCGCCGCCAAGGGCATTCTCACCGGGGCGGAGGCGGCTGCCATCGCGGAGGGGCTTGCCGGCATCCGGGAGGATCTCGACAGCGGCGCGCTGGCCATCGACCCCGAGGCGGAGGATATCCACATGTTCGTCGAAGCGGAGCTTACGCGCCGCATCGGGGACGCCGGCAAAAAGCTGCATACGGCGCGCAGCCGCAACGACCAGGTGGCGCTGGATCTGCGGCTGTACCTGCTTTCGGAAACGGATGCAATCCGGGGCTTGACGCGGCGGCTGCTCGGGACTATACTCATGCAGGCGGAAGCGCATGCGGAGACGGTCATGCCGGGCTACACGCATCTGCAACGCGCCCAACCGGTCACATTCGGGCACCATCTCATGGCGTACGCAAACATGTTCTGGCGCGACCTGGACCGGCTGGCCGACTGTGAAAAGCGCATGCGCGTTTCCCCGCTGGGCAGTTGCGCGCTCGCCGGGACGACGTTTTCGACCGACCGGCAGCAGACGGCGGCGGCGCTCGGGCTTTCCGGCGCGTGCGAGAACAGCATGGACGGCGTGTCCGACAGGGATTTTGTGCTGGAGCTGGCCGCCTGCCTTGCGGTGATGATGATGCATCTGTCCCGCTTTTCGGAGGAGATCGTGCTCTGGTGCTCCTGGGAGTTCCGCTTCGTGGAGCTGGACGATGCGTATGCCACCGGCTCGAGCATCATGCCGCAGAAGAAGAACCCCGACATTGCGGAGCTTGTGCGCGGCAAGGCCGGCCGGGCGTATGGCGACCTGATGGCGCTGCTGACGATGATGAAAGGCCTCCCGCTTGCCTACAACAAGGACATGCAGGAGGACAAGGAGGCCATCTTCGACAGCGTGGATACGGTGCGGCAGTGCCTGTCCGTGTTCGAGCCGATGCTTTCCACCATGCGCGTGCGCACGGACAATATGCGCCGCGCGGCGTCCGCCGGGTTCATCAACGCGACGGATTGCGCCGATTACCTGGCCGCGAGAGGCGTGCCGTTCCGCACGGCGTATCGCATCACCGGCGAGCTGGTGGCCCATTGCATTGCATCCGGCACGACGCTGGAAGCGTTGCCGCTTGAGGTTTACCGGCGGTTTGCGCCGCAGTTTGACGAGGACGTGTACGAGGCGATCGATCTGGACGCCTGTGTGCGGCGGCGGCAGTCGTTCGGCGGGACGTCGCCCGCGTCCGTGCGCGCGCAGATCGCCGCCATGAAAGGACGGTTGTCGCTGTGATCCGTGTGTTCATCGACGGCAGCGCAGGCACGACGGGCCTGCGCATCCATGACCGGCTGCCCGCGCGCGCCGACATCGAGCTGATCCGGCTTGATCCGGCGCTGCGCAAGGACCCGGCCGCACGGCGCGAGGCGCTCAACAGCGCGGACGTCGCCTTTTTATGCCTGCCGGATGCGGCGGCGCGCGAAGCGGTCGCCATGGTGGACAATCCGCGCACGCGCATCCTTGACACTTCGACGGCGCATCGCACCGCGCCGGGCTGGGCATACGGCTTTCCGGAGCTGACGCCCGCCCACCGCGAGGCGGTGCAGGCCGGCAAACGCATCGCGGTGCCGGGCTGCCACGCGAGCGGCTATCTGGCCATTGTGCGGCCGCTGGTCGAGGCGGGCCTGCTCGCGCCGGACGCGGCGCTCAGCTGCACCTCGATCACCGGGTACAGCGGCGGCGGCAAGGCGATGATCGCGGATTACGAGGGGGATGAGCGGCCGGAGGCGCTCCTTGCGCCGCGCATTTACGGCCTGGCGCAGCAGCACAAGCACCTTGCGGAAATGCGCGCGCAGTCGCTGCTTGCCGCGCCGGTGTTTTTGCCGGTTGTAGCGGATTTTTACAGCGGTATGCTCGTGACCGTGCCCCTGCACGCCGGTTTGCTCTGCCGCCCGGCCACGCCGGAATCGCTCAGCGCGCTGTATGCGGTGCATTATGCGGGCTGCGCGTGCGTGCGCGTGCTGCCGCCGACGGACGAGGGAATGCTGGCAGCCAACGCGCTCTCCGGGTGCGACGGCATGGAGCTGATCGTAACCGGCAACGGCGAGCGGCTCGCGGTTCATGCGAGGTATGATAATCTTGGCAAGGGCGCTTCGGGCGCGGCGGTCCAGTGTATGAACCTGCTGCTCGGCGCGCCGGAAACGGAAGGACTTAAACTCTGGAGGGAATGAAGCGACCATGAAGCAGGTATCTGGCGGCGTTTGCGCGCCGAAGGGATTTACGGCCGCGGGCGTACACTGCGGCGTCCGCAAGAACAGGACCAAGCGCGACCTTGCGCTGATTGTCAGCGAGGAGCCTTGCGCGGCTGCGGCCGTTTACACGCAAAACCTTGTGAAGGGCGCGCCGCTCATCGTGACGCGGACGCATCTGGAAAACGGGTTCGCGCAGGCCATCGTCTGCAACAGCGGCAACGCCAACACCTGCAACGCCGACGGCGAACAGGTCGCCGCCCGCATGTGCGAGGCGGTGGCGCGGGAGACCGGCCTTGACCCGGCGGACGTCGTGGTTGCATCCACGGGCGTGATCGGGCAACCGCTCGACCCCGCGCCCATCGAGGCGGCCATGCCGGCGCTTGTCGCGGCGCTTTCCCGGGACGGCAGCGGCGACGCTGCCGAGGCGATCATGACGACCGACGTGGCGAAGAAGGAGGTTGCCGTTGCATTTGAAGCGGGCGGCCGCATCTGCACGCTCGGCGGCGTGGCCAAAGGTTCCGGCATGATCCATCCAAACATGGCCACCATGCTCGTGTTTTTGACGACGGACGCGGCGATCAGCCCGGACATGCTCCGTCTGGCCCTCGCCAACGACGTGAAGGATTCGTTCAACATGATCAGCATCGACGGCGACACTTCGACCAACGATATGGTCGCCATCCTTGCCAACGGCCTTGCCGGCAATCCGGTCATCGACGCGCCCGGCAGCGATTATGCAGCCTTTGCCGAGGCGCTTGCCTGCGTGACAAGGCGGCTGTGCCGTGCAATCGCCAAGGATGGAGAGGGCGCCGGCCGCCTGCTGACCTGCCGCGTCAGCGGCGCAAGGAGCGCGGCGGATGCGCGCACAATCGCCAAGGCGGTCATCTGTTCGAGCCTTGTCAAGACGGCGATGGCGGGCGCGGACGCCAACTGGGGGCGCGTTCTCTGCGCGGTGGGCTACTGTGGCGCGGCGGTGGATGTGAACGGCGTGGCGGTGCGGTTTTCCTCCGCGGCCGGGACGGTCGCCGTCTGCGAGAACGGCCACGGCGTGCCCTTCAGCGAGGAGACGGCCAAGGCGGTGCTCTCCGCAGATGAGATCGACATTCTGCTCGATCTTGCCGATGGCGACGCCTGCGCCGAGGCGTGGGGGTGCGACCTCACATGCGAGTATGTGAAGATCAACAGCGATTACAGAACCTGAAGCGGAGGATGTTTTCATGCAGTTGACCAACGCGCAGCGGGCGGAAGTCCTGTGCAACGCGCTGCCGTATATTCAGGCCTATAAGGACAAGATCGTCGTCGTCAAATACGGCGGCAACGCCATGGTGAACGAGGACATCAAGCACAGCGTGATGGGCGATGTCATGCTGCTGCGGCTCATCGGCGTGCGCGTGGTGGTCGTGCATGGCGGCGGCCCGGAGATCTCCGGACTGCTCCGGCGGCTCGGCAAACAGAGCGAGTTTGTGGACGGCTTGCGCGTGACCGACGAGGAAACGGCCGAGGTCGTGCAGATGGTGCTGGCGGGCAAGGTAAACAAGAGCCTTGTGAGCCTGCTGCAAACGCTCGGCGGACGGGCCATCGGCCTGTGCGGGCTTGACGGCGGCATGATCGAGGCCAAACAGCTCGACGAGCGGCTGGGGCTTGTGGGGGAGATCACGCGCGTGGACCCGCAACCGGTGCTCGACGTGCTGGAGAAGGGGTATATTCCCGTTGTTTCCACCATTGCGCGCGGCGAAAAGGGCGAAACGTACAACATCAACGCCGATACCGCAGCGGCGCGCCTTGCCGCAGCCCTGCGGGCCGAGTGCCTGATCTCCATGACCGATACCGCCGGCGTGCTGCGCGACCGGAACGATCCGGGTTCCGTCATTCCGTACATCGGGGTGAGCGAGGCGCCGCAGCTCATGCGCGAGGGCGTCATCTCCGGCGGCATGATCCCGAAGATCGGCTGCTGCATCGAGGCCATCCGCCGCGGCGTGAAAAAGGTGTTTGTGCTGGACGGCACGACGCCCCATGCCATCCTGATCGAAATTCTGACCAACGAGGGCATCGGCACGATGTTTCGTTGACGTGCGGAGGGACGGCATGCGGGAGGCTCTGCGCTTTGCATTTTTCAAGACGATCCCCGTCCTGCTCGGGTATCTGTTTCTCGGCATCGCCTTTGGCGTGGTGCTCCAGCGAAACGGTTACGGCGCGCCCTGGGCGTTGCTTGCAAGCACGGTGGTCTATGCCGGCTCCGGCCAGTTCGTCATGGCGGACCTGTTGGCCGCCGGGGCAGGCCTGCTGACCGTAGCGGTGACGACGCTGCTGGTCAACAGCCGTCACATCTTTTACGGGCTGACGTTTGTCGAGCGGTTTCGCGGCATGCCCGGCCGCTGGTATATGATTTTTTCGCTGACGGACGAGACGTATTCGCTGCTGTGCGCGCTGCGGGTGCCGGATGGGATCGACGAAAACCGGGCCATGCTCCTCATCGCGCTGCTCGACCAGAGCTACTGGGTGCTGGGCGGCTGCATCGGCGCATTGCTCGGGCAGGCGTTGCCGGTGGATCTGACCGGTATCGACTTTGCCATGACGGCGCTCTTCACGGTGATCCTCGTCGAGCAGGTGCGCGTGGCGGGGCAGCGGCTGCCGGCGCTCATCGGCGGCGTGAGCGCGCTGGTGATGCTGCTGCTGCTTGGACCGGAGGCATTCCTGCTGCCGTCGCTGCTCGTTACGGTGACGCTGCTCGTGTGCGGGCGGGGCCTGCTCGTGCGGAAGGGGGCGGCGGCATGACGGGGCCGGTCTATGCCCTGCTGGTGATTGCGGTGACGGCGGCCTGTACGCTGCTCACGCGCTTGATCCCGTTTGCCGTGTTCGGCACCAGGCGGCCGGTGCCGGAGCCGGTGCGCTATCTTGGGCGCATCCTGCCGCCGGCGATCATGGCCACGCTGCTGGTGTATTGCCTGCGCAATGTGCAGCCGCTTTCCGGCGACCACGGCCTGCCGGCGCTGCTCGGCGTGGCGGTCACGGCGCTGCTGCACCTGAAGTGGCGCAATACGCTTTTGAGCATCGCCTGCGGCACGGCGGCATATATGCTGCTCATCCGCGTGGCATTTCCCGCATAGGAGGAGGAACTTATGGACATTCGCGCGCTCGACAGGACGTATATCGCCAACACGTACGACCGGTACGACCCGGTGCTCGTCTCCGGGCAGGGGTCGATCGTGTTCGACGACGCGGGCAGGCGGTATATCGACATGGGCACCGGCATCGCGGTCAATGCGTTCGGCGTAGCCGACCCGGTGTGGGCGGCGGCCGTGGCAGAGCAGGCGGGGCGCATCCAGCACGCCTGCAACAAGTATTACACCGGGCCGCAGGCGCTGCTGGCCGAGCGGCTCTGCGCGCGCACGGGCATGCGGAAGGTCTTCTTCGGCAATTCCGGCGCGGAGGCGAACGAGTGCGCGCTCAAGGTCGCCCGCAAGTACGGCAGCGACCGGTATGGCACGGCGCGGCCGAACATCATCACGCTGGAAAACAGCTTCCATGGCCGCACCATTGCAACGCTTGCCGCCACCGGACAGGCGGCCATGCACCAGCATTTCGGTCCGTTCCCGGACGGCTTTCGGTATGCGCCCGCGGGCGATGTCGCGGCGCTCGAACGGCTGTTCGACGGCACGGTGTGCGGCATGCTGATCGAGCTGGTACAGGGCGAGGGCGGCGTCAATGTGCTTGATCCCGGCTATGTGCGCGCAGTGGAACGGCTGTGCCGCGAAAACGACGCCCTGTTCATGATCGACGAGGTGCAGACCGGTAACGGCCGGACCGGCACGCTGTATGCGTATCAGGGCTACGGGGTCGAGCCGGATGTGGTCACTACTGCCAAGGGCCTCGCCGGCGGCCTGCCCATTGGCGCGACGCTGCTGGGCGCGCGCGCGGCGGACGTGCTGAAAAGCGGCGATCACGGTTCCACGTTCGGCGGGAATCCCGTCTGTGCGGCGGCGGCGCTCAGCATTCTCGACCGCATTGACGAGGCCCTGCTTGCCGATGTGCGGAAAAAGGGCGCATATCTGAAGGAGACGCTTTCGGCTGCGGCTGGCGTGAAGAGCGTCACGGGCCTTGGATTGATGCTCGGCGTGGAGGCGGAAAAACCGGCGGCTGACATCGTCCGCCGCTGCATGGAGCGCGGCGTGCTCGCGCTGACGGCCAAGAACAAGGTGCGGCTCTTGCCGGCGTTGAACATCCCGTTCGAGCTGCTGGCCGAGGCTGCGGAAATTATCAAAGGAGTGATCGAAGAATGAAACATCTGCTCAAACTGTCCGATCTCACGGCGGAGGAGATCACCGAGATCCTGAACCTGGGCGATCAGCTCAAGTATGAGAAGAAGCATGGCATCGCGCATCCGCGCCTTGCGGGGCAGACGCTCGGCATGATCTTCCAGAAATCGTCTACCCGCACGCGCGTTTCGTTTGAGGCGGGGATGTACCAGCTCGGTGGCAGCGCGCTGTTTTTGAGCGCCAACGACCTGCAACTCGGGCGTGGCGAGCCGATCAAGGATACGGCGCGCGTGCTTTCTCGCTATCTGGACGGCATCATGATCCGTACCTACAAGCAGAGCGACGTGGAGGACCTCGCTGCCTACGGCACGATCCCCATCGTCAACGGCCTCACCGATTACGCTCACCCGTGCCAGGTGCTGGCGGACCTGATGACGATTCGGGAATATAAGCAGTCGCTCGCAGGGCTGAAACTCTGCTTCGTGGGCGACGGCAACAACATGGCCAATTCGCTCATCGTCGGCTGCATCAAGATGGGCATGCGCGTATCCATCGCGTGTCCGGCCGCCTACCGGCCGGATGCAGAGATCATGGCGTGGGCGGAGCAGACCGGCCGCTTCACCTGCGTGGAGGGCGTGGAAGAGGCCATTGCGGATGCGGATGTGGTGTATACGGACGTGTGGGCGTCCATGGGCATGGAAGCGGAGGTGCAGGCGCGCCGCGCCGCATTCCAGGGCTATCAGGTCAACGACGAGGTCATGCGCTTTGCCAAGCCGGACGCAATCGTGCAGCACTGCCTCCCGGCGCACCGTGGCGAGGAGATCACCGACGAGATTATGGAATCCCATGCCGGGGAGATCATAGACGAGGCGGAGAACCGCCTGCATGCGCAAAAGGCGGTGCTCGTGCTGCTGATGGAACGGTCGTAAGCGGATCGGGGGAGGACAAACGCAACAGGGGCCGGGACGGCGATGCCGTCCCGGCCCCTGTCATTTCCGGCACTGTCCCGTCTACCGGCGGGGTGCTGCGCTCAGACGAACGCGAATCCGACGAGCGGCTTGCCGGCCGCCTGCAGCCGTTCGGTCTCCCGCATGATATCGCTGACCGTCGTCTTCCGCTCCTCCAGCAGGATGGCGGCGTCGGCCGCCTGCAACTTTGCTACCGTTTCCGCACTGACAAAGACGTTGCCGCCGGCCACAAAACGGAAGCGGCCCTCGCAGGCGGCGTCGAGCGCATCGGCGATGGCCTGCAGCCGCGCAACCGGCAACATGCCGGTGAGCAGGACGGTCCCATGCCCGCCGGCGGCTTCGGCCAGATTCGCGGCGACGAGCGACAGGCTCGCCTTCTCGTCCAGCGGGTTCTTGTCGCCCATCAGCCGGTCGGCCAGCCCGTCGAGCCCCTTGCGGATGCACTGCGGCTCGAGGCTGCCCAGATAGCGCAGCTTTATCGCCTTGGCAAGCTGTTCGGCGCTGCGCGGCCTGTCGCTGAAGATCACGAGGCAGAGAATCAGGCAGACGCCGATGACGAGCCCCACGATCAGGCCGAGCGCCCCATACTTGATGCCGCTTTTTATGGCGCTTCCGAGCCCGGCGGTCTTCATCACGGGTTCCACAAGGTCCTCAAGCGCCGTCGTTTGCTCGGCAATCTGCGCCGAGATCTCGGCCGTCTTGCCCCTGTTTTCAGACTGCTTGAGCGCAAGCTCGCTGTCGACCGTCACGCTTTCGTTGCAGGCGAGCACGCTCAGCGTATGCGCCTGTGTGGTGGCGGCCACATCCGCCTGCCGGGATACGGCGTATTCATACAGGGCTTTCGCCGCCGCCGTTGCGTCCAGTTCCGGCGTTCCGCATACTTCGATCATCACCGTACCGTCGCCGGCGTTTTGCACCTGGACGATCTCCTCGAGGAAGCGATCCTGCAGGCTGTCGGGCGCGATGCCCGCCAGCAGTTCAGCAAGCGGCGCGTTGCGGAGCGCAAGGACGTAGCGGCCGGCGATGCGGTCGGCGACCTGGGAAGCGAGGTCAACGAGGACAAGCTGCTCCATGCCGTCCACCTCCGCCCCGGCAACCCCAAGCGCGCCGTCCACCGCCGTATCCACGCAGAACACCAGGCTGCATACGTGTTTGTTGTAGGGGTCGACGCGCATCAGCAGGCTCCTCTCGTTGTACAGGGTTGCCTGCTCCAGGTTTGCGTTCAACTGTTCCAACGATTGTTCCATGCTGTCTTTATTTTGATTGTACGTTTCCAGCTCGCGCGCATAGGCCGCCTCGGCTTCGACGTCTCTGCCGCCTGTCGGCAACGCCTTTACGGTCCGATAGCCGCCGAGCAGGACGGCAACGATCAGGGCGATTGCGAGCAACAGCCGCCAACGCCGCAGCATGGTAACTAAGATATCCCGCAGGGCGATTTCGTCGTTCATAGCATTCTCCTTGCAGTGGATTTGCGCCCGGCAGCCCGCCGGGCATGTTTACAGGATACGGGCGACACGAGACGCCCCCACATATTCCCTTTCACTATATCATTAGTTCCGGGCATTTGCAAGCGCCCCTATACCGGCACGACCGTTCGTGCCGAAAGCAGCACGACCAGCCGTTCCTGCACCGGGTGGCCGGTGAGCCGGTGCAGCGCCTCGGCATACAGCGCCAGCTGAGGCGCATGACCGGCAGCCTGCTGCGCAGGCGATACGCCGGGTAACGGGCGATCGGTCTTGTAGTCCACGAGCACCCAGCCCGCCTTTTCCCAAAAACAGCAGTCGATTACGCCCTGCAACAGGACCGCCTCCGCCGCCCCGTCCGAGCCGAACAGTTCCGCGGCGGGCACGAGGTGTGAAAACGGCAGTTCGCGTTCGCAGCGCGCGCTTGCCGCCATGCGCGCCCAGAGCGGAGTATGGGTAAGCCAGGAGAGTGCGGCAAACGGCAGCGCGTCCTCCTGCGCCTCGGTGAGTTGCCCGGCGCGCACGAGCGCGGCGCAGTGCGCGCGCACAGCCGCTTCGGACAGAGGCAGCAGCGGGAGCGTGGACAGGACGGCGTGGACGGCTGTGCCGCGTTCGGCCGCAGAGAGCGGCGCGGAAGCCGGTTCGCCCGGTTGGGCGCCCTCTTTGGCAAACGCAGGCGTCTCAAATGCAATTCGTGCCGTCTGCTGCGGCGCCTGCGCATCCGCCTGACGGACGATGGCGCTGACGGCGGCTTTGGCGGGCAGCGCGGCGGCCTCGGCAAACGGATAGCGCCAGGAGAGCCGCCCTTCGAGCGCGGCGAGAGCGTCCGGATCCGGCGCGGGAACGGCCGGTTCTGCCCGCTGCGCGCTTGGCGCGGCGAGGAAGGCCTCGCGCGCATGAACCGTGGTCGGGCAATGCGCCCGCGTGCCCATGAGCGCCCACTGTAGCGGGGCGCGGCATGTGAGCACCTGCGCGGGGGATGGCTGCGCTTCTGCGCGGTCGAGCAGGCCCGCCGCCTCCTTCCAGGAGCCGATCAGGATCAGCCGGTGCTGCGCGCGTGTCATGGCCACGTACAGCACGCGCATCTCTTCGGCGAGCTGTTCGCGCCGCAGGCGTTGTGCGATCATGCGCCGCGCCGCCGTGTCGCGCTGTACGCCGCCGTCGAGCCACTTGAGCCCGACGCCCGCCTCCCCGTGCAGCAGCAGGTCCTTGCGCTGCGCGTCCATATGGAACCGCCGGCCGAGCCGGCACACGAGCGCGACCGGGAACTCCAGCCCCTTGGAACGATGGATCGTCAGCACGCGCACCACGTCCGCGCCGATCTGCTGCGCCGCGCCGAGGCGCGCGCTGCTCTGGCCGGCGTGGTCCATAAAGCGGAGGAAGGCGCCGACGCCGCGCTCTGCGCCGCGCGAAAAGGCGCGCGCGCGGCCGAGCAGTGCGTCCAGATTCGCCTGCCGCTGCGCGCCGCCCGCAAAAGCGGCCAACTCCCCCACACGGGGCC
>OGQA01000531.1_pt1 | contig 19653 bp, 16 predicted proteins | sample 1553011 | NCBI WGS metagenome assembly OGQA01 (sample SAMEA2580256, study PRJEB22360) | human gut metagenome | biome: human gut; feature: human-associated habitat; material: faeces | place: Denmark | collected 2008/2010 | reverse complement strand
AGGGAGTGCCACAAGCGAGCTTGTGAGCGCAGTGGAACGACCATGCTGAATTGAGGAACAGTGCGAAGACAAGCGACCGGGTAATCCTCGTTGACAAACCAAAGGTTTGTCAACGATCAGAGAGCCGCTATCCATTTTGCGGGATAGCGGCTCTGATGCCTTTTTGCACCTTACAGCATGGTAAGGATCTGCTTCTTGGGGCGGACGCCCACGCTCTGGTTGACCACTTGGCCCTTATCCAGCACGATGAGCGTGGGGATGCTCATCACGTTGAAGGTCGCGGCGAGTTCCTGCTGCTCGTCTACGTTCACCTTGCCCACCTTGATATCCGTGCGCTCTTCGGCAATTTCATCCACAATGGGCGAGAGCATGCGGCAGGGGCCGCACCAGCTGGCCCAGAAATCCAGCAGCACGCGCTTTTCGCTCTCCACAACTTCCTTTTGAAAATTCTCCTTGGTGATGGTTACGACAGACATCTTTCATTCCTCCTAATGCTCTGATTCCTGCCCGCAGGACGTGCGGACGTTTTCCACAAACCGGTGATCGCGGATGCTCTGGTAGAACCGGTATCCGCCAGAGAAATTATAACATTCAAAACCGTTTTGCGCAAGGATGCGGCAAGCAATGTAGCTGCGCAGGCCGCTCTGACACATCACGTAGACGGGCTTGCCCGCCTCAAGTTCGCCCAGCCGCGCGCGCAATTCGTCCACGGGAATGTTCACGAAGCCTTCCGCGTTGCCCTTCGCGTATTCCTGCGGCGTGCGCGCGTCCAGCAGCGTAACGCTGCCATCGCGCGGGAGCGCGGCCACATCCTCATAGTGAAATTGCTTTACGAGCCCCTTTTCGATGTTCTCCGCCATAAAGCCCGCCATGTTGACCGGATCCTTGGCCGAGGAGAAGGGCGGCGCGTAGGCAAGGTCCAGGTCTTTGAGCGCGACGGCGCTCATCCCCGCCTGCATGGCCGTGGCCAGCACGTCGATGCGCTTATCTACGCCATCGAAGCCCACGATCTGCGCGCCCAGCAGCCGGAGCGTGCCCTTTTCGTAAAGCACCTTCATGGTCATCACTTTGCCGCCGGGATAGTACGAAGCGTGGCTGGCGGGCGAAAGCACGATCTTTTCATAAGCGAGCCCCGCCGCGCGGGCCGCGCGCTCGTTGAGCCCCGTGGCGGCGGCTGTCATATCGAAGAGCTTGATCACCGAAGAGCCCTGCGCGCCGCGGTATACGCTATCCAGCCCACAGATGTTGTCCGCGGCCACGCGTCCCTGCTTGTTGGCCGGGCCAGCCAGCGAAACCAGCGTTTCCTGTCCGGACACCAGATGGCGGATCTGCACCGCGTCGCCCACGGCGTAAATGTCCATCTGGGACGTCTGCATGCGCTCGTTCACGGCAATGCTGCCCTTCGCGCCCAGTTCCAGCCCCGCCGCGCGTGCCAGCTGGCTATCCGGCGCTACGCCGATGGCCAGCACCCCCATATCCGCCTGCACGCCCGGCGCGTTGTCCAGGCGGGTGAAAATGCCGCCATCCTTTTCCTCAAACCCTGCCGCGCCGCTGCCCAGCAGCAGTTTTACGCCTTCGGAAAGGAACTTCGCGTGCACGAAGGAGGCCATATCCGCGTCCAGCGGGCCGAGGAGCTGGTCCATCTTTTCCACCAGCGTCACATGGAGACCGCGCTTCTTGAGGTTCTCCGCCATTTCCAGGCCGATAAACCCCCCGCCGATCACCGTGGCCGATTGCGGAGACTGCGAATCGACGAACTGGCGGATGCGCAGCGTGTCCTCCACGGTGCGCAGGGTGAAAACCCGCTCCAGTTCCACGCCAGGCAAATTGGGCACCACCGGCCGCGCGCCGGGCGCGAGAATCAGCTTATCGTAGCTTTCCTCATAGGTTTTGCCGCTATCCAGCGCGCGCACGGAAACGGTCTTGCGCGCCGGATCGATGGCCGTAACTTCGCTGTGTACGCGCACGTCGAGGGCGAAACGCGCGGCCAGGCTCTGCGGCGTCTGCACCGAAAGCGCGCCCGCTTCCTGAATCACATCGCCCACGTAATAGGGCAGGCCGCAATTGGCATACGACACATACCCGGAGCGTTCCAGCACCACGATTTGCGCCGTTTCATCCAGCCTGCGCAGCCGCGCCGCGGCGGATGCGCCGCCCGCGACGCCGCCGACGATCACCACTTTCATTCTTACGTTCCCCCTTCCACAACGTTGCCTTTCCAACCGGCAATGCCACCCATATTGACGACCGAAGCATATCCCATGCCGGACAATTGCGCCGCGGCCCGGGCACTGCGCCCGCCGCTGAGGCAATATACGTAAAGCGGCGTATCCTTCGCCGAAATGGTTTCATCCACCGCCGCCAGCTCGCTAAGCGGCACGTTCACGCTGCCGGGGATGTGCCCCTGGCGGTATTCCTCCCGCGTGCGCACATCGAGCAGCACGCTCCCCGCCACACCGGCGGCCTCCTGCACCCACTCGTTGATATCCTTATCCTTGCGGAATAGCTTATCCAAAAATCCCACGCTTCCCGCCTCCCTTGGTAAAAGCGCTCGCGCGCTTTTCGTGGCATGTTTTCCTTACGCTCATACTATACCACACAAAGGGCGGCCTGAACCGTGACAAAATCACATTGCGGGCGAAAACGAGGGCGGCCGTTGCCAAAGGCGGCCGCCCCAAACGGGCATTTCATTTATGCCCTGAGCACCAGCACCTCATACGGCTTCAGCACCACGCGGCCGGAAAATGCGCGGCCGGTGAGCACATCGGTCATGGGTTCGGGTAGAACGCACGCCGCTTCCTTCGCGCCGTATTCCACCAGAATCAGCCCGCGGCCCGCCGCGCCCGCGCGCGGAGAAACCATCACGCTGCCTTCGATGGAAACGCCCCATGTGCCGCTCAGCGCGCAGGCGTGCGCCAACAGGCGGCGCGCATCTTCATAGGAAGGAATGGTGCCCAGCAGGATCACCCAGCCCTTGCCCACGCGCTTTTGGGAAACAATGGCCTTGCCGGCAAACGCGCTGTGCCCGCCGCACACGCGTACCAGAGCGCCTTCCTCCGCGTCCACCATCTCAAACCAGGTTTCCCCGGCAAAGGCCGCGCCGTCACTCCACTGCGCCGCAACGCTGCCCTCTTTATCCGGCACAGCGTAGCGCCAGGTCAGCCCCGTGAGCGCCTCCAACGTGCCATAGAAGCGGTCGCGATACCGCGCGCCTTCCAGATTGCGCACGTCCGTGAGCGGGCCCACCACCCATACGCCGCCCTCTCGTACCCACTGGGCCATGCGCGCGGCGAGGTTTTCCTCCTCCAGCGCCATCACCATAGGCGTGGCGATCAGCTTGTAGGCATCCAGCGGGGCGGCTGCATCGATCACGTCCGGCCGCAGGCCCATATCCACCGCTGGGCGGTACCAGCGCTCTTGCACGGTTTCCATGTATTTCAGGCCGCTGACCACCGGCTGCGTCTCATTCAAATTCCAACTCAGGGAGGTGAAATGCAGCGCCACGTCCGTTTGAACGCGCGTGCCGTTCAAAAAGTCCGCCGCCTTGCGGAACCCGCGCGCGACTTCCTCCACCTCGCCGACCGTGTGCATATCCCGGCCGCTGGCATCGAGCACCGCGCCGTGCATCAGCTCGTGCCCGGCCCAGTGCGTGCGCCACAACCAATACATGTTCGCTTCCGCGCCCAGCGCCACGGGTAGCCACGAATTCGCGCGGCAGAATCCCTCGGGCTTCACGCTCTGGGTGATCGCCACGGAACCGTTCCAATTGGTGGCGGTTTCCGTCACCCAGAAGGGATGTTCTTTCAGCGTGCGCAGGAAATCGAACCAGAACGAACAGGCGTGCAGCGAATGCGCTTCGTTATAATGGTTGAACTGCACGATGTCCAGTTTTTCCGTCATGCGGCGGTAATCCATCGCGCCAAAGGGCATGGTATCCGTGCCCACGGGCACGCGCACATAGCGGTGCAAAATTTCCGCCTGCCGGTGTACAAAGGCGATGTGCGAATCATTCTGGAACGTGCGCCAGGCGAGCAAGAGATGCGGGTTGTGCCAAGCGTCGCGCGGGGCGGGGATATCGGCAAAATCGTCGTACCACTGGCTGAACAGGTTGAGATTCCAGGCCTCGTTGAGCGCGTCGATATGGCCAAATTTCTCGCGCAGGCATTCGCGGAATTTCGCCTGGCATTCCGGGCAGAAGCAGCCCAGGTCGCCAGTGTAGATTTCATTGTCGATTTGCCAGCCAATGATGGCGGGATCCTCGCCAAATTCGCGCGCCATGGCCTCCACGATGCGCATGCAATAGGCGTTGTAATGCGGGTTGTTCGAGCAGCAATGCCTGCGCCCGCCGTGCTCGCTGCGGCGGCCGTTCTCGCGCTCCATGAACACATCCGGGTACAGGCGGCTGAGCCAGCGCGGCGGCGTGGCCGTGGGCGTGCCCATAATGACACCGATGCCCGCCTCGCGCAGCTTGTTCACCACTTTATGGAAAAACGAAAAATCGAATTCCCCATCCCGGGGCTCCATGCGGTGCCAGGCGAATTCGCCAATGCGCGCCACATTGACGCCAATCTCCCGCATGCGGCGAATGTCGCTGTCCAGCTGCTCCTCAGGCCAGTCTTCCGGATAATACGCCACGCCCAGATAGGGCGGTTTTGCCATCCATTCCACGCGTTTCTTCCCCTTTCCACGCTCGCGTTTCGCAGATTTTCTGCTGTCATTGTACCATGAATGCGCGGCGAAAGGAAGGGGCTTACACAAATTCTTTTTGGGGAAAGTGCGCTTTGCCGCTGTATTGGTGTATCCCACGTTCGCCCGCTCATTCCTCCTGGGGACAGAATGTCCCAATGCTGGGAAAATTTCCTGCGATTTTTGTGTATCGCGTCCCAATTTGGGGACAGAAGGGCTTGACATCCTCCGCGTTTCCTTGTATAATAGCAAGGCAGTAGAGATTTTTCTACTCTCAAGGCGTGAGGAGAAGTATCGAAGTGGTCGTAACGAGCCGCACTCGAAATGCGGTTGTCCGAGAGGGCACGTGGGTTCGAATCCCACCGCTTCCGCCACCGCGGCCCGTCCGGAAGAGGATGGGTCGTTTTTTATCCAGCGAATGAAACGAACGGAGGACGCAGCATGTTGATCGACGGAAATCCCATGGAAAAGGAAGCCATGGCCATGTTCCATCAGGGCGACGCAGCCGAAGGGCACCGCCTGCAGGACGCCTTCGCCAGGGCGTTTCAGGAAGAATACCGGAACAGGGATCACTGCCCCTGCACCAGCGCCTGCAAGTACCACGGCAACTGCAAGGTTTGCGTGGCCATCCACCGGGCGCACAGGGAACACGTGCCCCGCTGCCTGCAGCCGATGCTGGACGAACGGTTCGCGCCGCTGCTGGGGCTGACCGAGAAGAGCCGATTTTGAAGGAGATGATCTCGATGAAGAAGGCAATTCAGCACACCGAATCCATCTTCCCCATGCCCGTATTGATGGTGGCCTCCTATAACGAGGACGGCACGGTCAACGTGATGAATGCCGCATGGGGCACCATGCAGGAGAGGGGATATGTAGCGCTGAACCTGACCGAGACGCACAAGACCGTGCAGAACATCAAGGCGCGCAAGGCGTTCACGGTCAGCATCGCGGACGCCGCCCACGTTGTGGAGGCCGACTTCTTCGGCGTGGTGTCCGGCAACAAAATGAAGGATAAATTCGAGGCGTCCGGCCTGACCGCCGTCAAGGCCCCCGATGTGGATGCGCCGGTGATCAACGAGTTCCCCATCTGCATCGAGTGCGAGTTTGTGGAGTATCAGGACAATGCCTACGGCTGCGGCGTGATCGGCAAGGTCGTCGGCACGCTGGTGGAAGAATCCGTGATGGAGGGCGGCAAGGTGGATATTTCCAAGCTCGAGGCCATTGCCTTTGACCCCTTCACCCACGGCTATTATAAGGTCACAGAGCGCGTGGGCGACGCGTTCAAGGACGGCCTGCAGAAAAAGAAATAGTCGAAGGCCCCTGCGCAGATGCCGGGCGACCGCTTTGCGCTCAAAGCGGCGCCGGGATACGGGGGAGAAACTCGCGCCCGCCGCGCTATTCCCAGCGCATCTCCTCCAGCGCCCTGGCGACGGCCTCGGCGGTGGGCGGGCAGCCCATCACGCAGCGCGACGCGCCGCGGCAGCACCTGCCCACGCCGAGCCCCTCCATGGTCTTTCCCTGCCAGCCCTGGCCGATGTAGACAGGCAGGCCCGGAGGGCCCGCGCGATGCAGGGCGCGCACGAGGGCGGCAAAGCAGGCCGAACAGGCCTTGTCCTCCCGCACGCTGCGCGTGAGGCGGGCCACCACGCCGCCGGGGCGGGGACAGGCCGCTGCCTCGCCGGGGCGGTTGAGCTCCACCAGCTCCGCAGCCGACCAGTCTGCGCTGCCGCCGCCAAATTGCCCGGCCATCTCGATGTAGGGCACCTCCGCGGGGGAAAGCCCCATCAGCGCGCGCCCGTAGGCGTCCACCTGCACGGCGTCCGTGCCCAGATACATGCGGTTCGTGTGCACGGGCGTGCCGCCCTCCTCAAAATCCAAATCGCCGCAGATGCTGTCCACCACGATGAGGCGCGGCTTCAGCGCCGCCCCCAGCGCGGCAATGGGCTTTTGCAGGCCCATGGCGTGGAAGCGCCGCTTTTCCCTGTCCGGCAGGCAGCCCTTGAGGTTCTTCAGCGCGCAGGTCATCGCCGTCTGACAATGCCCCTTGAGCACGGGCAAATCCACCAGCAGTCCCGCGTCCAGCGCCCGGCAGCAGACCTCGATATCGCCGATGGCCGTCCTGAGCGGACGGGTGGCGTCCCGCTTCAAATCGTAAAAGGGCACGCCGGCGGCCTGACATACCTTGTCGTAGCCCGCCCGGCGCATGGCGCTCATGGTTTCCGCCCCCAACCAACTGCTCTCTATCACGCTCAGCTCCCGGACGCCGTGGCTGCGGAAATACGCGATGCAGCCGCTGAGCACGCCGGCATGCGTGGTCGCTCCGTTCTCCGGCGACCCGGCGACGACCAGATTGGGCTTCAGCGCCACGCTGCCGCCCTGCGGCACCAGACGGATGGCGTCCGCCGCCTCCAACAGTTTCACGGTCATGGCGTGGGCATCCTGTCCGTAGATTTGATATATCTTTCCCATATCGCTCCTTTGCGGGCGGCGCCGTCCGGCCTCAAGAGGGGCGCGCCCGCCTCTCCCGGAAGATACCCTGGGTATTCGCCTCCGGGGCCCCGCGTTCCTGCCGATGGCAGCGTCATCGCGGCGCTCTCCGACGGGCGTTGCTCCGCCGCGGACAACGCGCGGCGTATCGGCAAAGAGGGCGCATATCTGCGGGGATGCAGGAAGGGGAGGCAGCCCTCCAAGCCTCCCCAATGGGTCTTTCGACGGTCTGAAGCCTTGCGCAGCGGGCCGGCGGCCGCTACAGCGACCAGCCGATGGCGCTGGCGCGCTGCAGCCAGAAGCGGCGGTAGAGGCCCTCCTGCCCGATGAGCTGGGCGTGCGTGCCCTGCTGGACGATGCGGCCCCGGTCCATGACCACAATCTGCTGCGCATCGCGCACGGTGGTCAGCCGGTGGGCAATGGAGAGGAGCGTCTTTCCCCGGGTCAGCTCCCGGATGGCGGCCAGCAGGGCATGCTCGTTTTCCGGGTCGACGCTGCTGGTGGCCTCGTCCAGAATCACGATGGGCGCGTCTTTGAGGATGGCCCGGGCAATGGAAATGCGCTGCTTCTCGCCGCCCGAGAGCGTGGAGCCGCCTTCGCCAATTACGGTGTTGTAGCCGTTTGGCAGAGCCTGGATAAACTCATGGCAGCGCGCCTTTTTCGCCGCCTCCACCATCTGTTCATACGTGGCGGAGGGATTGCCGAAGCGGATGTTGTTTTCCACGGTGTCATGGAACAAATAGACGTTTTGAAATACCATGGTGATGTTTTTCAGCAGGCTGTCGGCCGTATACTCCTTCACATCGCAGCCGCCGAGCAGCACCTGCCCTTCCTGCACGTCCCAGAACCGGGCGATGAGGTTGCACAGGGTGGTCTTGCCGGAGCCGGAAGGGCCTACGATGGCGCAGGTCGTGCCCTCGGGAATCTTCAGCGACACATGGTCGATGACGCGGTGCCCGCCGCCGTAGGAAAAGGATACGTCCCGCAGCTCGATGTCGCAATGCTCCGGCGCCATGTCCCTGTCCGTGTTGTCCAGGCTGGGGATATTGGTCACGGCCTCCAACCGGTCCAGCTCCGTGGCAATTTTCTTGGAAAGGAAAGCGCCGTCGCCCATGCTCTCCATCTCGGAAAAGAGGATGAAGGCCGCTAAATGTACTTTTTCGCCCTGCCCGCGAGGGACAAAAGCCTTCGGAACGTCCGCAGCATCCTACATCGCGCTGTCCGCGGCGCTGATGTGCTGTTCCCAGAGTTTCCGATAGAGCGGGCAGTCCTCCAGCAGGTCCGGATGCTTTCCCCGGCCGATGAGCCTGCCCCCGTCGATGACCACAGTATCTGGTTGGCGTTTCGTATGGTGGAAAGCCTGTGGGCGACCACGATGAGCGTTTTTTCCCGCACCAGCCGGCTGATGGCCTCCTGAATCTGCGCTTCGCTCTCGGGGTCGGCGTAGGCCGTGGCCTCGTCGAGGATAATCGCCGAGGCGGGCTTGAGCATGGCGCGGGCGATGGCAATGCGCTGCCGCTCCCCGCCGGAGAGCAGGTCGCCCGCGTCTCCGGCGAGCGTATCGTAGCCCTTCGGAAGCGCCGCGATAAACTCGTGGCAGTTGGCGGCCCGGGCGGCCCGTTCCACCTCCCGGTCGTCGGCGTCGGGCTTGCCCAGGCGGATGTTCTCCCGGATGGACAGGTCAAACAGGAAGTTGTCCTGCGCCACATAGCTCACCTCGCCCATGAGCTGGTCAAAGGGCATGTCGCGTATATCCACGCCGCCGAAGGACACCGTTCCCTCTGTGGCGTCCCAGAAGCCCGCCATCAGCTTTGCGACGGTGCTCTTGCCCGAGCCGGAGGGCCCGACGATGGCGGTGACCTGCCCGGGCGCTGCGGTAAAGCTCATGTCGCGGAGCACCTGTGTCTCCCCGTCGTAGGAAAAGCCTACGCCTTCAAAGCGGAACGCGCGCTCGCCCAGCCGTGCGGGCTGCTGCGGCCTGTGCTGCTCGGGGGTGGCAAGGAAGTCCTGAATGGGCTTGAGGTTTGCCGCCATGTAGGTGAGCTGCTCCAGCCCAAAGCCGAATTTCATGAGCCCCGGCATGAAGCCGATGGAAAGGATGACGCAGGCCAGAAAGATGGGCAGCTCCAGGCTGCCGGTCATGTAAAGGTACGTGCCCAGGGGCAGTGTTCCCAGCAGCGTGGAGGGCAGCACCGCCTTGAATCCCGCCATCCAGAACCAGCACTGCTTCCACCAGGCCAGCATGCTGTCATGGAAAAAGCGCACCGAATCGGCGAAGTGGCCGAAGCTCCTGCGTCCCTGACCGAAGGCCTTGACGACCTGTATGCCGCCCACATACTCCACCAGAGCGGCGTTCATTTCGTTGCCGGAGAGCAGATAGGTGGCCATTTTTTCTCCGTATCCATGCATCATCCCGACCATGAAGACGAGACTTACCGGCACGGTGACAAAACAGGCAAGCCCCATGCGCCAGTCCATGGCGAAGACCAGCGCGATGCTCAACAGCGGCGCGGAAAGATTCGAGGGGAACTCCGGCACCATGTGGGCGATGATGTCCTCCAGACGGCCCACGTTGTCCACCAGCAGGGTCTTAAAGGTCCCCGACGGGGTTTCCAGCATGACACCCATGGGAACCCGGGCCATCTTGTCCGCCAGGGCGAAGCGGATGTTTTTGAGGATGGTGAAGGATATGCCATGGCTGCGCATGCTCGAAGCGCCCGTGAGCCATGCCCGCAGACACATGCACAGCGCTGCGCTCAGGGCGACCAGCGCCGCGCTTTGTACCGTGGCCGTCCCCTCCAGCAGCTGCCTGGCCAGGAGCGCCACGGCAAAGTAGGGCGCCATGCCGAATATCTCTCCGACCAGCGCCAGCAAGACCGACAGCGTCATGCGCCCTTTGGCCTCTCCCGCAAAGGAGAAGAGGGCCCTGAGGGCATTTTGTTTGTCCGCTTTCAACGATTGCACCTCCCTATACGTTAGAAATAACTAACTTCCAGGCAAAAAAACGGGGCCGTTCACAGCCCCAGAAGGGCCCGCCAGCCGGGGACAAAGAAGCGATGCAGCGTGTCCAGATAGTGCCTGGCCTCCTGTTTGGTAAAGTCATGGACCACCACCTCGAACATGGCGTTGGTGTAGGCGGTCATCAGAAGATGCAGCTCCTTGGGCTCCACCTCCCGCACCGGCACGCCGCGTTTGCGGGCGGCCTCCATGTAGGCCAGCGTCTCCTGCTGCTCCAGCGTGGCCACGTCGTGGAGAAACCAGGCGTATTTCGTACCCGCGCTTTTGCACAGCAGCAGCTTGTAGGCGTCGAAGTAGGCGTAGACGTGGTCAACCATCAGGCGCAACTCGTTCTCTGCGTCCCACATGGCGTCCAGATTTCCCGCCTCCAGAAAGGCGTAGTCCGCCTTGCGGGTCTGGGCGCAGTAACGCCTCATCTCCTTCAGTGCCGGCTCCACCAGCGCGGAAAACATGGCTTCTTTGTCGACAAAATGCCGGTACAGCCCCGCCGCGGTCAGTCCCGCCTCGTCGGCGATTTCCCGCATGGTGGCCTTCTCGAAACCCTTCTCCAGAAAGACCCTGCGGGCTGCGGGCAGAATCCGCTCGAGCGTCTCCGCCTTGTCCCTTGGCATGTGCCCACCTCCGTCAGTGAACAACGTTAGCTAACAACATTCGCATTATAGCACCGGCGTCTCCTCCTGTCAAGCCGGGGCCTTCCGGCCCTGGACAGCCCGGCATGTCGCCGCGGCTGGAGACGGAGATGCCCGGCGACCACGCCTCCGGCTCCGCCCTGGCATCGCTGGCCGAAACATGCGGCAGGGATGCATGAGGCGGCGGCCATGGGCGCGGTTCCGGGCATGTCGGCCCCGGACCGGCAAGGGCCCGACGCCTCTTCCTTTTTCCTTCAGGAAAGCCGCACCAGCAGCCCGTGCGCGTAGCGCCCGCACCGGCGGCCATACAGGGACAGGCCGCCGGGGCCGGCGACGCGCAGCGTCAGCGTAAAGCCGCCCCGTGCCGGGATGACCGGCACAAGCCGCGGAGCCGGCAAAGGCCGGCGGGGCAGCGGCAGGACAATTTGCTCGCCGTAGGAGCCCGCGTCCTCCAGCCGCCGGCGCTCGCCCTGCGCGTGCCAGGAAAGCACGCCCCGGCTGTCGGCCCAGTCGTTTTCGAGCCGGCGCGTGCCAATGCACACGTCGTCCACAAGAATTTCGACCTCCGTGGGGAAGCGCGTTTCGTCCGTCATCCAGCAGGAATTGGCGAAGGCGCCGCGGTCTGCCTGATAGCCCAGCATATAGCTCAGCCCTTCCACGGGCGGCGTTTGCCCGTGGAGATGATAGCTCAGAACGCGCCGGGCCCCCGCTTCCATATATAGCGTCAGACCGTCCGGCGCGCAGCCCCCGGGCAGGCGCACGTCGTAGCGCACCCGACCGCTGCCGCCAAGACAGAGCTTCTCGCCCTCCATGGCCGTCGATACCGGGAAAAAGCCTTCCGCCCGCCCTTCCCGCACCGGCACTTCCAGCCAGCCCTCGCCCAGCGGCGCGCGCACGTCAAAGGTGGTGAAATTGCGCGAGAGAACGGAGCCGTCCCGGCCCGTCAGGTAGGCGGACAGCACGGCCAGGGCGTTTTCCGACGGCTTGCGGAGCCGCAGCGTCTCCAGCGCCGTCACCCCCGGTCCGGCGTCGGGAACCGCGACGCTGCCGGAGCCGTCGAGCACGCGGCCGTCCGGCCCGTCGTGCCACAGCTCCCAACGCACATGCGCCCCGTGCAGGGAGGAGGCGGAAAGATGGGACAGCACCAGCGGCGTTTCCGCCGTCTCCCCGGCGCGCACCGTGCGGCAGGGCGGGCAGTCCATGGCCACCATATCCGGCGCGTGCAAATCGCGCAGCGTCATGCCCCGGCAAAACGCCTGATAGCCAAAGTCCTTGTCGGTGTTATCGATGCGGTAGTATCCGTTGAATTCGTTGACGACGTCGTGCAGCTCCGTAAAGACAAAACCGCACAGCTTTTCCTGCAGCCTAAACTCGTTGAGCATGTAGTGGTACTGCCACGCCAGGTCGCTGTCGCCCGCGGAACCGTCCACGCCCCAGACCATGCCGCATTCGCTGTTGAGCAGCGGCGCGCCGTTTTGCCGGTTGCCGCCGATGAAGTTGAAATCCGAGCCGGGGAACGTCTTTTCCACCACCTCGCGCACATGGCGGCGCAGGGTTTCATAGCCGTGCAGGTAGAAATGCCAGGTATTCAGGTCGGTTTCCACATGGTCGTAGCGGCAGGCGGAGTTGTCCTCTATCAGGCGCGTCGGGTCATGGGCCCGGGCGCTGCGGTAGATGTCCCGCACCCATGCCTGCGTTTGGGGCGTGTACACGCGCGCGTCCCCCTTGCCGTCCAGCAGGCCCCAGCTTTCGTTGAACATCACCCAGGAGAAGATGGAAGGATGGTTGAAGTCGCGGTCAAAGATGGCGCGCCACTGTCCCTCGTAGGCGGCCCGCGCCTTTTCCTCCGGCGGGCCCCAGAAGCAGGGGATGTCCGCCATGACCAGCACGCCCAGCTTGTCCAGCCAATACAGCCTGCGCGGGTCTTCAGCCTTGATATGCAGGCGCACCATGTTCAGCCCCAGCCGCTTGACGCGCCAGGCTTCCTCGCGCATGTCGTCGTCCGTCGGATAGGTGAAATGGCCCAGCGGATGGTACGCCTGGTCGAGCACGCCGTTGAGATAGACGGGGCGGCCGTTGAGCGCGATGTGGGAAAAATCGCGGCCCGGCGCGCGCACGGCGGCAATTTCCCGCACGCCGAAATAGGTTCCCACCGTATCCTCGCCCAGCGTCAGCGTGCCTTCGTACAGGAACGGGTCGTCCGGCGACCACAGGCGCGGGGTTTCCAGCGTCAGACAGAGCGAAGCGGTTCCGCCCGAGACGGCGGCGGACCAGGCGCGGCCCGCAAAGGCGGCGGTCAGCACGGTTCCCTCCGGCGCGTGCGCGCGTGCGGTCAGCTCCACGCGCCCGTCCCTGTGGGGAAGGAAACGGAAATCCTCCAGATATGCTTCCGGCCGCGCTTCCAGCCACACGCTCTGCCAGATGCCCTGGATGTCGCCATAGCCCTGTTTGCCGTAGGGCTGCCATGAAAGCCGGTCGTCCTGCGCGCGGACCTCCACCGTGTTTTCGCCCGGACGCCAGACGCCGCTGACATCCAGCGCAAAGGGCGTATAGCCGCCCTCGTGGCTGCCGGCATGGACGCCGTTGACATACACGTCCGCCCGGTAGTCTACCGCGCCGAAGCACAGGAAAATCCGCCGGCCCGGCCGCTCGAAGCGAACGGAGCGGCGGTACCAGCCCACGCCGGCCTCGTCGCGCGCGACGCCGGACAGCGGGCACACCCAGGAAAAAGGCACGGTGATGCGCAGCGGATAGCAGTCGCGCGCACGGGCAAAATCGGCCTCCTGCGCTTCCTGACCTGCGGGAAAGAGCGCAAAGTCCCATTCGCCGTTGAGACAGAGCCAGTCATTGCGGATGCGGTCGGGGCGCGGAAATTCGCTGCGGGGAATGGCCGCCATAAAAAACAACCTCCTGTATGTCCGCATGCATGCCGCAGGCGGCATGGCGGGCGATGCCGTATGACGATATCATAGCCCAAAGGCGTCCGAACATCAAGAGCATCGCGCGGACGGCGCAAACAATTCGCGTTTTTCGGCGTCCCGAAAAAGGGGTTTGTCTCTGATTTGTAGTATATTATGTCACGGGTTGCCGACGTGTATGACCCGCGGCCGATGGGCGCTGCAAAGGAGGAGCGTTATGTCCATACGCGAACAAATCCAGGAACGGGAAAAGGCTTGGCTTGCGCCGTGGGCATGCCGCCAGACCCGGGGACGGGAAAAACCAATCAGTCCGGACGACCTGCGCACCGAGTTTCAGCGCGACCGCGACAGAATTATCCACTCCAAGGCGTTCCGGCGGCTGAAATTCAAAACCCAGTGCTTTTCCACCAACGACGACGAGTTCAGAACGCGCCTGACCCATACGCTGGAGGTGGCGCAGATTGCCCGCACGCTTGCCCGGGCGCTGCGGCTCAACGAAGACCTGGCGGAGGCCATCGCGCTGGGGCATGATTTGGGGCATACGCCCTTTGGCCACATGGGCGAGCGGACGCTCAACCGCCTGATGCCCGAAGGGTTTCGCCATCGGGAACAGAGCCTGCGCGTGGTGGACGTGCTGGAAAACCAGGGGGAAGGGCTGAACCTGACCTGGGAAGTGCGCGACGGCATCGCGCACCATTCCGGCTCGGTGGCGCCGTCCACGCTGGAGGGCCAGTGCGTCAGCCGCGCGGACCGCATTGCATATATCAACCACGATATCGACGACGCGCTGCGCGCCGGCGTGCTTTCCCGGGACGACCTGCCGCGCGATTTGACGCGCGTGCTGGGCGCGTCGCACGGCGAGCGCATTGATACCATGATTCGCGACATTATACGCCAGAGCGCGGACGGAGCCGGCGTGCGCATGTCCGAGGAGGTGGGGCAGGCGACGCTGGCCATGCGGACGTTCCTGTTCGAGCGGGTGTACCATCGCCATTCCGCACGGGAGGAGGAACGGAAAATCTCGCGCCTGATCGAGGCGCTGTATGACCACGTGCTCCGGCATCCGGAGGTCATGCCCGCCGATTATCTCGCGCGCAGCCGGACCCAGGGGCTGGAACGGTCGGCGGGCGATTTTGTGGCCAGCATGACCGATCATTATGCCATACAATACTTTGAAAGCCTGTTTCTGCCGGCCTATCAGCCTGCGGAGGACCTGCGCGCGCCTTCGAATGGGACAATTTTATGACGAAAACTTGCAGGAAAATACGTCACCGCGGCGAATGAATGCATGAGCGCCGCATTGCATGACGCTCCGGATTCGGACGGCGAAGGGAGGTAGGATGGCACGCGGTATCCTCCGGAGTGGATTGAGGAGCTTCGCGCCCGCGCGGAGATTGTCTCGGTCGTATCGGAATATGTCCAGCTTCGCCAGAATGGACGCAGGTATTGGGGCCTTTGTCCGTTCCATCATGAGAAGACCGCGTCCTTCAGCGTCGATCCGGATAAGGGAATGTACTATTGCTTCGGCTGCAAGGCGGGCGGCACGGTCATCCAGTTCGTCATGGAGGCCGAGCACATGGATTTCGGCGAGGCGGTGCGCTACCTGGCCGACAAGGTGCATATGCCGCTGCCCAAGCAGGTGGATGCGGCCCGGGAGGCGCAGGAACGATCCCGCCGGGAAACCATCCTCGCGCTGAACCGCAAGGCCGCGCTCTGGTTTCACGAGCGCCTGTACGCGCCGGAGGGCGCGCGCGCGCTGGCATACCTGCACGGCCGCGGGCTGGACGATGCGGCCATCCGCATGTTCGGACTGGGCGCGGCCCCGGCGGGCTGGGACGCGCTGACGCGCCGCCTGACGGAGGAGGGCGCGGAGCCGCAGGCGCTGGTCGCGGCGGGGCTTTCGGTGGAAAAGGGCGGCAAGCGCTTTGACATGTTCCGCGACCGGGTCATGTTTCCCATCGTCAGCGCCCATGGAGCGGTGCTCGGCTTTGGCGGCCGGATGATGGGGGACGGACAGCCCAAATACCTGAACACCGCGGATACCCCCGCATTCAACAAGCGCCTGAACGTGTACGCGGCCAACCTGCTGAGAAAAAGCCGAGGCCTCCGGCGCGTGCTGCTGGTGGAAGGCTACATGGATGTGGTGTCGCTGACGCGGCATGGGGTGGAAGGCGCTGCGGCCACGCTGGGGACGGCGCTGACGCCCGAGCAGGCGCGCCTGCTGAAACGGTACGCCCCGGAGGTGTGGGTGGCCTACGACGGGGACGACGCAGGACAGAACGCCATCCTCAAAGCGCTGGATGTGCTGGCGTCGCTGGACATCCCCGCGCGGGTGCTGGTCATCCCGGACGGCATGGATCCGGACGAGTTCATCCGCGCACGGGGCCGGGAGGCGTTCGAGGCCATCGCGCCGCTGTCCGCGCCGTTGTACCGGATGCAGCGCGCGCGCAGCGGACTGGACCTTTCCACGGAGGACGGCCGCGCGCAGTACGCCATCGCCTGCGCAGCCATCCTGCGGGGGGTGCGCCAGCCGGTGGAGGTGGAAAACCTGCTCAAACGCCTGATGGTAGAGACTGGCTATTCACGGGATGTGCTCGTGCGCCAAATGGGCGCGGCGGCTCCGGAAAAACCCGCGTATACGCCGCCCCCGCGCCGGGAAAAACTACCAGAGGCGCAGACGCCGCTGCTGTCCGATGCCCTCAAGGCGGAACGCACCCTGCTCGCGCTGTTGAGCGCGGGGCTCATCGGGGCGGAGACGGTGGATGCCGCCAGCTTTTCTCCCGGGCCGTCCCGGCAGATTGCCGAAGCGCTGCTGCGGGGAGAGCGCCCGGCGGCGCTGTTGGAGCGCTGCGAGGACGAGGACATGCGCCGAACCATGCTGGCGGTATTTAGCGAAGACACGCGCGTGCGGGAAGACGAAGCCCTGCGCGTGGCGGCGGACTGCCTGGAGCAGATGCGCCGCGGCTGGATTGAAGAACGTATCCGTACCCTGACGGCTGATCTTTCCAATGCGCAGGGGCACGACAAGCTGATGATTTTGCAGGAAATCAAGGCCCTGGGCGACGAAAAAAGCCGCCTGCGGACCGGCCGAAAGGAGTGACAGGCTTGACCACCAATCCTTCCGATACGCAGCAGACAAGGATGAACGAGCTGATTAAGACGGGCAAGGATAAGGGCGTGCTGACCTATAAGGAAATCATGAACCGGCTTGCCGAAATGGAAATCGAGCCGGATCAGTTCGATAAGTTTCTGGAGAGCATGGAAGCGGCGGGCGTGGACGTCGTGGCGGATACGGAAATTCCGGAGCCGGCGTCCGAATCGCCGGAGCCCGAGCCGGCCGGGGAAGATTTGGATTTGAGCGTGCCCGAGGGGGTCGGGGTGGACGACCCGGTGCGCATGTATCTGAAGGAAATCGGCAAGGTGCCTCTGCTGACCGCGGAGGAGGAAATCGATATTGCCCAGCGCATGGAAGAAGGAGACGAGGAAGCCAAGCGCAAGCTGGCCGAGGCGAACCTGCGCCTGGTCGTGTCCATCGCCAAGCGCTACGTGGGGCGCGGAATGCTCTTTCTGGACCTGATTCAGGAGGGGAATCTGGGCCTGATTAAGGCGGTGGAGAAGTTTGATTACCGCAAGGGGTACAAGTTTTCCACCTACGCCACCTGGTGGATTCGCCAGGCGATCACCCGCGCCATTGCCGACCAGGCGCGCACCATCCGCATCCCCGTACACATGGTGGAAACCATCAACAAGCTGATCCGCGTTTCGCGCCAGCTCTTGCAGCAATATGGCCGCGAGCCGCAGCCCGAGGAAATCGCCGCGGAAATGGGCATTTCGGAGGACAAAGTGCGCGAGATCATGAAGATCGCGCAGGAGCCGGTCTCGCTGGAAACCCCGATTGGCGAGGAAGAGGACAGCCACCTGGGCGACTTCATCCCGGACGACGACGCCCCCGCCCCCGCCGAGGCCGCCGCGCGCACGCTGATGAAGGAGCAATTGCTCAACGCGCTCAAAACGCTCACCCCTCGCGAGGAGATGGTGCTCAAGCTGCGTTTCGGCCTGGAGGACGGCCGCCAGCGCACGCTGGAAGAGGTGGGCCGCGAATTCAAGGTCACGCGCGAGCGCATCCGCCAGATCGAGGCCAAGGCGCTGCGCAAGCTGCGCCACCCCAGCCGCTCGCGCAAGCTCAAGGATTCCATCGACTGATGTTGCGCCTGGATGAACGGTTGCGCGCCATTGAGGATTTGGCGCCCGCGTGCCGCTGCTTTGCCGATATCGGCTGCGACCATGGCCGCCTGGGCGCGCAGATGCTGCTTTCCGGACGCGCGCAACGCGTGTGGTTTACCGATATTTCCGCGCCTTCCATCGAGAAGGCGCGCGTGCTCATTCGCAAGCTGGGCCTTAGCGATCGCGCCGTCTTCCGGGTTGGAGACGGCGCGCGTGCGCTTGACCAGCCGCCGGACGCGGCGGCCATCGCGGGCATGGGCGCGGCCAACATCGCGGATATTCTGCGCGCGGGCGCGCAGAATTTGGGCGATGCGCAGCTCATTTTGCAGCCCAACCTGGAGGAGGACGAGTTGCGCGGCTTCTTGCAGGGCGCGGGCTATGCCATCCTGCGCGAGCGCGTGGTGCGCGCGGGTGGGCGTTGGTATGTGCTGTTGCTGGCGCAAAGGGGCGCAATGCGCTTGAGCGAGGCGGAGCGCGTCGCGGGCACCGCGAGCATGCGGGCGGACGCGCAGGCCTACGAGGGCTACGCGCGGTTTCGCATCCGCGTGGCCAAAAAAGCGCTGGAAGGCGCCCGGCAGGGGCGCGACGGGCGGGAAGAGGCGTTGGCGCGCTCGCTCGCCATTTGGGAGGAGGCCATACGATGACGGTGCAGGACGTGCTTTGGGCGCTGGATCAAGCGTTTCCCTTCGCGTTGGCCGAAGAATGGGACAATGTGGGCCTGCTATTGGGCGACGCGCGGCGGGAGGTCTCGGGCTGCGTCGTGGCGCTCGCCGTCTGCGGGAACAGATTCACCATTGACAATTTTTGTGGAACTGACTTCCGAGATCTCCGTCAGTCCGACCAGGACACCTTTTCCGCCACGGAGGAGGCGCTGGATTTCGCCCGCGCGCGGGGCGCGAACCTCCTGGTCACGCACCATCCGGTACTGTTTCGCGCGCGCAAGCGCCTGGTGGAGGAGGATGTGGAGGCGCGCTTTCTCTGCCGCGCCATCCGCGAAGGCGTTTCCCTGATTGCCGCGCACACCAATTTTGACAACGCGCCCGGCGGCATGAACGATTGCCTGGCCACGGCGCTGGGCCTTAACAACGTGCTGTCCCTGGAAGGCGGCCTGCGCGTGGGCAAGGCGGAAGCGTGCGATTGGGCGCGGCGAACGGAGGAATGCCTGCGCGCGCCCGTGCGGCTCTATGGTTCGCCCCTGGGCATGCGCGTGGCCGTGTGCGGTGGCGCGGGCGGCGAATTTTGGAAGATCGCCCTGGCCGCGGGCGCGGATGTGTACGTCACCGGCGAAATCCGCTATCATGAGGCGCTGGAAGCGATGCAATCCGGCCTGTGCGTGCTGGAAGCCGGGCACGGCCCCACGGAGCGCGTGGGCCTGGCCGCCCTGGCGCAGAAAATTCCCGGGCCGGTTGCGATATTTGACCGGGCCGCAGGATAAATCAATATCATCAACGCCTTTGGGAGGGTATAAGATATGCAGTTGGATTTGTTGTGGCAATACATGCAGGTGGATATGGACGCGGAGCGCTTTGAGCAAGAAATGCGCAATTCCCCCAACCGCCAGCAATTGATCAAGCAGCGCAATTTCCTGCGCGACCAGCAGGCCAACATGGCCCGCATCGAGGACGACGTCGCCGGCATGCTCGACCGGCTGGAAGCCGTGCGCGACGAGACCACGCGGCTGCAGGATCTGC
>OGQA01000530.1_pt1 | contig 19673 bp, 10 predicted proteins | sample 1553011 | NCBI WGS metagenome assembly OGQA01 (sample SAMEA2580256, study PRJEB22360) | human gut metagenome | biome: human gut; feature: human-associated habitat; material: faeces | place: Denmark | collected 2008/2010 | reverse complement strand
AGACGCGAACCGCCGCGGGACGCTTCGCGGGCGGAGGCCCGCCGTTTCGGCCGGTCTCCGCGGCCTCTCCCTTCCGCGGAAAATTCCGTTCGCACTTTCTTTTCGGAGAAAGAGCCGGAGAGGATCGCGGGGCGGGAATGCAGGGAGTCCGCCGTCCGCCTCGCTGGACGATCACGATGGATCGGGGTCTTTTTTCCATCGAAAAAAGCAGCGGCGCGAAGCCGATCCGTTCCCCTGCCGGTGCATCCGCTGCGTATGTCCGCGAACGTCGGAAATCGCAGGGTTTGCGCGGCAGCAGACCGCGCCGCTTTTCCCGGGAGGCGGGCGGATCGTCGAACGCAGCGTCGCCGCGACGGTTTCGAGAGGTGCCGGCAGCCCGGCAGGGTAAGGACGCGGGCGTTTTCCCGCGGTTCCGGCTCATCGGAAAGGGGCGCGCAGGTGCGGTTCGGAGAGTCGCAGACGATGCGGACGGCTCCTTTACAAATGGATCGAATCGGGAATCTCCTGCAACCGGCCCTGCGTCAGGTCGCGGTACTGGTTGGGGGTGATGCCCGTCTTCTTCTTGAAGGCGATGTTGAAATGCGAGGGGTATTCGAATCCGCTCTCGAAGGCGATCTCCTGGCAGGTGAGCGCCGAATTGGTCAGCAGCTCCTTGCTTTTGTTGATTTTCAGTTCCAGCAGATATTGCGCCGGGGCGAACCCGACGTACTGCCGGAAGAGCCGGCGGAACCGCGAGTAGCTCATGCAGATGCGCGCGGCGACCTCCTGGCAGGAGAGGTTGCGGTTGAAGTTGTCCTGCATGATGATCTTCGCCTCGTTGAGCTGCGCGGCGACCTGCATGTCTTCGAGTGCGGTCTGCATGTGCTCGGCGTAGGCGAATCCCAGCAGCAGGTTGACGATGCCGGCCAGAATCTGCTGGAAGCCGCTGCCTTGCTCCTGCGCCGTGCGCAACGCCAGTTTGTAGAGATTGATGATATCCTCGTGATAACCGACGTTGAAAAGCGGCCGGTGCGGGTCGAGGAACTTCGCGCCGACCTTGCGGTCGATGTCGGGGCCGGTGAATCCGATCCAGTACTCGTGCCAGCCGGTCTTGGGCGAGGGGCGGTAGCTGTGCCACTCGCCGGGGAAGAGCAGGATGAACTTGCCGCCGCCCTCGAAGGAGGTCTCCTTGTGCGAAGCCGACACGAACTGTCCGTCGCCGCGCGAGATGTAGATCAGCTGGTACTCGTTGAGCAGCCGTCCCTTTTCGACCGAAAAGAGGTAGCGGACAGGATGGTTCGACGGCGGGTAGGAGGTTTGCGGTTCGATGATCTGATAGCCGGTCGTCGTGACGACGACGCCCCAGCGGTTGTCCTGCTCGTTGGCGAGCAGATACTTGATGTGAGCGGAGGTTTCCATCGGTCGGAGAGGTTCGGAGTGGGTTTCAGAGGTAAAGATAGATAATTTATCGGACCGTTGTCCGCCTCCTGTGTTTTTATATAACAATTAGGTCAAAAATCGAAATCGCACGGATGCCGTTTGTATAATCTTTAAATCAAAAACAGAAATCGAAGGGTCTCTATCCGTGCTACTTTTGCATTGAGACAAAAATCGAAAAAGTCATACGGTTTATGAATTCCAACGCAAAAATCGGCCTGTTCGGAACGGGGCTCGATACCTATTGGGGCCAGTTCGACGGCCTGCTCGATGAATTGAAAGGCTATCAGGCGCGCATCCGCGATCGGATGGAGCGCGACGCGGGCGTGCAGGTGGCGGACGCCGGCATGGTGGACAGCCCTGCCCGCGCGCTCGAAGCGGCTTCGCTCTTCGCCCGCGAGCAGGTCGATCTGGTGTTCCTCTATATGGCCACCTACTGTCTGTCGTCGACGATCCTGCCCGTCGTGCAGCGGCTCAACTGTCCGGTGGTGGTGCTCAACCTGCAACCGACGCCGGCCATCGATTACGAGCGGCTCAACGCCCTGGGCGACCGCGGCCGGATGACGGGCATGTGGCTGGCGAACTGCCAGGCCTGCTCGGCGCCCGAAATCGCCAGCGTGCTGGCGCGCAGCCACCGACGGTGCGCCTTCGTGACGGGATGGCTCGACGATCCGGTCGCCTGGCGGCAGATCGGCGAGTGGATCGCCGCTGCGGGCGTCTGTGCCGGTATGCGTCGGAACCGGCTCGGCGTACTGGGACACTACTACGGGGGGATGCTCGACGTATATACCGACCTCACGCGCCAGTCGGCCGTCTTCGGGACGCACGTCGAACTGCTCGAAATGTGCGAGCTGCACGCCCTGCGCGAGCGGGTGACCGACGCGGAGGTCGCGGGCAAGATCGCGGAGTTCCGCGCGGCTTTCGAGGTGTCGCCCGAATGCGAGCAGGCGGAGCTGGAGCGTGCGGCGCGCACGTCGGTGGCCCTCGACCGCTTGGTGGCGGCGCACGGGCTGGGGGCGATGGCCTATTATTACGAGGGTGCTCCGGGCAACGACTACGAGCGGATCGTCACCTCCGTGATCGCCGGCAATACGCTGCTCACCGGACGGGGAATCCCCGTGGCGGGCGAGTGCGAGGTGAAGAACGCGCAGGCGATGAAGATCCTCTCGCTGCTGGGTGCGGGCGGCTCCTTTTCGGAGTTCTACGCATTGGATTTCGACGACGACATCGTGATGCTGGGGCACGACGGCCCGGCCCATTTCGCCATCGCCGAAGGGGCGGTGGGGCTGGTTCCGCTGCCGCTCTACCACGGCAAGCCCGGCAAGGGGCTCTCGATCCAGATGAGCGTCAAGCACGGCCCCGTGACGCTGCTGTCGGTCTGCGAGGGGCGCGACGGGGTCTATCTGCTCATGGCCGAGGGCGAGTCGGTGGAGGGGCCGACGCTGCGCATCGGCAATACCAACAGCCGCTACCGCTTCGCCTGCGGGGCGCGCCGCTTCATCGAGGAGTGGAGCCTGGCCGGCCCGTCGCACCACTGTGCGATCGGTACGGGGCATGTGGGCGACACGCTGCGCAAGGTGGCCTTCCTGCTGGATATTCCGCTTGTCGAGATCAAATAAAACATTTCTAATGAACCGATTCGAAGCTTTGATGCGCCGCGCGGCCCTGGTGCTCGCGCTGTTGCTGACGACCGCCTGCGGAGGCGGTGAAGAGGAACCCCGGACGCCTCCTGCGGAGCCGCCCAGGGAGATCGAGGTCGATGCGTCGAGTACGCTCTACGGATTCGTGGGCGACACGGCGGGGAATCCTGTCGAGGGCGTGGTCGTAAGCGACGGCTTCCAGTGCGTGGCCACCGATGCCGGGGGCGTCTACGAGATGAAGCGCGACGCGGCGGCGGAATACGTCTGCTATTCGGTGCCCGCGGAGTTCAAGATCCGCACGGGACACGACGGCTATCCCGATTTCTACGTGCGGCTCGATACCTCGCAGCAGAAGATCCGTCAGGATTTCACGCTCGAACGCCTCGCGGGCGTCGAGCGCAACTTCCGCCTGATCTGCATCGGCGATCCCCAGCCCGCCAAGGCCGAGGAGGCGACGCGGTTCGAACGCGAGGCGATGGTCGACGTGCGCCGCACGGCGACGGCTTCGGCGGTGCCCTGCTACGGCGTGGCGCTGGGCGACATCACGGGCGAGAAACCCGACCTGCTCGCGGGCGTGCGCCGTTCGCTGGGGACGGCGGGCATTCCGGTCTTCGCGCTGCCGGGCAACCACGACAAATACAAGGTGGACGACGCCACGCCGCGCGACGCCTCCTATTTCCGCTACACGATGGGGCCGGTGGACTACTCGTTCAACCGCGGCGACGTGCACGTGGTCTGCATGGACGACGTGATCTACACCTCGGGCACGGAGTACACCAACGGCTTTACGGACGCCCAGCTGGCCTGGCTGCGCGCCGACCTGAGTTTCGTGCCGAAGCAGAAGATGGTCATCCTCTGCTACCATATCCCGCTGCGCAGCGGTACGGCACGCAACATGGCGGCCGTCAAGGCGCTGCTTTCGGAGTACGCCGAGGCGCATCTCATGGCGGCGCACACCCACTACAACGAGAATTTCATCAATACCGACGCGGACGGAGGACTCTACGAGCATATCCACGGCGCACCCTGCGGGGTGTTCTGGCACTCGGCGCTCAACGGCGACGGCACGCCCAACGGCTATGCGGTCTACGACGTGGAGGGAGCGGCGATCACCGACTGGCGCTACAAATCCAGCCTGCACGACGAGTCGTTCCAGATCCGTCTGCATCGCGGCGGCGACACCCACAGCGGCTTCACCTATCCCTATACGCCGAAGACGGTGATCGCCAACGTCTGGAACGCCGATCCCGAATGGCGGGTTACGCTCTGCGAGAACGGCGTGGAGACCAAGGCGATGACGCTGGTGACGACCTACACCGACGCGTGGTCGGTGGGGTACCATGTGGGCGTGCTGGGGCGCGGCGACAACTACAAGTCGCCCTGCAAGCACATGTACGTGGCTGAGCCGAACGACGTCAGGGCCGCATTGAAGGTGGTGGCCGTCGACCGCTGGGGCAACCGCTACGAGCAGTCGGAGTTCACGGCGCCCGACGACTTCACGGATGCCAGGTCGCCCGTGTATTGATGCCGGCCGGAGGCTCCGTGCGTGCGGAGCGGCGACGATGCGAGGAAACGAAAGACAGGAGAACGGGGATCGGAAAAAACTGTTCGAATGTTAATGAATACCTAAAATTACGACAATGTTACTCAAACTGAGAGGAATGTGCGCTGTCCTGTTGGCGGCGCTGGCATTCGCCGGCTGCTCGGACGACGATGCGGCGAGTAGTCTGGCGACGAATTTCGACGAACTGGAATTTTCCTACGAGGAGTCCGACCAGCAGCTGTTGATTCGCTCGACGGTGCCGTGGACGTTGGACTGCACCTATCTGACGGGCGACGGGTGGCTCGCGTTCGACAAGACGAGCGGCCCCGGCGACGAGGGCATCGTTTCGCAGCGCGTGACGATCAAGGCGCTGCACAACACCGGTGTCGAGCGCACCGCCGAACTGCACATTACGGGCGCCGGTTTCGACCGCAAGGTGACCGTCGTGCAGGAAGACGGCCAGGTACGCATCGACGGCGTGGAGCTGGAAGGCGACATGGCCAAAGACGAACCGGTCGAGAAGACCTACATCGCCGTGAACTATTCGCGTGCGGTGGGAGGCGAGAAGCTGACCGTCACGCCGACGCTGTCGGGCGAGGGCTCGGACGGCCTGTCGGTGGCTGCGGGCGAGGTGACGCTCGACGCGGGCAGCGGCGTGGCGCGCATGGCCGTGACGGGTACGCCCACGACCTTCGGCGAGGTGCTCTTCAAGGTCGCCGTCGAACTCGGCGACAAGAGCTTCGGCCCCTACGAGGTGAAGAGCGAAACGGCCAACCGCATGGCGGCGCCGACGGGACTCTACGTCTTCCGTGCCGATTCGCACGAGATCATCATGGAGTGGGACAACGACCACAGCACCGTACGCACCAGAAAGTGGGCATGGCAGCTGCTGGATTCCGATGCGGACGACGCCGGGGTGGTGCGCGAGTTCACCTACGAGGTGAACAGCAACGACGACAAGAATCCGAAGTATGTTTACAACCGTTTCATCATCGGGGCGCTCGATCCCGGAACGACCTACTATTTCCGCGTGAAGCGCTGCCCGTCCGAGGGGGTTGCCGACGATGCGGGCAAGATCGACTCGAAGTGGACGGAGCTGTGTCCCGTGACGACGAAGGCTGAACCGGAGGTGCCGGCCGACGCCGTACTCTTCCAGGATTTCCGCTATCTGGCTTACGGCGGCAACAACGTCTATACGGCGTTTGCAGGCGGTGTGAACGACAATCCGACAGGCAAGGCGCTCGATCAGATCTTCGTGCCCTATGAGAAATACTGCAATGCCAACTCGGCGGCGGCCAACCTCTGGACGACCCACAGCGCGGCCTACCGCTCGGCGGTCGGTCTGGACGGCTGGGTAGGCGGCAACAATGCGGCCGGACACACGGGCAACAATTCGGTCTACGGCGCTACGGGGATGCTCAAACTGGGTACCGGATCGGCCGTCGGCTGGATTCAGACGCCGGCGCTGGAAAAACTGACGGGGGCGACCGACATCACCGTGAGTTTCGACGCCTGCTGCTGGTGGGAGGATCCTTCGTCGAGCGCGAAGAGCGACAATCCCGAAATCAAGGTGATCGTCGTGGGCCCGGGTACGATCGACGGCCAGAAGGAGGCGAAGGTACAGATCAGCGAGAAACGGGAGATGAAGCCCTGTACGGTGAACGTCGCAGGCGCGACGGCCGAGACGCACATCGAGTTCAGTGCGGTCTTCGCCAAGGAGAACGGGCTTACCAACCGCTGGTTCCTCGACAACGTCCTGATCGTTCCGGCCGAGTGATTCGCGCCGGAGTTTCGGAATCCGGCACGATGGTAAGAGAGGGGTGCGGCCCGCAGAAGCCGCGCCTCTCTTTATTTTGGTAGCTATATACGGCTTCGCACCCCGTCGGATTTCCGATCCGATGCACCCGACCGGCCGTCGGAGCGTTCGCGGCGGAGCCGCGTTTGCAGATTGGACCCACCCCCAAACCCCCGCCTCGGCGGGGGCTTCGGGCAAGGCCCGCTCGGGTCGTCGGGCTTCGGAGGAGCGGCGGTGCAAAATGGGATATTGTCGCCTGATTCTATCGATTGTCCCGGGAGAGTCATTTTTTGAAATCTATAAATCAAAATGCGTAACGACGCCGTTTCCGAACATTCTATATTTGTGTACAATTATGTAACAAAAAGCCGTCAGACCTCCTTTTTCCGTGCCGCCGGACAGTTCGCGCGGCCGCTGCGAGAAGCGGAAACGGACAGCAGGGAGCCGAAACGGCCGCCGACACCAGCCGATCCCTATCTCCGATAGATGTAAACAAACTTAAAACTATGAATCATGGATGAACTTAGACCAGTAACGAACCGGTCGAAAGCCTTCGGCTCTCGGCTCGGACTGTTTTGTCTGGCCTGCCTGTCGGCCGGCCTGGCATTGATTTCCCCCCCCCCCTCGCCTTTGCGGCGCGGCCGGCTGACGAATTGTTGGATATCCGGGGCGTCGTCGTAGATACGAAAGACCCTCCCACGCCGCTGGTGGGCGTGACGGTGCTCGTGCAGGGAACGGTTCGCGGAACGACGACCGACGCCGAAGGATTCTTCTCGATCAAGGCCAAACACGGCGACGTGCTCACCTTTTCGTTTATCGGGTACACGGGCAAAGAGTATCGGGTGAACAAAAGCGTGGCCAACCTTTCGATCGCAATGGAGGAGGAATTGACCAGTATCGACCAGGTCGTGGTGACGGGTATGACTTCGCAGCAGCGCAAGCATATCGCCGCTTCGGTCGGCGCGGTGGCGCCCTCCAATTTCGAAAACAAGCCCATCACCCGTCTGTCGCAGGCCTTGCAGGGCGGAACGACGGGTATCCTGGTGACTCAGAGTTCGGGCCTTCCGGGCGGTGACGGTGCGACGATCAAGATCCGCGGCGTGGCGTCGCTTCTGGGTTCCGACCCGCTGGTGCTGGTCGACGGCTTCGAGTTCGACATGGACAAGCTCGATCCCTCGACCGTCGAGTCGGTGTCGATCCTCAAAGACGCCGCCGCTGCGTCGATCTACGGCGCCAAAGCCGGTAACGGCGTTATCCTCATCACGACCAAACGCGGTTCGGCCGGCAAGGTTTCGGTGTCGTACAACGGTTATTTCGGTATTCAGCAGCCGATCTACCTGCCCGACTTCGTCGACGGAGCCACCTACATGGAGTATATCAACGAGGCCAACCGCAATACCACGGGCGTGGACAAGTATACCCCCGAACAGATTCGGATCACGCGCGAGGGGAGCGACCCGATCCACTATCCCAGCACCGACTGGATGAAGGAGACGATGCGCGAGACGGCCCCGATCCACGAGCACAACTTCACCGTGTCGGGCGGTAACACCACCGCGCGCTTCGCCCTGTCGGCGCAGTATCTCAATCAGGACGGTATGTACAAGGTGATGGACAACGGATTCGAACGTCTGACGGTGCGTGCCAACACGACGGTGAACCTCAACAAGGACATCATGATGTTCGTCGACATGTTCGTCGGCCGCGATACGCAGCGTCAGCCCGAGACGATGAACAAGACCATTCTGGACTACATCTATCTCGCGCCGCCGACGCTCGTCTCGAAATATCCCCGCAAGGAGGGACAGAAGCCCGGATACGACTACTACGGCGTCTATTTCGAGTGGATGAACCCGCTGGCCAACCTCGAACGCGGTACGCAGGTGGAGAGCGTGCGCGACTACGTGACGATCAACGCCCGCCCCACGTGGCATATCATTCCCGGCCTGACGCTCAAAGGACAGGTGGGCTACCGCATCGCATCGGGCATGGACAAGAAGGACCGCAACGCCTACGTCTTCCTCGACTACTTCTCCGGCAACGAGTCGGGAACGTTCGGCGCCGTGAAGTCGGCCACCTATACCACGCGCACGAGCTACTGGATGGTCGGCGCGACGCTCGACTGGACGAAGGAGTTCGGCGACCACCGCATCAACATTCTGGGCGGATGGAACGAAGAGGTCGACCGCCGCAACGGCTGGGACGACGTGGCGCTGCTCTCGTTCTTCGGAAAGGCCTATTACAGCTACAAGGACAAGTATCTGGCCGAGGTCGGCATTCGCCGCGACGGTTCGTCGCTCTTCGGCGACGGGCACAAGTGGGGCAACTTCCCTTCGGTGGCCGTGGGCTGGAACGTCAACCGCGAACCGTGGATGCAGAACGCCCGGTTCATTGACAACTTCAAGATCCGCGCCTCCTACGGTATGCTGGGCAACAACAACGTGGCGCTCTACCGCTATCAGACCATTATCGACAACTCGGGTAACGAAATCGTCAACGGCAACCCCGACTTGACGTGGGAGAAGGTGAAGATTCTCGACGCGGGCGTCGACCTGAGCCTCTTCGGGCAGAAGCTCGAAGTGACCTTCGACTGGTTCCGCAAGGTGACCGACGACATGATCGTCAACGTGCCTTCGACGCCCAGCTCGGGGCTGCTGGCCGCACCGATGAACGTCGGAAAGGCCGAGGTGAAGGGTTACGAGATCGGCGTGGGCTTCAACCACTCCTTTACGAAGGACATCGATTTCAGCATCAATCTGGGTTACTCCTACAACAAGTCGAAGTGGCTCGAAATCACCAACGACGAGCTTATCAACGGCAATACGATCTATCGCAAGGGACACGCCATCAAGGAGTACTACGGCTATCAGGCCGATCACCTGCTCACGCAGGACGACCTCGATTTCCGCGTGCCGATCATCGGCGGCTACGACGGCGCGACGACCGCGCAGCTGCCCGGCGACATCCGCTACGTGGATACCAACGGCGACAAGGTGATTACGACCGACGACCGCGTGCCGCTGGGCGACCAGGACCCGCACAGCGTCTACTACGGCAACCTCTCGTTCCGCTGGAAGAACCTCGACTTCGACATGCAGGTCAACGGCGTGGGATACGTGCCGATCTTCTATCAGGGGTTGATCTCGAACCCGCTCGATCCGGAGTACGGCGGTACGCCCCAGCGCTGGCACCTCGACCACTGGAAGGCCGAGAATCCCGACCGCAACGCCAAACTGCCGCGCGTGACGACCGATCCGGGCAACAATGCGCTGCTGTCGACCTTCTGGAAGGAGAACGGCGCCTTCGTCCGTATCAAGTACATGCAGCTGGGCTACAACTTCAAGGCGCTGGCCAAGAAGATCCATGCCGGTAACTTCCGTGTTTACGTGAACGTGCAGAATCCCTTCACCTTCACCAAGGTCGAGTTGATCGACCCCGAGACGAAGGGCACGCACACCACCTACCCGATGTTCAAGACCTATTCCGTCGGTCTGAATGTGAATTTCTAACCGGTAACACCTAAACAGTAGACAATTATGAACTATATCGATCATATCAAAGGATACCTCTCCCGCGCAGCGCTCCTGCTGCTGCTGGCCGGCGGTGCGCTGATGGCCGGATGCGAGGATTTTCTGGTGCGCGACGTGCCCAACCAGACGACCGACGAGGAGTGGTGGCAGAACAAGGGGCAGCTCAACACGGCGCTCAACAACCTCTACAAGCCCATGCCGTCGGGCACCATCACCTATGTCAACCACGATGTCAAGCAGTCGCAGGCGAGCGGCTATCCCAATGCCCGCGTGGAGATGGAGGCACTGACAGACAACGGAGTCGGCTCGGCCAACTATGTCTCCTACAACGCCTTTACGGCGGGAATTACATCGTCGAGCGAAGATGTCTGCAACAAGATATGGAACATGAAATGGACGGTGATACGCCGTTGCTGCCGCTTCATGGAGCACTACCAGCAGGCGACGGTGGCCCCCGACGCGGCGCCGCACGAAGGCATCCAGACCGTCGACCGTTTCGCCGCCGAGGCGCGTGCGCTCAGGGCGTTCTACCATTTGGAGCTCTTCCTCTTCTTCGGCGATATTCCGCTCGTCGACCACTCGACGCTGCCGACCGAGCAGTTCCTCGTGCGCCGTCCGCAGCAGGAGGTCGTCGACTGGATCGCCGGCGAGTTGGAGGGTGCGTCGCACAACCTGCCGGTCGTGCCGCAGACCAAGTCGGAGCGCTGGCGCTGGACGAAGGGCGCCTGCTATGCGTGGATGTCCTACCTCTATCTCTATGTCGGCGACTGGGCCAATGCCAAGAAGTGGGCCGAGGAGGTAGTCAAGCTGGGAATTTACGACCTCTATCGCAGCACGGCCGATCCGGCCGACAGCTTCCGCCGGCAGTTCATTCACGAGGCCTACAACAACGACACGAAGGAGTCGATCCTCACCACCGAGCTGGGTATGCGTCAGGTGCAGCGCCGTCTGGCTCCGCCCGACGGCGGTAACGGCCAGACCGGTCTGTCGCCCACGGCGTCGCTCGTCGACGAGTTCGAGTTGCTCGACGGCCGCACGCTCGACGAACTGCCCGCCGACGAGAAACGGGCCTACCAGCTCGACCCGCAGCCCGAAAAGCGCGATCCGCGTCTGGGCATGTCGATCATCTTCCCCACCGAGACCTTCCTCGGCTATACGGCCCATCCGTGGGAGCCTTCGCACAAGGACGCCATCGGCAAGGAGGGTTCGACGAAGACCGGTTACTGGATCAAGAAGTGGGCGAACGAAACCGACCGCACCAATTACAGCAGTACGGACGGCGGCAAGCTCGACTTCCAGAACATGCGCTATGCGGTGGTGCTGCTCAACTACGTCGAAGCTGCCATCGAGCTGAACCAGCTGAGCGATCCGAATATCTACGACTATCTCGACGACATCCGCGACCGTGCGGGAATGCCGCCCGTGGATCGAACGAAGTACGCTACGCAGACGAAGCTGCGCGAACTGGTACGCCGCGAGCGCCGTGTGGAACTGGCCTTCGAGGGACACCGTCTGTTCGATATCCGCCGCTGGCGGATCGCCGAGCAGGTGATGAACGGCGAGGTCTACGGCGCGACGCCTCCGGGTGCCGACGACCGCTACCTGGCCCAGATGCGCGTCTTCAACCCCAACCGCGACTACCTGTGGCCCATTCCGGTCGGTGAGATGAACACTAACACGGCGATGGAGCAGAACCCCGGGTATTGATGTCGCAGATTCGAACGACGGATTTCTCCGCCGACGGCCGGTGACGGCGGCCGGCGGAGAATTCGTAAACGGCAGAGAGAACAAACCAACTATTAATCTGACTTGTTATGCAACCGATGAAACGAACATTCCGAAGTGCGATATGGCCCCTTTTGGGGCTGTTGACCGTCGCCTGCGCTGCGCCGGACGGGCGCAACCTTCCGGCTGCGGAAGATTTCGAGAGCCTGAGCGCGCAGTTCGCGGCACCTTCCAAGGAGTACGGCTCGGCGCCGCTCTTCGTCTGGAACAAGGTCGTGACGCCCGAACGGATCGACGAAGCGATGGCCGACCTCAAAGACAAGGGCTTCGGCGGCGTCTTCGTACACCCCCGTCCGGGCATGGTGACGCAGTATCTCGACGACAACTGGTTCTCGCTCTTCCGCCATACGATGGAGAAGGGCCGCGAACTGGACATGAACGTCTGGATCTACGACGAGAACTCCTATCCGAGCGGTTTCGCGGGCGGCCACGTCAACGAGGCGATGCCCGAGAGCTACGACGAGGGCGTGGCGCTCAAATACCTGCGTGCCGGGGTGCTGCCCGATACGGTCGACCGCTTCTTCTGCTGCCTGCGACGTGAAGGCGACGCCTTCATCGACATTACGGCCGAAGCCGTTTCGCGGCGTGGCGAAAAGGGCGATTACTACCTCTTCTACAAGGCTTACAACCCCACGTCGCCGTGGTACAGCGGCTTCTCGTACGTGGATCTGATGCACGAGGGCGTGGCCGACAAATTCATCGAACTGACGCTCGACGGTTACAAGAAGGTCGTGGGCGAGGAGTTCGGCGGCACCGTTCCGGGCTGGTTCACCGACGAGCCGCAGATCGTGGTGACCGACCGCGAGTCGATCCGCTGGACACCCGACCTGTTCGATGCCTTCCGCGCCCGCTGGGGATACGATCTCGAACCCAATCTGGTCTCGCTCTGGGAGGAGGTCGGTCCGTGGCGGCAGGTGCGGCACAACTACCGCGACGTGCTGATGAATCTCTTCCTGGATCGCTACATCAAGGTCTGCCACGACTATTGCGAGCGCAACAACCTGGTCTTCACCGGCCATTTCTGGGAGCACGGGTGGCCCGACATGGGGCACAACCCCGACAACATGGCCATGTACGCCTGGCAGCAGATGCCGGGCATCGACCTGCTGTACAACAAATTCGATGTCGAATCGCCCAACGCCCACTTCGGCAACGTGCGTTCTGTGAAGGAGGTCAACAGTGCGGCCAACCAGATGGGGCGCGTGCGCAAGCTGAGCGAATCCTACGGCGGCGGTTGGGACATGACGCTGCGCGACTTCAAGCGTCAGGGCGACTGGGAATATGCGCTGGGCGTGAACTTCATGAACCAGCATATCGCACCGCTGAGCATCGCCGGTGCGCGCAAGTACGACTATCCGCCCGCCTTCACGCCCCATTCGCCGTGGTGGGAGTATTACCGCGAGCTGAACCTCCACTTCGCCCGTCTGTCGCTGGCGCTCTCGTCGGGCGGCCAGTACAACGACGTGCTGGTGCTCGAACCCACCACCTCGATCTGGATGTACTACACCTACAACGCGCCGCGCCCGAACCGCTGGCGGACGATGGGCGAGGAGTTCCAGGCCTTCATCACCGCATTGGAACGGCATCAGGTGGAGTTCGATCTGGGGTCGGAGAACATCCTGCTCAACCACGGTTCGGCCAAGGGCGACCGCTTCGTCGTGGGTAAACGCGCCTACGGGACGGTGGTGCTGCCGGCGCAGATGGAGAACGTCGACGCCGCGACGTTCGACCTGCTCGAACGGTTCGCCGCGAAGGGCGGCCGGATCATCGCCTACGGTACGCCGCAGTATGTGGACGGTGCGAGGAGCGCCGAGGCGGAGGCCTTCTTCGCCGATCCGGCGAAGGTGACGCGCGCCGATGCGGGCGAACCGATCGACTACTCGCTCTTCGCCACGCCCGAAATCGCATTCGATGCGCCGGAGGGCAACTACCTCTTCCACCATCGCCGCCGCATGGACGACGGACAGCTGTTGTTCCTCGCCAATTCGAGCCTCACGCGCCCAGTCCGGGGTACGGTGACGCTGCAAGGGCGTCAGGCCGCGCTGCTCGATACCCGCACGGGCGAGATCCGCGGCTACGAGGCGCAGCGCGAGGGCGACCGGCTGACGATCGCCTACGATCTCCATCCGGCCGGCAGCCTGCTGCTCTACGTCTTCGACGAGGAGCGCGAAGGGTTGGCGCCTGCACCTGCGCGGCGCGTGCTGACGGCGGTTCCTGCCGCGGGAGGTCTGACGGCGAAGCCCGACGCGCCCAACGTGATGACGATCGATTTCTGCGATCTGGAACTCGACGGCAAGGTCTATCCGGATCTGAACAGTTACGACGCGGCCAAACTTGCCTACCAGCATCACGGCTTCAAGGCCGGCAATCCGTGGAGCACCTCGGTGCAGTTCCGCGACCATACCGTGCGCCGCGACACCTTCACGATGGGCGGATTCAAGGCGTCGTACCGGTTCACGGTGACGTCCGGTGTCGACCGCATCCGCTTGCAGGCCGTCGTCGAGCAGCCCGAACTCTACCGCGTGACGCTCAACGGCGTGGAGCTGAAAGCCCTGCCCGACAAGCACTGGATCGATCCCGAAATGCGCTTCATGCCCCTCGGCGATGCCGTGCGCACGGGTGAGAACGTGCTGACGGTGGAGTGCTCGCCGATGCGCGTGCTGGCCGAGATCGAACCGATCTACATCTTGGGCGATTTCCGGCTCGAACCGGCTGCCAAAGGGTGGAACATCGTCGCTCCGGGAGATTTCGCCGCCGGCAGCTGGAAGGCGCAGGGCTGGCCCTGCTATCCCGGCAAGGTGACCTATGCGCGGGAGTTCGATGTCGCCGAAAAGGCGCCCTACTACGAAGTGGCGCTGGGCGAGTGGAAGGGTACGGTCTGCGAGGTGCTCGTCAACGGCCGTTCGGCCGGTATCGTCTATGCGGAGCCGTATACGGTCGACGTGACGGAGTGGATCGTGGCGGGCCGCAACCGTGTGGAGGTGAAGGTCGTGGGCAGCAACTACAACCTCATGGGGCCGCTGCACGCCGCGCACTTCAAACGGATCACGCCGGCCTTCTGGCGCGGGGTCAAGGAGTATCCCTCCGGTAAGGACTACGTGCAGCAGGACTACGGTCTGATGGGCGATTTCACCCTCGCGGCGGGTCGTTGACCCCTCTTTCGGACGAATTTGCGATGCGGGACGGCGGAATGCCGTCCCGCTTTTCGTCCGGTTTCGTTTGCGATTGTCGGGCGCTATGTCCGTGAGGAGGGGGATTTTGACATTCGGAAAGGGGTACGGCTCGAAGAAATGTCGGTTTCGTTATGAAATTTTTACGGTTTTATTTTGAAATTTTTCGTTTTATGCGTTCCTTTGTATGCGGAAAATAATCGAAAACGAAAATATCCTATGACAAAGCAATTCGATGTGATTATTATCGGCGGCGGCGCTACGGGTGCGGGTGTGGCCCGCGACTGCTCCCTGCGCGGTATCCGTGCGCTGTTGCTCGAACGAGGCGACATCGCCACGGGTGCGACGGGCCGTAATCACGGTCTGTTGCACAGCGGCGCACGCTATGCCGTGACGGACCGCGAGTCGGCCGAGGAGTGCATCAAGGAGAACATGATCCTGCGCCGGATCGCCAGCCATTGCGTCGAGCAGACCGACGGTCTGTTCCTGAGCCTGCCCGAAGACGGGCTGGAATTCCAGGCCAAGTTCGTCGAAGCGTGTCGTGCGGCGGGTATCCGGGCCGACGTGATCGACCCGAAGGAAGCGCTGCGGCTCGAACCGTCGGCCAATCCGGCGATGATCGGCGCGGTGCGCGTTCCCGACGGCGCGGTCGATCCGTTCCGGCTGACGGCCGCCAACGTCATCGATGCCAAGGCGCACGGCGCCGAGGTGCTGACCTACCACGAGGTGCTCGACTTCCTGCGCGAACAGAACCGCATCACGGGCGTCAAGGTACTCGACCGCAAGACGGGCCAGACGGCCGAATACCGCGCGCAGGTGGTGGTCAACGCGGGCGGCATCTGGGGGCACGACATCGCCCGCAAGGCGGGGGTGACGGTCAACATGCTGCCGGCCAAGGGCTCGCTGCTGATCTTCGGCCACAGGGTGAACAACATCGTGCTCAACCGCTGCCGCAAGCCGGCCGACGCCGACATCCTGGTGCCGGGCGATACGATCTCGCTGATCGGCACCACGTCGAGCAAGGTGCCCTTCGACGAGGTGGACGACATGTACGTGACGGCCGACGAGGTCGACCTGCTGCTGCGCGAGGGAATGAAACTGGCCCCGTCGCTGGAACATACGCGCATCCTGCGCGCCTACGCCGGCGTGCGTCCGCTGGTAGCGTCGGACGACGATCCGAGCGGCCGCAGCGTGAGCCGCGGCATCGTGGTGCTCGACCACGCCACGCGCGACGGGTTGGAGGGCTTCGTGACCATCACGGGCGGCAAGCTGATGACCTACCGTCTGATGGCGGAGTGGACGACCGACTTGATTTGCAAAAAGTTGAATCTTACGGCCAAATGTACCACCGCCGAGGAGAAGCTGCCCGGCTCGCGCGAGCCGGAGGAGGAGGTCAATCGTCGTCTGATCTCGGTGCCGGTGGCGCAGCGCGCCTCGTCGATCCACCGTCACGGCGACATGGCCGGCAAGGTGGCTGCGGGCGATGCCGCCCGGCGTTCGCTGGTGTGCGAATGCGAGGAGGTGTCGGTCGGCGAGGTGGAGTATGCGCTCAATGAGCTGGACGTGAACAATCTGGTCGACCTGCGCCGGCGCACCCGTGTGGGCATGGGTACCTGTCAGGGCGAGTTGTGCGCCTGCCGCGCCGCGGGGCTGATGGCCGAAGCGGGCAAGTACTGCGTGCGGCGCGCCAAGGAGGATCTGACGGCGTTCCTCAACGAACGCTGGAAGGGCATGGCCCCCGTGGCGTGGGGCGATACGCTGCGCGAGAGCGAGTTCACGATGTGGCTCTACGACGGCGTGTGCGGTTTAACGAGTGCTAACAATACGAAATGACGATATGAAATTCGATAGTGTAATCATCGGCGGCGGCCTGGCGGGACTCGTCTGCGGCATCCGCCTTTCGAAAGCGGGGCGGCGCTGCGCCATCATCTCTTCGGGGCAGAGCGCGCTGCACTTCTCGTCGGGGTCGTTCGATCTGCTGGGCGCGCTGCCCGACGGTACGCCCGTGACCGCTCCCGCGGAGTCGGTGGCCGAGACGATCCGGCAGGCTCCCGAACACCCTTACGCCCGCATCGGCGCCGAACGTTTCGGGGCGCTGGCGGCCGAGGCCGCCGCACTGCTCGCGGAGGCGGGCGTCGCCGTCGAGGGCGATGCAGCCCGTAACCACTACCGGCTCACGCCGATGGGCGGGCTGAAACCCGCGTGGCTGACGCTGGCGGGGTATGTGCGCAGCGAAGCGTCCGATGCGCTGCCGTGGCGCAAGGCGGTGCTGTTCAATGCCGAGGGCTTCCTCGATTTCTATACGCAGTTCCTCGCCGAGGGATTCCGCCGCATGGGGACGGAGTGCGCGGTGCGCACGTTCAACATGCCGGCGCTCGAAACGATCCGCAACAATCCCAGCGAGATGCGTTCGGCCAATATCGCCCGCATCTTCGACCGGCAGGAGAATCTCGACGAGCTGGCCCGGATCCTGCGGCGCGAGGCGGGCGATGCCGAAGCGGTGTTGCTGCCCGCCGTGCTGGGGATCGACCGCCGCGATGCGGCGGCGCAACTCGAACGGCAGGCGGGCCGTCCCGTGGCGATGGTGGCCACGCTGCCCCCGTCGGTGCCGGGATTGCAGGCGCAGTTGCAGCTGCGGCGCTACTTCCAGCAGTCGGGCGGCGTCTACATGCTGGGCGACACCGCCGTGCGTTACGAGGCCGAAGGCGGCCGCATCACGGCGCTCTACACGGCCGACCACGGCGACATCGCCTTCGAGGCCGACAGCTACGTGCTCGCCACGGGCAGCTATTTCAGTCAGGGATTGGTGGCCGGGATGGACGGCGTGCGCGAACCGCTGTTCGGGCTGGACGTGGCCTGTGCCGCCGACCGCGGCGCATGGTACGACCGCGACCTGTTCGCGGCGCAGCCGTTCGAACTCTTCGGCGTGAAGTGCGACGAGCGTCTGCGCGGCCTGCGCGACGGGCGTGCGGTGGAGAACCTCTACGCGATCGGCGCCGGACTGGCGGGATTCAACCCCGTGAAGGAGGGGTGCGGCGCAGGTGTTTCGATGCTCACGGCGCTGGCCGCCGCCGAACGGATTTTAAACGAGTAAGGTTATGATGACGGAATACAGTGAAAACAATTTCGAGCAGTGCATCAAATGTACTGTCTGCACGGTCTACTGCCCCGCGGCGGCTGCCAATCCGCTCTTCCCGGGGCCGAAGCAGGCGGGGCCCGACGGCGAACGCCTGCGCCTGAAACAGCCCGGCTTCTACGACGAGGCGCTCAAATACTGCCTCAACTGCAAACGCTGCGAAGTGGCCTGCCCGTCGAACGTGCGTATCGGCGACATCATCCAGCTCGCGCGCATCAAGTACAGCAAGAAGCGGCCGGGACTGCGCGAGTTCGTGCTCGCCAATACCGATTTGGTGGGAACGCTCTCGACGCCGCTGGCGCCGATCGTCAACGCCACGGTGGGGCTCAAACCCGTGAAGATGGTCATGGATAAGGTCATGCGCATCGATCATCGCCGCACCTTCCCCAAATACGCCTTCGGCACGTTCGAGGGGTGGATGCGCAAGCAGCGCGAGGCGCAGGCGGCTTTCCCCGAACAGGTGAGCTATTTCCACGGCTGCTACGTCAACTACAACAACCCGCCGCTGGGCAAGGATTTCGTGCGGGTGATGAACGCGCTGGGCATCGGCGTGCAGCTGTTGAAAAAGGAGAAGTGCTGCGGCGTGGCGCTGATCTCCAACGGACTGATAAATCAGGCCAAACGGCAGGCGGAGGTCAATATCGCTTCGATCCGCGAGTCGGTCGTGGAGCGAGGTCTTCCCGTGCTGGGCACCTCGTCGACCTGCACCTTCACGCTGCGCGACGAGTATCCCCACCTGCTGGGCATCGATACGTCGGACGTGCGCGATAGCGTGGAGCTGGCGACCCGCTATATCTACCGGCTGTTGGAATCGGGCAAGGCGAAGCTGCGCTTCCGCAAGGATGCGCCCAAGGTGAAGGTGGCCTACCATACCCCCTGCCACATGGAGAAGCTCGGGTGGTCGTACTACTCGATCGAACTGTTGAAGATGATCCCTTCGGTGGAGCTGACGGTGCTCGACTCGCAGTGCTGCGGCATCGCGGGAACCTACGGCTTCAAGAAGGAGAACTACGAGACTTCGCAGGCCATCGGCGAGGGGCTGTTCCGGCAGATCGAGGCGACGGGCTGCGACGTGGTGGCCACCGATTGCGAGACCTGCAAGTGGCAGATCGAGATGTCGACGTCGAAGCGGGTCGAACATCCGCTTTCGATTCTTGCGGCGGCGCTCGACGTGGAGTGACGCCAGAGGCGAGCGTTCGAACCGGCTCCGGAGATTCTCCGGAGCCGGTTTTTTGTTCGGGGCCGGGGAGAACGGGTGCGGAGGCGCGACGCGGCCTGCGGCAGCGGAGCGGTTGCGGACTTTCGGCGGCAGGGGATGCGGCTCGCAGAGCCGTCGGCGCGTTGCGGTCCGCGGGGCGAACCGGCGGCTTCGCGCAGGCGATGTCGGCGGACGTGACGATTTTTTTGCCTGATTTTCATTTCCGGTTACGCAATGCGGCCCCGTCGTGCGTATATAGGGTAGAAAGAGTCGATTATGGATAAAAAAGAGATGCGAAACCTCTTCGACGGCGATTGCTCGCCCGCGGAGGAGCAGGCCGCCGGGGCGGGCGCGGCGGACTGCGCGGAGGCGCTCGCGCCGGAGGGCGCGTTCCCCGACGCGCTGGGGCAGACGCCCGCCGCCGAGCAGGCGTCGATCGACGCCGCGGCGCAGTGGCCGG
>OGQA01000527.1_pt1 | contig 19803 bp, 7 predicted proteins | sample 1553011 | NCBI WGS metagenome assembly OGQA01 (sample SAMEA2580256, study PRJEB22360) | human gut metagenome | biome: human gut; feature: human-associated habitat; material: faeces | place: Denmark | collected 2008/2010 | reverse complement strand
CGGAGACCGGCTGGATCATGTTGCCGTAGCCGCCGATGTAGGACTGCATCACGTGAGCCGCGACCACGTTCGGCAGGGCTTCCTGCAGGATGTCGGTCGGGATCTCGTGGTTGAGGAAGCGGTCGAGGTACAGCTTGCGCATCGACATCATGCCGCCGAAGCCGGTGCCCTGGGTCGAAGCCACCAGCGAGGGGTGGATGGACTCGAGGATTTCGGCCGGGGTGAAGCCGGCGCCCAGGTAGGCGTCCACAGTGGTGACGATGTTCCACAGGGCGATCTTGTCGACGTCGCCGACCATCGAGGCGGGAATGCCCCATCGGGTCGGGTCGAAGCCCTTCGGGAACTGGCCGCCGACTGTGCGGGTCATGGTGGCGCGGCGCGGCACGCGGATCATCGAGCCGGCGTGGCGGGTCACGTTCCATTCGCCGGATTCCTCATCCGGGGCGATGGTGGTGTGAGCCTCGTCCAACTTGACGTATTCGGCGGCGACTTCGCGGGTGGGCACAGAGAAGGTGACGTCGTGGTCGAGGAAGACCTCGGCTTCCTCTTCGTCAGCACCGTCCTTGTAGTCGTTGCCCATGCCTTCCTCGAACGGGCGGATGCCGGAGCGGGCCACGACCTCGTCGTGGTAGCGCTCGGCGATGTCCTCTTCGGGCACGAGGTTGCCGTCGGTGTCGTACCAGCCGGGCTTCGGGCTGTCGGCCCAAGTCAGCAGGCCCATGTTCCACGCGAGTTCGAGCACTGCGCCGGCGCTGAGGTCGACGGTGCCGTCCGAGTGGATGCCGAGCTCGGCCTGGGCGCGCGTACGACCGGAGCCCCACGGGCCCAGCTCACCGACGGAAACGATGACGATTTCGTCTTCCGGCTTGGCAGTGACGTTGGTCCAATCGTTCAAGTCGACCGGAGCCTGCTTGGTGACGATCGGTGTGGGCAGCGCCTTGATTTGCTGCCCACGCGAGGAGTCGGACAGTCCAGTGGACTTTCCGGCGACGGAGCCATCCGTTTCCTGAGACGAGGCCGCAGCAGCTTCCTTCTCGGCGTCGGCCATGGCCTCCGCACGCAGGGCCTTGATGTCGATGGGCTCGGAGCCGAGGCCACCGGTCAGGTCCACATCGAGCGGGGCCTTGAGGGCCTGCTCGCGCGATTCGGCAGTGCACAGGTCGAGCAGCTTGGCCGCAATCTGTGCGGTGGAGTAGGTGCGGATGCCGTGACGCTCAACGACGGCGACCAGCGGGTCGTTACCGACCATCAGGCCGGTGCCACGCACCCAGCCGATCTTCGGGTGAGCGAAGGTGACGCGGCTCGACCACACCTTTTCAGCGCGGGCACGGTTGACGATGGCGTCAAAGGCGCTCTTGACTTCGCCGTAGGCACCGTCGCCGCCGAATACGCCGCGGTTCGGGGAACCGGGCAGCACCACGTGGAGCTTGTGCTGCACGTTGGTGTCGGCACCGATGTGGCTGAAGCCGGCGATGGCGCGTTCCACGCCCCACAGCATCAGTCGGGCCTGCGATTCGAACAGGTCGCCGGAGTCGGCGAGCGTGCCATGGACCGGCGGAGCGGCGAACGGGAAGAACAGAGTCGGCTCCCACGCGGGCTTCAGAATCGTGGTGGTAGCACCGGAGGTCTTCTTCTGCTCGTGGCCCACCCAGTCGACCAGTGCGTCGACGTCGCGGTAGCTGGAGAGGTTGGCCGGAACCAACCACAGCTTGGCGTTGCCGGTAGCGTGCTCGCGGTAGGCCTGCTTAGCCCAAGCCTTAATGGACGGCTTGAAGCTGTGCGAGGTGGCCACCACAGTGGCACCGCCTGCGAGCAGGCCTTCGACCACCTGAGCGGCAATCGAGTTCGGGCTCACGCCGGTGACGATGGCGATATCATTCGCGTAACAGGAGGCGTTCTTGTTGGACGCAACCTGTTCGAGGGCCTCGGAGCCGGCCTTCTGGAAGGCGGCCTTGAGTTCTTCGCTCTCCGACTCGTTGGCGAACCACTGGGCTTCGGCGGCGATGGTCTTGCCAAGGCCGATGAAGCTGCCGTTCAAGGCGGCGGGATCGTTGTCGTAGTAGGCGCGGGCGAGGTCTTCACGGGCGGAGGCCCACCGATCATCGAAGAGGATGGCCTTGTTGGCGTCGAAGCGCGGAGCGACCTGCTTGGGCCAGTCGGAGCCAAGTTCGGCTTCAACCGCGGCCACGACGGCGGCGTTCTCGTCCTCGGATTCTTCCGGAGCCGGAGCGGCCACGCCGAGCTCGTTCAGCACGAAGCGGGCGGTGGCGGCGAGCACGCCGTTGGAACCGGTGACCTTCTCGGCGAAGGCGTCGAGCGCGGCGGAATCGACCACAGCGCCACCAGCGGCACCACCGGCGGACGGCAGGGCCACGGCAACACCCTTGAGCTGGGCGACGACCTCAACGGCCGCATCAATCAGCTTGTCGGCTTCCGGCTTGTTCTGCACGGCGGCGGTGGGCAGCTTGGCCAGGTCGCCGCCACGGGAGCTGGCACCCTCGCGAGTGTCGAGCAGCAGTGTGGCGAGCACGCTGGCCACCCAACCTTCACCGAGCTGCCATACGTTGGTCACGCGGTCGCGGATGTACTGCTGCTTGACGCCGGCGGCACCGAACAGCGAGCGCAGGCGGTCGCGCAGCGCCTCGGATAGCACGGCACCGAACGGCTTGTAGTTCGGGGCGGCCTTGTTGACGATTTGGGCGAGCTTGTCGAGCGTCGCTTCAGCAGCACCGTCCACGCTGGCGACTCCCAGCTCGGAGCTGATGTCCATGAGCAGCTGGTTGCGGCGAGAAGAGACACCGTTGGTCAGGGTGTCGGTGGTGTCGTTGCTGCCGATCTGGTCGAGACGCACCTTGGCGGAGTAGGCCATGAGCACGCCGATGGCATCGGAAGCCTTGAAGGGCAGGTCGGCGACGGCGGCACCGGACGGTGCGCCAGCCGCGGCCTGCCCTGATTGCAGGCCGCGCGAGGAGTCGGACAGTCCAGTGGACTGTCCGGCGACGGAGCCATCCGTTGTCTGAGCAGCCTCAGTCACGGCATTTGCCGGAGCGGCACCGGAACCGAGCTTGGCAACGGCGGAACCACCGGCAGGAGCGGTTTCGACCGGGGCCGAGGCCGCAGCCTCTTCCGGCTCATCGTCGGGAACCAGCGAATCGGTGTCGGTCATGTAGACGCGGCCTTCATCGCGGCCGACGTTGTAGACGACCGTATCGTTGCCGGCGAACTCGGGCAGATGCAGGGTCTTGGCACCGAGGTTGGCCAGGGTCGGGGCGTTGCCGAGGCCGACTTCGACGTATTCTTCCACGCCGAGGCCGCCCTGTTCGCGCTGACCGAAGAGCAGCGCCTGGGTTTCAATCCAACGCACCGGGGAGGCGAACTGCCAGGAGAGCAGTTCGGTCAAGAGCAGACGGCCGAGCTTCTGGTCGTCATCGGCGTAGGAATCCCACACGGCCGGGTCGTCGAGCGCGGCCTTGATACGCTCGGACGGCACGACTTCGAGGATCTTGGCGGCGAATTCCTTGGTCATCTCGAACGGGGTGGCCACCAGGTTCGGGATGTAGCGGTCCACCAGACGGCCACGGTAGTCGATGTAAGCGGGAAGCAGCGCGTCGAGCTTGTCGCGGAATTCCGGCACGCCCTTGCGCAGCAGTGTGGAGTGGAACGGCACATCGATGCCGGGCACCAGCATGAACGCGGGCTTGCCACCGAATGCGGCCACGCGGCGGGCGGAATCGGCCTTCAGGGCCTTGAGTCCGGCGATCGTACCGGCGATGGCGTACTGCTGGCCGGCGAGGTTGTAGTTCACGATCTCCAGGAATTCGCCGGACGCCTTGGCCACGGATTCCACGTATTCCTTGACGTGCGCGTCGTCCACACCGAACTGGTTCGGGCGCAGGGCACCCATGCGGTAGTTGGAGCGACCCTGTGCGTCACGCTCGATGAGGTGGTGCATGGTGGAACCACGGTGGAACACGAGCTCCAGCACGGTTTCCAGCGGAATCACGTCGGCGAACGCGGACAACGCGTTGTATTCGCCGAGCGAGTGGCCAGCGAAGTATGCAGGCCAGATATCGGCGCCGGCTTCGCGCAGACGGGCGGTCTGGGCAAAAGCAACCGTCGCGAGCGCCACCTGCGTGAACTGCGTCAGGTTGAGCAGGCCTTCGGGGTGACGGTAGGTCACGCCGTTGGCGGTGAGCTCCTTCGGGTTATCGCGCACGAGGCCCAGGATCGAGAAGCCGAGCTTGGAGCGGGTGAGCTTGTCGGCGCGCTCCCACACGTCGCGGGCGGCGGCGGACTTGGCACGCTCGTCCAGAACCATGCCCTGCTTCTGGATGCCCTGGCCGGGGTAGACGAAGGCGGCGCGCGGTGCGCGGACCAGTGCGGTGCCGCGGGAGACGAGCTGGCCGTCGATACGGCAGGTGACTTCGAGGGTCATGCCGCCGTGGCGCACCTTGCCGACGCGCTCGACGGAGATTTCGACGGTGTCGTCAAGCTGAACCATGCCGTACATGTTGTAGGTCCAGCCGGCAATCTCGTAGTGGGCATCCTTCTCGTCCAGCGCCTGCACGGCGTGCTGGGCGGTGGCGGACAGCCACATGCCGTGCACAAGCGGAGCGGCCAAACCGGAGATGCGAGCGCCACGAGTGGAGGTGTGGATCGGGTTGAAGTCGCCGGAAGTGCGGGCGAAGGCGGTCATGTCGTGTGGGGCGACGACCTTCACGCGGCGCAGCAGACGGCGCGGCGTGGGCGCGATCTCCTCGTGCTCGGCGTCGCCGAACTCGGGGGCGTCTGCCGGCAAAGCATCGGAGTAGACGCGGCCGCGGATCGCGAAACGCTCGGTTTCGCGGGCAAGCAGCGTGCCGTCGGCAGCGGTGTGGGTCACGTGGATGGTGACCACGCGGCCGGAGGCGGACTCGAAGTAATCCTCAGCCCAAGACTTCAGGGTGATGGTTTCACCGGTGTGCTTAAGCAGGTCCTCCTCGTTCACCTCAAGTTCGATGAGGTGGTCGAGGTGGACGGCGTTGAGCAGGCCTTCAATCACCGGGTAGCCCTTGACGTACACGGAGCCGAGCGCCGTGTAAATCGCCGGCCAGGCCGGGCCGACCAGCGCATCGGGAGCGATGCGGCTGGGCTGCAGGGTCGTCGGCAGAGCGGCGCCGGTGGCCGCTTCGTGGTCGAAGCCGAGGTTGGCGGAGAGGGTGTAGGCGGCGGTGGCGGTAGCAAACGGACGCTCGTCAGAGGTCTTGCCGTCAAGCTGCGGCATCTCGGTGAGCTTGTCGCCGGTGATGGCGGTGTTGCCGATGCCTGCGGTGGCGGCGAGCATCGCGTAGACGTCCGGAATCAGGCGTTCGCGGTCCACGACCGGCACACGGCCGGGCTCGGTGCCTTCCACGATGAGCGGGATGACGATATCGCGCACGGCGTGCTTGGAGGTGCCGCCGTCCGGGTCGTTGTCCCAGTAGGTGTCGAGGTGGATGTCCAGATCGTACTTGCCGGCCGCGGCGTCAAACGCGCGGATCTCGTAGTACTGGTCGCCCAGGGCGGTGCCGTAGGCGGGGTTGTCGGTGATGTGGCCGACCCAGGAGATGTTCGGGGACTTGCGGATGAAGTCCTCGGCGCTGGTGGCCTCGCCGAGTGCGGCGAAATCGTCGTTCTCAGCGGCATCGGCGGCCTGCTGTTCGTCCTGCACGCGCTTGATGGCGGCGGTTTCGAAGCGGCCGAGGATGTCGGCGATCGGCTCGTCGATGGTGGTGATGCCGGCAACGGAGATCGGGCCGGGGATGGCACGCACGGAATCGGCGGAGTAGCGCTGGTCTTCGGACTGCCAGAGCTGGTCCTGACCCCACCAACGCAGCAGGTCGTTGTCGATGACGGGCACGAACGGCATGGGCTTGGGGTATTCGCGCACGAGCACCGGGAACCAAGCCACGTCGGTCGGGACCACCTTAAGTTCGGCGGTCTGCGGGTAGGCCAGTGCGAGCTTTTCGAGCGCGGGGGCCGGGTCGGCGAGAATGTCGTCGTGGGTCAGCAGGTCAGCGGCAGCTGCCTCTTCAGCAGAAACGCCATCAGCGGCGAACAACTTGGAGGTGAATTCGCCGGAGTCCGTGTCGTTCACACGGGCTTCGATGCGCTGCAGCAGGTGCTGGAAGCGGTCGGCGTAAGTCGGGTCGACCCACGGGAAGGCGAGTTCGGCGAAGCGCCGCGCCCACTCAAGGTAGGTCATGGAGGCCAGGTCGCCGAAGTAAGGCTTGGCGGTCTTGTTCAGGGCTTCGATGATTTCCTTGCGGCGGGAGTCGAGCTCTTCGGGGTGCTTCATGACGCGCACGAGCAGACGGCCGCATTCGGCGGAGTCGTTCTCGAGCTCGTAAATGTCGGCGTGCAGGTGGCTCAGGCCGGAGGACATGCCACCGACGGACTTGCCGGACGGCACCCAGTGGGCGGCCTGCGGGGCGAACACGTCGTCGGACTTGGCGTCGGCCGGAATACCGGGCGTCTTGACGAGCAGCTGCTTGACTTCGGGGCTGGTGTGAGCCTCCTTGGCGGTCATCGCGGCGGTACCGATAAGCACGCCGTCGACCGGCATGTCGGGCAGGCCGTAGGCGTGGGCCCACTGGCCGGAAATGTAGTCGGCCGCGCGTTCGGGGGTGCCGATGCCGCCGCCGGCGACCAGCACGAGGTTGTCGCAGGCGCGCACTTCGGCGTAGGTGGCGGCAAGCAGGTCGTCCAGCGCTTCCCAGCTGTGGTGGCCGCCGGCTTCACCGCCCTCGACCTGAACCATGATGGTGGTGGGGGACACGGCCTTGGCGATGCGCACGACCTGGCGAATCTGGTCCACGGTGCCGGGCTTGAAACTCACGTACGGCAGACCGTCCGCCTGCAGCGACTCGATCAGGGCCACGGCTTCGTCCAGCTCGGGGATGCCGGCGGAGACGACCACGCCGTCGATCGGCGCGCCGGAAGCACGCTTCTTGGGCACGATGCGGGAGGAGCCGAACTGCAGGTTCCACAGGTAACGGTCCATGAACATCGCGTTGAATTCGACCGTGCGGCCTTCCTCCAGCTCGTCTTCGAGGGCGGCGATGTGGCGGTCGAACACTTCGGCGGTCACCTGGCCGCCGCCGGCGAGCTCGGCCCAGTAACCGGCGTTGGCCGCGGCGGCCACGATTTCCGGTTCCACGGTGGTGGGGGTCATGCCGGGCAGCAGTACCGGCGGCTTGCCGGTGAGCTTGGAGAACTTGGTGACCAGCTTGGCGCCGGCCGGGGTGTTGATGACGCGCGGGGCGAATGCCTTCCAGTTCTGGGTGCGCTCAGGCTCGCTTTCCAGCGTGGAGAGCGTGGAGCGTTCGGACAGCGTGGTGGCTTCGACCACGCCGATGCCGGTGCCCTGCACCACGTTGCCGATCAGCTTGCCGAGCGTGTTGCCGGGGCCGAGGTCCACAATCCACAGCTTGGCCGGGTCGGCGGCGTTGAACAGCGCCTTGACGCGGGCATTCCAGTCCACATGGTTGAGCAGCACTTCCGCAGCGAGTGCGCGGGTGCGATCCTGGTCAAAGCCGCAGGCGCCAGCCCAAGACACGGTCTGCTCAACAGCTTCGGCCATGAGCGGCGAGTGGAAGGGCAGGGTGACCTCAAGGTATTCGAGGGTCGGGTTGAACACGGTGCCGCCGTGGAGCTTCTGCTCGCGCAGCTTGGCCTGATGCTGGTGTTCGCGCTCGGCTTCGAGGGCGAAAGCGGCCAGGTCTTCCGGGTAGCCGGACAGCACGTGGTGGTTGTCGGAGTTGGTGACGGCGATGGAGATCGGGCCGCGAGCGTTGTTGACGCGGGCCACCAGCGCCTCGACCTGGGCGCGGGTGGCGCCCTTGACGGAGAGCATCGGGCTGGCTTCGCCGTACTTGGGGTTCAGGCCCAGTTCGCGCACGCGGCGGGTTCCGGCGGCGCCGATCAGGGCGGCCACGGCCAGAATCTCGTCAAGCGTGGTGCCGGCGGCCTCGATGGAGCCGGCGGCCTCGATGGCGCGGGTCATGTGCACGGCGAGCACGCCCTGGGAGTGGCCGAGCACTGCGAGCGGCTTGGCCTGGGCCACGCTGTAGCCGAGGTGTTCGAGGTCGAGCAGGGCGCCGAGCTGGGTCAGTGCCACGCCTTCCACGGACGCGGTGGCGTCGGCTGCGGCGCCGAGGCGTGCCGGGTTCGGGGCGAAGCCGAACAGGTCGACCGGACGGCCGGTGGTGGCCAGCAGGTCGGCGGCGACCGGGGTGAGCAGTCGGCCGGCTGCGGCGACGTGGCCGCGCAGGGCCTCGTCAAGGCTGGGATCGGTGGTCTGGTCTGCCAGGGCTACCGGCCACGGGGTGGACTGGCCGGCGAAGGCGAGCGCATGGGGCTCGGCGGCTAGGCGATTGAGGAAGAAGGTGGTCATTGCTTTCCTTACTTGTGTTTGGTTGACGTCTTCAAAAATCAGAGGGGCTGGTTGCCGTGGTGTTTGGTGGTGCGCTTGACGCGCCGCTTGGTGGCGAGCGTGGCCAGCGATTCGACAATCACCTCACGGGTCTGTTCGGGGTCGATCATGCCGTCGATCTGCCCGATTTCCAGTGACAGGTTCGCGTTGACGGTGCTGGTCTCGTACTCCTTGATGTACTTGGCCCGCAGCGCATCGACGTCCTGTCCGGAGGCCTTGGCCTTGGCCAGGTCGTGGCGGTGGATGATGTTCACCGCGCCGGCCGCACCGAGCACCGCGATCTGGGAGGAGGGCCACGCGAAGTTCAGGTCCGCGCCGATGGCCTTGGATCCCATCACGATGTACGCGCCGCCGAACGCCTTGCGCAACACCACGGTCACCATCGGTACCTGTGCGTTGGCGTAGGCGTAGATCACCTTGGCGCCGCGGCGGATGATGCCGGCGTGTTCCTGGTCGGAGCCGGGCTTGTAGCCGGGCACATCCACGAGGGTGACCACGGGCAGGTTGAACGCGTCGCACAGGCGTACGAATCGGGCGACTTTCTCGGACGAGTCGACGTCCAGGATGCCGGCGAGCACGTTCGGCTGGTTCGCCACGATGCCAACCGGCTTGCCGTCGATGCAGGCGAAGCCGACGAGCGCGGAGGCGCCGAACAGTTCCTGCACCTGCACGAATTCGCCGTAATCGACGATGCAACGAATCACTTCGAGCATGTCGTAAGGCTGACGTTCGTTGGTGGGCACGATGGTGGCAAGTCGCTTGGCGGTCTCGCGTTCGGCGCGGGTGACGGCGTATGCGTAGACCGGCGGCTTGCTTTCGCTGTTGGACGGCAGGTAGGCGAGCACGGTGCGCGCATAGTCGATGGCGTCGGATTCGTCCTCGCCGAGGTAGTGGGCCACGCCGGACACCCGGTTGTGCACTTCGCCGCCGCCGAGGTCGGCCATGGAGATGGTCTCGCCGGTCGAGGCCTTGACCACGTCCGGTCCGGTGACGAACATGTTCGAGTTCTCACGGGTCATGATGATGAGGTCCGTCAGGGCCGGGCAGTAGACGGCACCGCCGGCGCAGGGGCCGAGAATCAGGCTCAGTTGGGGCACGAAGCCGCTGGCCTCGCAAGTCTTGCGGAAGATGCGACCGTACTGGGTCAGGGCGGCCACGCCCTCCTGGATGCGGGCGCCGCCGGAGTCCACGATGGCCACGATCGGCACTTTGAGGTCGATGGCCATGTCCATCAGTCGGCAGATCTTCTCGCCTTCGGCGGTGCCGAGGGTGCCGCCCTTGACGGAGAAGTCCTGGGCGTAGACGGCCACTTTGCGGCCGTAGACCTGGCCGAAGCCGGTGATGACGGCCGCACCGGCGTTGCCGCCGGCGATATTGCCGCCCTGGAAGCGGCCGATCTCCTCGAACGTGCCGGTGTCGAAGAGCAGGTCGAGGCGTTCGCGCGCGGTTTTCTTGCCTTTGGCGTGCTGCTTGTCGCGGGCGCGCTCTTCGGCGGCGCGGGCCAGTTCGGCGGCCTTGACCACAGCGGTGCGCAGCGGCTGGTGGGCCGAAGGCTGTGCGGCGTTGGCGGCCGAGGCCGCAGCCGCGGCCTTCACGGCCTGCGAATCCATGATGTCAGTCATTGCCACCCTCCTTCTTGGCGTCGGTGGCCTTATCGGCTCCTTCTGACGAGGGAGCTGTCGACGCAGCCGCCTGAGGGAGAGATCCCGGCGCAGCCGCAGCAGCCTTGGCCTTGCCGGCGTTCACGTCCAGCGTGACCAGCGTGTCGCCGGCCTCCACGCCGTCGGCCGGGCCAACGAAAATCTTCTTCACTTCGCCGGCGGCCGGCGCGTACACGTAGTTCTCCATCTTCATGGATTCGAGCACCACCAGAAGGTCGCCCTTGGCCACCTGCTGGCCTTCGGACACGTTGATGCGCGTGACCACGGCCTGCATCGGGGAGGCGATGACGCCGGATTTGGCGCCGTCGTTGGCCGCGGCGGCACTGGAGGCCACGTTGTGCAGTCCCGCACCGCGCAACGGCTGGGTGGGTCGCTTGGCACCACGGGCGCGGGCCGAGCCGGTGATGTTCTCCACGATGTCGAGTGGCACGGTGAGCTTGACGCGGCGGTTGTTCATCTCGATGACGAACGTCTCCGACTTGGACTTGTCGGGCGCGGCCGGGGCAGCGGCACCCGGGGCGGCGGCCAAGGAGGCCGGCTGGCCGGAGGCGGCGGAAGCCGGTGTACGGTTCAGGTACGTGCGCTCCAGCCACTTGGTGGACACGGCGAACGGGTGGCCATGCTCGGCGGTGAAGTCGTCGTTGCGGAAGATTTCCTTGAACAGCGGAATCGGCGTGGGCACGCCTTCGATCACAAGCTCATCGAGCACGCGGCGCACACGGGCCACGGCGTCGAGACGGTTCTGGGCGGTGACGATGACCTTGCCCATCATCGAATCGAACTTCGGGGAGATGGTGTCGCCCTGTTCCACACCGGTATCGATGCGCACGCCGGGGCCGGCCGGCCACTGGATCTTCTCCAAGGTGCCGGAGCCGGGGGTCAGGTTGGTGGCCGGGTCTTCGCTGGTGATGCGCAGTTCGAAGCTGTGGCCGCGCAGTTCGGGGGCGCGGGTGAGCTCGCCACCGGCGGCGATATTGAGCTGTTCGCGCACCAGGTCGAGGCCGCTGACCTCTTCGGAGACGGTGTGCTCCACCTGCAAGCGCGGGTTGACTTCCAGGAAGTACACCTTGCCGTTCGGGGTCACCATGAATTCGCAGGTGCCCAGGCCCACGTAGCCGACCGTGGTGAACAGGCGGCGGGAGTATTCCTCGAGCGTGCTGATGATTTCCTCGGACAGGAAGGGCGCGGGTGCCTCTTCCACGAGTTTCTGGTTGCGGCGCTGCAGCGAGCAGTCACGGGTGGAGTACACGGTGAAGTTGCCGTGCGAGTCGCGCCCGGACTGGGTCTCGACGTGGCGTGCCTTGTCCACGAACTTCTCGATGAAGTATTCCTTCAGATCGCCGCCTTGCAGCGCGTCGTGGTTCATGTAGAAGCGGCGCAGCTCCTCGTCGTCATGCACCACGGTGATGCCGTGGCCGCCACCGCCATCAGTGCGCTTCATCATGATCGGGTAGCCGTGGGTGTGTGCGAAGTCGAGCAGCGTGCGCACGTCGGTCACCGGTTCGGACAGGCCGGGCACTGGCGGCACTTTGGCGCGTAGGGCCACGCGGCGGGCGGTAATCTTGTCGCCCAAATCCACCAGCGCGGTGTGGTGCGGGCCCACCCAGATGGCACCGGCATCCTCGACCTTCTGCGCGAAGCTCGGCACTTCGGAAAGGAATCCGTAGCCGGGGTGCACGGCATCCGCACCGGTCTTGTGCAGGATGTCAATCAGCAGATCTTCGTTGAGGTACGTGTCCTTGTAGGTGTCGCCGGAGAGCAGGTATGCCTCGTCGGCCATGTCCACATAGCGGCTATTGCGGTCCTGTTCGGAGTAGACGGCCACGGTGGAGATACCCATCTCCTTGGCCGTGCGCACCACGCGAAGCGCAATCTCGCCTCGGTTCGCAATCAGCAGTTTTTTGACGATAGAAGCCATAGTGTCAAATTGTGCTCTCTATATAGAGGAGAGGGCAAGCCGCGTTCACACAAAAGCTTTCACGCCCTTTTGTAGGCTACGAACAAACGCGCGCGTAGGTTCCGGCAACGTAACCGTTGGCGCCTGCTATCAAAAACGTTGCAAATCCGCCGATTGCACATCCTTGCGCGCCGGCTCAAGAAGTTGACGTTACGGTTGTGTTCGTCAACTTATGACAAATCGAAATCGACAATTTTGTAAATTGGTACGAAACCGCACGAAATCGAACACCTCTACGATGGCAACCGTAAGTTCGGGGGAAGGCTCATCTGCGGGCGAACGGAAGGTGACCGGACCGGCATCGGTCCATCGCCGCACGATTCGCCCGCACAGGGTCGGATTCATTTGGGACCGTCCACCATATGGACGGTTCGGACTGTCGGGGATACCGCACGACCCGCCGGAACCTCCCCTCATCCATCGCATACCGCCCGCCGTTCACGGCGATATCACGCAACATAGGGGTCATTGATATGCAGACTTCACACACCACCGCATCCGCTGCGGCCACCACATCGCTCGCCCGTCGTATCGTCGCCGCATCCTGGAAGCCGGTGCTGTTCGCCGTGCTGATGTGGCTGTCCGCGGCCGCCGGCGAGATTCCGATTCCGGGCACGCCGGTGCCGATCACGCTGCAAACGTTCGTGGTGATGCTCGCCGGTCTTATGCTGCCGTGGCGTCAGGCCGGTGCCGCCGTCGCCACCTATCTGGCGGCCGGTGCGGTCGGCCTGCCGGTGTTTGCCGGCGGCACCTCCACGCTGGCCCTGGTCGGCCCGAGCGCCGGCTTCCTCTTCGGCTTCCTGCCGGGTGTGGTGGTCATCGCCCTGCTGCGCGGCAAGTCCGACACTTCGTCCTTCGCGGCCGCCGCGCGCACCGCGGGCCGCTACCTGCTGGCCGCGCTGGTCGGCGGCGTCGTGGTGGTGTACGCCTTCGGCTTCGTCATCCAGTCCGCGCTGACCGGTGCGCCGCTCGCCGCCGTGGCCCTGGCCTCCATGGGCTTCGTGGTTGGCGACGCCATCAAGGCCGTGGTGGCCTCTCTGGCCGCCGCCGGCCTGTCCAAGCTCGGTCGCTGACCTGAGCTACTAGCTAGCTACTGGCCGGCTATTACAGCACTCCCACATCGGCGGTGCGGACCGTATGGTCCGTGCCGTCTTGTGTTCTCAGGATCAGTGAGGCGTCTTCGTTGAGGCCGATGGCTTCGCCGGTCAGCGTGGTGCCGTCCGTGAAGTGCGCCTCGACCTGACGACCGCGCGCCCAGCACACCGCCTTCACCTCCTCGCGCAACGACTCGGCCTGGCCCTTCGGGTCGGCGATGAACTTCACCAACCGCTCGCGGAAGCCCTCGACCTGACGTTCGGCCACCGCATCGCGCATCTCGCCGAACGACGGCAGCCCGGAGACATGCAGCTGCAGCGAGGTCGATTGCGGCGTGGGCAGCCGACAGGCGCCCAAGGCCAGGTTCAGGCCGACGCCGAACACGATGACGACGTCGTCATCGGCATCAGCATCAGTACCGGTACCGGACGACGGCGGAATCACCAGTTCCGAGAGCAGCCCGCCCAGCTTGAGCCCGTGGCAGAACACGTCGTTCGGCCATTTGAGTTCCAGCGAGCAGTCCGGCTGGTTCGGCGCGGCACCGTATTCCTCGATCATGCCGTTCAGGGCGTCCAGCGTGACCAGTCCGGCGATCATCTGCAGCCAGCCATTGACGGATTCGTCGGTGGCGATCGCGCGCGGAATGCGCACGGCATAGGACATCGTCGAGCAACGGCCGGGCTGACTGACCCACTTGTGACCATTGCGCCCACGGCCGGCGGTCTGCCGGTCGGCGGCCACCACGGCCACCGCCAGTTCGCCATCCTGGTGGTCGGGCAACGTCAACGACCCGTCGCCAATCATCTGTACGGCCAGCGCGTTGGTCGAATCGGTTTCGTCCACGGCGACCACATGATCTGCGACGGCTGTAGTTCTGGGTAGCTGCGGCGTTGCAGCTTTCAACGCAATCATCATGGGCACTACGTTACCTCGATTTTGGCGCGATATGCCCGCGTTATTCCATGGAAAAGCGCGCAAAATCAACTATTTTCACCCACATAGCCCATGTTAACGTTCACAACTTCGGAAATTCCGCATTCGCCGACCCCACGCATGCACCCGGCCGTCATATTGGCTTGCGAACAATGGCGATGCCCGGCAGACATCGAATATCAACCGTTGACCTGTGCGGCTACCATATATTGTCATGACGTCACCAGCCACCGCGAAGCTTGCCGCCGTATCCAGCCGCCAGTCCCACCCGCATCTTGCGCGCGCGGGCGCTGCCGCGCGCTGGACACTGGCCGTGCTGGCCGGCCTGTGGCTTGCACTGTGCACGGCGGTCGGCCCGCTGTACTGGGACGAGGAGAACGGCACCCTCGCCCATTGGAACTGGGCCAATACCGCAATATTCGTCGTGTCATTCCTGATATATCTCGGAATCATCACGCTGATGGTGCGATTCGCAGCAGGCCAGCGCATACTGCCGAGGGCTATCGGCGAGCGACTACGTCAACATCAGCGGAATAGCGAAACATCACGGCCCGCCGCCGATCAGCAGGCCAGCCAACCAGCCAAGACCCGTCGTACCGTTCGCGCTATCGTCACGTCCACCGTCACTGTTCTGGACCGCTGGATCACACGCGGCACGAACCGGTTCTGGAAGCTTATGCTGGTGTTTTTTGTCGGCTGGCTCTGGGTGCCGACCACTCTGCTGGCCGCATTCGGTGCGGACCTCCGCTCACAGATCCGTGAATTCAGCTGGGCCTGGAACCAGTGGACCGGCCTGAAACAGCCCTATATCGGCTTCTTCTCCTTCGTGCCGATGGACATCTACCCCACTGCGCACTACATGTGGCCGTCCGATCCCACGTATCTGACCGACCAGCACAATGTGGTACTCACTGTGTTCTATGGCGCGATGGTCACGTTTGCGAGGCATCTGACCGGCTCAAACGATGCCGGTATCGTGACGTTGGCTGCCCTGCAGACGCTGTTCGCCGTGTTCTGCTGCGCTGCCGCCGCCAATCGATTCCTGAACCGGCCTTGGATAGGAAAAACGGCAACGGATTCCGCCGCTCCCCCACAGGCCGGAGGATTGGCTCGATTCCTGATTCTGCTGTTCTTTATGGTCTGCCCGCTGGCCGTGTTTTCCACTATCTCCATCACCAAATCGCCGCTGTTCGCGTTCTCGTTCGTCTGGTGGTTCAGCGTCTGGTATGAACTCGTCCAGACCTGGCACCCCGCCGGCACCCGCAAACATCCTCAGACCCCTGCCATCGCCACGCCCGTCCACTTGCCGCGTCACAGTTTCATCGCCTTTATCCTGGCCACGTCGGTGATGCTGATTTCCGCGAAATATGCGTGGTACATCATCGCTCTGCAAATCGTGCTGGCTCTGATCGCCGACCGCAAGCGCTGGGCGACTTACGTCGTGGCGCTGCTCATCCCCACCGTACTGATTCACGGCGGCATCTCCTTCGCCATCTCCTCTGGCGCGATCATCGGCGGCGATCCAATCGAAAGCCGCGGCGTACAGCTGCAAATGATCGCCCGCGTGGCCCAGCGCAATCCGGACGGCATTTCAGACGAAGCCAAAAAGAACCTCGCGCCCGTCTTCAATCTCGATCAGATGGCCGACGCTTACTCCCAGCAGGATGCCGACCCGGTGAAATCCTCCGGTATTCAGGCCAAGAAGGTCAGCTACAAGTGGCGCACGGTGACGCCCGAGGATATGACCAATTTCAACAAGGCATGGTTCGAAATCGTCAAGGACAATCCGATCATCGCGCTGGATGCGTTGCTGGCCAAATGCTTCGGATACTTCAATGTGAACGATCAGCCGTACGTATCGATGGATTATTACGTGGCCAGCGATTACGTGCAGAAAAACTCCACATGGATCAAGGATTACAACCATGACTGGCGTGAGCACATCGCCGGCTTCACTCGCGTATGGGGCGGTATTCCCGTGCTCGGCTGGCCTACGCACGGCAATTTCTACGTGGTGATGACATTGCTGATCGGCGCGGCCGAGGTGATTCGCCGACGTTGGCTCACCCTCATGACCCATATTCCGCTGCTACTGCTGATGGGCGTGATGATCACCGCGCCGGCCAATAATTTCGAGCGGCACATGTTGCCGGTTGCGTTTGTATTCGGATTCGTGGTGCTGACGTATTGGCGAGAGTCTTTGGCTGAAAGGCAACGCCAATCAGCGACGCTACACTAGTGACTATGTCAGATTTTCTCGAACTTCTTGCTGCCGACGTTGCCGATTCGTCCGCACCCGGCATCGCCGCGACCAACCGCGTACGCACCGTGCTGTTCGAGTGCCTGTTCAATCATCTGGCCGACGAACGAGTGGAGTCCCTGTTCACCATCCTCGGTTTCGAGCATGACTTCGATTGTTACGCCATCGCCGGATACCCTGCCCGGTCCGCCGCACGTACGGCCAAGGAAATCGAGAAAATCGTGGCCGATTTCGGCGGTGTGTGTCTGACCGCCAAGCGCCCGATCGGCAACAGCACCGCCGTAGTGGCGTTGATTCGTCCGGTCGGTGCGGCCACGCCGGAAATCATCTGCAATACCATCGACCCGTCGTTCGCCGCCGATCGGCCAATCGCCTTGGGTCCGCAGCGTACCGGTGCCGATGGCGCGATGCGTTCGATTCAGGCCACGCTTTACTGTCTTCAGGCCGCGCCGGCTCTGGCCGCCACCGTGCAGCCATTGCCGCGCCCGTTACGCACCGACGACGCCCTGCCCGAACGTGCGTTGATCGGCGACGCGGACGCCCGTGACGAACTGGTCCGCGTGGTCTACGGAAGCCTGACAGCAGCAGGCCCTGATGATCCGACGCTGCTCACCGTCTCCACATTCCTGAAGTTCGGCGGTTCGCTCGAGACCACGGCCAAGGAGCTCAACGTACATCCCAATACGATCCGCTACCGTTTGAAGCGTGCCGCCGAATCCACCGGCTGGGATGCCACCGACCCGCGCGAGGCGTACGTGCTGATCACCGCCATCGCGCTGGGTCGTGTGGCCGAAGCGCAGCGGACCGCAGCGTAGTCGGGCAGAAGCATAACCAGCAGAACCGTAGCCGGCAAAGGCCATAGCTGACCGGACATAACCGTCCAGCCCGACAGCCTAGCGGGCCGAATCAGGCTGCCTGAATTTCGCGTACGCCATCGTGCAGTAACGCGGCCAAGGATTCTTGAGTGGCTAACACTTCGTCCACGAATCCACCGGCGGACAGGCTGGCGATCACGCGACCGGACTCGTTGTCCACAATCGGTACACCGACGGCACCGACACCCAACGTCACATCCTCATCCGACAGTGCATATCCACGTTCGCGAGTCAAGCGAATATCCTCGCGCAACTGTTCCACACTGACCAGCGTGTTCTCGTTATATGCCGGGAACGGCGCTCCTGCAAGATAGCGTTCGGCATCGGCATCCTCGAAATACGCCAAGGCCACGCGGCCGGCCGCGCCAGCATGCAGAGGCAGCACGCGGCCCGGGCGCAGGATCAGCGAATCGATGGCATGACCTTGCGCGCATTCCACGCATACCAATTCAGTGCCGGAGACCACACTGAGGAATGAGGTCATGCCGGTTTGCGCGGTGATGGCATGCATGACCGCAATCGCAGGCTGCCATTCGGTACGAGACGTGCGAGCGGCATCAGCCAATCGCAGCCAGTCCAGTGATAATGAGTAGTTGCCATCCGTATCCGTTACGGCCCACCCCACATCGACCAGTCCATCCAGCACGCGGTATACGGAGGATCGCGGGATATCACAGGCGTCGGCGATATCTGCCGGAGACAGGCCATTCTCCGCCGCCAATGCGTCCATCACACGACTCGCCTTGTCTAAAGCGCGGGTCGGTTCACGTTTGTCTTCCGCCATCGTCGACGTTCCTTCCCCTGACTTATCCCTGACTCATCATATTCAACTGTTCAGGCCAAGATGATCACCACTGTATCCAAGGCCTCGCGACGCCTCACGGCCGGCAGTCTGCACCAATCGCACCATGTCTTGAGCCGATGCCGTTGCCGGTTGCCCATCTACCAGACAGGCCAGCTCAGGTTCCAAGGAGCGGGAAAGGCCACTCAGGGCGATTGCCGCTTGAATCTCTCCGGCGTGATTGAATACCGGTACGCTGATAGTCACGGAGCCGGCCATGGTCTGGCCGACATCATAGGTGAAGCCGCATTCGCGTATATGACGAGCCTGTCCCATTGCTGTGGCACGCATCGTGGAGAATGTGCCGCCGAGCTCGTTGGTATAGGCATAGTGTTCCAACAGCTGCTCGTAGCGAGCCGGGGGAAGCCAGGCCGTCAGTACATGAGAGGGAGCGCTCATGCTCAGAGGCAAGCTATTGCCCACCAGCTGTGCATAGCTTTGCAATGTCTCACGGGTGCGTGTCTCGATGCACACCGTGCGCAATCGCCTCCGAACGAACAGACCCCAGATACCGAACTGGCCGCGATGGGCGCGGAAGATACGGCGAGCGATCTGCTGAATGTCCAGTCTGCTTTCGATTTGGCCGCCGATACGTACGCAATCGATGCCAAGCCGATACTCGCCACGATTGATGCCGCGTTCCACCCAACCGACTGCGGCGAGATTATCCAGCAAACGATACGTTGAGCTTACGGGTTCACCAGTACGTTCGCTTATGGTTTTTGCAGTGCTTGGTCCCAGTTCCGTCAATACATCAAGTACTGCCTTGGATTTCACCAATGCATCTACGCTACGGTCATCACGGCTTGGCGCCACCATGCGCGTCACCTCCTGGCCTGTATGTTGATACCTCAGCCATCTTACCGGGTATTCAGCGGGTTGCCGCCCAAAACGCACTGGGCCCCGGCAGGAGTATCCCGTCGGGGCCCAAGAGGTTTCTGGCTCCCCTCTGGAGGGGAGCTGTCCGCGCGGCGGACCGGGGGCCCGGGCGTCGGGCTCCCACGGTCGCGGACGCGCCGCGTCGTTCGGCCTCGCCGTCGGGGCTGGCCGGGAATGGTCCCGGGCGTGGGTCTCATGGGTATGCGGGGAGGTCCCGGTGCCCGTGCGGGTTCGGGCCGGGGCCGGTTTCGGGTATGCGAAAGCCCCTTGGGGCGTGTGCTCCAAGGGGCTTCCTGTACGTGTGATGCGGCGGCGTGCTACTCTCCCACACCCTGTCGGGTGCAGTACCATCGCCGTGCCAGGCCTTAGCTTCCGGGTTCGGAATGGGACCGGGCGTCTCACCTGGGCCATGGCCGCCGCAAATCTTCTCTTGTACGGTCAGACGCTGGGGTCTGCCGGCCTGTGGCGGCCTGGGAACCGGACAGCGGACGCGGATATGTCGATGTTTCGTCTTGTGGCCAGACAATGCTCATTGCCGTCTGGTGCCGTTTGCAGGAGGAAGATGCGGTCCAACCGCCAGGGGTTGGAATGTTAGTGTTGCCTTTCGTCCGTTAGTACCGGTCGGCTCCACCCCTCGCGGGGCTTCCACGTCCGGCCTATCGACCACGTGTTCTGCATGGGGACTACAGGAACTCGAAGGTTCCACGGAATGCTTATCTTGGAGCAGGCTTCCCGCTTAGATGCTTTCAGCGGTTATCCCTTCCGAACGTAGCCAACCGGCCGTGCCACTGGCGTGACAACCGGCATACCAGAGGTTCGTCCACCCAGGTCCTCTCGTACTATGGGCAGG
>OGQA01000526.1_pt1 | contig 19883 bp, 19 predicted proteins | sample 1553011 | NCBI WGS metagenome assembly OGQA01 (sample SAMEA2580256, study PRJEB22360) | human gut metagenome | biome: human gut; feature: human-associated habitat; material: faeces | place: Denmark | collected 2008/2010 | reverse complement strand
GCCAAGGCCGATCTTCGAGTTGCAAGATTTGGGAAGTGGGTACTCAAAGTCCACTACTATGGACTTTTCAACCCTCTTCCATCTTGCTCCCGAGCGGCTTTCGGAGCCTTGACGGGAGGGCGCTTACGCTTGGAAACTCGGCAATTTCGGATTACCGAGTTTTCGTAGTCAGCAGAGCAACTATCTGGTTTCGTGTCATTTACAAATGGCGGCGGCACCATTTGCCATAAACGTTTTGCGAAGATAGGGAAGGAGAAAACTTAGGAAATGAGAAATCGCGAAGTTCAAATAAAGTTTTACGCAACCGAGAAAGAGAGAGAGTCCATTCGCAGAAACGCGAAAAGAGCAGGAATGAAAATGGGCGTGTATGCCCGAGCAGTTTTGACTTCCGACGATGTTTCAATCAAGGTCATCGACACCGAGCCTTTGAAAAAGGCGGCGCACGAACTCGCGAAGCAGGGAACGAACCTGAACCAGTTCATGAAGTTCTTGAACACCTATGGCATCAAGGTGTTCGATGTGGGGGAAGCGCAGCGCGTCCTCGCGCGTGAGGTGGAGACGTTTATGGAGGTCGCGGAAGCCCTTGCTGCGCTCCGAAGGGAAGCAGACCGCAACAACATCCAAATCCGAATCGACGGTTTCGATAACCCAGATGCAGAGCAGGAAGGATAAATAGAGTATGGGGTACTACAAAGACACGGGGAGTTTGCAGAGCATGGCATCTGCGGAAGCTATCTTGAAAAAGCGGATGCCCGAGAAGGTCGGTATCCTACCAGTTGCCGAGCTTCTATTCGTTGCCGAAAGCATGTGGGTTGGCGAGCACGATATGAAGGGACACTTTCATCCTTCCTTCCGTTTCGTGAAAGCGAAACGATACAACGCGAAACCTCATGTCTTGATAGAGCTTGATGGGGAAACGCTCTCGGACTGCTCCTTATAGAGTCGTCTGCCTTGAGACGGGCACTCGATACAAAACCTATGCCGATGCGGGAAGGGACTTAGGTGTCGAAGAAGGCAATATCCAGCAAGCAGTAAAAAGCGAATCACATTATTCGAGAGGGTACCATTTTGTAAACAGCGATGAATACAGCACGCTTGCTAAAGGGGAAATCGAGAATATCCTCAAAAAGGGCGGAAAAAGCCGAACTGTGGTCTGCGTTGAGACCGGAAAGCGCTATGAGTCCATCAAAGCCGCTTCGGGGGAGTATGGAGACAGACTGGGAACCGCCCGGTCGAGGATTGGCCTTTGCTGTAAAAATCCCTATCTCACCTTTGACGGCAAACATTGGTGCTATCCAGATGATTTGGAGTCAAGAATAGACAATGCCGAAGAATATACGGTACCGAGAAAAACAGCCGTACGGTGCTTAGAGACCGGAAAGATGTATGAATCCATCGCAGATGCTTCACGAGATACAGGAATAAACTACAACTCGATAGGTTCGGTAGCGCGAGGTAATAGACACAAGGCCGGGGGATACACGTGGGAGTACGTGAATCCGGCACCTGATAAGCGAGATAACAGAGGGTGCAACCAACCAACAGCAAAGAAGGTGCGCTGTGCGGAAACCGGCAACCAGTTCGTTTCGCTCAGTGACGCAGCAAGGGCAGTAGGGTTACGAAATGGCAATTCGATACGCAGGGCTATCGACAGAGGTGGCACGGCAGGAGGTTATCACTGGGAGTACCTAGACGAAAAAAAGGAGGTGAGCACAGATGACCATCATCAAGCAGACGGGCGTGCAGAGTAACGGGCACATGAAGAACCTGCGCGGCTACATCAACGATGACCGCAAAGTGCTCGTGCGCGATTCCCTCAACATGGATGGATGCACCAACCCGAAGCGTTGGTCGCACCACATGTGGATGACGAGGGAGATGTACGGTCACAACAAGTCAGCACGGCACGTGAGGGACAAAAAGACCGGGGAACTGAAAGATGCCAAGAATACGGTTCTCTACCATCAGATTCTCGGGTTCAACCCAGACGAGTGCGACCTAAACGGCGGCAGGCTCTCACCCGAAGACTGCATGAGGTATGCCAAGGAGTACGTGGGGAAGCACTACCCGAATCAGCAGATAGTGATGGCACTCCACAACGAATACTGCAAGGCGGACAAGACCCATCGCTATGCCGTCCATATCGTCATCAACCGTACCGACCTCTCCACGGGCAAGCGGCTCGATGAGGGGCGCGGGAAAAGCGCCAAGGTGAAACGCGCGAACCGCATCCGCGACCTCGACCACGAGTGGGGGTTGAAGCAGGTCGTGGAGGGCGAGCGCAATTCCTCCGTCCATAAGAAGCAACCGTCCCGTATCGAGAAGGAACTTGCGGCACGCGGCATCGACTCCTATAAGACGAACTTGCGAGAGCTGTGCCGCATCGCCGCCGGGGAAGCGGAGAACATCTATGATTACCGCGAGCTTCTGGAATCATGGGGCGTTGACACGGAGTTCAAGAGGGGGCGCATGTACGTTACCGACACGGACAACAACCGCTATGCCTTCTCCGTGGCGAAGCTCGATGCAGACCTCGGAACGAAGGGACTGGAAGCTGCGTTCACGGCGAATGTGGCGAAATCCATCCATGCGGAAGGAAGCGCAGCCGTTGCGGAGAAGAGGGATATCGAGCGGCAAAAGGCGATGGCAACGGAAACGAAGGAGAGGTACCTTGCGCAAATCCGAAGCGTCTACCGGAAGTACCGCAAGGAGATACGCGGTATGGAGGGCATGGAAATCGTGGATATCCCCAAGCTGAAACTCCCGCGCCCCGATTCGGATATCGCGGACGATTCGGAGGTCAAGCGCCTGATTCTCGCCTGTTGGCGCGGAGCCGACGAACTCAGGGCGGAAGTATCCTCGACGGTCATGCCGAAAGGGAAGAAGAACGGCGGAAACGCCGGAAGCGGCGGTTCCCAGCGGGCGCAACAGGCACCTGCGCAGGAACGCCCGGAACCGAACAAGGAGAACGGCGAGCGTTAATTAAAAAGCGGCGCGGGCGGGATATTCCGCTTGCGCCGCTATACGGGTGTGTGAGAATCGGCATAAAAGCGCCCGCCGTTCCCCTAATGTCGCACATCAGGGAGCAGCGGGCTAAAGCAAGAAAGTTTCTCCACGAAGGAAGAAAACGCGTTCAGTTTACCTCACTATGCGTTCGCGTCAAGCTGACGCTTGAGATTCGACACCTTCAACCACTGGAGAAGGAAGGCAATGGGCGCGAATGCAGCCGGGATGGAAAGAAGAAGCGTCGCTATGAGGAGCAGTCCGAGAGCGTTACCCCACACGAACAGCTTTGAGCGCTTGATTGCACGCCATGCAGCGATGTAGCCAGCCGGTACCGTGCCGACGTAAAACCCGGTAAAGGCTGTTGCAGCCAGCAGGACGGGAACGAGTGCAATGATTCCAATTGCACCCGTCTGAGTTATCAGGGCAGGGGAATTAACGAGAAGCAAAAGGAAAACAACTATCGCGGTTATCGTCCCGACGATATAGAGGAACTTCTTCATCAAATCGAAGACTCGTTTTTCCTCATCATATTCGGCGCGAATTGCCATGGTGTTGTCTTGGTATATCGGGTGTTGGTAAGTTCGCATGTTATGACCTTCTTTCTAATGTCAATTCTAATAAGTCTGTTAGTTTGCATGACGGACGAATTATCGACCGTTCCATGTAAACAGATATAGGTTTACGAGTCTATCTTACTATATTGCTGGGTTGCTTTCAAGCTGGTTTGTTGTCTTATTTGTGCGGGATATATGGAGTATCGTCTTGAAGATTTATCTGGTTTGGTGGTATGATATATTACCAGTAATCAAGCTAGCCGTAAGAAAGGAGATACCATGGCGGGTAAGCCACAGGCGGAGAAAGCCGTTGAGCGTTTCCCGGAACTCGGGTGTTTCGCGGTTGCGGTGCGCCGCATCGTGTACGAGAAGGGGATGACGCTCGACAACGCCATCAAGAAAAGCGGAATCAGCAAATCCGCTTGGTTTGCCGGAATGGCCGGAAGCGGGGGAAAGCCGACGCGTCTGCCGAGCCTTGCGTCCTTTTTCGCTATCGCGGACGGTCTCGGAATCACGCCCGAGGAGCTAATTGCCGCGATGCGGAAGGAAGTCGAAGTGCGTGAGAAGAGCAATGGGGAGAGGGCTGAGAACGATGAGTAGGATTTTCATTACCATGGGGAGCGCTTACTCGAAAGCCACAAATGTAAACCCCGTGGACGGCATCTGGTGCTCCGACTGCGGATGGAAAGGAGCGAAGATTACATGGCAAAGCATTTTAGCGAGGTGAAGAGGGAACTTGAGCAGTCGGACGGGCATATGGCCGGTATCGGCCAGCAGCTTAAGCTCTCCGAGGAAGCGAGGGATGCCAGAAACGCCGGACGAAGGCTTGAGGATGAGAACGACGAGACCGACCTCATCGGAACCGTGAAGAAGCTGGAAGACCTTATCGCCGAGCAGCGCCGGAGTAACGAACGCATCGCAAGGGAGATGCGCGGGATGGTTTCGGAGATGAAGGATGTGCTCGAAAAGGTCGAGGAGCTGAGGAACGGCGCGGCGGACGCGCAGCATCAGGCGAATCAGATGGCACTCATGGGAGTTGCCAATGCCCAGCAGAAAGCTGGGGAGATGACCATAAAGAACGTCGAAGAGGTGACCGCAAGGAGCAGGAAGGTCATCGACTCGATGGTAGAGGAGTCTAAGAAGCGCATCGAGCGCCTTTCGATGGTGACGCTGCCCGATAGGCTGTTCTACTACAGCAAATGGATGGCGGTCATCCTCGTTCTCATCATCCTCGTGCATGTCCTATGGGGCATGTTGGTGTAGAGAGCTACCGGTAATATAGATAGCAGGAAATCTTCTTATAAGACAGAAAGGACTGACAGAAATGAAGAAAGACAGCAATATGTTTAATGACAACAGCATCGAGACTGAGGGTGTCCCGGCGGACAAGACCGCCGAAATCCCGAAGGTCGTGGATTCGACGGAGGAGGAGAATGCTAAGAAGCCGCTCGTGCTCTTCGGGCGCGAGTTCTCCCGTAAGCAGGTCTGCGCGGCTGGTGCGGGAATCCTCTGTGCGGCGCTTCTCATCGGCGGCGGTGGATATGCCATCACACATGCGGATTGGACGGGCAAAGCGAACGCCCCTGCGGTGTCCCAGTCAAAGGACGATGAGGAGCAGGACATGGTGCTTTCCCTTGAGGTGAAGGCTGACGGCTGGGATACGGAAACCTCCACGCCCGTCATCGCCCATATCGAGGATGAGGACGGGAAAGTAGACTTCTACACCGCCATCGCCGCGAACAAGCAGGTGACCGTGAAGGTCGGTGAGTCCGGTACCTATACCGTCACATTCATCTCACCGGTGAACGCCGACGGCTCCATCTATAAGGTGCCATCGAAGAAGGTTACCGCCGGAAAAGCCGACAAGACAGTTGCCACAGGCGTGACTTTCGATAAGGTGGATGCGGACAAGGTAACGAAAGATGACTTGACAGCCATTGCCAAGGACGTTGCGGAAGCCGTGAAGAAGGGCGATTCCACCCTGACCGGGGACAAGGGCGCTGAGGTCGTGAAGAAGTTCGAGGACAACATCAAGAAGAACCCGAACGCCGATACCGATGCCGTCGAGAAGGAGACCGAGAAGGCTCAGGAGTCCGCCAAGGAAGAGAAGTCCGACGCGAAGACCCCGGAAACTTCCGACAGCAAGAAGAGCAATTCAGGTTCATCCAACGGCTCCAAGAAGGATAATGGGAAGACCACAGGCAGCTCCGATAATTCTGGAAACAAGAGCAATTCATCCTCCAAGAAAGACGAGGGAAAATCCGATAGCAAGCCGAGTGGCGGCAACAGCAGCAACTCCGGCTCAAACTCCAATTCAGGCAGTTCATCGAAAAAGGATGACACCCCGGCGCATCAGCACAACTGGGTTGCCCAGACAAAAACCGTCCATCACGACGCTCAGTACAAGACCGTCCACCACGACGCGGTGACGCATCAGGTATGGCATGACGCGGTGACGGAGGAACACTATATCTGCAACCAGTGCGGTGCGGATATCACGTCTGACCCTTGGGGGCATATTAACAACTCTCTTATGAATGGTGGTAATTGCGGAAGCTATCACTCTACCTATGTGACTGTAAAGCAGGGGTATTATGAAACCGTGACCGACCAAGCGGCCTATGACGAGCAGGTGCAGGTGCGCGATGCATGGGATGAGACTGTGACCACTGGGTATAAGTGCTCTTCTTGCGGTGCCACGAAGTAACTTGAAAGAGCAAAGCAATCGTCTATTTCAGGAAAGGAAAGCCCCGGCCATTTGACCGGGGCTTTTTCTAATGCGCTCTGTTCAGGTCTTTCGGTGGTTCCAATCCGTTCCGTTTCGATAGCTCTGCGGTCGCACTCTTCATATCACCGATTTCGGAACCGAAGAAATCCGGCTCCTCACGCTCAAGCGAATGGGCGGGAACCGGAACGATGATACCATGGGAACCCTTGATATAGGAGAGGGCATCGTGGCGCTCGCCGACCTCGGTGACCGACGCGGCGAGAAGGGAATCCTTGAACCAAGGATATCTTTGTTGCAATTTCTCCATGACGGCCATCGCCTTGTCAATCGGCATCACCGCTATCGACTCATACCCGGAATACTGGGTATGGATGAATCAGTTGCGTTCCATGAAGATTCGGATAAGCGACCAAGCTCCGCGCCAAGCGTTCGGTCTGATAGAGTTGTAATTTTCACTGAGCGCAGCCGTTCCCAAATCGAAGTGAAGTTCCTTGCGGGTCTCGGGGCGGAGGGGAAGCGATAATTGCAATCCGTTCTCAAGAAACTCCTTCACATCATAGCTTTCACCGATTTCCGTGAAGGTGGCTGCTTTCACGCATCTATGAAACCAAGGAAACTTATCCATCATCTTATCTACGGTGCCATAGGCGCGTTGATAGGACATGACGATATTTTCAGCCGATTCATACCCTGAATATTGTGGCTTTTCAAAGCAATGGGATTCCAGAAAGTCCTGAATGTCTGACCATGGATTCTTTTTACCAGTATAGAAGCGTTCAACAGATTTGTTGTCTAGGTCGAAATGAAATGCTTTCCTATCAAGTTCCATTTGGAATCCTAAGTGTAAATGCGGTTAGTCGTAAATACGTTCCGGACTGATATCCCGGATTACCTGTAGGTAGTCTTCACCCTCCGGTTCATTCATATCCTCATAGGTGCGCCATGACTTAATGTTCTGCATCACCCAAGGCTGTTTGGATAGAGTCGCGCAAACAGGGCACTGCGCCCCGAACTGCACCTTGCGGTTCTTTGCCTGCCAAGTACCAAGACCGATGCGCACGTTGCCCATTTGCTCCGCATATTTTCCCACACAGTCATAGAGGTCATCTACGTTGTAGCCATTCCTTTTTGCCTTCTCCTCATCGAACTCGATGGTGAAGCGCCAAGGTTTCTTTTCCATTTCTGCCATACCTATCGTCCTTTCTGCCAGATGGCTGTTATCATATGTTACCATTATACTATAATGCCAGTATTACGGCAATACGTTAATTGAACGCATGTTCTTCTTTCGGCGCGGGCACACGGCTACAGGATGGCAGCAAGGGCAGGTTCCGGCATCTCGCTTTCCGTCTGGTGCTCGGATGCGCTTACCATGTCATGACTCTCCCCGGCAAGTGATACCTCCTCTTCCAGTTCCGGTGCGTCAATCTCAATGTTCTTTCCCAGTTCCTCCTCGTAGCGCTCCATGATGAAGGTGTCCGCATGGTCGGCTTTCGATGCGGCTTTGAAGAGGTAGGATGGGTCGTTTTCCAAGGCGTTCATCCAAGATTGCAGATAGGAGACGTGGTTCTCGTAGAACTCGCCCTCAAGTTCCGTGTTTTGGATGCCGAGGTCTGCGGAAAGGAACAGGCTTCCAAGCTCCGCGACCAGCTCTTCCTCAGCATAGGAAGGGCTTCCGAAGCGGGTGTCGAGTTCACGGGCGAGGGCGGAAGGGTGTCCGGTAGAGTGGGTCATCTCATGCAGCAGGACGCGGGTGAACGCTTCGTCCGAGCGGAAGGTCTCTCGCGGGGCGATGAGGATGCGGTCGGTAGCCGGAGAGTAGGCGGCACTTCCGAGGTAGCCGCTGCTCTCGATGACGGGGCATCTGGAAGACTCCTCAAGGTTCTGTGCGATGATAGCCGTCCGGTCATTCTGGTGGACGGGAGCGTTCTCCGGCGGGATGCCCTCGATATCCTCCGCATTGAAGACGTTCCAGTAGCCCACGAGCTTCGGGTAGCGTCCGGCAAGTTCCTTCTCGCCGGTATCCTCGTTTTCCTTGTAGAAGGCGAACTGCTTCCATTTCTCGATGAGCGCGGACTTGGCACCCTTTTTCACGTGCCAACCGGCATCCTTTATCTGGTTGAAGGTAGCCCACCGGTTGTCCGTATAGCCGCGCATGAACCCGATGAAGCCAAGATGCACACGGTTTCCGCCCTGATACACGGTGCCGGAGACGGGGTTGTGCGGTGTTAGGGAGGGCAGGTACGGTTCTGCCCAACGAAGCCCGTCGCGCTTCATGTCCTCGATGATTTTCTCAACGACCACCTGACGCTGGTTATCAATAATCTCCGTAGGAGTCTGCTTCTGCTTAGATTTCATCATGGTCTCATTTCCGGGAAAGCTCATTGAAATTATACGATAGCTGCCGCTTTTCCGACATGCTCTAAGAAAACGACCCCACAGAATCGAATCTGCGGGGTCTTGGCGGTAGGTTTGTAGCGTGAGTGCGAACAGATTGAAACCTGTCCTTATTCGGCACCAGAGCCAGTCTGACGGGATTCGGTCGAAACAGTTTCCGTTTGCGCCTGTTTTTGGTCGATACTGGTGGTCACAACCGTCCGCTCATTCTGCTTCCAGAAGTTATAGGAGCAGGAGACGAGGGAGATGACCTGATTCGGTTCGGAATCGGTATCGAGTACCATGGCGGCAGATTCCCGCGAGGAATCGTACCAGTTCCGAAAATCCGAATCACCGGCAAAGACCGTCCGTTTGGTCGGCTCCCATCCCTTCACGATATTCGCGAAGCGCACGGTGTAGCGCATCTTGGTGTTTGGGGTTTGGATGAGTACAGTCTGATGCTCAGAAGCGAAGGATTTATCGCTATACCGTTGGATGTTGCCGAAACAGGTGACCGCGTTCCCGAGGGTCAGGCTGTGTCCGAGGATGACGGCATTCGGACTTTGAAAGCCCTCCTTCTCGCATTCTGCGTCGAGATAGAGCGCACCCAAGGGATTGTAGTTCCGGTAGATATCGTGATGCAGGTAGTAATCCGGGTCAGATGCGTGGGCTTGCAGGATGGGATGGTTGATATCCGTCCCCGGCACGGTTATCCATCCGATAACATCCCCGTTCACGCTCTTCCAGTAATCCCAATCAACAGTAGGGAACTCGGATTCCCGACCACCTGCGCTTTCCGTGGCGGTTTCCTGCGGCGTGCCGTTTGGTGACGGTGAGGGACTTGCATCCCGATAGAAATGAAGCAGCACGCCGAAAAGGATGGCAGCGACGGCCAAGAAGACCGCCGCTGCCGCAAAAGCCGCACGGGATTTCCGGTCATGATTTCCCAATCTGGCCATCTGAATTACTTGGCGGCATCCGATGTGGCCTGCGGGGCATCCTTCGTCGCTCCGCAGGTGGTGCAGACCAGCTTGTCGATGACCGTCTCATCGTAAGCCGGGGTGTCGGTGACCTGTTTGTCATAGCCCTCGCTCACCATGACCTCATCGGTGATGGGGACATTGGTGGAGTAGCCGGAGTGACCGGTCTGCTTGATGTGGTCATCGGCCTTGCCGTCGATGACCTGCTTGCACTCATTGCAAACGGTATGGTAGGTGGTCAGGTTCTGGTAGACGGGTGCTACGTGCTCCGTGTGCGTCACAGCGTCATGGTGGACGGTCTTGTAGGTGATAGACCAGTCGTGGGTGTGAGACTTCTCTTTGCTCTTAGAGCCGTCCTTCGCAGACGCATCGGAACCGCTTTCCTTGGAATCATTCGCCTGCACGGATTCGGTCTTGGAACCTGCGCCGGTTGGGTGGCCGATGCCGTAATAGGCACCGCCGCCGATGAGCGCGACGAGAGCAAGGCCGCAGATGGCGGCAATGACCTTCCGGTTATGCGGCTTCTTCTCGCTTTCCGGGTTCGCGTGCATGTTGTTCCCATCCGCAGGTGATTCGGTGGAATCTCCGTCGTTCATCTCGATATCGTTCTCTTTATCGTCCTTCATGGGTGTATCCCCCTTTCAAATTAAAAAGGAAGGCAGGGTGCCGGAGTGTCGCGGCACCCTGCCGGTTTCAGGCGTTACGGGCACTAGGCTTCGGTGTTATCCTCTGCGTTCTCGTCCGCATCGCCCTTGGTGGTCTTGCGGCTCTTGATGCCGTAAGCGGTCGCGCAGCCTGCGGCAATCAGGAGGATGCCGATGGCGATGGCGATGTTCGTCATGTCAACGCCGGTCTTTCCGTAGGTGGAGCCTGCCGGGGTCGAGGTGACGGTCACGGACTGTCCCTCGTCGTTGATATCCTTATGCTCCGCTACGGTAACGTCCGTGGCCTTGCCGTCGATATCGCTCTGTTTGGTCAGCTCCTCGAAGACAACCAGTGTATGACCGTCGAGGGAGGTTGCATCGAACTCGCCGAGGTTGATGGAGACCGTGCCGCTCTCACTGTTCGGCGTGAACTTGAGTTCGGCGGTCACGCCCTTGTCGGCAACCTTCAAAGGTTCGCCGGTCTTCTTATCCATGAGCGTGGCATGGAGCGTGTACTCCTTGCCGGGGATAAGACCCTCGTACTTCACCTCGTCAGTGATGACGGCATCCTTGCCAGCCATCAGTTCATGGTCACCGTCGGACTTGTCAGTCGCGGTGGTACCGATGGTACTCGGGGCGAGTTTTACCGTCTGTCCCTCGTTGTCCTTATCGCATTCGCTCGCGACGATGGAAACGGGAGTCTCATCGGAAGCGTTCTCGATGCTGCCCTTGAACATGACCTCGAAGACCACGAGGTTCTTGGTCTCGCCGGACAGGCGGTCGATAACGTCGTTGGAGTTGAAGGTGTAGTCCATGTCGATGGAACCGGACTCCTTCTCAGGGGTGAACTCCGCCGTCTTGTAGACAAGGCAGGAGAGGAGGTCTTTGTTCTCCTCGGCATATGCCTTGACCTTGGCGAGGTCGATGGAAGCGGTCGGGAGCTTCTTTGCGTTCGACCAGTCGATACCGTTATCGGTAACCTCGACCTCATCGGCCTTGTAGGTTTCCTCGATATTACGGACGAAGCTTGTGCCGCCGTCTGCGGTGGCGCTGCCGCTACCCTCCAGACCGGTGAGCTTCCAAGTGCCGTCTTCCTGCTCGGTGAGAGTCTGGGTGTCGGTCTTGACAGTCCAAGTGCCGTCCTCGTTCTCAGTGCGCTCGGAAGCATCATAGGTGTAGGAACCGTCCGCGTTCTTGACGATGGCGGCACCGTTGCCCCAGTCCTTGTCCTTAACCTTGATGGAGTAGGTGTTCGACTGGAAGCCGAGCACGCTCATCAGGCCGGAGGTGAACTTGGTGAGGTCATCCTCGGTATACTTCTTCGCGCCTTCGCCGGTCAGCACGGGAAGGCCGGTCTTTGCATCCATCAGGATACCGGCCATGGTGTAGGCCTTGCCGGTGAGCACATGGTCGTACTCCACCTTGTCGGTGACGGTGGACTCGGCATCGGCGATAACGGTCTTGTCACCATCGAGCTTGTCCGTGGCTGTGGTACCAATCTCGGAAGTGTGCATGGTGACCGTCTGGTCTTCATCCTCGATATCGCTATGGGAAGCAATCTCCTTGTCCTTGTAGGACAGGGACTCGAAAGCGACCACCGGCGTGTTGTCTTTCAGGAGCGACCCATCGAAGGTGAAGGTCACATCGACGGTGCCGTAGGTGTCCTCGGGAACGAACTCGGTCTCGGCGGTGACGGGGTTGCCGTCGGCATCGAGGAGCTGCTTCTTGGTGACCTTGCCGTCCTTGTCGGTGACCTTCTCGTAGAGGGTGCCGGAAACCTTGTAGGTCTTGCCGGGGGTCACGTTCATGTAATGGACGGTATCGACGATGGTGGCATTATCCTCACCGATGAGGTTCTTATCACCATCAAGGGCATCCGTTGCGGTAGTGGAGAGCTTGGGCTTCGTGATGATGACAGTCTGGCCGGAATCATTCACGTCGGCATGGGAAGCAATCTCATTGTCGTTGTAGGACAGGGACTCGAAGGCAACGAGAGAGGTACCTTCCTTGAGCGAACTGCCATCGAAGTAGAAGGTCACATCGACGTTTCCGTAGGAGTCCTCTGCGGTAAAGTTTGCTTCCGCAGTGACGGGGGTACCGTCCTTGTCTTTGAATACCTTCTTCGTGACCTTTCCGTTCTTGTCAAGAACCTTCTCGTAGAGGGTACCGATGACCTTGTAGGTCTTGCCGGGGGTCACGTTGTTGTAGTGGACGGTATCGCGGACAGCGACATTTTCCTCGCCCGTAACCGTCTTGTCACCGTCGGCAGCATCGACGGCGGTGGTGCCGATAACGGGAGCCTTCACGGTAACGGTCTGGTCAATGTCGTTGATATCCTTGTGGTCGGCAATCTCGATACCGTTCGTGGAAAGGGTCTCGAAGGCGATGAGCTTGGTGCCGGTCTTGATGCTGCTGGCATTGAAGGTGAAGGTCACGGTCGCGGTACCGCTTTCGGCTTCCGCCGTGAACTCAGCAGTCGCGGTGACGGGGTTGCCGTCGGCATCCACGAAAGCCTTCTTGGTGGACTTGTCCATAAGGGTTCCCGTGAGCGTGTAGGTCTGCCCGGCGGTAAGCCCGGTGTAACGGACATAATCGGTAACGGTAACATCACCCTCAGCGGTGACGGACTTGCTATTGTCCGCATCGCCCACAGCGCTTGTCGAGAGCTTCGGCGTGAGCACGGTCACCTGCTGGGAAACGTCGGATTTGTTCCTATGCTCGGCGAGCTTCGCACCCTTTGCATCGGTTAGCGTCTCATAGACCACGAGGGTCTTCCCCTTGAGGTCGTAGGAATCGAAAGCGTAGTCAAGCGTGACGGAACCTGCGGAGTCCTCAGCCGTGAAGGTCTTTTCAGCAGTGATAGCCTGACCGTTAACCGTGACAGCATCGCCGGTAGCGGCATCATGCAGTTCACCGATGACGGTGTAGGTCTTACCCGCGACGAGATGGCTGTACTCTACCTTGTCGGAAATCTTGACGGTGCCGACCCCAACGTAATGGTCGCTATCAGAAGCGTCGTAGGCGGTGGTGTGGATTTCCGGCTCCGGGTCATCGAAGGTGCCGAGGTCGATAGTCTTGGCATCACGGGTCACAGTAACAGTCGTGTTGATGAGCGCATAGCCCTCATTAGCGGAGCAGCGAAGCTCTTCAATGGAATAGGTGTCAAAGGGCAGGGCACCGAGCTTGTTGTCCGCCTTGACGGCATCGGAGGTGGAAGTGGTGCCGTTCCCATCGAGCGCGCTGTTGTTGCCGAACCAGAAACCGGCGTTAGCATCGAGCTTTGTGCTGTCGATGGTGTCGCTTGCGGTCAGCGCCCAATCGTTCGCGTTGGTGTTCGAGTCATGCGCGTTCCAAGAGGACGCGGAGCTGAAATAGCCGTTCTCATCGGTCACAGCGATATGGGACTCGCCGGTAGTGAGGGAGGTCACCTTGAAGGGCACGCCTGCAAGGTGCTCGGAACCGTTATCGGCCTTTTTCGTGAACTCGATATCGGAGCGGTAGACCTGCTCGGCAACCTCCGGGACGTTGTAAGTACGAACGGCACCTGTGGTCGGATTCTCCTGAATCTTCTGGAAGGATACATCGTCGGACTTCACATAGCCTGTGGGTGCCTTGGTCTCACGAATGACGACAGTGCCGCGTGGGATGCACGGGTCGTTGTTGGAGTTGTAGTAGAAGGCATCGCCGGAAACAAAATCGTCGGCCTTGAAGTTGGCGATTCCGTTTTCGTTCGTCTTGAACGTCCAAGAACGTGTCGGCTTCACGTCGGCGTTCTTAAGGTCATCGTAGCTCTTGTAGTCAAGGGTGGCGTAGTAATCGACGGTGAACTCGGCACCTGCAAGGGTGGCGGAACCCTGCGGGAGGTTACCAGCGCCGTTATAGGTCTTCTGGCCGTCGTATTTACCAAGGAGCATAGCCATAGGGTCATTTGCGGGATTGTCGCTGACTGAGAGCTTCACAGGCGAGGATTCGCGATTCGCACCGGAAACATCTGCGGTGTAAACCTGCGAATCGGTGAAATATCCCTTGGGAGCCTTGGTCTCCTTCACATAGTAGCGTCCGGGGTTGAGCGAGACGGTGTTCGCGTTCCCGCTTACGTTCGTCGTAAGGGTCGCTACCTTGTTCGAGCAGTTGGAGTCAGTGTAGACCCCATATTCGGCACCTGCGAGGGAATAGCAGTCATTGGCATCGGTAAGGGTCTTATTTGAGGAGTCCTTATGCAGTGTCAGATATCCCTTGTGCAACGTCTTGATGACACGGTAGTAGCGAGCGGGATACTTGGGCGTGATTTTGGAAATCACGTTGCCGCCTGCGGAGTTCGGGAAATAGCCCTTTACAATACCGTCCGCGTGGCTGGAAGAGTGCCAGAAAAGGTCTTCCGAGCTGTTGCTGCCCCAGAAGAAGCCGATATGGCAGTCTGAATTGCTATGATTCCAGTCCGCCGGCTCCATGTAGATGATATCGCCCTTCTCAAGGATACCGGACGCGAGCATCTGCTCTTTGGAGCTGAATGTGTAGCTGACGGCATTGTTGTCGCGGCAATACTCATCCCATTTAGATGCGTTCGTCTCGTTACCCCTGTTGTAGCCGTCCTTGGCGGTATAGTTTCCGATGATGGATGTATTCGCTCCACAGGCACGGAGGACGGCAACCACAAAACCGGCGCAGTTCATATAGGCACCGCTACCGTACTCGCCCTTCGGTTTCCAGCAGTCCCAAGTGTCGATTGCGCCGCCCTCGCCATGAGGCCCATTGTTGCCATATGGCGTGGTGAGGTAATACTCGTCGTTCTCGTGCTGGGAGAGCACGGACTCGACCGTCTTGGTGGCACCGAGTGCTTGGTCGATGGTCTGACCGGCAGCATAGGCGCTAACACCCGATTTCTGCGCGGCATAGGCAAGCCCGGTGGGGCAGGCCGATTGGAAGATGAGCACTGCGGTCATGACCGCAGTGAGCACCTTAGATTTCTTGATTCGTCCGAGAATCTTCATGTGTTCTTTTCTCCTTCCTTGTTTGCGTGGTTTTCTGTAGCTTCGTTGGTGGTTCGTTTGAACTGCGTTTCTCGTTTCGTTCTATCTCTAACCGAAGTCATATCCGCCGATAGCCCCGGTGTTGTCTTACTCGTTTTGACCTTCCCCGTCATCGTCCACGAAACCCTCGTCCTGAGAGATTTCTGCATCGCGGATGCGCTCGATGGCGGATTCGGTGTAGCCCATGATGCGGGCAATCTCATCATCCGAGTACGTCGGGTGCGCGTGCTTCAGATAGTCGAACACGGCGATGGCGCGACGGTTGATGGATTGCACTGTGGCATCGGAGTAACACAGCTGCTCCATGGCGAAGAACCGCTCACCGTTTATCAGCTCATCGCCCTCCCGCCACAGGAGCTTTTCGCCGTCCTTCTTGAGCCAGACCACATCGTCCAGCTCATCTGGCGAGACGAGGAGCATGGCGCTCCCGACCTGACGGGTGGCGGCGGGAACCTTGGTGCCCTCAAGGATCACCTGCCCGCCTGCGTGCTGCGGATTTCCGTCATACCAGTGCTCTGCGAGGATGATGCCGTTTTCCTCAAGGGCACCGAGGTAGAGGTTCCAGTCGGTAAGGATGTTCGTTCCCTTCGCGCGGAACGGCTCGGAGTTCGTCTGGGCAGACGAGTCGAACTTCTCGTAGCGGAAGGACTTGTAGAGCACCTCGATTACCATGGACTGTCACCTCTTTCCTCTGTACTACTGGGCAATATCCTGTCCGGTTCGCGACTTGGTGGACTTGGCGGGGTCATCGCCTGCGAGCGCGTCCTTCCCGGTCTCCATGTCGCGCGCTTCGCCCGCAAGGCTCACGCCGTCCTTTGCGGCGGCACGCTCTGCGGCTTTTTCGGCCTTATAGGCATCCTGCGCCACCTTGAGTGCGTGGGTGAGGTCGGTGGCCTTCACCTCGTAGCGCTGATACGGGTGTTCGGCATCGTCCTTCTTCCCCGTCCAGATGGGCACCGGCTCGTCCTTCTTGAACGAGACCGTGGCGCGTCCCTTCTCAAGCATGTCCTCCTTCATGTAGTCGGAGAGGAACACATCGGTTGAGAAGCCGCTCACGTCGATGCCGTTCACCTTCGTCCCCTTGGGGAAGGAAACGAAGCACTTCTCGAAGGTGCGCCCGTCACTTGTCTGAATGTCGTGGGGCGTGAGGAAGGCGGCGGGCATGTTGATTTTGGCGTAGTTGTCTGCCTTGGGAGCCTGCTCTGGCTCCGGTGTCTTCTTGGGCATGTTTTTTCATCCTTTCTGTCTGTGCGGAACGGGTAGTCCCGCGCGGTGTGTATACGGTATCCGATTTTAGCACAATGGTGTGTTTTGGCTGCTTGGGATAGCTGTCGGCGAACGGATGCAAGTCCGGTTCGAGTGAAAGCGGCTCATGCCTATCGCACCCCCTTCACATGGTTCATGGGTTGTTCCGCGCGTGTCGTATCGCAGATTTCGAGGACTGCGCTCCCGGAAGCGCAGTCATGGGATTCGGCGTTCAGGTCGTAACCGCTTTCCAAGGCATCCGTGAACTCGCTACCGTATACGTTTTCGAGTGCCGCGTGGCACGCATCCTGCATTTTGGCAAGGCTGCTGTGGTCTGCCGATGCGAACTCGTTTAAGTCGCGCATGTTGCCCATGACTTCGGTATCGAAGGTAAAGGCCGGGTAGGAGCAGAACCCCGAACGCATGAACTGGCCGGTGAAGGCTCCGAGCTGGGAGATTTTCGAGAGCATCGCTTCTCCCATGTTATTAGTGTCGAGGAAAACGGTCGCGTCCTGTTGCAGCGGGGAACCGAAGTTCACGGTGACGCTGCTCCAAGGCTGTCCGAACGATTCGTCGGTGGGGTCGGAGAGATAGGCGGTCACTGCAAGGTTCCCGTCCGCATAGGACTCCCTGACGAGTTCGACCTGCTGGGTGTATCCGAAAGCATCGAAGGAGAACTCGATGCCCGATTTCTCACTGTCGTTTCCTTGCAGGTTCCCGGAAAGCATGTCCGGGGAGAGCGGTATGGCAGGGCGGTCTGGTGCGGAAGTGGTCGTATCGTAGGGCACTTCCGGGGTCTGGGCTTCGGGCGCGTGGGGCATGGAAGCTTGCCCGAAATCTATGTTCCGAATATCCTCGGGAAGCATATCCGGTGATAGGAGTGTTGCCATGTCATTCCTTCCTTTCTGCCGCTACCTGCGGCCTTTCTTCGTGGGTTTTCTCGGTGTGAAAATAGGTTCTATCGACCCGTCCTTTTGAAGAACGACTGTGCAATCGAAGGTCTTTCCGGCCTTGGACTTGCAGCCCCTTAGCGAGACCGCCTTCCCGTCAAGAAGGGATGCGGCCTGCTTCTCGGTGAACTTCTTGGTGCAGAAGCCGAACAGCTTGAACCCGCAGCCCGCGACCTCCTTCCAAGTGCCGTCCTCCTGCTTCTCGTTCTTGATGGAGGAGCAGGCGTAGATGGAGCCGGTCTTTATAACGTCCTTGCCGCACTTTGGGCACTTGCCCACTACGGTCTTTCCGGCACCTGCGATGGATGCGCCCACGTAGGCGGTCTCGCGGTGGTGATTGAAGACCTCGATGACGGAATCTTGCAGGGCGTTCACGTCCGCCTTGCCGTCTGCGATATCCTGCTGGATGAGCCACCATCTTGCGGTCACGTCCGCGCCGCGAATCTCCGGCGGGAGGAGCGCATAGAACGCCTTGGCCTTATCGGTCGCGCGAACCTTTCCCTTTCGTTCCTCAAGGTAGCCACGGGTTTTCAGACCCTCGATGATGGAGGAGCGGGTGGCCGTCGTTCCGATGCCGCCGTGTTCGCCCTTCTTGCCGTCATCCTTACGCTTGAGGATTTCCCGGATTTCCGGGTCTTTGACGTACTTCGCGATGGATGCCATGTCTGTGATGAGGGTGCCTTCCGTATAGGGTGCGGGCGGGGTGGTCTCCCCTTCCGTGATTGAGCAGGAGATACCGGCGAGGGTGTGGCTTCCTGCGGGAACCCATGGGTTCCCCGTATCGGAATCCTCCCTGCCACGGCTGTTCGAGATGTTCGGGAAGACGGCCTTGAACCCCGCGTCCGAAAGGCGCTTCGCGGTGAGCTTAAGCGCTCCGCCATCCACACTTACCGTGCTCTCGCTCACGTCGTACACGGCGGGAGGAAGAAATTGCACCGCATAGCGCTCACAGATGGCGGTGTAGACCTTGGCTTCGTCCGGTTCCATTGCGGACACGGGCGCATCCGCTTCCTGCGGGATGATGCCGTGGTGGGCGGTCACGTTCCCATCGTTGAACGCCTTGGAGTGGAGCCGGTAATCCAAAGGCCAGCGCACGCCGAGGTTCTTCATCGCCTGCGCAAGGACTGCCGGTGCCTGCTCTCGGTGCTCTTCCTTGAGGTATTGGGAATCGGAGCGGTTGTAGGTGATGGCTTTGTACTTATCACGCAAATCCTGCGTGATTTGCTGAGTCTCGGCGGCAGTGAAGCCGAAGCGCTCGCTCATATACCTTCTCAGCGCCTCCGTCAGCAGCGTGTAGTATTCCTTCTGGTCGTCGCCCCCTTCGAGGCGTGCCGCCTTGATCTCGTTGATGCGCCACAGGGCCTTCTGGTGGGGCGGCTCCTGGCGTAGGATCTGCTTGCGACTGATGATGGGCTTGCCACTGCGCAGCCGCGAGAAGAGATACCAGCCCACGATCGTCAGCAGCAGGGCCAGCAGGCTCCATAGGTAGATCGGCGTCCATTCCTCTTGGCTGAAGGGCAGCTCCTGAACGTCGTAGGGCGGCTTGGGATCGTCCGGTCGGATGGAGTCCGTCTGCACGGTCGCTACCTCCAGGGCGATGGCCTCCGTCTTGTATTTCTTGCCGTCCACGTCCACCGTGAGCGCCGGCACCGTCTGTCTGCCCTCGTCCCATGCGGTGAGCGTATAGACCTTGCGCATCGTGGATTGTCCCTCCTCGTTATCGCCCTCGGTCCGCTGTCCCACCACCTCTATCTCCTTGGACAGATGGTGGTCCTTGAGCGTCGGCCACAGGATGCGCGCGCCCTGTCGTGCGCTGACCTCCACGACCAGCCTGCATTGCGACCCAACCTTGATGCGGGTGGAGTCGAGGCGGGCCGTCACCTTGGCCTGCGCAAGGGCCAGGATCGGCGTCAGCACGCCGAGGACCAATAGTAGTATCGTCTGCTTTCTCATGCTCTTCCTCTCTGTTTGAACAGCCGCAGCAGGGCCTGTACGTAGTCGTTGTTGGTTGCCAGGGAGATGTGGTCCACCTGGCAGCGGCTCAGCATGGCGCGCAGCCGTTGCTCCTGCTGCAACCAGTAGTCGTGGTGGCGGCGTCTGAGCCGCTTGTCGCCCGTGTCGATGATCATCTCGTGGCCCGTCTCGGCGTCGCTGACGCTGAGCAGTCCCACGTTGGGCAACTCGCGCAGCAAGGGGTCGTAGAGCTGTATGGCCACGACGTCGTGCTTGCGGTTGGCGATGTTGAGCGTGTGCTCGTAGTCGTCGGTGTCATAGAAGTCGCTGATGAGGAAGGCCGTCGTGCGCCGTTTGGTGACGCGGTTGAGAAACTCGATGGCCTGTCCGATGTTGGTTCGGCGGCTCTGCGGCCTG
>OGQA01000520.1_pt1 | contig 20009 bp, 33 predicted proteins | sample 1553011 | NCBI WGS metagenome assembly OGQA01 (sample SAMEA2580256, study PRJEB22360) | human gut metagenome | biome: human gut; feature: human-associated habitat; material: faeces | place: Denmark | collected 2008/2010 | reverse complement strand
GAAAATGGGTCACTAACCTCACCAAATAGTGAAAAATGAAAACTCAAAAACCTCTCAATTTGAAAAGACTTTGTGAAAAGACACTCACTTTTATCACTAAAGTCACTAATGCTCTCCGTCTTGCTTACACTCGACCAATCTCTCAGAAATGCGGCTGACTCCTTTGAAACCATTATCGTCATAGTAGACACAACAGGCCATTTTCTTACCCTGAGCGTGAACCTCAATGCCATTCTCACGGCAGAGGGCGATAAGCCTGTCAATCTCAAAGGCGTAGTCGGAGCGAGTGATAAGCGGGTGAGGTGCGGTGTTGTCAATACCGTGTTCCCTGAGAGTCGCACACAGACCATTGCGGAATTTCTTCTGCTTTGCGGTGGGTTGAGTGCGAAGATAGTCAACCTCTCGCTCATGGCTGAGTCTTGCGCTGGCAGGGCGACCACGGTAGTTATAGCGAGTCTGCTTCATGTTCACCTCTAAGCCTTTCTGTCTGGTGGAGGGAGATCATCTTCTCACGGGTGAGCTTATCGACCACACGACCAAGCTCCTTGTAGCCGGACACCGCCGCCAGCCGTTCAAGGTTGCCCTTGGTCTGTGCTGTGACAACAATGGAGATACGGCGAAGGTTTTTCTTGTCAGTCCTCATGACCGTCCTCCCTCTTTCCATAGATACAGGCAGAGATAAGAGACTGCACCAGAACACAGGCTTCCTCTCTGGTGGCACCGGAATTGATTGCCGCTCTGTAAAAATTCAGAGACATTTCAGCCAAAGCACCAACGGCGTTCAGCAGCTCTTTCACAGCGTCATTATTCATCGTCCTGTTCCTCCACGAAAATCGTTCCCTCGAATTCATCAGCTCTGCCGAGAAGCCGCCAAAGACCTTCCTCTCGTTCTCCGCAGTTAGGGCAAGACATACCCGCCACCTTTGCCAGCTTTTGAGGGAAATCAGAGTCTTCTTCTACGAACAGAAGGTGTTCACACTTCCTGCAAGAAAAGACCGTAAACATGGGGCTTTCTACAATCGGCTTTTTCCTGCCACAACGAGGACATACCCATTCGTGACTCCAATCCCGCAGGGTCATTTCACGACCACATACACATTTCTTGCTCATAGCTCTCACCTCAATCCTCGAACATACGGCTGAGAGTGTTCAGCTCACGCCGAAGCCGGACAATGCTTGCCATGATCTGAGTCTTGGAAGCACCCTTTTCCACAATCCCGCTGCCCCACTCAGCGACACGGGAGTGACTATACCACTCCTTCTTAGAAGCTCTGCGGTCTTCGTGAACCACCACAGCTTCTTTGAGCCGGTTGGTAAGGTTGACACAAAAATTAACCTGTTCGATGATCTCATTCTTTTTCAAACTCATACCGCTCCTTTCAGACGCAGACCCTTGTAGGAAGGGTAGCCGTTGTAGGTGGACTTGCCCTCATGCCATTCCGGGTGAGCTTCCATGTCGGCGTTGAACCGCTTTGCGCTGCACACGAAATAACCGTTGGACTTGCACCAAATCTTGTAAGCGTCATAGAGGGACTTCGCTCTGGTGATTGCGCCGTCAGCACTCTCGCACTTTTCTTCAAGGAACTGCAATACCAGATCGTTGTCCTTCTCATACTGCCGCACGACCTTCTTCATGTCATCGGACATTTTCAGCCCAAACCGCTTGTACTTGAAGTACCCAGCAACCAGCCAAGAGAAGATACCCTGCATAGCTTTCTGCGTCTGGAACTCATTTTTCAGGTTCTTGTCCTGTTCTTCCTCCTTGAAATGGCGGTTGAACTCGATCACCCGCACACGGTTAGAAGCGAACAGGGACTTGTCGTTGACAGAGGGAAGGTCATTGCAGGAGAGCCAAAGAGTGAACTGAGGGAGAAAAGTCGTGGCAGTCTCATAGAGGTTCCGGGCTTTGATTTCCTCACCGCCGGTGAGCTGCTTGATCGTTTCCTCGTCCAGTTTGCCATACTGATTGCTCTCAGCCATCGTTACAAACCGCTTACCTTTCAGGGACGCAAGCATGGGGTTGGCGGCTTCGGCGTTCTTGCTCCGCTCAGACTTGCAGATGATCGACACGGGAGACACGGACGCATAGTCACCGAGAAGGTGGTAAATGGCACTCAGCATGGTAGACTTTCCGTTGCGGGTGGTCTTGCCGTGAAGAATGAACATACATTCCTCGTTTGCCATGCCGAGCATAGAGTAGCCAAGGGCTTTCTGCAAATACTCGGCCTTGTCTGCGTCACCACAAGTGACCTCAGAAATGAACTGCTCCCACCGCTCACACCGAGAGTCTTGCAGGGTGTACTTGAAATTGGTCTGCATGGTGAGAAAGTCGTGCCAGTCATGCTCCCGGAATTCCATCTTTTCGAGATCATAGGTGCCGTTTAGACAGTTAATGAGATAGGGGTTGGAGTCGAATTCCTGAGCGGTAATCGGCATGACACTCGCAGCGTCCTTCATGAGCCGGTCACGGAAACGGCGATCTCCCATCTTCACGATGAACTTCATGTACTCCCTGCGGCGGTCTTCGTTTCCGATTTCTCCGCAATACAAGGCCATCAGGCGGCAGAACTCCTTGATCTTCTCAGCCACCAGCAGAGAACCAATATCCTTTCTCCAAGCTCCCTCAGAGTAAGTGAACCAGCATTTCGCTTCGGGGCAATACCGAGTGTCATTCTGGTAGCACTCGGAAAACAATTCTGCCATGCCGGACTCGTCCCACGAATAGCCGGTGCCGCTTGCTTGGTGACTGCGTTCCGGCTGCGCTTCCTTGATGTAAAACATCTTCCGGGACTGGTCTTCGTCCATGATGTATCGACCATTGGAGAGCTGAAACAGCTCTTGATCTTCGGAAGTGGTGAACACTTCATCAGCCATTCTCAGCACCTTCTTTCAACATTCTCTTGATTGCACGAAGGTCGTTTCTGACCTTGTTGGTGTAGGTCGAAATGATCTGTTCGACCTCATAACGGGTGACGGGGGTAGGGACTGACCTCTCATAAGCCTGAGCAATGCGATTGACTTCTGCTCGGCGGGAAGGTTCTGTGGCGTAGCTTACTGCGAACTGCTGACCGTTTTTCAACTCTACGGTGAGAACGAAAGGATAGTCCGACCTCTGCCCCTTGGTAGACTGAACAGAAACAATATCAGCCACATTGATAAGGGTTCCATTGAAGTTATAGAGCATGGTCAATCACTTCCTTTTCTTCAAGGCTTTCGCCATAACCAGCAGCGCACAAGCCTGAGCGTCCTCGTCCCACCATGCACACCGCTCTTGACAGCAAGTGAGAACTTCGTCCGTACTGGCGTTCAGCGGACAATACTTTTTCGGTTCATTCGCCACCGTTTACACTCCCCCCCCCATAGAAGAAAGCGTTCCTCAGAGCGGTATCTACATGGCGCATGATCTCCACCGGAAGAGTACACAAATACTTCCAGTCATCGGTCACATCAATGACCCGCACCTGTTCGCACTCCACCATGCTCGGTTGCAGATCACCCCAAGTGATAGTCACATGGGTAGGCATTTCCAGCCTTTTGAGCTTGGTGGTCAGGGGTACAACAATGCTGGTGGGAGAGAACTGATTTCCCATGTTGTTCTGAACGATGACCCAAGGGCGTTTGCCGCCCTGAACATGACCGGAAGAAGGGATAGGCACATCAATGAGTACCACATCTCCACGCTGATAAGGTTTCATTTCGTTTACCTCCTGTATCTTGTAACGCTATTGACGATCAGCTCCACTTCGGAGCGGTCAAGCGGCGGTTTACACGCTACGCTGTTGGCATACAACAGCTCTTTGAAAATATCGGTCTTGCTGTAACCCTGATTGTGAAGCTGACCAGCAAGGGAAGTCAGACTAAGGTTCCTGCTGCCAGATGTAATAGGCGGGTACTCCGGTTTCAGAGTGAGTTTCCCATTCTCAGGCTTGTGATAGATCGGAGAATAGATACGCTGAGGGGCAGAGCTGCCGGAGCTTTCTTTTGGAGCGTCAGGGAAATACTTTTCAACGACATAATCAATCCCTGACTGATTTTCGATGATCTCAGGGAAGATAAGTACATTTCCCGTCATGATGAAATACCGACTGCTCTTGTAAATCTCCACGCCGTTGCGGTTGTTTTTTCCCTTGAATGGAAGTGAACCCCTTACCAGAATGTGAACACCCCTGCCGCTTCTGCTTTTCTCCGTGTAGGACTCGCAATGAGAGATAATGTCAGCCGCCAGAGGGGAGAGAAACCCGTCATCAAATCCAGCGTCAATGTCGATACCTACAAGGCCGGTATCGTGGAACACATATCCAAGGCCATCATAGTAACCATGCTGGACATTCTTCTCAGCGTCAATGTAATTAGACCATGTGTCCGGCAGCGTAGAGGAAGCCGCCTTGCGAACCGTAGACTGCATGGGGATTTTTGAATTGTTCCACACATTCACCCATGCCTTTTCCTGTATCAATTCGGCAGGGATATTCTCATAACTCATAGATGTACCTCAGCTTTCATACGGGGACTCATATTCCCAATCCCAAGTGTTTCCTCCACGGTAAGCATTGCGGAAGTAATTGTGGTAGCCGTCACCTGAAAACCACATATAATCAGGCGGCAGGACTCTACCAACCTTAGTTTCTCCGTCCTTCTCTCTCTGCCATCTGGTCAAAACATCTTCGCTGAGAAGCCATAATGTCTCGTCTATCGGGTTGTTCTCCCGGTAGCCTACGAACTGAGAGGGAGCGGTTACGACTTCAAGAATGGAGCCGTAACCCTGATCTACCCTGTTCAGAACGCACCACACACAAGCGGCCTGTTCTGTTTCAGATGGAACCCCTCTCGCTTCTCCCCACAACATCTTTGCCAGAGCTGCCACTTCCTCATGAGTCCACGGCTTAGGTGTCTCGACAGGTTCAAAGATAACCGGAGTCGGAACCTCTACCACCTCGACTGCGGGAGAGGTCTGAACGACCTCAGCCGTAGGCTTCATGAAAGGGCTTGCCAACAGGCAGATGATAGCGGAAAGACAGAGAACGGAAATCAGCTTCCGCAAGACTTTTTCCGCTTGCTGGTCTTGGTCGAGGGCTGACAAGCAAAGAAGTATTTGTTATCCACGCAGATAGGATAACCCTTGAACTGGTTGCTGGACTTCGGCTCACCGGCGGCATAAATGCTCTCTGCCGTTTCCACGGGCATTTCCCCGGACACATAGTCAGAACCGGCGACCATGATATACGGCACCTTGCCGTCATTCACTTTGAACTGCATTTTCTTCCTCCTGTTCTTCCTTGTACCATTGCTCCAAGTCCACACCGATTGCGGAAAGCCGCTGACGGCACAGCCAACCACCGTCTTCCGGGTTCATTTCGTAATGCTCCCGGAGCTTCTTGTGTTCGGCATAAAAGAGCTTCCACGCCTTTTTCAGCCGCTTCTTTCCAAAACCGAAGTGAACATGGAGCATTTCGAGAATGGCTGAGTCGTTGTCCATCTGAAATTGAAGATCGTTCTCCAAAATCTGTTGATTGATAGCTTCATTCAGCACCTTTTGTTCAGCTTTGTTGAGCTGAACACCGAAGGGTTTACTCCCCACTCTCTTGAAATTCATCAGCCCACCTCAATGTCCTCGAAGAATACGGGATAGGTGGATTTCAGCAGATCATAGAGCAATCCTGCGACCACTCTCATGTCAGGGTGGGCGGCGGGAGCGCAACGCAGACGAATGAAGTGCCGCCACTCTCTCATGTCAGCCGTCATAACCACTTCGGTCTTCAAGCTGTTGGGAAGCACAGACCGAGCTTCCTGCGGAGTGCAACCTTCGTTTAGAAGATCAAAATACGCCACCTCGGCGTTCTCACAAGACCGCTTCCAAATACGGTAGGGAGAGTCACTACAATCGAAACTCATAGGTTTGATGACCGTGATCTCACCGCCGAAACCATCTTTTGAGTAATTGCAATAGCGGGTGGACTCCTGACAGTAAGCCGCCAAACGGTGACGGACGATCTCATGGCTCACACCACGGTCACAGGTGAAGCGGACGGTCAGGGAAGCGTGTTCAATCACGGCTTCATGACCCCGTTTCAGGATATTGCGGACAAATTTCTCTGCGCTGCCGTCCGTGATCTTATCCTCGGACTTGTAACAGGTGCGTCCAGCCTGTTCCACGGTGGAGAGAAGGGTTGCGTAATCGGGAGCATTGACAAGCTCCACCTTGGGTTCAATGATTTTCAATTTCCAATTCCTCCTTAAAGACTTCTTCCATTTCGGGAACTGTCCCGTAAGGAACTCCGTTTCGGTAATACTTTTTCATTGGACGAGAAGTTTTAGATTGAAAATCCTTTAACTTTTGCCAATACTCAGGTAAATACCGATAAATGTTTTTCAATTCTTTTCTGTTCTTATTTGAACAGCACCAGCACGAAACTCTATCCAGAATTTCATATAGGTCAATGTCACTTTCACGCCAATCCCAGCCGTGAGCGTAACAATAATCTAAGCAATCCTGTTCGGTCATTCCCCACTCATAGAGCGGAAATTCTTTCCATGAAGAACGCTCTTTTTCGAGTCTTCGTTGTTCATCGGCAGCTATGCCAACATAAACCCTCGCACTCTTGGAAAGAGCGTACTCGTCCATAATGCGAAGTTTATCGGTAGTACCCCAACGGCAACGACCTCCGCACCATGAGTACCCATAATGCTTGCCCCCCCCCATTCCTCTCAACAACAGGCTTTTCAAACGCCTTGTATAGAAAATCGTATGGAGGGTAAAGGGTAGTAAAAACAATACCCTTTGACTCAGCCAAGGATTTAAGCTTTTCGGCAATGGTGTAAATGGCCTGAAATTCCATTCCGGTATCATAGAAAACAATTTCGTCAAGAGGTCGATTTTCTTCCATGAGCCGCAAAACCATTGCCAAGCTGTCCTTGCCACAGGAGCATGAAGCAATATAGTACATATCAGACCCCCGCTACATGGCTTGCCAGCATATCGGCGTGGTGTGTCCACAGCACATTCGGGTATGCGTGGATTGCACCGGTGTAGTCATTCCATTCTTCCTTCGGTGTAAACGCTCCCATGTGGTAGCGAATACAGCAGATTTCTTCCTCGGTCAGAGCGTAGAACTGAGACAGCAGCATGACAGATTTCTCGCCGTGGCCTTTCAGAAGTGTGTCGGGATTGTAGTCCCACCTAATACTCTCACAGTCCATGAAGGGGAGATACTGGTCAATCTTGCAGAGATCGTGGAACATACCCACAATGTAAGGAGAACGCTCGTCCTGCCAATGGAGATCGTTGTCCTTTGTGAGCTGGACAAGGAACTCCATGACCGAAGCGGAGTGCTGGTACAGACCTCCTTCATGTGCTCCGTGGTACTTCGTGGAAGCCGGTACCTTGAAGAAGCCCCTGTTCACCAGCCAGTCCAGCATATCAATCGGGAGAAGTGGCGTACCGTTTGGGAGCTTCATCAGATTGCAGAAATCGGTCAGCTCAGACTTAGAGAAGCAGTCAGCCATTCATGGCACCTCCCTCATACTCAGGGCGATGGACGCTCCGCTCGGAGTCAAAGCCGTCCGGGTAACGCTTCATCAGTTTATCAACATTGTGCTGTGCCACATATTCGAGGGTCACACCAAGGCCGGTAGCGGTCTGCGCCACATACCACAGAACATCTCCAAGCTCGTCCAGCAGCTTGTTCGGGTCAAAGGTATGACCCTGAAACTCGACCTTTTTCAGAATGTCGATACACTCACCGGCTTCACCGTTCAGGCCATAACAGCCATTGCGAATTTTGTCCCACGAAGTCAGGTTGCCGGAAGTGCGCTCTGCGGCTTTCTGATAATCATTCAGCGTCATGTTCGGCTACCTCCATTTCCAAGACCGTCATGATTGCATAATTGGCGAGGTCAATCAGAGTGTCCCGGATAGACTCGTCATTGACCTTCTGATCTCCACCACGGGAGAGGGTCTTGAAACGGTTGAATTTGTCACCGAGCCGAATACGAGCCATAGCCATACCTTCTTCAACAAAGGTCTGGTGGAAGCTGTCGCCGTAGTCATGATTTTTCCGGGCATAGAGCCGATTGATTTCATTGCAGATATTTAGGTGCATTTGAACCTTGCTGTTAAGCTCAGCCATCGTATCTTATCCTCACTTTCCACATAGTTTTCAACAAACCATTGGAGAGGGAGAGCCTATCAAAATAGCCCTCCCTCTCTCACGGTCTTAGCCAAGGAGAGCTGCCAAATCCATAGAGGGCTTCTTACCGGCCTGTTTCGGTGCCTGAGAAGCCGCAGGAGCGGTTTTCTCGGCAGGGGCAGGAGTAGAGTCACCAGTTTCCTCCCAACCGTCAGAAGGCCGCTTATCAGCCAGACGGACGAAGGTTACGGTCTGACCCGGCTTGTTCTTGTTGGGCTGAACATCATGCTCAATGTCGCACTCGATGAAGTGACCAATCAGGTCAGTGTGGTCGATCTCGGTAAGCTCGAAATCTTTCAGAGCGGTCTTGGCGAAGTAGCTGAAAGCGTTGTAGGCACCCTCATTGGGGGAGCCATCGGTTTTCAGCAGAGAGAACCGTTCGATGTGCTTGGAGCCGCCCTGCGTCTGCATGGTGACTTCCAGCTTGCCGAATTCCTCCTTGTACTTCACATCGGTGATCTTGAAGACATGAGTCCCTTCGGGAATGAGGGAAAAACCCTCGGTGAGTCCAATTTTAGCCATTGTTGTTTTCCTCCTGTTCATCGTTCAGAATGTTGTAGCCGTCCTCATAAATTACGGTCAAACCATAAGCGCAGGCCGCTTCATGCTCGATACGACAACCACGGGTATTTTCCCAACCGTGACAGAAGTAAGCGGCATGGCACAAGCTCATGTTTTCCAGAGATTTCGCCAAAAAGCAAAGAGGAATCTGTACCACACCCCGTTTCCCCATGCTCTCATTGCTGTACCATTCATCGGTAAACAGCGTGTTTACAACTTCATAGCCACGCTCTTTCAGAGCGGCAATAGCCCGTTCACGGGTAGATACGATTTCTTCCTGAGTTTTTCCAGCCATAGGCTGACTCAACATTGCTTTCAGGTTAGCCATTGTTAGTTCCTCCTTAATTTTCGTATTCAACGGGGAAGATGACACCTACCAACAGATCATCATCGTCCGGCATTTGCGGGTACTGCTTGACCAGCAGGGCTTTCGCTTCGGCATTGCCGCTGTCAATATCGTAAGCGTACAGGATTTCGCAGAAATCGGACTTCTCGATCAGCGACCAGTCATCATTGCTGATTGCGATAGAAATGTCCTTGATCTCCGTAGAGAAGACCCGCACACAGTCCTTAATCTTGCCGTCAGGGTACGGCATGATTGCCTTGGTCAGCTTTGCATACTCGGTGCAACCGACCTGAGAGATCATGCGGTCAATGGGTTCAGGCATATCCTGAATGGCGGCAGCGGTGACACTCTGGACGGTACAGGGAATGAGCATGAACGCAGACGGGGAAGCCAGCCAGCGGTCAAAACCACGCTTGTAGATAATGCCGCTGGAAGCCAGAGACTTGACGAATTTCTTGAACTTCATGAATTAACCCTCCTTGATGACTTTCGGCATAAGTTTGTAGCCATACTCGGTAGAAGTGTACTTATCCAGCACACCGTCTGCTTTCATGGCTTCCTTGTCGATTTTGCTGACCGTAGCTCTGCTGACCTCCCATGTGTAGGAGGAACCGGCGATAGACACCTTCTTGTCCCCGTCACGGAACTGAGCAATGGCGAGCTTTTTCAGCATATCGGTCACGACCTTGTACCGCTTCTCGTCCTCAGCGACCTCGGCGGCGTGAGCGTCCAGCTTACTTTTCAAGGCTTCCGCTTCCTTCACCAGAGCCGCCATGTCGGTTTCAGGGGACAGATTGTTGGTGCGAAGGACTTTCAGGATTTCAGCGTCCTTTTTCTCGTCATATTCCGGGGAAATGCCGCTTTCCACATGGTCTTTCCACCATTTCAGAGCCGGTCTGACATACCGCTTCTCGAACTCCGGGTAACGCTCGGACACTTTGAAGGGACGGGTAATGGTGTTGTCACCGCTGCACACGAATTTGGAAGGGTCATCGTAGTCCGTGGCTTCGAGGAAGGAAGCGACCATGATAACATCGTCCACGCCGAGAAGGTAGGCATAGAGTGCGGCTTGCAGGGCATAATACTCAGGAATGTCATCAGCCCAATCCTCCACACGCTTGGAGGTCTTCATTTCCAGAACCGTGGAGGGCTTACCGTCCTTGTCGTACAGAAGGTAGTCCCACATACCGCCGAGGACTTCCACATTCGGGAAGAAATCACCCCAAGTCTTCTTGAAGTAATCGGCACCCCACACATCGGTAGGAGTGACCAGATTGCTCATGAAGTAGGCTTTCTTCATGTACTCAGCCTGTTTCGGCTCAATGGTCTTACCGGCGATGGTGTAGATCGTGTCCTCAAAGGGCTTCTGGTAGGTACGGGTGACTTCGCACCAGACCTCAAAGGGAGTAGACCACGGGTTCAAGCCGAGAATGGTGGCGAACCGGGTTGCCGTCAGCTTCTTGGGCTTCTTGGGAGGAATGATCTGAATACGGTTGTTGTCGAGCCATTCCATAATCAGCCCTCCTGCGTGTCATACGCCGCCAGCATTTCCTTCACACCGGAGATAAGCTGGTCACACTGGTCTTTGGTGATCTTGGAAAAGCCCTCGGTCTTCATGGCGATAGACTGAACGAAGGACTCCTGCTCACTGTCCAGCTCCAACAGCTTTTTCAGGACAGCTTTCAGATCACCAACGGAGCTTTCATCGGCGGCTTCCGCAGGGGGAGAGGTCAGCTCCTTCTTGATCTCGGTGCGCTGCTCGGTGGTGACGGGGGCTTTCTTCGTGGCCTTGGGAGCCGGGGGTGCGTCATCGGTGTTCTTTCCCAAAGAAGCGTCAATATCGTCCGCTTCGATAATGTCAAGAACGAGCTGCCACAGATAGCGGCGCATATAGGTGATGGAGCTGCCGAGGGCTTGCATTTCGTTGGTGACGGCCTTGCCGCTGTTAGAGATGATAGGAGCGATCTGCGTGAACGGAGCTTCAAAGACAATGGGTTCCTCACCCCGATCATCACAGTTATAGACCTTTGCGCTGGCGTACTCCTTGCCGAATGTGGGAACCATCAGCAGACCGACCTTGCCGAAAATGGCTTCTGCCACGGGAACAATGTCTTCCAACTCGAAATACTTGAATTCGAGGGAGATGTTCTTGCCGGTCTTCTTGACACCGGCGTTCAGGAATTCCACACGGGCGATCTGCAACTTTTGCATGGCGTTCATGCTGGTGTAGTCCACGGCGGTTTCCTCAGTTTTCTTGGTAGCCATTTGTTATACCTCCAATATTTCTAATAATTTTTTCTTGATGGAATTGACCCTTCTGGTGTTCCGCTTGGGCGGTTTCAATCCGAGGAAGTCACGGACATACCGCTTTGCCAGACGGATATACCAGTCACGGTCTACCACATCAATGGTCAGATGATTGTCATTGTCAACAACACACCGAGAGGGAAGTCCTGCAATCTTCACAGGGTTTCCGGTGCCGAGATGGATTTTGTAGAGGGTTCCGTATCGGTGATCTTCCGTGGCATAAACCCGGTTGACCTTCTGCACGACCTCCATTTTTCCGTCCACCTCATGCAGAGCGTCACCGTACTTGCTACCGGCCTTGGCGACCAACTGGAAGTCCAGCAGTCGGTCACACTCCATGACGGTCTGTTCCACCGGCACACCATAAGCCAGATAGTCCTTGACTGCCTTGGCGACCACACAGGCGTTGTTATTGACATTGAACGCACCAGCGGGAGCAATACCACGAACAAGGACACCGCCCTTGATTTTCGGTTCTCCCTCGAAGGGAAGCTCCACATAGTTATTCACATCTTTCTGACAGATCATCTTTATCAGGTCTTCTTCCAGCTCGAAGCCGGTGCGGTCTTGCCATTCCTGCGTGATCTCCTGATATTTGGGAACATCGGAGTCATCAAGACTGACCATGATACCGTCCGTGTTGAGCTGAATGATTTTCAGCGTGGGGCAATCCTGAATGAGATGAACAGCCATTTCAAGCAACTGCAACTGACCTGAGATACAGACCGAGCGACCCATGAGCGGGTCATATAGGTCGTTGTACCGATTGAGCATGGCACCGTAGGTCGTGTTCAACACCAGTTTCAGAGCATTTGCGGTGGCCTTGTCACCGGCTTTCTTCGCCTTGACACGCCGCTCAATGGTAGCGGCATACACATCGGGAGAAGGGATATTCCGGCTACAATATCCATTCAAGGTCATCTGGTGTGGGTAGTAGCTTGCAACATCTTTGTTGCGGATAGAACGGGTTTCCGTGGCTTCCTCACGGTAACATGGGATAGCTCCGTGAATACCGCCATAGGCAACCGTACATGGACAATCGCCAACCATGATTTCGAGCTTTTCCTTGAACACTACCTCGTCCGGGATAGATCGGTCTTTCAACCGTTCAAAGAAATCGAACACTTCCTGCGGAATATACTGCCGAAGCAGCTTGTCCGGGTAGCGATACTCACGCTCGTCATCGTGGGGTCGTTGCTCTGCGTCAAGGTAGGCGGCAGTCAGTTTGGCATTGGTCATGTAAAGGGCTTTCGCCGGGTAGATACCCTTTTCCTTACCCAAGGTCAATTTACTGGACAGGTAGCCTTGCCGCAGATCGTCAAGTGTGTCGGTAGCGTCAACATCGTGGTCGCAGTAAAACTCAACCTCGTCCTTCTCCTGCTCGGTCAATGGACGGTCAATATCGAAGGAAACCGTAGTCTCTCGAATGTCCATGCCGAGGTGAGCTTCAATCGCTTTCAGGGACAAACCCATTTGGCAATCGTCCATGAGGTCGTATTGGTCGAAGAAAATGCCGCAATCACGAAGCGGTGCGTATTCCCACCCCTCATGACCCTCTAAGATGATAAAATCGTTGACGGCCTTGACCTGTTCCGGGGTGAAGTCACACAGGACTGCTTTCAAAATAAACTGGTCATAGTGCTTGTTGTTGAACCCCGCCAGCAGGGGTTCTTGCTTCATGAACTGCTTGACTGCTTCGTTGTCATTCCAGATTTTCGTGCGTTCCTTCGTCACCTTGTTCTTGAAGGAAAACAGCCAATCGTAGGCAAACACCTCGCAGTCAAAAATGAATAGGTTATCGATCAGAGGTATCACCTCCAAAGAGATTTTTCAAATACCTCTCAGTCAAGACTTCTTGCACACCCTCCATGATGTAGAGCATACATGGGAACGCCATTCCGTTTCCCCACATCTTGTACTCAGCCGAATCTTTGTGAGGAACAAGCGCACACCAATCTTTTTCAAAGCCTTGGAGAGAAGCACATTCGGTTGGCGTTAGTTTTCTGGCAAGGTAAACGACTTCTCCGTTTTCCGTTTCAGTAGGAACGAAAAGTGTCTGGTCGTTACTACAAGCCAGTGTTGCGCTCTTATCTTTCTGTATCAAAGCTCCCTTACCCCCCCCCTCACAACCTCCACGGATTTTCAGGGTATAGGGTATAAGCGCACATGGGAGATGATGGTGGTCAGCTCTTGCGGCAGCCAATGTCATAGTCACCCCCCCCGTGACGGTTTGATTATAGAAGTCAGCACCGATAGGTTCTAAAACCAATGTCTCAGTACCCCCCCCATAATTGCCGCCGCTTGCCTTTAGGGTGGTGGATTGCTCTGACGGTTGATACTCGTCATAAGAGGTCTGACCGTAACAGGGAACCAGTATTAGAGGGACATTCCCCCCCCCCTGTGCCCATGCGTCCTGCGAGGGTTTGGACGATGTTATCTGAGCTGAGGGACACTCGCTTGTCTTGGGCGTGATTTTCGACTGCATAAACACAATCGTGTTCAGCAGGGCTTGTTTCAGGAGAGGGTCTAACGGCTTTCCCCGTTCTTCTGACCTTCTCAAAATTCCTTTGCAAGCCGTCACGCTCAAAAAGTATCTGTCCGGCACATTGTCCTCCAAGATCGAGGACAAGGAACACACGCTTGCGTCTTTGGGCGACTCCCCAAAATTGAGCGTCAAGTCCTCTCCAAGCGATAGAGGAATGATCTCCCACGATGAACCCTCGCTTCGGCCATTTTTGCCGTCCAGATCGGTCTTCCTCATATCGAGGAACGCTATCGTCTCCTTCACAGATTTGCCAGAGGGTTTCGAGGACTGTTCGGAAGTCTTCGCCCTGTGTCGAGCTAAAAGCTCCGTAAACATTTTCCCAAATTGCGATCTGCGGGTATCTCCCATTGGTCGCACACCTCATTTCTCTAATAATCCTGACCGCTTCAAGGAACAAGCTGGACTGCTCACCAGCAAGCCCTTTTCTATTCCCGGCAATGGACAGGTTTTGGCAAGGCGACCCAAAAGTGATAACATCGACAGGCTCTATCTTCCCGCCGTCCATCTTGGTAATATCTCCAAGATGTTTCATCTTCGGAAACCGAGACTGAGTGACAGCCATCGGAAAAGGCTCAATCTCACTCGCCCATGCTGGTATGATACCAACCGCAGAAGCGGCGAGTGGACAAGTCCCGCTGCCGTCAAACAGACTTCCTAATTTCACTTTGGCACCTCCTATTCAATGAATTTACAACCACACTTGCGGTAAGTGGCGCACCGTTTCTTGTAGCTGCGGACAAGGTACTGAATACCTTCGTCCACATAATCGTAGACCACAGGTTCGGCCTTTCCCTCAAAGGTTCGAGCAATACGCCCTATACTCTGAGTAATCACGGCGTAGTCCTTCTGCGGGGTTGCCAGATACAGACGGTCAAGCCGAGGAATGTCCAAACCCTCTTTTGCGAGAGAGTAGGTAGCAAACAGATACCGCTTGCGACCCTGCCGCATATCCTCAATGGCCTGTTCTCTCATAGCCTTAGCCTTTTTCGAGGTCATCTTTCCGTCCACCATAACGGCCTGATCTCTCAGGTCATGAGGAAGGTGTTTCATCAGGTATTCCAAATGGGACAGGCGGTCAGAGAGAATGAGGTTGTAGTGATTTCTGTTTTCAACCAGATCAGCCGCAATCAACTCATTGCGGTCATACCTGTCAGCGAGGAAATTGACCAGCTTCGCATAGATGATTGTTCCGTCCGTGTCCAAGAACTCCCGGCTCAATCCTTGGTGAGTGGGTCGAGGTAGAACACTCACGGTCATGACCTTCTCGGCAACGGCAGCGTCCGGCACCTGATAGGCTATCTGACCGAGAAGGGCATAGGTGGCGGCAATCATACCGTCAGCTCTATGAACCGTGGCAGACAGGCCATACTTGTGACGAGCCGCCAAACTGTTCAGCACCTTTGAGAACTGCGTGACAGAGGTTGGTGTCCCCGCTACCCTGTGACACTCGTCCACGATAATGCAGTCCCAAACATCACGGTATCGTCCGAGGTCGAGATTGCACATGGTCTGGACGGTGGCAAAAGTGATAGCCTTTCCAATCTGAACTCGCCCCTCAGTGATTGTTCCAGTCAGTGAAGGACTCATGTACTGTTCCGCTCGGTTCTTACTCTGTGAGAGCAAGTCCCGTGTGTGAGTCAGCCACAGGGTCTTACGACCCAAAGCCGCTGCCAGCGCAATTCCAACCTGAGTCTTACCGCTACCGGCGGGACTTTGAAGAATACCGTAGTAGGCTTTCAGCATGGCTTCCTTTGCGGCTTCTTGATAGTCATACAGCGGCACAGAACAGCCGAAATCGACTTTCTTTGGAGATGGTAGGTCATTGATAACCTCACACTCTCCCATGCTCAAAACGGTGTTCAGACAGCCGTAGGGAAGCACCAGAGTGTCCCCGTCCCATTGCATGAGATAGAGCTTTTGCGGAGTGTTACCGAGCCACAGGTGCATACGAACCTTTTTGGCATAATCCGGGTTGGCGAGTACCATGTTCTTCTTGCACCAGTCCAGCAGATCAGCCGTAGGTTCTTGAATACGAAGCTGATTTCCTACGGTCATTCGCATTGCTCCACCCACTCTCTGAGAGGAACGCCGAACTGTCTGATTTCGGAAGCGGAAAGAACCGTTTTCAAAAGAGACAGACTTTCCAGCTTAGAGAACGGAAGGAAGTAAACAGCCCCATTCGTCATACGCAGAGCAAACCAACCTTCTCCGTTTCCGGTTTCCCTCCAAAGGAACATTGCGGAAGACTGATTTTCCTCGATACGCTCCATCTTGAAAATGTCTTTGGCACAGTCCTTGCAGTCAATAGGGTAGCTCTTTCCATTCCGGGCAGCTATAATGTCGAAGGGCTGGCCTTGACTGTTCTGAGCGAGGTTATGCGCCCAAAAACCATACCCGGAAAGGCTCATACAAAGCTGCTTTTCAAATCCTGTTCCTACTCGGCGGTTATCATTGGTCATGTCACTCGACCTCCTACCATGTCCAGAAGGAGAGATTTGGCAGCGTTGAAGTACCCGGCTTCCGACAGACAGTGCTTGGCTTCTCGTTCAAGCTCTTTCGCTTTATCACGATAGGCCATGTACTCTTTGTACTTCGGGTCATTCCTGTTTCGGCATTGAAGCAATACCCTCTGAGAAAGCTCCATCGTTGCCTTGCTCATAGCTCTGTTCTCAGCCGCAGATTTGACCGCTCGATCTCTCCGCTCTTGGAAGTATTGAAGCAGCTCTTTGATCTCTGCGTCACCCCAAGCCGGGTCTGCCAACATCAGCTTGAAGACCTTTCGAGTCTTCTCCATAGTGGTAGGGAAGAACTTCTCAGGAATGAGTGCGTAATATCCGCTATCCCATGAAATCTTGATAATGTCTTTCACGGTTCCTCCTTTACAAATTAAAAATGTCTGATATAATCAGAGTGAGCTTTTGTGCTTGCCGCCTTTCGGTCTGCTACACCGAGGGCGGCTTTCTTCGTCTTCATCGAAGGTATAGGAGTAGTCAAACCCACCGGCAAGCCATGTGAACAGCCAAAAGGCGGCAAGGCCAGCGACCATGCGAATGACTCCCGTACCGAGGGGTATAATGTCCTGCTCCACAGAGCCAACGGTTCCAAGAAGGAACAGGAAGGACAGAATTGCGATTGTGCCGAATACCTTTTTCATGCCGTCACCTTTTTCCATTCGTACTTCTTGCCATAGCGGTTCTCGTACCATACCTCGAACTCCCGGCGGTTTTCTTCTTCCTTGAAGAAGTTTCGTACCCTCTGAGCGAGAAGCAGACTTGTGGCCTTGGCTTGTCCCTGCTTCTCCGCAACAAAGGCACTCATGTCACTGTCGCACCCCCGCTTCTGAAAACAGCTTCGTACCTATCCAGAATACGAAGGGACTCCGCTACGATCTCGTCAACCTTGTCCCCGTTCCGGGTGCCGTTCAGAATGGCACTCATGGTAGAGCGGTCTGTGACAATCCCACTCTTAGCCAACATATTGATAAGCCAAGTGGAAGTCAGGTTGTTCACTCGCAGACGGAAGCGAATGTTCTCTCGCTCGTTCAAAATCTCACCCCTTTCTGTGTGATATATGAACAATTATTCTTGACATCACATTTCGCCAATGATATACTTTAGGTGCGTCAAAAGAAAACCATTGGAGAACTCAACCACCGAAAGATACGATCTTTGGGGGTCGGTTTCTTGTTGTCAATTTTTCTTGTTCACACTTAGGAGTATATCCTACCTTCGTAGGATTGTCAATAGGAAATCCTAAAAAAGTAGGATAAAATTTTCAGGAGGGTGCCATGAACACAGACAGGATTAAACAACTTGCGAAAAAGCAGGGCAAAACAGTCACCTATATCTGCAAGCTCATTGACCGCCCTAAGTATTATCTGAACGATGTAGCAAAGGCGGCTGACAGAGAAATCCCGGAAAAAGACTTGCAGACCATTGCAATCAATCTGGAAACCACCGTGGCGTATTTACGGGGAGAAACCGATGATCCCGCATTTCATCTATCCTCTGTCGGTATGAACACCCTCCCGGTAGAAGAACAGGGTATGCGACCCGTCTATGGTACTGCGTCAGCAGGGTTGGGTATCATTGCCGAGCAACAGACCTTGGGCTATGAAAGAGTCAGCCCCGAACATGATACTGACGAGTATTTCTGGCTAATTGTCTCTGGTGACAGTATGTCCCCCGTTTTCACAGACAAAGACCTCGTTCTCGTTCAAAAAGACGCTCCCGTAGAAAGCGGCTCAATCATGGTCATCATCGTGGACGATGACGATGGGTTCATAAAGCAAGTCAGTGTTGCAGACGATACGATCACGCTTCACTCCTTTAACCCTGCATATCCTCCTATGGTGTTCGGCGGCTCTGAATTGTCCAGACTTCGTTTCATTGGTCGTGTTGTTGAACAGAAAAGGAAGTTTTAATGAAAAGAAAGAAATTCCCAATAGACCTCTCAATGCTGACAGAGGAAGAAATAGACCAGTTTCGAGAAGACTCCACCACTCTTTATGAGGGTGTTGTCGATGTATCCTTGTACCTTCGGTTTAGCTCTGAGCGGCAGAAAGAACAGTCCATTGAAGGACAGCTTCGAGACTGTATCTCATACTGCAAGAGAAAAGGCTACCGCATAGTAGCCATTTATGTTGACAGAGCTACCACGGCTCGAAAAGATGTAGAGAAACGAGTTTACTTCCAGCAAATGATTTCAGACAGCGTTCATCGTGAATGGCAGTATGTGATTGTCTGGAAGCTCGACAGATTTTCCAGAAACCGAGAAGACAGTGCTGTCTTCAAAATGCGGCTGCGGAAGAATGGGGTCAAGGTCGAGTCTGCCACCGAGAACATTTCTAAGAACCCGGAAGGTATTATTCTCGAAGCAGTCCTTGAAGGTATCGCAGAATACTATTCCGCTGACCTATCTCAGAAAATCACCCGTGGCATGAGAGAGTCCGCTTTGAAATGCCAATGTGTCGGAGGTCATATTCCTCTCGGATATAAGATTGAAGATCACAAATTGGTAGTTGACCCTGAGACAGCTCACATCGTTCAAGAAGCGTTCCAGCTCTATGCCAACGGAGAAACCGTGGCTGAGATTTGCCGTATGTTCAATGCGAAAGGCTATCGCACCGCAAAGGGAGTGGAATTCAACCGCAACAGTTTCAAGTCCATGTTTCGCAATGAACGATATATCGGAGTCTATACCTACCGAGATATTCGCATTGAAGACGGTGTTCCAGCCATCATCGACAAAGACCTGTTTGAAACGGTAAGCCGTAGGCTCTCCAAGAACGCAGAAGCCCCGGCAAGAGGGAAAGCCAAGGTAGACTACCTCCTGTCTGGAAAGCTGTTCTGCGGTCATTGTGGGGCTTCTATGAATGGGGAAAGCGGAACCAGTAAAACAGGTGCCATTCATAACTACTACACTTGCTATTCCCGGAAACGCAGAAAGGGTTGCGATAAGAAGCCGCTGAAAAAGGAATGGATTGAATTTATCGTGGCACAAGACGCTATGGAGCTGCTTACCGATGATGTGATTGAGGAAATGGCTGACATGGCAATCGCACAATCAGATCAGGATTTGAAAGAGAACACCCGTATTCCTGAGCTTACTGCAAGACAGAAAGAGGTTGAACAGTCCATATCGAACATTGCCAAGGCAATAGAAAAAGGTGTCGCTTCCGACACCCTGTTAGACCGGCTTACTCAGCTTGAAAAGGACAAGAAGGATATTGCCAAGCAGCTTGCCGAAGAAGAAAAATATATTTACCGTATAGACCGAGATCAGATTATTTTCTGGCTTGCCAAATTCAAAGATGGTGACATTGAGGACGAGGAATTTAGGCGGCATATCATTGACCTCATGGTAAATTCCGTGACGGTATGGGACGAACCTGACGGCTATCGTATCACTACCGCATATAACCTCACTTCCTGCAAAACCAATACTTTTCAGGCCACTTCAAACTCTGACCCCTCCTGTGGTGAGGGGTTCGGATTTGGAACGCCTGAGTCCACCATTGAAGGATAATCCGAACACCCTATTCTTTATAGGGACACTGTTCGGA
>OGQA01000516.1_pt1 | contig 20084 bp, 37 predicted proteins | sample 1553011 | NCBI WGS metagenome assembly OGQA01 (sample SAMEA2580256, study PRJEB22360) | human gut metagenome | biome: human gut; feature: human-associated habitat; material: faeces | place: Denmark | collected 2008/2010 | reverse complement strand
CTGTTTCGTTGCGTCTTCTCGCTGTAGCCGTGCGACAAAGGCATCGTGCTTCATGGTTCGTAGTTGTGGGTTACTGGGGGTTGTAGCCGCCGTTTTGCAGGATGTGCGCCACGGCGTCACGGTGGAGAAGGCGCGCGTCGGCAAAGGTTGGGAGCTTCCATGACGCGACGGGTCGACCGAAGCGCACGCAGGAGACGGGGGCGAACCACCGCCCGGGCTTGATCGACGTGGTGACTTCGCCCTCGAAGTCGGTGCTGTGAACCTCCCAGAAGTCCCCTCCCTCGACCACGATGGCGGTCTTGAGTTCGTCGGCGGCGTCCGTGGTGCTGACGATGAAAGCTGTGCTCATGGGTTGAATGCTCCTCGTTGGATGGAACCTACGGCGGCGTCATGGACGGCCATGCCGTGAGCTGCATCCCTGCTGTAGCGGACTGCTATGGTGCGCTCGCGCTCGAGCTCGGCGGTGTACCAACGCAGGCCCTCGCGGTCATCGTCGGGACAGGGCTTCGGGAGCAGGCGGTAGGTGACTTTGGTGACGTACTGGCCGCGTCGACCCGAGAAGTCGGGGCGGGAATGCACGCAGAATTCGCGACGGCGGTCGAGACTGAGGAGCCAGGTCGTCTTGCCTCGGCGTTCCTTGATCTCGCGCACGATCTCCGCTCCCGTGGTTTCATCGGACATGGGGCGCACCTCTCTGCACGGCCTGCTCGACGAGTGACTCATGGTGGGTGAAGGCAAGGGAGCGCTCCGCGAACTTGTAGGCGCGGCAGTACTCGAACGTTGCCTGCGTGAGGTCGGTCGGGTCGTCGCCCAGACGGCCCTCGGCGTAGGTCGTGAGGTAGGCGGTCGAGCCGAAGAGGGGCATCGTGGTGATGCGGATCACCTTGCGTCCGAGGAACGTGTGCAGCGTGGTCGTGAGCGACATCGTGTGATGCGACTTGGAGACGACGCGGGCTTTGGTGTCGGGTTCACTCATTGCTTTCCTCCTTCTCCGGCAAGAGGCGGCACTTGCCGCATCGCTTTTTCAGTTCCCGGTTCCCGATGAAGAAGCCGAGGATGAAAATGACGAGCATGGCCAAAATGAGCTCGTCGAGCTGTTGCGTGGTCATTCGTGACACTCCTCGAAGTCCTCGTTCGTGAATTCCACGTCGAAGGCGTGGGCACTGGCCGAGTCGGTCTCGGGCACGGTGAGCGTGAAGCGGAAGCGCCCCTTGGCGTCCGAGCAGTAGCTCGAGCGGTAGTTGGCGATGTCAAGCGCACGGAAGACGGTGTACGCCCAGACCTCCTCGCGGGCGTTGTGCTTGAGGAAGTCGTAGACAGAGGCGCAGGTTTTGAGGCGAAGCCCTTTCATTTCGCGTCCTCCTCGTCGGCGAGGTCGTCGTAGTGGACGGCGAAGGAGAACGCGGCCCCACTGATTGAGTGTTCGGCGGGAATGGTCACGGTCACGGAAAGGCGCTGACGGGGTTCGATTGTCTCGTAACGGTCGACGACGTACTGCTCGACCTCGCGGATGATCTGCTCGCAGGTTTCTGCGTCCAGTGCGTTGATTTCGATCAGGCGACGCAGCGGAGATTCGGGCGGGAGGTATTTCATGGGCTTGCTCCTCAGAAAAGTTTGGTCGGGTCGTTGGTTCGGTTGGCGGAGACGCGGCGGTCGCGTCCCGTCTTGAAGGTGAGTGCGTAGCCGGCATTGCGGACGCGGCTCATGATTCGCTCGGTGAGCAGTTCCTCGAGTTCGGCCTTGTCAAGGTTGGTGATGAAGATGGTCGGGCGACCGTTCTTGATCCTGCCGTCGATGATCTGGTACAGCACCTTGAGTTCGTCGTGGTTGCCCTTCTGCACGCCGACCTCGTCGAGGACAAGGCAGGAGACCATGCAGAGCTTCGCCATTGCGGCAATGCGGTCGACCTGCGCGTAGCGGTTCGTCATGACCTCGAGCAGGGAAGGGACGGTTACGTAGAACCCGGGGATGCCCTGCGCATCCAGTTCGTGCAGGATCGCGTAGGCGAGATGGCTCTTGCCGGTCCCAGGATTTCCGATGAAGATGAGGCCCTTGGCGTTGATTTCCCGCCACCCTTCCTGTTGCGCGTCGTGGGCGGTATCGCGTTCGGCCTCGCGGATGCTGAAGCGCTTGGCGAAGCGGGTCGCGACCATCAGGTTCTTTTCCTCCTCGGGGTTTTCGGGGTGATAGGTCTCGAGCGTCTTTCCCTCGAAGTCGGAGGGTCTTCCGAGGCCGAGCATCTTTCGCAGTTCGGCACAGCGTTCGCGTTCGCGGGTGGATGCCTCCTCGATGCGTGCCTGCTTCTCGAGCTCGAGCTTGCGGCACTTAGGGCAGTAGGGAACTTTCCACGTCCCATCCTTGAGTTGATAGGTCGTGTAGGTCATCTTTCCGTGAACAGGGCAGTCAAATTCAACGTCACGGCTTGCCGGAAGCATCGAAGCTGCGGCACTTGCCAACACAGCGTCGAGCTGTTGTGTCTGTGCCGATCGAGCGGCGATCTGGCGGGCTTCAGTAGCAGTCATGGTTTATCTCTCAAACGGGATCATCAGGGTCGTACACGCGGTCGCACTGGCGCTTCTCGCGGAAACCGCCATAGGCGGGGCGGTAGGACGGTGCGCGTTTCCTCGCATACTCTTCGGCGTTGGTTGCCCACGTTCTCCAAGCGGCGTACCAGTCGCAGTAGCGGTTGTCCTTGGAAAGGTGGAAGTCCACGAACTTCGTGAACTCGGCCTGCGCGTCTATGCTCGGGTGCTTCTGCTTCGCGTACTCGAGGTAGGCGGGCGGGATGGGATCGTCAGGAGAGAAAGGACAGGAAGTTTTAGGCTTGGCTCTTGTTGCCTTCGGCTTTTCGACATTTTTACCGTCGTTGGTAAGATGGTCGGTTTCCCACAGCGCTTGCGCGGGCAAGCTACCTTGTTCCTCTTCCTTGTTAGATTCCTTGTTATATTCCTTGTTAATTCCTTGTTCGGGTGTCACTTCTGACAGGGGTCCCCTTTCACTTCTGACAGGGGAGGGGTCACACTTCTGACAGGGGAGGGGTGTCACTTCTGAAACCCCTTTCACTTCTGAAACCCCTGTAAGTTCGCGCACCCCTTCAAGATGTGAAACCCCTTTCACTTCTGCCGCGGACTGGCTTGAGCAATCGCCGTCTGGGAGCCTTTCCAAGTGCAACTGGAAATTCCGTCGTCCACCAGGCTCCTGATACGTGGAGATGTATCCCGCCGTCTCTAGATCCTTTACCGCTCGGCGAACAATGTTCGGACTCAATCGCGCAACTCGTGCGATTGAATCGGTCGACGGAAAGCACAGGCCCGATTCCTGATTCAAGAAAAAGGCCAAAGAGTCAAGGACATCGACAAGGGTGCGGTCAGTAAGACCGCATGCCCTCACCTTGTGCATGGCCTCGTAGCTCATAACCGCTCCTCAAGCCTCATTACTCGTCGTTACGAGCTGAGAGACTTTTGCCAGATATCCTTCCGGTCTGTCATAGAGATCAGGCCGGACTTCCCATGGCATAAACCCAGTTGCACGACAGAATGTCCATACCATGTGATCCGGGACTCGCCCTCTCTTTATCCAGCCATTCAAAACTTGAGGCGCAACCTGAACGGCACGAGCAAGGTTTGCCCCGCTCCCAAGCTTCTCAATGGCGCGCTGAATGATATTCAAAACGTCCTCCTTTTGATGTACGTGTTCCACTTATGCTGTAGCATATCACAAAATACGTGAGGCGTTTACGTCATCTACACTCAAGGTTGTCAAAGGAGGACTTATGGAACTAATGAACAGAGTCCGCGCAATCCTTGACGAGCGAAACATCTCTCAAGCATCCTTTGCGCGAAAAATTGATGTCAGCCCTCAGGTTCTGAGCGGCTGGATGATGGGAAGGAGAACCCCCGGCATTGCTGAATTGGCGGCAATGGCTGAAGAGCTCCATGTCTCACCTTCGTATTTATTAACCGGGCGAGACGACGACCCAAGCCGCCAGTCTCTAGTGGACGACGACGGAGTTTGTATTCCGCTTCTCGACGTTCATGCGTCGTGCGGAAACGGCGTGCAGCTTGCTACCACAACCGTAGTCAAGATGATCAAGGTCAATCACCAGTGGATCAACCGGTATTGCGGCACAGCCAATCCGCAAGCACTCAACATCATCGGCGTCACTGGCGACTCAATGACGACTACGCTTGCGGATGGGGACTTTGTGGTCATCGATACCTCAGCAACTCGCGCGTACACCGATTCAATGTTCGCCTTCATGCTGGATAACGATCTTTTTATTAAGCGCTTCCAAAGACAGGGCAGAAACATCAAAGTTATTAGTGACAACCCAAGATATGAGCCGTACATACTCACACCCGAAGAGATGGAGCACGGCTTTAAGGTGTTGGGCAGAGTCGTGACAACGTGTGTTGTGCGAGCCGTGTAGTTCCCCGACAACAATTAACTCACACCAAGCCAGTCCGAAAGGACTGGTTTTTTTGCCCGTTTACAACATCTACGGGTTTCCCCTATAAGTGGGGGGTTTACATTTCCGCCCTTATCGCGTATACTTTTCACTAATGACAGAACAGTGATGCGCTTATTAGCAAACTCGCCGCTTCTGTCAGAACTCCGAACTGTAAAGAACGGGCGTCGATGGGAAGGGCATCGAATCTCGGCACTTAGCTGTGTCGGGGACCGCCCGCCAAACGGGTGCGATCCTGGACAGAAGGGTCTGTCGGGAGCGCATCACGCGACGGAACGGTAGTCGCAAAGGTCGCGCATGAAAAGTGAGCGGACGGCTGGAGGGTATCTTCCAGTGCGGTTGGGATGGGGACCACCTGAAAACGACGCAAGCTCGATGGCGACGGACGATCGCCACACGCCCCACGAGCTAGATCAGGATCAGCTGAAACGAAGCAGAGGACGCACGTCCCGAGCGGCCAGAGCGCAGACGATGCGCAGCCGCGACCTGATCGAAAGCCGATTCAAGCGCCTTCTCGCATGTGTTCAAGCGTAGGGGACTGGCGAGAGGACGCTTGGATGGGCTTTCACAAGAAAGGACGACCGCGCTTCCTCCCCTGTCTGAAGACAGAGGTTTCCGCGCCGAATTTCTATGACATGCCCTGATTTCAGGAAGGGAATATCATGACTCAGCCAAACACATCGTTCATGACGAATTTCATGAAAGGCGTGCGCAATGGGCTGGTGGCTCCTTTTGTAGCCTTGAACCCGCCTCGCGTGCAAACGAAAATTGATCGTCGCCTGTTCGAGACGTCCTACCGCTCGCCGGCAGAAGACATGCTCAACATTAAAAGCGACTTCGACAAAGCTGTGACCTATGCCAGAAAAGAGCTCGACGCAACTAGAACGCATTGCCGACGTTGAAGACAATGTGCCGGACGTCCAGACAGAGGCTCAAGCTCAGCTAATCGCGGCAAAATCCGAAACCTTTGAGGGACCTTTGCCTCACCCGGACATTTTGGCGCGGTATGAGAATATTCTCCCTGGCATCGCAGACAGAATCGTCAGAATGGCCGAGGCCGAACAAAATGCTCGACACTCTGCCATCGATCAGGATGCCAAAAACAAATCCACTCTTGTTGACATAGCAGCGAAAGAAAGCGCTGGAGCTCTTGAGGCACAGAAAAAAGGACAGAACATCGGTCTGGCCATTTCCCTTGCCTGCGTTCTATGCGCCATCGTTTGCGCGCTCATGGACAAACCAACAATCGTGACATGCGCGTTCTTGGCTGTCCCGACAGCATCGCTCATCGGTTTACTTATGCCAAAACTATGGCGTAACGACGTAAAAGAAGAAAAGTAATCACCAGATCTCACGCTCTAAACACCTTGTTCATCCCGCCCTCGGCACTGCCGGGGGCTTTTTTATTGCCTGAACAACATGAGAAAAATCGAAAACTTCGAGAGCTTCGCCGCCGGGTACTTCCTCGGCCTCGGCATCAAGAAGCCGACCGCCGAAGACATCTGCCGGCTCAGCGTTGATTGCAGAGCGTTCGCCGCTGCGCTCAGCTTCTACATGTTCACAGACCCCTATGTACTGTCGAAAGTGCGCACGCCTGACAAGTACGAGGCGGTCGCGAAGAACATCCGGTGCTTTATAGAGGCACTTCCTTGCCGACTTTGAGGGCAAACGGCATGACGCAGATATGTGCCGATCTGGCGGCTCACTAGGCCAGATCCCAAAGCCGGGGCATCTGCAGACGAGAGGCTTTTGCGTTCACCCCGGCTCCCTCACCCCTTCACCAGAAAGCATTCACACGCTCCCGGACGCCAGACGAGCGGCGGGTTCTCTCCCAGGAGCGTTTGAATGCTTTTTCATTTTCCGGAGTTGCCATGAAGATTTCAGAACGTTTTGAGCGCGAGCTCAATCTCATCTCCAGAGATGAGCGGGGATTCTACGATCGCCGCCTTGCCGACGGATGGATCGCCCGAGTGCGTCATGCATCGGTTCGAGTTACGTACCCGATGGGTACGGACTCGTATGACGCGACGGAGCGTCACGAGTTCGCTGACGGATCCTCGATTGAGGTCGGCAATCCCGACCAGATCGTATTCTCGATCGACATCATGGAGTGAGTCATGAAGCGCGTCATTTCTTATCTCGAAGAGCTCGCCCGCCGCACCTACTTCGGCACGGACGGCACGGAGCCGGTGCGCTCTGGCGTAGTCGGGTACTTCATCGAGGGCCTCGAAGGTCTACTCGGCTTCTTCGGCTTGGTGATCCTGCCGGCAATGGCGGCTGCCACCATCTGCCACTGGATTTTCGATTAAGGAGAACGATATGGCTTGGAACTACCCCGACGGATGCGGCCCCGACGACTACGAGAAGTGGTTCGGCCCCGACCCCGAAGACGAAGAGGACGAGGACGAAGACGAGGACGAGGACGAGGACGAAGAGGAGGACAGCGAGTGAGCTTCTCCGATCCGGTCCGCATCATCGACCACATTCCACAGGACTTCGACATGAAAGCAAACCACAAACGCCGGCGATACAAGCAGCCGGTACAGCCTCGCGCGGAGGCACACACCAAGGCTCAGCCGGCGAAAGCCCCTGAGCCTTTTCCATGCGAGCGCCCCCGACGCGTTTGGACGCTCATCGCCTTCTTCGGCGCACTGGCAATCGTCGCCGGAGCGCTCATCACTGGATCATGGAGTAACGAGTCAATAACCCCCGCCTAAAGGCGGAGGCTTGAAAGAGCCTTTATTGACTAGCCTCAGCGCCCTCCTTCGAGAGGCGCTACGTTGGTTGGGAATGTATAGGCACCGTGGGATGTACATCCTAGTTCCACGCACTGCGGCCTGTGATTAATAGCTCCGAGAGGTAGGAGCGGTGTTGCAGGCACCAAACCCCGTCCAACATTGGCGAAGGATGTCTACCGGCCTTCGGGCCGAGCAAGCGGAGCCTGCGGGTATCCGCAAAGGAGATACTTTGAAAGTTTTTGTTTTGAACATGCGCGGCAAGCCGCTGATGCCGTGTTCGCCAGCAAAGGCGCGACACATGCTGAAGGCGGGCAAGGCCTTCGTCGTGCGTCGAACGCCGTTCACGATCAAGCTGACCATCGCCACAGGCGAGACGAAGCAGGACGTGACGCTTGGCGTCGATGCAGGCGCAAGGCACGTTGGCATTTCCGCCACGACGGAAAAGGAGGAGGTCTTCGCGTCCGAAGTCGCGCTTCGACAGGACATCACGGGACTTCTGGCCGATCGTCTGGCATTCCGACGTGCAAGGCGCAATCGAAAGACGCGCTACCGCGCTCCGCGCTTCAACAATCGCGTTCGATCAAAGCACAAGGGATGGCTTGCGCCGTCCGTGGAGAACCGTATCCAAGCGCACATTTCGCGCATCGAGGCGGTCTGCAGACTGCTTCCCGTCACCAAGATCGTGATTGAAACCGCATCCTTCGACATTCAAAAGATCAGGAATCCCGAAGTCGAAGGGACGGGCTATCAGCAGGGCGACCAGCTTGGATTCTGGAACGTGCGCGAGTACGTTCTTTTCAGAGACGGTCATATCTGTCAGCACTGTCGAGGCCGATCCAAGGATCCGATCCTCAACGTGCATCATCTTGAGAGTCGTAAAACGGGCGGAGATGCGCCAAACAACCTGATCACGCTGTGCGAGACATGCCACAAGGCTTATCACGCAGGAAAGATCAAGTTGAAGGTCAAGCGCGGTCAATCGTTCAGGGCGGAAGCCTTCATGGGCATCATGCGCTGGACGCTGCTTGACCGCGTACGCAAGACGCACCCTAAACTGCCTGTCGAGAACACCTACGGCTATCTGACGAAGAACACGCGCATTGCTCTTGGCTTGCCCAAGACGCAATGCGCCGACGCCTTCTGCATTGCGGGAAATCTGAAAGCGTTGCGAAGAGGAGATTTCCTCTTCCAACAACAGACGCGAAAGCACAACCGTCAGATTCACAAGTGTACGGTGCTATCGAAGACGCTTAAGGACGGCACGAAGATCGGATACCGAAAGCTCAATCAAACACCGCATCTGGTCAAGAGCTTCAGGCTCTTTGACAAGGTGAGATGTCTTGGGCAAACCGGCTTCATCTTCGGGCGAAGATCGTCCGGCTACTTCGATGTCCGGAGGCTGGACGGCGTAAAGTTTTCTTCCGGCATCAGCTACAGGAAGCTCACGCTTCTCGAAAAGAGAAGCACCTATTTAACCGAACTTAGAAAGGAGGACGGCGCTTCCTCCCCTGTCTGAAGACAGAGGTTTCCGCGCCGAATTTCTATGAAGACTTTGACTGACATCGCGCGCGGCATCGCGCACCAGGCGGAGCAGACGCCGAACGCCGACATCGACGAGCTCTGCGAGAGCTATGTCACAAACTGGCAAGAAGAAGTGCTTGTTGCGTATCTCGCAAATCCCAATTCCTCTACCGATCTCATTGCAGCGATCACGAGCCTTAAGGACGCAAGCTCGGCAAGAGAGGTCACCAAGATCATCGACGCCATCAACGACGAGCTCGAAGTTGCGCTCTTCGAGGCGACAGAAATGATTTTGTATCGCGTCGACTGCCTTCTCCATCCCGAAGCCGGCTTTGAATGCCCAAAGGAGTAAGCATGACGATCACCACAACAGCGCTTGAGCCGCTCGAGCTTCCGATGCCCGAGCCAGAGGACGAGGACAAGGACGACTTCGACCCGTATCCCGAGTACGACAACCGCGACCACTTCGAGCGCGCCCAGTGGTTCGGCGAACGTGCAAAGCGTCCCGAGCCGATCTACGACAAGACTCTCGAAGACTTCTACGCGATCAACGACGACGAAATACCTTTCTGAGGACGACACATCATGACATTCACTTTCAAAAAGGCCGTTCGCAGCGCCTCAAAACTTCGCCTCGCTCTGTCAGGAACATCTGGCTCCGGCAAAACCTACGGCGCTCTTCTGCTCGCCAAGGGGATCGGCGGCAAGATCGCCGTCATCGACACGGAGCGCGGTTCAGCATCTCTCTACGCTGACATGTCCGGCATGCCTGAGTTCGACGTTCTCGATCTGGACGCGCCCTTCACACCAGAGCGATACACGGAAGCCATCAAGGCGGCCGAGGACGCAGGCTACGACATTCTCATCATCGACTCGATGACGCACGAATGGAACGGCAAGGGCGGCTGTCTTGAGGAAGTCGAACGCATTGCGAAGGCACGCTATCGCGGGAACTCGTGGTCTGCCTGGAACGAGATGACACCTCGCCATCGACAGTTTGTCGACGCAATGCTCACCAGTAAACTCCACATCATCGCGACGATGCGGAGTAAGACAGAGATGGCGCAAGAGGACGTCAACGGTAAGAAGGTCATCAAGAAGCTCGGCATGAAGGTCGAGCAGCGCGACGGAGTCGATTATGAGTTCACGATAATGTTTGATCTCGTCCACGACGGGCACTTTGCGAACGCGTCGAAAGACCGTACCGGACTTTTCTCCTCTCGCACTGATCCGCTAATTCTCACACCGGAGGTCGGCGCAGAGATCAAGAAGTGGCTCGATAGCGCTGGCGTCACGCCAGACGAATTCGCCGACCTTATGTCCCGCACAATCAGCGCCGAAACACCCGACGAGCTAATGGCAATGGGTAAGGAGATTGCCTCCAAGGGTCTCTGCTACGAAGACCGCGAAAAGATCGCGCAAGCATTCAGAGCTCGTCGTCACGAACTTGAACAAGCAATGACCGAACAGGCTACACAGGAGGAAGCTAACAATGGCATCAGTGAATAAGATCATCCTCATCGGGAATCTCGGCAACGATCCCCAGATCCGCGTAGGCGATCACGTCATCGCGAATCTCTCCCTCGGCACGTCACGCAAGTGGCGCGACAAGGACGGCAACGTCCAGCAGGAGACCGAGTGGCACCGCATCTGCGCATTCGGTCGACTAGCGGAGATCATACGCGACTACACGGCAAAGGGCGACCCGCTCTATGTCGAAGGTCGTCTGCGCACACGCAAGTATGAGAAAGACGGCGCAGAACGCTACGTGACGGAGATCATCGCTGAGCAGATCCAGCTCCTGCGTTCAAAGAAGGACAACGAGGAGAATCCGGCGCAGGCCAAGCCTGCCGCACAGCGACGCGCACCCGAGCCGGCATACGACTCCGACGTACCCTTCTGACCTTTTTGACAACGCTGTCAAATTGATCAGTCATTCGATTTTTTCGAATAACTCAAGCCCTCGGCACTGCCGGGGGCTTTTCCGTTGGCTTACTTAACCACCTTCGGGCCGGGTTGAATTGGGGACTCGAGCACCGGCGGGGTGCGCGCCTGAGGGTGGTTAAGCCAGACAACGCATAGGAGAAAGCAATGAATTTACCACACTTCGACCTGTCGGTTTCCGACGAGTCGCTGCGTGCGTACTGCGAGCAGCTCAATCGCATCCGCGACAACGAAGGCGCAGACGCGACCCAGAGGAAAAAGGGACTGGTCGAGAAGGTCAGGCGAGAGGTCAGGCAGGGGTACACGAATCAGTCCGTGTTCCGCCTACTGGACATCGTCTCGCAGATCACCCTAGCAGGAGCGCTTCGCCGTGATTCGAGCTTCTCGATGATGGCGCACGTCGTCGCCCAGTACGCGCTCCGACTGCGCGATTTCCAAAAGCAATTGATCGGAATCCGCCGAATCAAGGACGAAGCCATAGAGCTTCTCGAAGTGGCGGCCAAATGGCAGGAGAACCAGCTATGAAAATCTACGAAATCCCCTTCGCAATCCGCGACGCTCTCGACCGCATCGAGGTCGACGAGGAGACGGGCGAGATCCTGAACGCCGATGCCCTGCGCGAAGCAGAGGCGCAGGCCGCCGAAAAGCTCGAGGCCACGGCACTCTACGTCCGCGAACTGCAGGCCGAAGCCAAGGCAATCAAGGTCGAGGCCGACCGCATGAAGGCGCGAGCAGAAGCCCTTGAGAAGAAGTCCGAGACGCTCAAGCACCTGATGCTCGAAGCCCTGCCCGCCGTCGGCGGCAAGGTCAAGACGCCCAGTGTGACGGTTTCCATCCGCACGAGCAAGGCAATCGAAGTTGCGGACGGGGTCACGCTGCCGGATGCGTTCGTCACGGTGCGCACCACGACCACGCCGAACAAAACGGCGCTCAAGGAAGCAATCGAGGCGGGCGCAGATATCGAAGGCGTCCGACTGGTTGAGCGCGAGAGCGTGCAGATCAAGTGAGGAGGCTATGGCTCTAAGAGACTACAGCGAGGAGATCGGAAAGCGGTACGGTTGGCTGACGGTTCGGGAGGTCTTCTCGAACGGTTACGAGGCCGTCTACCGTTGCGACTGCGACTGTGGAACGAAAGGCTTCGAGATCACCCGCAACCTCCTGCTCAAAACCAAAACCCCATCCTGCGGGTGCTATCGGTCGCCGCTCAACAAAGCCAAGCGCCATGTCGAGAAGTACGGCCCCAGGTTAATCGGGAAGACGATCGGTTCCCTCACGGTTCGCGAACTTCATCCCACCGAGGAGGGCGCGGTAGCGGTCTGCTCCTGCTCCTTCTGCGGTAGCGACCGTTGCAACGTCCCGCTCTTTCGCATTGTCACGGAGCATTGCACGACGTGCGGGTGCTACCGCCGCAAGGACATGAGGACAGCCGTTGCCCTTCAGAAGGCGAAAGCCCTCGTGGGAACGGCGAGCGGATACCTCCGCGTCGACTCCGTGCGGGCGACCGACACGGGGAGGATCGAAGCGGTCTGCACGTGTCACTCCTGCGGCCTGACCGATGTCGTAGTCCCGGCAAAGGCCATCACCGAAAAGAAGGTGACGGATTGCGGCTGCCGGGCAACCGACGAACGCCGCCGACGCAAGCTAGCGCAGGCAAGGAAGCGCAACCGCCTGAAACGAATGGCGGAGATCACAGAGGTGCAGAGCGAACAGCAGAAAGTCAAGCCTGAGAGCGTGACCGCAGAGGCCCCGACCAAAGCCCTCATCGGCGACGGGTTCGATTTGTCCGTCAAGCGCATATGCAAGCTCTGGCAATCGCTCGACCTCGACGACGTGTGCGTCGCGTGGCGGGATGCGTCGAATTTTGCGAGGTGGGCTATCCGCTCTGGCTTCGCACGCGGGGCGACGCTTGAGAAGCGAGACCCGACGAAGCCTCATCACCCGAACAACAGCTACTGGAGGAAGCAGTAAACGCCGCCCACGCCGTCGGACGCCTATCGGAAGATCGGCAATCGCCTCTCCCGAAACGGCTCTGCATGACGCCTGATGAAGGTGCGGCGCTCTGGCTGAGGCCGCCGCAGCCTACAGGAAGATCGCTGCGTACCTAGCCTATCTCGAGGGCTACGTCGATTCGATGAACGACTTACCGGAGGAAGAGGCGGACCCTTCGCCCGCCAAGGAACGCAACTACTAAGGAATCCTAGATGAAAATCAAAGTCAAAAAGCTTCACACCGCCGCCCGTATGCCCACGCGCGGGACCTCTGGCGCGGCAGGCTTCGACCTGTATGCCATTGAGGACACGGCACTCAAGAACGGAATGCCTGCGAAGGTTCGTACCGGCCTCGCCTTCGAGGTCCCCGCGGGGTACTGCATGGTGGTCTACAGCCGATCCTCGTCCGCCCTGAAAGGTCTTGTCCTGACGCCACTCATTGTGGACAGCGACTACCGCGGCGAAGTCTTCGTCCTCGCCCGGCACATCGTCTTCGGCGAGCCGCACTATCAGATCCACAAGGGCGACCGCATCGCTCAAGTGAAGGTCGAAAAGCTCGACGACACCTCGTTCGAGTGGGCCGACGAGCTGAGCGAGACTGCGCGCGGCGCGGGCGGTTACGGCAGCACGGGGGGATAAACAAAGGAGGGCACTATGTCAGATTTCAGTCTGATAGCGAAGGCCAAAGATAAATATGTAGGCATGAGACACGGGAGGCTGTTGGTTGCCTCGATCACGGGCCTGAAGTTTTCCGGGCGCGGGAAGTATCGCGTCATGCACTGCCTGTGCCGTTGCGACTGTGGCGAGACCGTCGAGATGCCCATCAAAAATTTCCTGTGCCGCACCAGTTGCGGGTGCGGCATCACAGCGGCCCCGCCGTTTTCGCACGGATACTGCGACTCGGTACTAGACGCCCTCGCGCGTTTCGGCGCATCGGGCGACAGGCTAAAGCAAAACCTAGCAACAGCAGATTCACCGCTTGCAGCCCTCGCGGCAGCAGGCGGTATTTCTTATCAACGCGAAGTTTTCGGGATGACGCATGACTAACAAGCCCCCCAGGCACACGGCGGCGGACCTAGCACAGATGCAAAGTCTGCCCCTAGAGGCGAAGGTGCGCATGACGCTCAATCGTCTGCGCGCGTGGTACGAACACTGGGACGGCGAGGTTTACGTGAGTTTTTCGGGCGGGAAGGATTCAACGGTTTTGAAGCACCTAGCGGAGCAGATAGACCCGAACATCCCGTCCGTTTTCGTTAACACAGGCCTCGAATACCCAGAGGTGCGGCAATTCGCACTGCGGCAGCCGAACGTCACGCGCCTTGACCCGCGCATGAAGTTCTACGACGTGATCGAAAAGTACGGCTATCCGGTGGTGAGCAAAGAAAACTCCCAGAAGATCTATGAGATCCGCACCACGAAATCGGAAGCCCTGCGCAATTCGCGCCTGTGCGACACGCGCAAGGCCCTGCCGCAGAAGTGGCGGTATCTGATTGACGCGCCCTTCAAGATCTCGAACAAGTGCTGTGACGTGATGAAAAAAGCACCAATCAAGGCTTACGAGAAGGAGACGGGACGCAAGGCAATCGTAGGCACGATGGCGCATGAAAGCCGCCTGCGCAGAGAGGCATGGATGCAGCACGGCTGCAATTCGTTCGACGCGAAACGCCCCATCTCACAGCCCATGAGCTTTTGGACCGAACAAGACGTACTGAGGTACATCAAGCTAAACGGGCTTGAGATTGCCACAGTGTATGGCGACATCGTGGAGGAAAACGGGCACCTGCGCCTGACGGGATATAGACGTACAGGCTGTATGTTCTGTATGTACGGCCTCGACCACGACGGGACGCCGAATCGATTCCAAAAAATGGCCCACACGCACACACGGCAATACGTTTATTGCATCGACACCTTAGGGCTTGGGAAAGTGCTTTCTTTCATGGGCGTGGATTACGACCCGCCCCGTCAAGGCACGTTGTTCCCGCCTGAAGATTCAACCGACTAAGGAGAAAAACCAAAGATGACCAAAGATGAAAAGATCAATCCGGCGCACTACAAGCGCATGAGCGTCACGATTGAGCCGATTGACCTCTGCGAACTGCTCCCGTTCTGTCTTGGGAACGCCGTCAAATACATGATGCGCGCGGGCTTCAAGGAGGGAGAGAGTGCGACGGATGACTACAGAAAGGCGGCCTGGTACCTTGGTCGCGCACTGAAGGGAGCCAACGACGACGCCGATGTGCTTTTCGCAAGTCCAGCGGCGACGCTCATGGCAAAGAAGTTCGCCGACAAGTGCCCGCTACTGAGGGACCTTTTCGACTTTGATGAGGGCGGCATTACTGGCTTCTCTGCAACACATACGCGTTACCTTCTCGATAGAAAGTGCGACGACACGGGAGACGCAGACTAATGCCGGCGAAAGAGGTACTGACGTTTGACGTGGCGGACTACACCGATCCGCCCACGGCGCACAGTGATTTCGGAACGATTTTCTGCTGCGCCTTTCGGGACTCGCTCCCGCCAGCCTCTGTCTGTGACTCCCTTGAGAATCGCCTGTCGCTCATGCCGTCTCAGGACATCTACGTCCTGATTACGATGCTTGACGGGCACTTGAGAGACATCCGCTCTCGTGGCGCGGAGGAATGGTCCGCTCGATCCCGCTGGGAGGCTTTTCGCAGACGGATTATCGGCGAGCTTGCAACCCGCCGCCGTAGAACGCGCGTGCGCCTGAAGGCGGAGGCGCGCAAGCGCATAGCGCATCAACTGGGCGTCCCAATCGAGGCAATCATGCGCGCCGAAGCGGAATGCGACGGTTTGCGCTATCGAATGCCTATGGCGTCAGGGCAGGCAGATCAGGAAGTCTACTGTCTCATCATTCGACGGGACCGATACACGCGTGATGAGCGGGTAGTGCCCTGCTCCGACTTTTGCAAACCATGAGCGCACGCCGCCCGCCCGTGACGTTGCTACTGCCCGAGGGATTCAGTAAGGGGCGGCCCGTTGATCCGGGCTCCTACCTGCTGCTAGTGCGCAATCAAAACCACGGGTTCCGCCTGTTAGTTGTTGAAATTGCGAAACATTCTGCCGCCGCCTGGGCGTCCATCTTTGCGACGTACTGCGACGACACGGGCAGACTGCACGCCTTTCCGCTTACGCGCGAAATCCTCGCCTACAAGAGAATCGGCAGCTTTTCCTTGCGCGATATGGCGGAAGCAACTGAATACATTGATGACTTGAACTATGAAACACATTGACCCCGTAGCAGTGGCGAAGTACGCGCACCTGCCGATAAACCGCGCGTACATATGCGGTTTTGGCGAAGGCGTGGTGCGCAGAGGCTCCCACGTGCATATTGATCTGCCGGACCTGAATCTTTATCCGTGGGAGGTTGCGAGACTCATCAAGGCTATGCGCGAAGCCGAAAAGGACGCGCAAGCCTTTCTCATCGCGGAGCGTTCCCTGCGGCTTGAATGGAAATTGAAGCATGGCAAAACCGAAGAAAAAGCGGGCGAAGAAGTATGACCCGCGCAAGCATCATATCGCCTACCTCGACATACTCGACATCAGTGCCAACAAGGGCTTGAGCGAGACCGCCGCCCGCCGCATCGAGCTTGACGCGCGCATTCACCTTCAAGCCTTTCGCAGTGCGCCAACGTTTGAAAGCTGGGCGTACATCGTCGGGCTTTTGCTTATGGCGGACCGTCTTTCATACGACGTGGTGGAAGGTCCCGAACTGCGCCGTGACTTCGAGGCAGCATGGAAGCAAATGGACGATGCATGGCGCATTTGGCGCGAACAAAAAATCATCGCGACGGCAAACCTCGATTTCGCGGACGCCCTTCTAGGGGATCTCGTGCAGTTCTTTACGCACTTCACCTACAAGGAAGTCGAGGCCGCGCGAATCTACGTGAGTAATCACCACTTGATGCCCGTGCGCCGCGCACAGGAAAAGGGCTTGAGCGCATGACGCCCAGTACTGCCAGCACAAAACCCCAAAGGGGACGCCTAACCGCGTCCCCTTTTTAACGTCAACTTAACGTCACTTTACATCATGGAATCCATCAATAGCATCAATCTTTTAGGCCACGTCGGCCGTGATCCCGAACTCAAGACCGTCGGAAGCTCCTACCTCTGCACTGTCAATGTCGCCACCTCCCGCCGCTTCAAAGACTCTCAGGGCGAAGTGCAGACCAAAACGACGTGGCATCGCTGCGTAGCCTTCGGCAAGCAGGCCGAAACAATCGCCAAATACGTGAAGAAGGGTGATCCGCTCTATATCCGTGGCCGCTATGAATCGCGCGAATACGAGAAGGACGGCGAGAAGCGAACGATTTTTGAAGTCGCCGTCGAAGAATTCAAGTTCATGGGCAACAGGGAAAAGGACGGAGAGGCCGCGCCGCGCACGGAAAGCACCGCCCGCCCTACCGCCGCACCGTCGGCCGCGCCGCAACACGCCGCTACCTCGAACTCTACGCGCCGTGACGCCTACGGGCAGCAGACTTACGCCGCAGACGATTCGGACGTTCCCTTCTAACCCACGCCAGCCAAAAGGAATAGCTCACAATGCACTACTTTGACGGAACCTCTTCCCCGGCACTGCGCCGCGCGCCGCTCCCTAACGCGATCGCAAAGACGCCCACGCGTAAAAGCCCGTCCGAATACCTTGACGACGTAATCAAGATCTGCGGGACGCTTCGCTACGCCGCCGACAAGATCGAGGATTCCGCCCGCGAGGCCGATGAGGCTCGAAAGAAGGGACGCGGCTGGGAACTGAACCCCGCCAAGGGACAGTTGGACACGATTGCCGCCACACTGGACCGCCTGCGCACCATCTTCGCGGAGGCACAGGGATGACAGTAGCCGACCGCAGAGAGTCCGACTATCTCATTAAGTCGCGGGCGGCTAAGTGCGAACGTATGGAGCGGGTAATCGGCTTTTTGAACGGCCTTACCCGCCCCGTCCGCCGTGGCGAAATCGCGAAGGCACTGGGCATTCGCCCGCACACGCTTTACTTGATCCTGCGGGAACTGCAGGAATCGGGGCGCGTGGTGTGGGCGCACGCTAGTCCCGCCTCAGTTGTGGGGCCTGGGTTTTGGTACGCGCCGACCCAAGAGGTTTTAGAGCCGTGGCTGCCCGAAATCCGCCGCCTGCGCCCGCCGTCCGCTGTCACGATTGCGCACCGTCGCAAGCGACCGGAGCCGCCGCCCGCCGCCCCGGTGCGGGATGACGGCGAGATGCAGGCGGCAGTGGCACGGGTCAGTCAACTGGCAGAGAAGGATCTGCACGAAAAGGAAACGATGGTCGCCGTGATCGACATGATCGACCGCGAGGAATTCGACCGAGCCGAGCGTGCCCTCGCGGCGTACAAGGCACAAATCATGAGCAAGGCCGAACTGATCGCGGAGGCGATCGCACAGGTGAGAATGGCAAAAGAACGGGAGGTATTTCAATGGACGGGTGGTTAAGCAAAAAAGAGGTCGGCGAGTACCTTGGCGGGAAGTCTCCGCGCACCGTAGACCGTTGGATCGCGAAGCGCATCATCCCTCAGGGCAAGCGCTTCCCCGGCGGCCTGTTTTGGCGCAAGGACATCATCGACCAATGGCTCGCCGCGGACCAGTACGCGACGAAGTGCGCGAAGGCGCTCAAGCTCCGCGAGGCCACACCCTAACGCAGACAATCGGCAACCCACAGCCCGCCACCGCACCACGGTGACGGGCTTTTTCTTTGCCCGTCAAACCTGCTCCGGGTACACGGCGTCCGCCCATTCCTGCATCAGAACCCTGCGAGCGTCTAGGAGGTCGGAGCGTTGATACGCCTGAACCACGGCACTCCCAGTAGCGTGCATCAGGCTTTTCTCGGCAACAATCGGGTCCTTCCCGTTCTCCGCGCACCAGTCACGGAATGTCGAGCGAAAGCCGTGCATTGTCCCGTGCCCGAGCTTCTTCTGGAGAACCACGCGGGGCGTCTCCTTCGAGATGTGCGAGCCGCCTTTGCCGGCGAACACATACGGGGAATCGTGCGGGAGCATCTTCAGCATGGAAACGAGCTGCCGGCACAGCGGGACGCGGTGCGGGTATTTCTTCCCGTCCTTTCGTCGCTCGGGCGGGCAGTGCCAGACCTCCCTGTGCAGGTCGATCTCCTCCCACTTCGCGGGCACGAATTCCCCGACGCGGGACGCGGTCAGCGCCCCAAACAGAATCGCGCAGGCCGTGATCGACGTGGGCGGTCGCCACTCATCGAAAAGCGCGCGAGCCTGGTCGAACGTGAGCGCCTCGTGGTGACTTTCCTTTTTCACCTTGGCAATCGGCGGCAGGAACATCTCAAGGTTCCCGCGCCACAGGGCGGGATTCCCTCCGCTTCGCTTTCCTATGACTATGGCGTAGGCGAAGACGGCCTCAAGCCTGCCGCGCAATCTGCTAGCAGTCTCCGGCTTCGTTCTCCAAATCGGCACGAGTACTTCAAGGATGTCGTCTCGGCTCACGTCCTCGACCGACAGCTTACCCAGTACAGGGAGGGCGTACTGCTCGAGGGTCGATTGCCATTGTGCAGCGTGTTTCTGATTTCGCCACGCCTTGCTCTGCACGATGACGGGCAGGGCCTCGGCAACGAGGTCGGCGAAGGTGAACGGGCGGTCAACCTCCGCGCCCGCGTTCTTCATCCTCTCCCGCCGCTCCTGCTTCGCGGCAAGCGGGTCGACCCCGTCGGCAATCATCGTGCGAAAGCGTGCGGCGGTTTCCTTTGCCTGAGCAATCGTCACGGCGTCCGCCGTCCCGATCACCACGTCCTTCTGCTTTCCCGAGACCGTGTAGCGGAAGACCCACGTCGGCGCGTGACCCTCTCGCTTTCTTAAATATAGGCAACGTTCTGCTCGGTGAGTCCCCACTGGGAGGCTCCCGATGTTTCTGGCGGTGACTTGCATGACTGGCTCCTATGTTTGCCCCAATTTTGCCCCAATTTTGTCAACGAGAAAGCCCCGAGGGATGACCCCCCGGGGCTTTTTTCGTGCTTTCAGTCTAGCACTGGTAGAACCTGGCTTCAAGGCTGAAGCAGATCAGCACTGTTCAAGGACCCGAAGGAACAGCGCGAGCGCCTGAGGGAACTGGGAGGCTCGAAGTGGATTGCCGAGCAGATCAGGAAGACCATGCCCGAGGAGAAACGGTAGGCAAAAAAAAATAAAGCCCCCACGCGAGTTGCGCAGGGGCTTTGTGCGGCATAGGAGTCCGCTAGATACTACCCGCCAGAGTAGAATCCGTTGCCGATTGTAGCACGGCTTCGCGGACTGGTGAAAAGTCCCCTCGCAGGCGGCGGCCTGCGACCCGAGCGGACTAGTCATGCAAGGAATCGCGCGGGGTGGGGAGCATGGGGTGCGGAATCTGGAGCGGCTGGCGGGGGTCCGCCGCGGGGGGGGCATCCCACCCGTCCGGC
>OGQA01000502.1_pt1 | contig 20401 bp, 25 predicted proteins | sample 1553011 | NCBI WGS metagenome assembly OGQA01 (sample SAMEA2580256, study PRJEB22360) | human gut metagenome | biome: human gut; feature: human-associated habitat; material: faeces | place: Denmark | collected 2008/2010 | reverse complement strand
CATCGCCGCCGTTCTTGGGGGAAAAAGCCCCGGGGTGCCCCTGCCGCAACTGCGGTTGCCTGGTGGAAGGTACCCACGCTCCCGATCTGTGCCCGGCCTGTGCCCATCCCAAGGCCCACTTCGAAGAACTGAACTACACCTTCTAGTCCTTTCCTGACGTAGCCTGCCCGCTACAGTATGGATACCCGGGGCCGTGGCAAGATGCCGCGGCCCTTTTTTTATACCGGGCAAAAAAGGCCCTCCCTTTACGAAGGGAGGGCCTTTTACGTTGCAAAGGAATATGCCTCAGGAGCAGGGCCGTCGCGGGGAGGACTTTTCCAGGCAAGGCAAGACCTGAAAAGACGTCTCTGCCGGGATGCGGATACAGGGGACAGAAAAGCAGGCAAAGAAAAGCGGGCAAGCCCGCAGCTGGCGCGTCGCTGAGGCTGTCCGCCATCCCGCGCCCTTCCGGCATCAGGCAGCGCCCGGGAACCGTTTTACATCCTCCGCCATTTTCTTCAGGGCAGGCGCGGCCCCTGGCCCGAAAACAGGTCAAAGTTGTTGCCCAGGCGTCCGGCGCCATTGAGCAGGGTCTTGCTCAGGGAAAGATAGTCCGTGCTGCTTTTGCTGCGCAGCTGCCGTTCCCGGGCTTGGGATCCCTGGGCGGCATTGCGCTGGTTCCAGGCCTGGACTTCCTGATTGTAGGCCGCGCGTTCGCCCTGTTCTTCGATGGACAGGGCATCAAGTTCTCCTTTTTCCCGCAGGTCGAGCTGACTGTCCAGATGGCTGCCGCTGTCGATCTGCGCGCCCGAGGCCCCGGCCTGTGCCCGCTGTTTGCCGACCAGCAGGGATGTTTCCTGACGTTTGCGCACCGCCTTGTCGTAACTGTCTGCCCGGGTCTGCCGGGCTTCTTCTTCGGCCATGCGGGCATTCTCTTCAGCGATCTGCGCATTGCGCCGGGCCATGTCGGCGGAGAATTCCGCCTGCTTGCGCTGCTCTTCCTGACGGCTCACGGCACTCCAGGTGCCCACGGCGGTACTGGCAAGGGTCACGGCGGCCCCCAGCAGGGCCGCGGTGCTGCTGGCCACGGCCATCAGCGCAGCTCCTTGTGCCAGACGCTTTCCGTATGGCGGGCCCCCAGGCGGCGGTACAGGACGTCACAGGGGCGGGAGGCCGGGGAACTGTACTGGACCACGTCCGCGCCGCGTTCCCTGAGCCCGGCCTCGGCCGCACGCAGCAGCTTCAGGACGGCCAGGCCTTTGCGGGCGGTCGGTGCCAGATACAGGCCATCCAGAGCGGCCAGACGTTTTCCCGGACGGTGCGGGCAATCCGTCAGGGTGAAGGCGGCGTAGCCCTGCAGGCTGCCGGAGCTGTCCCGGGCCGTCACCACATGCAGCATGCCCAGCCGCTCCCAGCAGGCATAGCGTTCCGTGTCCAGGGCGTAGACCTGCGGGCCGAACAGGGCGGCCTCGCTCTCGTCCCAGTGGGCCTGCAACAGGGGCGGCAGCTCCGGCAGCAGGCGTTCGAGCGGTTCACAGTGACAATGGATCATGCTCTCTCCTTGGTTCATATCTCCGCAAATTCCACATCCAGGCTCAGGGCCAGCAGGTGGAAGGGCAGGGGACGTTCCTGCACCAGCCAGATGGTGGCCGAGGGGCCGTGTCCTCCGGCGGGCAAAAAATCCACATCGCCGCTGAAAGGTTGGCAGGCCTCATCCCAGCGCCGGGGCAGGAAGGGGATGTCGTAAAGTTCGTCGCGGCCGGCTCCGTAGCGCCCGCCCACGCTGCGGTACAGACGCAGGCAGCAGCGGCCCAGCGCCCGTTGCCGCCCCAGCGTGCTGCCGGATTCGCCGTTGCCTTCCACGGGCAGGGGCGACAGGACGGAGGCATAGGGCAGGCCTGCCTGGACGATGCGGGCGGCAAAGGGCAGCCGGATACGGCCCTGCCGCACCACGCAGCCTTCCACGGGGCTCCCGTCCGCCAGCACGGCCAGGGACTGGCCTTCCAGATGGTCGAGCCCGTCCACGTCGTTGACCGCTTCTTCCCGGTGAAGGCTCAGACCGCAATCCACAAAAAAAGCTTCCTCCACAGGATCGTTGTCCTGCCACTGGGGGGCCAGACGTTCCAGACAGTAGCGGGTGCCGCCGTCCGCATCCCGGCGGCGGACCACCAGCAACAGTTCGTCGCTGTCCGGGCCGGAGATGCTGCACACGGACAGCACCTCTCCGGCCGTGGGATGGCGGCTCCAGCCCCAGATGTCGTGCTCCTTGAGATAAGTCAGGGCCAGCAGCAGGCCGTCGTCGCGCACGATCCAGAGCACGGATCCCGGCGTCTGCTGGTAGGCCCATTGGCGCAGGCGGTGCCCTTCGAACAGATGCGGCGCCAGGATGGAAAGGTCATTGCCCGCGTAGCCGTCTTTTTCCAGCGAATAGAACAGGTCGCGCACATGGGCGCCGTGGCGCTGCACATGCAGGATGGCATTGCCGATGATGATGGGCGCAAGGCCCGCGCTGCCCCAGTAGGACTGGGCCGTGATGGTGATGTTGCCCGGGGTGATGGCACTGCCGTTGCCGCTGGCCTTGTATTCGCTGCCCGAGGTGCCCAGCAGCAGGTCCCCGAAGCTGGCCGCCCAGGCGATGGCGTCGATGGAGCCGGACGCGATGAGGTATTCCACCGGGTCGTCGTCCTGCAGGGGGCGGGACTTGCGGAAGTTCTCGAAGTCCCCGCTGCGCGAAAGGTAGAAGGCCTGCGGGCTGTCGCGTGTGCCCGCCAGGACCATGCGCTGCTGGTGGAAGGCCACCACGGACGGGTTGTTGCCGTCGGCGAACGGGTCCCAGTCCTCGCGCGGGGTATCGGCGGTGTCTGCCTGATAGTTGTTGTCCGAAAATGTCGTGCCGCTGCTGACGCCGATGAATCCGTAGTACCCGGCCTCCTCCCGGTAGATATTGTATTCCGTGGCGCCTTCCACGGCTGTCCAGGAGAGGTCCGTGCGGTTGCCCACCACCCAGTCGGAAGGATGCTTGCCGTTACAGCTGCCCGCCTCCGAAGCCAGCGACTGCTTGCCGTTGGCGTCCACGGCCACGATCTTGTAGCGCAGCGTGTAGCCGAATCCGGCGTCATCGTCGTTGTTGCCGCGTACGAACGTACAGCTGGGGGCTTGGGGAGCGGGCAGGCTGCTGTTGAGGGCCACGGCTTCCAGCGTCCAGCGGTACCCGTGGCTGCGGATGGCATTTTCCGGCAGGGGGGCCTCCGGCTCGCTGTCCGTACTGCGGACGAGCTTGTGCAGCGGATAGGCCGTGTGGGCCAGATAGACCGTATCCCCCACCTGGGCGGCGCAGATCTCCAGCAGATGCCGGGCCTCGTAGGGGGTGGACAGCCGGGGGATGCTCCCTTCCTGCGGGTCGAAGCCGTGGATGTCGGCGATGCTCAGGCCATTCCCCGAAAGGACGAGCACGAAGTTCTGCTCCGCCAGAGCATTGAAGCTGAAAGGCAGGAGCACGGCCTCGTCTTCGAGGCTGCCCAGGAACAGGGTCCCGGGGCGGCGGCGCACGTCGCCGTGCAGGCCGGGCAGCATGTTCTCCATGCATTGCACGGAACTGCCGTAACGGGAAAGGTCATAGCGGGCGGCCAGGATGGGGGAGACCTCGCCGCCGGTGAAGTTGTGCAGGGCTATGCGCATGGATCCTCGAAAAAGGTGGAGGTTGCGGGAGGGGCAGGGGAGCCAGGAAAAAGCCTGTGGGAGCTGCTCCGGATCGTGTGGAAAAAGGCAGCATCACAGGACGTGGAGGGGGAATGGGATCGGCCAGACGCAGGATGCTCGTGTTCACGTTGCCGCATCTGTCCCAGCCCGTATGCTTTCGGGCACGGGCCGTGACGGCATGTGCCGGGGCCGGTATCCGTTGCAAAGAAAATGGGCCGTTCCCGCATCCGCCGGGGCTCAGGCCGCGCTTGCTTCTTCCCACTGCCACAGGCCCGCCGTGCCCGGCACCCAGACGCAGGCGGGCATGTCGGCCCTGGCCAGCCAGAGCTTGTCTTCGTAGCTGTAGTAGCAGTCCTTGGTGACATCCATGCCGTAGAGGAAGGCGAAGGGATGTTCCCGGCTGCCGTCCGGCTCTTCACCGGTCTCCGGGTCCACGGACAGCGGGCGGTACACGGCCAGCAGCCCGGCGGCATCCGGGGGCTGGTTCTCGATGGCGGTCACTTCCTGCATCACCTCATAGACGATGCCCTTGTGGGCCAGGCGGTAGCCCTTGGCGTAGGTCCGTCCGGCGGCCCAGTCCGTGAACAGCCCGGCTTTGGCGAAGGTGGCGAACTCGGCGGCGGCGAAGGCGCCCGTCTGTACCATGTCCGCCTGCATCCGGGCCATGAGGATGCTGCGCGACTGCGCCCTGGCCTCGGCTACGGCCTGCGCGGCCAGCTCTTCGTCAGTGGGCGGGCGGTTGGACTCTTTTTCCAGACGGGCCTTCTCTTCTTCCCACAGGGCCACGAAGGGGGCCACGCGCCCGGCGTAATCGTCGGTGGAAAGCTCCTCGTTGGGCAGGCCGTTGCCGGGCTCCACATGGCCCGCGCCATCGTGCCACTGGAGGGCGTGGAAGGTTTCGGATTTGATGCCGTCCAGGAACAGCACTTCCCCGTCCACAGAGATGATGCCGTCGGACGGGATGACGGTGACGTGTGTTTTCATGCTAGACCACCTTGATGAAGAAGTGCATGGCGAGATGCGGGTCGGTGTGGGTGCCGGATACCGACCCGGACAGGGGATGCGTGTGGGAGCCGTTGCCGCCCGTTGCGGAAGTACTGGAACTGCCGCTGTCGTATAGGTTCCCGCTCTCCATATACCGTCCTTTAGTCGATATGACGGCAGTAAACGGGTGCGTGTGGCTGGGCATCTGCGTTGTACTCAGCGTCGTGGCCCCGGTACTGCCGGAAAGATCCACAGCGACATCTTCGCTGCCGCCTTCCGTGCCTTCGGGCTCGGCTTCGCTGGCACCACGGATATAGCGGCCCCGCAGGTCAGGCACGGTGCCGTCCTTGCCGTCGCTGCCGCCGTCGCAAAGAAACCATTCTTCGCGTGCCTGCTCTTCTCCGGGCATGACGGCCCGGCGTCCGTCACTGCCGCCCGGCGTCGCGCCCCAGATGGGGACGGGCACGAAGGGCGGGAACATGTCCCAACAGTCAGGTCTGGGCACCCAGCTTGCGTCCAGCGTGCCGTCTTCCCCGGCCTGGGGCACGGTGTTGGCCGCCGCCGTGGTGCTGGAAAAAACTACGCCACGTTTACTGGGAGTGGCGCTAGGCACGCTCACCGTGCCGCTGCTGACAGAGAGGTTCGTGCCAATTTTCACCAGACCGGCGACAGAGGCGGAGGCGAGAGGGATGCCATCCACACCGGCCTGGGCCGCATCTGCTGCGCTCTGGGCGGCATCGGCCAGCTTTTTGAGGTCGTTGCCGGCCTTGGCGCTCAGGGCCACGTCCGTAGCGGTGGAGGTGAGGGAAGAGGTCAGGGGAGGGGTGTCGCCTTTGGGACCTTGCGGACCGGCGGGGCCTTGGGGCCCCTGGATGCCCTGGGCGCCCTGTTTCCCTTGCGGTCCCTGGGGGCCGGTGGCGCCGGTATCCCCCTTGGGGCCCTGCGGTCCTTCCGGTCCCTGTGGTCCTTCGGGACCTTGCGGACCGGTGGCACCGGTATTGCCTTTTGGACCTGTTTCCCCTTGTTCTCCCTTCAGGTCCACGGGGCCGGCGACGATCGTCCCGTCCTTTTTCTCCCATTTCAGGCTGGTCCCTTCCATGACGGGGATGGGCATCTGCTGTTCCACAACTTCCGGGATAGCCGCACCGTGGGCGGTGGGGTCATTCACATGCGCGGCCAGCAGTTGCGCACCTTCCACAACGGTCTTCTGCGCCTCCTGCAAAGCGGCGATGCTTTCATTGACCTTGCCGATGACTTCTTCCGAGGTGGGCGGCGTGGTCTGTGCTTCGGTGGTCTGGCTCATGTTTACTCCTGCGCGGTACCGGCCGCGTCGTAACCGTGTTCAGTCGCCCACAGTTCCAGCCTGGTCAGTCTGTCCGACGTGCTGATCTGTTCCGTCTGGAAGCCGGACAACAGTTCTTGCATGTCCGTATGCGTGTGCCCCTCCTTGCTCAGACTGGGCCATGCTTCCAGCAGGCTCTGCCCGCCCGGCACGCGCACGCTGTGGGCTGTGGTTTGTGGCGCCAGCATGACAGTTGTCCCCGCCGGAATGGAGACTCCCCCGACAACAAGGGGCTTCTCCAGGGTGACGAACATGTACTGTGCCAAAATTTTCATGCTTTCCGACATGATGCCTCCATAACAGGGCAGGAGAGTCCCCGCTCCTCCTGCCCCTTGCTGTGTGCGTCAGGCCTACACGCCGGGCACGGTATAGTCTTCAACCACCACACGCAGCTTGCCGGTGTAGGCAGTGGCGTTTTCGATGCTGTTACCGAAGGCGATGCCGGTTTCACCGGTCAGCTCCTTGCCGTTGAAGACCAGGTTGCCGGATTCGGCCTTGCTGATGGCATCCAGCACGTCCTTGTTGGCATGGCTGTGTTTGGCCGCCTCCAGGGCGTCGATCAGGGCCTTGAGGGCCTTGCCCTGCTCGGCGGAAAGCACCTTGTCCGCGCCGCCCGTGGTCAGGTCATTGACGATCTCGCTCTTCTTCACATGATCGGCCAGCAGGGCGTCGATGCTGTCCTTGTTCTCGTTGATGGCATTGACCAGCTCGGACAGGCGGTCGATGGTGCCATCGTCGGGCTCGCCGGTCAGGAAGTTGTTGACCGTGGTGGAAAGGCTGGAGAGGCTGCTCTGCAGGGTAGCGATGTCGCCGGTTTTCACCGCTTCGATGGCCGTATCGATCTGGCCCTGGATGCTTTCCGTGCTGGGCGCAGCGGCCAGGTACTCGGCAAGGGTCTTGCCGGAGGTCTTGTCGAACACGTCCTCGCTCTGGATGCTCGCAGCGTTGCCTTCGGCGTCGAAGAAGCGGAACAGTTTCTTGGTGGTTTCAGCCATGGGTAGTCTCCTGTATTGGGTTAGGGGTGGATAGGGATACAGCCGCTACGGCGTGTATTCTTCAAATTTGGCGACCAGGGCCGCATTGGAGGGGGGTGTTGCGCCGGGTTCGACCAGGGTCACAGGGGCCACGGTCACACCGGGCGCGATCTCCACGCCTTCCGGCGGGAGTTGCGGTTCGGGCTCTATCCAGTCGGGGGCTTCCGTCACATGGCGCAGCTCAAGTTTGGTCACACGGTCGCTGAGCGTATAGAACTGCTCGGCAAGTCCGGCCACGGCCATCTGGACGGTGTAGGAATCCTCCAGTTTTCCGGCAAAGCCTTCCGCCCTGGCTGCGGCATCTTCCGCGCTGTCGCTGGCTTTTTCCGCCCTGTCGGCGCGAACGTTGGCATAGTTGGCCTGCCGTGCGGATTCCGTGGCGCTGTCCTTCGCCTGTACGGCGCTTTGCGCTGCCGCAGCGGCGTGTCCTTCCGCCTCGGCGGTGGCACGCTCCACGGCTTCTGTCACCACCTGCGGCGTGAGCAGATCCACGGCGACATCCAGAATGGACTGGTCCACATCGGCGGCGATCTTTTCAACGTCTGCCCGCTCTGCTTTCACAGCCTGCAAATCACTGGCGGCCGCCTGCTGTGCGGCAAGGGCCTGTTCCGCTGCCAGATTGGCGTCGTCGGCACTGGCATCAGCGGCCTGGGCAGCCTTCTGGGCAGCCAGGGCGGATCCTGCGGCATGGTCGGCGCTCTTTTGTGCGGAATCCGCGGCGGCTTCTGCCCGCTGGGCGTCGGCGTTGGCACAGGCAGCAGATGTTTCTGCCTTCTGCGCGGCATCCAGGGCATCGTCGCGGTAGCGTTCGAGGCCTTGGGCGGCATTTTCGGCCCGTTCGGCGCACTGGCAGGCCTTGGTAGCCGAATTCGCCGCGGCAGCCGCAGCACAGGAAGATTTCTTAGCTGCACTCTCCGCCCGCTCCACAAGGTTGAGGACATCCTCTTCGTATTCGGCAGCGATCTCGCGCAGTTCTTCCAGGGCGTTGTCCCTGGTGTCCGTGATGTCGTGGACAGCGTTCTGGCCGGCGTTGGTGATGCTGGCGATGGCTGTCCCCTGGGCATTACTGACGGCCCGGCTCATATCATCCAGGGCTTCTCCGCTGCGCTGCTCGATGGCCTCAAGGGCAACAGCTTCCTGTTCCCGGATGCAGCGCGTGGCATCGGCCACCAGGCGGCCGGCGGTCTCTTCCACCCGCTGCGTCACAGAGGTCTCAAAGTCGCTGATGCTGCCTTCCACGCTGTCCACGAGGCCCTGTGCCCTGTCCGCCTGTGCATTGGCGTTGCCCTCCGCAGCCTGTGCGGCCGTCTTGGCGGCCTCGGCCTGCTGCACGCTGGCCGTTACCTGTGCCAGGGTCGATGCCGCAGCCTCGGCCTGATCCCGCGCCGCCTCAGCGCTGCCGGCCGCCTGCGCGGCATAACCGGCCACTTCCTCCGGCAGCAGGGATCCCGCCGGCAGTGGCTCGCGCGGGGCCAGGTCCATGATGTCCATGAGGTTGCAGTCCGCATTGGGCACAAAGACCTTGGCGCGGATGGTCCGCATGGGAGCTGTGGCGGGGACGCTGCCGCACACACCGGCCCCGGATGCAGGAAAGCTGATATGCACGTCATAGACGCTGCCTTCGTAGCCAAGGGCATTGGGAAAAACACGCAGCACACAGCGTCCGGTCTTGTCCGTCGTTCCCGTGACCTCACGGGGGACCACAAGGCCCTGATACTTGTCAGGGCTGCACAGCCGCATCCTGACCACGGCACCGGCACAGGCATGCCCCTGCTGGTCGTTGATCTGTGCTGTGACGTTGACGAGAGGCAGGTTGCTCATGACAATCTCCTACCGGGACATGGCCCGGATACGCGCCCGCGCCACACCTTCGTTGTATTGTTCCAGTGCCATCTGAGCTCCGGCAGCATCCGTCCAGGTGACATGCTGGCCGGACATGGCCTTGAGGCGTGCCAGCGCACCATAGGCAAGTACGTCGCCCCAGGCTTCGATGAGCTGTTCGGGCAACCGTTCTGACAGGCGGGACGGACACAGGGCCGCATCCACCACGACACTGCATTCCCGCGGCAGGACCGTCCGCAGGCAGAGGCTGTTTCCTTCGGCCCGGTAGTCGTCCGGCAGCAGCCTGTTGCCGTCCAGCCAGACGCCCAGAATCATGACCAGCCGGCTGCCAGTGGGCAGTGAAAGCGGGATATCCGCTTCTCCCTGCAATCCTGTTTCTTCCAGGCGTTCTCGCCAGACAGCGGCTTGCTCGCAGAAATGCTTGGCCACAGCCTGCAGGGCATCCAGCACCATGCCGCGCGGGCAGGGGAGCACCTGCGGCAGGACCTGGCGCACGAGGATGTCCAGAGATTCCATGCGTACCATTACGCTCCTCCCACGCTGCTTTTGGCTTTGGGCCAGACGCTGTCCACCTGCGTTTTGACGCCCAGCAGGGCATTGAACTGCTGCATGTGGTAGCTGGCCTTGGTCGCATTGCTGCTTTCATTGTCCCCGGACAGAACGGAGGCCAGCATGTGGTGCACAAGGGCCTGGGCATAGTCATCAGCCACTCCCAGGGGTTGGTCCGGCGTCTGGATAGCCGTCGGCGCCGCGTAGTAGGTGGCTTCCACATACACATCGACATCGTCCGGGACAGGCGGGCACACGTAGTACACCTGGCTGTTGCTGGTCCGGTCGTAAGCAAAGTTCTCCACCCGGCAGTCAGGTCGCACGCTGTCGGCCCAGGCCATGAGCACGTCGGGCTGCGCGGAAACGATGGATGCCCCGGGGTGTTCGCCGTCCATGCCCATGTTCCGCACAAGTCCGCAAAATCCCGTGGCATCGCGGCTGGCGCCGTGCCGCCTGCGAGAAGGGATATGCTGCAACATGCCTGGCTCCAGGCGGATGACCTCCGTCACGGCACAGCAGTCGGGGCGTTGCAGGGCCACAGCCCGCAGGGCGGCATTGAGAAAGTCGAGCAGGCCGATGCGGCCCTCTTCGGCTTCCCATGGCCAGCGGGCGGCCATGCCCGGCTCAAGGTCCTGCAACGCACCCGACACCAGGCGGAGGACGTCAGCCGCCAGCAGCATGGCTAGGCGTCCTCCGCCTGGTCGTTCTCCGTCGGTGTCTCGACAGAAAACGAGAAGCGGTTGACATGGCGGAATACGGTCCTTTCCTGGCCGTTGGGGTCGCGTTTCACCTGCGGTACTTCCATGATGGCCAGCTTCAGCGCTTCGGCAACGGCCCTGGGGACCAGCACAGGCTCATCACGGTTGATGCGGTAGGCATAGCCGTTCACAGAGACCATCACCGGCGTGGAATCGTTGGGCTCGCTGTTGATGGTCAGCAGCACCTTTTCCTGCTGCCTGAGCTGGTGCATGGCCCGCTTTTCTTCCATGGCGGCCTGCATGGCGGCTGTTTTGCGCAGCGTCTTCACTTCTTGCGCAGCGGCCTTCTGTTCCTCCTCGGCTTTCTGCAGGGCCTGACGGGCCTCCGCAGTCTCTGCCCTGGCCGCCTCCAGTTCGGTGCGCAGCTTCTGCACATTATCGGAAGGGGTTTGGTCCTGAGTCTTGTTTTCAGCCATGATCGCCCTCCTACAGGCGGGTGACGGCCACTTCCACACGGGCCATCCACATGTCGTAAAGGATCTCGGCCGTGCGGTAGGCCTTCCAGCCCAGGCTGCCACGCTGGCCCAGCGGGTCACCACCACGCGGGGTATTGGGGTTCAGCGCCATGACATTCACAGGGGCCGCCCCTCTGGCCCGCTGGGCGGCAAAGGGCGTCACACCAAAGGCATTCTTGCCCAGGTAGAGGATGGGGTAGACATCGGCGCAGGCGCCTTCATTGCTTTCCACTTCCATCCCGCCTGCGGGAGCAGCACCGGCATCCAGCCACGGTTCCATGAGGTTGGTGGTCACATAGCGCACGTTCTCAACGGAGCCGACTTCCCCTTCCATGGGCTTGTACGAGCCGTACTTTTCCACGGGCACAAAGCCGGGCATGTTGCGGATGTCGGCTTCCACGTCCGTGTGGCAGACAGCCACATAGGATGGGGCAATGGAAAAGGTGGAGAAGTTGGCGCTGGCAGCCACCACATCGGTGATGGTGCGGGCTTCCTGCCGCTTGAGGGCGCGTGTCACACGGCGCTGCAAGGTCAGGGTCAGCGGCTCGTTTACGCCATCGCGGGTAGTTGCCTGGATGCCGCCCGTCTTGCCGGAGAAAAACACGTTGGTGCCGGCCAGCAGCTTGTTGGTCACCACTCGTTCCAGCATGATGGCGGACTGCTCTCCCAGGATGTCGGAGAACTCGACCCAGATGGGGTCTTCGATGGTGTCCGACAGCACGTCGGTGATCTCGATGTAGTCGCCGTACTGCTGGAGACGCGACACCACGTCGCGGAAAGTGGGTTTGGAAGCCGCTGGCGTCACGCCTTCCACAAGGGCCTTGGGGATGTTGTCCAGGGGCAGATAGCCGCGGAACTTGATCTCGTTGCCGTGATTCTTGGGGATGGGCTGCTGCTGGCCGAAGCGGGACAGCACGATAAGCGGCTGGGCACGCTTGAGCAGCTCACCGCAGACGAAGCCCGCAGTGCGGTAGGAAATATCCCCGGTACCGGTGATGGGCGGCATAGGTTATCCTCACTTGGACGAAAGGGAGAGGGACAGTCCGGCGTCGAAGTCGTCCTTGTCTCCGATGCCGGCCGGGGCTACGGTCCCGCCGCGTCCCGGTACCGCAAGGGCGCCCGTGGGGTCAGGCCTGCGGGCGTTGCGCTCATTCTTGAACTTGGCCAGGAGACTGCCGACTTCCTGCGGATCCTGGCTGTTGGTGAAAATGTCCATGAGCGGGGCGGCCTCCGCGTAGGGCTTGGCCTGGATCCACTGCAGGACGTCATTGCGGAAACGCATCTGGGCCGCCTGGTCTCCGCCGGTCAGCAGGGCATGGAAATCAGGGTGATCCTGCTTCATGACCTGCAGGAAGTGCTGCTGCCGGGCCGTGACAGCCTGTCGGGCCTGCTCCTGCCGCATGGTCTCACGCTCGGTGTCTTGCTGGCGGCGCATCATCACAAGGCTGGTATGGTCATAGGCAAGCTCCGCACCGTACTGCTCAAGCCTGTGACGCACGGCTTGCCCTGCCGGGCTGTCTTCCAGGGCCATCTTCGCTGCTTCGGGATCCATCTCCTGCAGACGCTCGTATTCGGCTTGCAGCTCTTCAGGCAGCTTGACCGCAGCAGGCTGTGCAGGCGCTGCCTCCGGTTCTGCCTTCTTTTCCTCTGCTGTCTGCTGGGGAGTACCGGCAGGGGACGGAGCAGGGGGCTCCTGCGGCATCGGGGCCGCTTCAGGGGCTTCAATGCCGGCAGGAACGCCTTGTGGAGCCGCTTCATGATGGGTACTTCCCCCTGCATCTTCGGGGTGCTGCGAGCTGTCCTCCGGCTGTTCATCGTCCTTCAGGGCTGCCGCAAGCCCTTCGGCGAAATGATCTTCCTCGCCCGGGATTACCGTGGCGTCCTGCTGTTCCATGGGCTGCTGGCTCATCCTGGAACTCCTTGGTTAGTGTTGGTTACGGGTGAGAGCATCGAGGATTTCACGCGCCATTTGCGCTCGTCCCTGCGCTCGAAAAATGGCAATGCTGTCCGTGACGGATTCCAGTTCCTCACGCGCTTCACTCAGTTTGGCCTGCATGAGGGTGCATACGGCATATTCACTGGCGGCCCCGGCCTGGCGGATGTCTCGCAGAGACTTCCGGATCAGCTCCCGCGTCGTCTGGGGCGTTTCACTCATGGCGCCACCCCCTGTGCGGTTGCTCCCGGAGCGCCTTGATGACCGGTCTGCTGAGGTCCAAGCTGGGCCAGCAGAATGATCATCTGGCGCTGTATTTCTTCCGGCGGCAGCCCCTGCTTCTGCAATTCCTGCGTCAGGGCCTGCACGTTGGCCCGGGCAGTGGCAGCCTGCATTTCCTGCTGGTTCCGCTGGGCTTCTTCCTTGCTGTAGAGGATGCGCTCCACAGGCAGGTCGGTCTGTTCAAAGGCCACTTCGAGCAGACCGCGTTCGTTGATGTGCGGTGAGAAGGCGGGGATCCCGAGCCACTGCATGATGCCGGGGATCTGCTGGGCCCTGACTTCCTTGGCGATGAGCGATTGCGAACCGCTGGCCACCACCTCAAAGTCGCCCTTGCAGTCCTCACGCGGCGACCACTGCATGAGCCAGCGGTACATGGCGCGGATGAAGGGGCTGATGACGTTATCGTCGAACAGCTTGATGTGATCCTTGAGCAGGATGTTGCTGGCGCCCATGAGCATGGACAGGCCCGTGGCCGTTTTGCCCGCACCGCTCACGTTGCCGTCACCGGCATTGAAGCGCGGCGTGCTGATCTCGTCGGCGCAGTTGGCCCAGAACTGCTGCTGGGTCAGATTCTCGGAAATACAGGACGGCACGTTGACCGCCTGGAAAGCCTGGGGCATGGTCACGCCGACTTTGTCAAAACGCAGCATGCCCCGGGCCATGGCTCCTTGCAGGTCGGCGGCGTCTTCCGCGCACAGGGCCTGCATGTTGAAGGCGAGAAAGGGGCTGGAAGCCATACCGGCATTATCCTGCATGGCGCGCACGGCGGCGTTGATGCCGGCCTGCGGCGAGCGGAGCAGGGAGGCGATGCCTTCCGGCCAGAAGGTGGAATCATCGCGGGAATACGGGTACCAGTAGTACGGGATATCCACGCCCTCGAGCGGGTTGACCATGGCCTTGATGACGGTGTCGTCACCGATCATCCAGACGTTGGAGCTGTAGACCCTGGCATCATCTCCTTCCGGGACGTCGGCCCCGGCATCACGCAGCTCCTTGCCGCTCAAAAATCCCCAGCGTTCCCAGACCCGGAAGCGCTTTTTGAGAGGGGCCGTCCCGGTACTTTCGCTATCCAGGTTGCGCAGGCTGGCTTCCCATGTCTCCAGGGTGGCGTCCCCGTCCTCGTGCTCGCGCAGATAACGCGCTATGGCCGAGCCGTCGAAACCGGGAAACGTCCTGAGCTCCAGCACGTCCTTGTCCGTCATCAGGTGACACTGCCAGACGTAGCGCAGTTCCGAAGGATCGCGGGCATCGGGATCGGGGAAAACATCCCAGATGGGCACGGCCTCATGATAGGGGCGCAGTTCCTCGGCATAGACTTCTTCGGACCAGCTCATCTGTCCCGCTTCGTCTCGCGCACAGACATAGCGTTTGGTCTGGACCTTTTCGACCAGCGGCCCCTTGAGCACGCCCATGCCGTACAGGCAGGCATCGTGCACCACGCTGCGACAGTTCTGTGCCCAGGATGGACGCCGCTGTCCGTTGGCATTGCATTCCTTCAACAGGTCGTCGATGAGGGTCTCCATGCGTTTCGCGCGCTCACTGGCCACGCGCTGGACATTCTCCGGCGTATTGAGCTGGGCCGTGACCTGCTCATAGGCGGCCGCCATCATCTTTTGCATGGCCAGGTTGTCGGGGATGATGTGTCGTGCCTGCAACTGCTGCATCTGGGGCATCAGGATGGCCGCCATGCCGGCATTGACGTCATCAGCCATATCAGCAGCCAGGATGTCCGGGGGCAGCATGGGGTCGGGCGTGGCGTTGATGCTCCAGTTCTTGGTGCGCTGCGGGAAGAGCAGGTCCATAAGACGGGCCACCATGGTGTTGATCTTGCTGGTGGTCAGCCGGTAGTAGACACGGGAACGCTTGCTCCCCTTCAGCGCCGCGGTAATCTCCGGCGCATAGACCCCCTTGTACTGGCGCAGGTCTTCCAGCCAGCGCAGCTCGTACAGGGTACGGGCCTTCTGGGCCTCGCCCAGCTCCTGCCCAAGTGTGACGCCCAGCACGTTGCGGTCAACGGCGGGTCGCGCTGCCGGAGCAGGAGACAGGGAAGTGGTGGGGGGAAGCATGGACATGGCGGCCTCTACTTGTCAGCGGGCAGGCATTCGTCGCCACGGAAGGGGCATTGCCCGGCGTGGCGCTTGCGTGTTTCCGGGGGCATCCCTCTCCTGATGTCGTTGATGTCGTCAGGATTCATGAGGTCCACAACGGACAGCCCCAGACGCTTGAGGAACCACAGCTTGACGGTCTCTCCTCCCATGCCCGCGGCGGTCATGGATACGGCGATCTGCACTTCCGGCGTCACACCAGGGACGACCAGGGGCAGCAAAAGCGCACAGCTCACGGCCAGGGCTGTGGTTAGAATCGCGTTGAGTAGAACCGTGACGGCCTTCTGGGCCATGGTTCTCTGTTTATATCCGCGCTTGACCTGTCTGGCTGCCGATGCCACGGCCACAGCGCCGGCAATGAGCACCAGCGGCCAAGTGCCTTTCACGACACCAATGTATTCCGCCGCGTGTTCCGCGCTGTCTTTTCCGAACTGGTTCACAGTCCATTCTCCCCCGTCACATCGTGGATCCATGTTGCCAGGTGTCCGGCATCATCGCTGTCCATCCACAGGCCCATCGTTCCGTTCAGGCTGGCCCGTTGCAGGCTGGGCAGTACCGGCAGTGCCGGTATGTCCCGGGTTGAGCTGGTCGAGCAGCACCCCGGCGCCGTCATCAGCCACACGGCGGCGAAAATCAGCAGCACTGGCCGCATCCAGCTTTTCCAGCAGATGCAGCCCCATCTGCAGCAATGCGAGGAGGATGGATGCCAGGGACTGCACATTACTTTCCTTTGACAGCCTTGACGGCGTCCTGGACTTCCGCGCTCTTGCCATCGGCCACAGCGCCCTTGTTCTGGCCAAAATGGGCGGCCATGGAGTGCACGAGGGCGTAGACGGTGGCATACAGACCGGTGGTCGCACTGGGGACAGGCATCCAGATGGTGGCCACGGCGCAGATGCCGCAGAGCGAGGTCAGCACGGAGACCACGACGGCGACCCAGGTCGCGTCGGGGTTCTGGCTGGCGAATTCGGTCAGGGCCGAAAAAACGAAACTGATTTCCATATGCTGGTCTCCTTACTTTGATTCGAGCAGGAACTTTTCCAGGGCATCGGCCCGGTTGAGCCAGCCCTCCAGGAAAACGGCCTGCGAAGGATCGTCGCGGGCCAGCTCCTCGTAGAAAATGCGGCGCGCCTGGATGACGGCCCTGATCAGGGCGTCCGTGTCACAGGCCAGGGCGGCCCGTGTCTTGGGGCCAAGGATACCGTCCACGTCGAGTGCCACATTGCTGCCGCGTGCGCAGGCGTTGAAGCCGCGCTGGGCCAGCCTGACGGACTGGGCACAGCCGCTGTTGACGGCGGCGTCATACAGGGCGCAGGCAGGCCGTGACGGCATGTCATCCAGACGCAGCCGGTCCCAGAACTCGCGCTTGAACATGGCCCGGGCCATGTCCGGCGTCACGGAACGCATGGAGGCCTTGTTGACGGGCAGGCGGAAGCCGATGCGCTGCAAAAAGTCGCGGCCCTGCTGGGTCGCGGCGATGCCCTTCACGAACTTGAGCGAGGCCCCGTAGGCCGTCAGGCCGCCATTGTCGGCAGGGTGGTCGGAAAAGCCGCCCTCCCAATGGGCGGTGAAGGCATGAGCGCGGGAAAAACTGTTGTCGTTGTCAGGCATGAAAAAACGCCTCCGGTTTTGCCGGAAGCGTAGCACGGGCTTTTGCCCTGTTGGGAGCTGTAAGGGGGCTGCAGGGGGGCTGCAGGGGGGCTGGAAGGGGGTTGACAGGTTTTTGCCACCCCGTCAATTTACTGCAAGGCAGTGAACGTAAAACAGAACGTGAGGTTCCCATGCGTGTCCGTACCCATCCCGGCGAGGTCCTGCTGGAAGAGTTCCTGATCCCGCTGCATATCAGCCCGCATGCGCTGGCACTGGCCCTTGGCGTCCCGCCGACGCGCATCGCGGATATCGTCCACCAGCGTCGTGGCATCAGCGCAGATACGGCGGCCCGTCTTGCCCGCTATTTCGGAACCAGCGCCTCCTTCTGGTGCAACTTGCAAAGCGCCTATGACGTCTCCGTGGTGGAATCCTCCCGGCAGGCGGAGCTTTGCCGCATCGTCCCCCATGCTTCGGCGGGAGCAGTGGCGCAGGCATGAGCTCTGCCCAGACGCCAGTCCTGCAGGGCCGCCACTTCCGCGCTGTAGCGCATCCGTGACCCGCTGCCTTCCACGGCAATGGGAGCGCCTGCCGCCGCCCATTGTTTGACCACGCTGTCGCCCACGCCAAAGGCCTCGCAGATCTCGGTCATGGATTTGAGGACCTTGGGGATATACACCACAGCCATCTCAATACCCTCCCAGGCTGTCGGCCGGTCCGCCGGGCGTTCCGTGGCCATATCCGCGCCACTCCGGCATGGGTTGCATGTCGAGGGCTTCCAGCGCCCAGCACAGGGCGCAGACGGCCGGCCATTGGATCATGGCTGCCGTCATGCTGCCCGCGGCAGCGGTCGAGGCCAGTCCCGCCTCGGCAGGAACCGAGCTGGTGCTGCTGAAATGCAGGGTCTTGTCCCCCACGATCCGTGTTTGCACCAGGGAGAGGTAGTAGGGCAGCAGGCCTTCTCCTTTACCGTGCCAGCGCAAGGGCGGCTCGGTACGCAGAGGGGGCTTGCGCTCCTCCCGCCGGCGGTCGTTCTCCACGTCGATCAGCAGGATGCGGTCATCATCCTCGGGGGTGATGATGCGCGGCGTCCCGTGCTGGAACTGGAAGCGTTCCGCGGTGCGCAACAAGGCAGCCGGGTCATCGCTTCGCTGCTCCGCCAGCAGAAAAACGTGCCGCGGCGTTCCTATGCATGTGGGCCGGTGGCGCAGCTCCCCCAGCACCAGGACGCAGCCGGGCAGGGGGTGCCATGGCCAGGCCAGGGCACAGACCGTGCGGCGGTACTGCTGTCCCGTCCGATCCTGCAAATAATGTTCACCGGTGATGTAATCCGTCAGTCGTCGCAGCATGTCAGCTCCAGTCAGCACCGGCCAGCATGCCGCCGGTGGGCATAAGCAGGGTATCGATGGCATCCACCACCGTATCCACCTGGTCGTCATGGGCATGGGTCATGGCCGGCGAAAAGGCGCACAGCTCCGCGATAAGAGCGTCCGCCCATGGCTGGTCATCAGGAATGTATAGCCGCCCCCCGGCCACATAGGGCAGCACGTCATTGGCGCGGCTCACCTTGTCCCGGTTGCGCTGCACCGCGATGACGGGGATGGACGTCTGCGCCCGAAGGGTCTGTATCAGGCCGGTACCGCTGGCTTTGTCCTCGATATGGCATCCGGTGAATCGCAAAGGATTGCTGATACGGTGCGGCTTGTGCCGCTCCCAGAAGGACTTGGCCCGTTCCAGCAGGACCGGTGCCGTCCATTTTCCCCTGTCCAGGTCCAGGACATAGACGTCCCTGTCGTCCGTAGCCGCGTAGAGCAGCACGGAATAGTCGTTCTTCTCGCCTTCCTTCATGGCCGTGTCACAGAATATCCCGGCCCGCACCAATCCCTCCGGCCTGCCGCGGAAGCGCTGGATCATGTCTCGCTTGAACATGACACCGCCCAGCGAGGTAGGGCGCTGCTGGTACTGGGCCGCGAACGTGAACGGATCCTTCTCCCGCAACTCTTGCAGGGAGGCCAGGCTCTCCTTCTCCGGCCAGTAGCTCCGCTCTTTGTCGGTGTCTTCGTCCAGTACGGCCTGGATCTCCAGATGCGTGAAGTCCAGAGCGTAATCTCCGGCCAGGGCGTGTCCCGCGGGGTCGTCTTCGTGGAGCCGCTGCATGATGAGAATGACGGGCGTATGCTCCGTGCTGGCACGACGGCTGCGTATGGTGCCCGTGATCTTGCGGTTGGCCGCCTCGCGTTTGGCATCGCTCCACACGTCGTCGGCTTTGAGCGGATCGTCGATGATGATGGCGCCGGAAAATCCTGGCCGGATGTAGCCGGCACGAAAGCCCGTCACTTGGCCGCCGGTGGACGTGGCATAGACCCCGCCAGCCGTCCTGCCGCCCACGTCGATGTTCCAGCGGCTCTTGGCGCGGGTATCCGGTCTGATCCGGCGCGGCCAGAGGCTCTGGAACTCGTCCAGCTCGATGATTTCTTTCACCGTGGCCGAATTGAGGGCGGCCAGCTCCGCCGCCCCTGAGAGGTGCAGAAAGCGGCAGTGCGGCGAACGGGCAAAACACCAGGCCATGAAGTGGATCACGGCCAGTTCGGTCTTGGTTCCCCCGGGCGGCATGGTGATGAGCAGGTTGTGGATCTCGCCCCGGTACACGGCCATGAGGGCGTCCACGATCCTGGCATGATGCCAGTTGACCAGGAACGGCTGGGCCATGCGTGCACGGAACATAAGCGCCGTGAAGGCAAGCAGGTCCTGTTCACAGGCCAGGCGCAGGGCCTCACGCTCCGCTGTGGATGCTTTGGCAAACAGCACGGGCCTACTCCTCATCCCCATCCAGGGTACCGGAAAGGACGGCCCGCACGACGGTATCAGCGGCCGGAGGGGCAGAGGGCAAAGGCGCCGCGGCAGCCTGTGCCTGGGCATGCTGCTGCACGTTGACCGTGGTATGCTGCCCCTTGTCCATCTGCGGCATCACATTGCGCGCCGCGCGGGACAGCAGCTCCAGCTCCGCAGGGCTCTCCGCCGTCTTGGTCATGGCCGTGCCCTTCATGGCCACGGCCCGGGCAAAGTTCAGGGCGGCCCCTTCCGTCCGCAGGCGTTCCTGCACCACCTCTTGCATGGTAAGCTGAAAACGCAACGGCAGCTCTTGCATTTGCGTTTCCACGGCCTGCATTTCCTTGGCAGCCGCCACCTTGCGTTCCACAAGGTCTTGCATTTTCCCTTGCGTCCAGCCTTCGGCCCTTGCACGGCGCGAGACACTGGATGTGGCCACGCCAAAAGCCTTTGCCACTTCTCCCAGGCTCACGCCGCGGACCTCATACTCGGCACGGGCCTGCTCCCATTGTTCCGCAGACAGACGGGCCATCAGAAGACCTCAAGCATGCGCACGGGGATCTCCGTCCGCTGCGGGTCGTCGTCGCCGGGATAGACCCTGTACGTGATATAGGGCTTTTTGCCCCTGACGATGGCATGGCGCGATATCGCCAGCTCCTGGCGGTCATGGTGTGTGAAGATCTGGCAGGCCTGGTCCAGGCCGCTTTTTGCCTTGTCGAGTGTGCCTTGAAGGCTCTTCTGGAGATGGACACGGACTTCAACGAACATACGGGGCTTCCTCAGCTTTTTCATGTTTCCAGGCGCCGAAGCGCTCTATTTCCCAAACGCCGCCTCTGGCCCTGACCGCAAGGAAGCGGAACCATGGATGCTGTTCCGCGGCCACCTTGATTTTGACCCTGGCGTCGTCTTCCCAGTGGCCTTTGACTTCGTGCAGCTCCATGGCTCCATCGGCGCGGATGACGAGGAAGTCCGGCGTGTAGAAGGTCGCGGCAGCCAGGCGCAATTTCACGGGTTCATAGGCCC
>OGQA01000499.1_pt1 | contig 20434 bp, 18 predicted proteins | sample 1553011 | NCBI WGS metagenome assembly OGQA01 (sample SAMEA2580256, study PRJEB22360) | human gut metagenome | biome: human gut; feature: human-associated habitat; material: faeces | place: Denmark | collected 2008/2010 | reverse complement strand
TGGAGATGCGGAAAACACAGCCCCCGGTTCAAGGTCTTTTTATTTTACCACAGCGTCAATGCGTTGTAAATAGCTTTTTCAGCCTATCCTGCCTATAAACCGCAGCTTTTTAGGCCCATTTAAGGGCTCCTCCGGCTCGATGGAGCCATCGGACAAAACGCCGCATACGAGCCGCCTTCCCTCCGCCTCCGTAATGTACCTTCCGGGGGCTGGCAGCACGAGCCCATCAGCCACTTTAAGCACGGCGTGTCCGTTTTGCGACGTTTCCTTGCAGCTAAGCTCAAGCTCATGGCCCAGCATGGCGTTGGCGCCGGCTATGTCGCCGCGCTCTATGCAGGCCCGTATCAGGGTGCTGGATACCGGCTCCCCGACGTACATCAGCGCGGGTATCTCGTATACCTCAAAGCCGTATTTCCCCCCAAGGCGGCGGAGCGTATCCATGTTCCCCGCCCCCCTGCTGCCGAAGGTATAGTTGAAGCCCGCGACGGCTGCGCCCATGCGGTATTTTTCCGCCATGTATCGAACGAAGTCCTCCGGCTCCGTTGCCGCAAACTGCCTGTCCAGCCTTTCCGCCGCAACGGGGGCGAAGCCTTTCAGGGCGGCTATGCGCTCCCCGTCCGTCATTATCATGGAAAAGGACTTGCCGAAAAGCCCCGCCGGATGGTTGGAAAAGGTGTATATAAGCGGGTCGAGCCCTCCCCTTTTCGCCGCCGAGAGCATGGCGTTTATTATCTCCTGATGCCCCCTGTGCACCCCGTCAAAGGTGCCGAAAGCTATGGCTGTTTTATTCATTCTTCTTCCTGACCGAGGAATGTGCATATATGCACCGCCTCGCCGTTTGATTTGGCTATTCCTAAAAATTTGCCGTTGCAGTATGCCCTGAGAGGGGTATCCTTTGGCAGTTCTTCTATGCCGGGACAGACCACCTCCGCGCCATGAGTCAGGAACCGTTCGCCTTTTTTGTTCAGGGTCATTCGGGCTTCGCCTATATGCATAAGCGCCTGCTCCATGGGTATGACCGCCTTATAAAGCTCGCCCTTTTCTTTAAGCTCCTTCAGCTCGTCTATTGTAAAGCTGCCGTCCAGATCAAACGCCCCGGAGCGTGTGCGCAGCAGGAAGGACATGTGGGCAGGAACCCCCATGCTCCAGCCTATGTCGTGGCAGAGCGTGCGCACATATGTGCCCTTGGAGCAGACGATCTTTACGAGATATCTGTTGCAGCCGGTCTGTGATATGAACGAAAGCTCCGGCACGTTTATATCCCTAACCTTGCGCTCCACCTCAACGCCCTGCCGGGCAAGCTTGTACATCTTCTTTCCGTCCACCGAAAGGGCCGAATACAGAGGCGCGGTCTGCTTTTGAGGGCCTGTGAACTTAGGCAGCGCCTCCATGAGCATCTCCCCGGTAACTACAGCATCGGAGCGTCCTTCCGGCGCGCCGTAGGAGTCCTGGGTATCCGTAGCCAGCCCGAAGGTTATCTCGCCTATGTACTCCTTTTCCTTGTCCACAAGGTAATCAAAAAGCCTCGTCGCCCGGCCTATGCATATGGGCAGCACTCCGGCTGCGCCGGGATCCAGTGTGCCCGTATGGCCTACCCGCTTCATGTTGAATATATGCCGGATGTCCGTCACTACGTCACTGGAGCTCATTCCCGGCGGTTTTAATACGTTCACTACTCCTTCCAGCATTCTTCAAGCTCCTTTTCGGCAAGCCGCACCGCTACCCTTTCGGCCTCAGCCACAGTGATGTCATATTCGGTGTACCCGGCTGCCCTGGGGTGGCCGCCCCCTTTTCTTGAAGCTGCTACGCGGGCGACGTCGGCGTATTTCTTAGCCCTGAGGCTCACCTTTACGTCCTTTCCCTTCTGCCTCAAAAACGCCGCTATCTCTACCGTATCTATATCCCGCAGCTTTTCGACTATTCCTTCGGTATACGCCTCGGAGCCAAAGGAATCCATCTCACTTTCCGTAAGCATTGCTGTGGCTATGCGCCCTTCGGAATATAAATGCAGCCTCTCCAGCGCGTAAGCGTGCATCTTCACCTTGCCTGCCGGCTCGTTGTGATATATTAGCCTGTTTATGAGAGAATTATCAGCGCCTGACGCAATAAGCTCGCCGGCTATGGTCATAGTGTCCTTCGTTACGTTGGAATAGGCAAAGGAGCCGGTATCCGTCACGAGGGCGGCAAAGAGGCAATTAGCCGTCTCCGCGTCTATCTCCGCCCCCAGCGCCCTGCCAAGCCTGTATATAAGCTCTGCGCAGGCGGCAGTCTCCTCAATCATATTATTATCGGCATACGTGGCGTTGGTGCCGTGATGGTCTATATTGGCCGTCACGCCCGCCCTGTCGAATATACCCTCGGCACTGCCCAGCCTGCCCTTATCTGCGCAGTCTACCGCTATTACCGCATCGAAGCCCCGGGCATCTTCCGGCAGCAGTATCTCTTCAGCACCCGGTATAAACTTATACGCGTCGGGTACTTGGTCGCAGCATACGTTTTCCGTACGCTTGCCCAGCCTGCGCAGTATCCTTGACAGTGCCGTTCCCGAACCGATGGTATCCCCATCCGGCGCTACGTGGGATATTATGCTGAAAGCGTCGTTTTGTTCTACAAAGCGGAGTATCTCCTCCATGCTGCCCTTCATAAGCCTTCCCTCCTAAAAAATCGGGCGATGACGCTTCACATCACCGCCCAGAGCAAGCTACTTTTCGTTTTTGTGCAGGCTGTCGATAATCTCTGAAATATGCACGCTGTACTCAATGGAGTTGTCCAGCTTGAAGTTCAGCTTCGGCAGGGCGCGCAGCTGCATCCGCTTGCCCAACTCGCGGGTTATGAAGCCGCTGCCGTGGTTGAGGGCTTCCACGGTGCCCCTGCGTACCTCGTCGTCCTTGTCGTAAACGCTTACCAGCACCTTGGCCTGCTTCAGGTCGTTGGTCACGTCCACCGACATTATGGTGGTCATATCGGAGACTCGAGGATCCTTCATGTCCTTTATGATCTCGCTGATGGTCTTCTTTATCTCCTCGTTCATTCTTTCATAACGAATGGACATCTTTTCTGCCTCTCCTGATTATCTTTCTATCTGCTCCATGGTGTAGGCTTCTATCATGTCGCCCTCGCGGATATCGTTGAAGTTTTCTATTCCGATACCGCATTCATAGCCCGACGCAACTTCCTTTACGTCGTCCTTAAAGCGCTTGAGGGAGGCTATCTTGCCGTCGTGAAGCACTATGCCGCCGCGAACTACGCGCACCTGAGCGGAACGGGTGATTTTGCCATCCTTGACGTATGCGCCCGCAATAGTGCCGACGCCTGATACCTTGAAGGTATTGCGCACCTCTGCTGTACCCAGAGCGACCTCCTTGTATACGGGTGCAAACAGGCCCTTCATGGCGTTCTCGACATCCTCGATCACGTTGTAGATGACGCTGTATGTACGCACATCCACCTTTTCGCGTTCGGCGGCCTCGCGAGCCGTGGCGTCCGGGCGCACGTTGAAGCCTATTACCAGCGCGTTGGAGGCGGAGGCGAACACTATATCCGAGCCGGTTATGGCGCCTACGCCGCCGTGTATGCAGCGCACCCTTACCTCGTCGTTGGAGAGCTTCTCCAATGCCTGCTTTATGGCCTCTACCGTGCCCTGCACGTCTGCCTTTACTATGATGTTGAGGTCCTTGACGTTGCCCGCCTCTATCTGGCTGAACAGATCGTCCAGGGATACCTTGGACATATTGCGTATCTGCTCCGCCTTGAGCTTGTCGCGGCGCTCCTCTGCTACCTGGCGGGACAGCTTATCTACTTCCGCAACGTTCATTACATCGCCTGCGGAGGGCACCTCGCCAAAGCCCAGCACCTCTACAGGCTGGCTTGGCCCGGCTGAGGTCACCCTGCGGCCCTTATCGTCCATCATTGCGCGTACGCGGCCGAAGGCTGTGCCTGCAACTATGGGATCGCCTATTTTGAGGGTGCCGTTCTGTACCAGTACGGTAGCCACAGGGCCGCGGCCCTTGTCCAGTTCTGCCTCTATTATGGTGCCACGGGCCGCCCTGTCGGGATTTGCCTTGAGCTCCAGAACATCCGCCTGAAGCAGTACCATTTCGAGCAGCGTATCCAAATTGATGCGCTTCTTCGCGGAAACCGGCACGCATATGGTATCGCCGCCCCATTCTTCGGCTACGAGGCCGTACTCGGTGAGCTGCTGTATTACCCGGTCCGGGTTGGCGGTGTCCTTATCTATCTTGTTGATAGCGACGATTATAGGAACGTTCGCCGCCTTGGCGTGGTTTATGGCCTCGATGGTCTGCGGCATGATGCCGTCGTCCGCCGCCACAACCAGTATTACTATATCCGTTACCTGGGCTCCGCGGGCGCGCATGGAGGTGAACGCCTCATGGCCCGGGGTATCTATGAAGGTTATGGTGCGCCCCTTGCAGGATACGGTATACGCGCCTATATGCTGCGTTATGCCGCCTGCCTCGCCTGCGGTTATGCTGCTTTCACGGAAGGCGTCAAGCAGCGAGGTCTTGCCGTGGTCCACGTGGCCCATTATGGTAACTACCGGCGGGCGTGGTACGAGGTTCTCCTCGGAATCCGCCTCTTCAACGCTCTCGTTGAGCACATCCTCGGCGGTCTTGGCTATGTTGAGCTCCAGCTCTATGCCGTAATCGGCGGCGATGAGCGAGCAGGTGTCGTAGTCTATCTCCTGATTGATGGTAGCCATTATGCCGAGTATAAACAGCTTTTTGATGATCTCGGCCACAGGCTTGCCTATTTTTTCGGAAAGATCCTTTACGGTTATGGTCTCGGTAGTCAGCACGGCCTTGTCGATCTTTACCGGCTCCGGCTTATGTAACGCCTGCTGCTTGCGCTTCTGCTTGCGGCTCATTGGGGCGTCGTCGTCCCAGCTGCCTGCTGCTCTGGTGTTTTCCTTCATAATGGTTTTCTTATTCTTTGGCGCCTTGCGCTCCTCATCTCTTGTCTGGGGTTTCTGGCTCCGGCCCTTGCCCTGATCCCTTACGGAAGGCGCAGCGGATTCCATGGCGCGGGCCGCCGGCTTAGGCTGGTAGCCTCCCTGTACGGGGCGCTGCTGAGGTCTGTCTGTGCGCTCCGGGCGGTCTGCGGGCCGCTGCGGCCTGTCAGTGCGTGGCTTCTGCTGCCTGCCGTCCTCTCTGCGCTGAGGTTCCCTGCGCTCATAGGCCGGGCGCTGCTGCTGTACAGGCTTATTTGCCGGTGCGGGTTTCGCCTTTGTCTCGGGCTTTTCTTCAGGCTTCCTATCCGCCATTGCAGGTTCCTCCGCCTTTGCCTGTACGCTTTCCTCCGCCTTCTGCTCCTTCACCGGCTCCGGCTTCGGCTTCTCATTTACTTCGCTCTTGCTCTCTGCCGGGGCTGGCTGCTCCTCCGCCCTGTCGTCGCCTACGTGGAAGGCAAGGTCGCCCTCGCTGGTGAGGACCTCTCGGAGTCTCTCTGCCCTTTCTTTTTCCATGCGTTCCTTTTCGGCGCGCTTTTCTTTATCTATAAGCTCGCTTTCCGCCCGCTTTACGGACTGAAGGGCCGCCCCCAGATCGTTCTGCATTCGCTTTACTCGTTCCAGAAGCTCCTTTGCCTGGGTTTCAAATTCCCGTGCGGAATCCATTGTCTTGTTTGCCATAGATATTACCCCCCGGTATGTTACTTTTGCTGTGAAGTCTTATACGTCTCTTCTATCATGCGGGCAAAGCCCGCCTCTGTCACCGCGGCTATCATGCGGTTATCCTTTCCTATCGCCCTGCCAAGGTCTTCGAGATACACGCAGGGTATGCCGGCTCTTTGGCACATTCCCTCGTAGCGCTCCCGCGTTGCGGCGGACACGCCGTTATCCAGAGCTATTGCGAGGGCTTTTTTGTCCTTCACGGCTCTTTCCGCGCCAAAGTCGCCGGATATGCACTTCCCGGCCTTGGCCGCAAAACCCAGAGCTGTACGCAGACGGTCATTCTGCATCGCCGGTTATCTCCGAAGCGAGCCTTGAAAAAACCTCGTCCTCTATTCCGTGCTCCAGCGCCCTTTCCAGCGCTTTTATTTTGCGGGCCCTGTTCAGACACTCTGCGTTGGCGCATATGTACGCGCCGCGGCCGGAGACCTTGCCGGTGCGGTCCACGCTTATTTCGCCCTCGGGAGAGCGAACTATGCGCAGCAGCTCCTTCTTTGGCTTCATCTCGCGGCAGCCCACGCACATTCTCATAGGCACCTTCTTTGCAGGCATTGCTGATCCTCCAAAACTATTCCTCGAAGCCGCCGTCCGCCTCGCTGTCGGCGTCCGCTATATCCATGTCCTCCTCGGCCTGGCTCTGGCTCTTTATGTCTATCTTCCAGCCTGTGAGCTTGGCGGCAAGGCGGACGTTCTGGCCTTCCTTGCCGATAGCAAGGGAAAGCTGATTGTCTGGCACTATCACCTTTGCGGCCTTTTCCGCCTCGTTGATGTATACCATCATAACACGGGCAGGACTAAGGGACTTGGCAATATATACTGCCGGATCGGGATCCCACTCTATTATATCTATCTTTTCGTTATGCAGCTCGTTTACTATGCGCTCTACCCTTATCCCCTTCTGGCCCACGCAGGCGCCCACGGCGTCCACCTGAGGGTCGGAAGAATAAACGGCCACCTTGGTGCGGAAGCCCGCCTCCCGCGCTATGGACTTTATCTGGACTATGCCGGTCTGTATCTCGGGAACCTCCAGCTCGAAAAGCCTCTTAACAAGGCCGGGGTGGGTACGGGAAACTATTACCTGCGGGCCCTTGTTGGTCTTGCGCACCTCAAGGACGTAAACCTTGAGCCTGTCGCTGGTGTTATAAGTCTCCCCCGCTATGGTCTCGGAGGCGGCAAGGAAGCCGTCTGTCTTGCCCAGCTCTACATAGATGCCGTTCTTCTCTACCCGCTGAACTATAGCGGTAAGAACCTCGTTTTCCTTCTCTACGAATTCATCGAATATGACGCCGCGCTCGGCCTCGCGAATGCGCTGAACCACCACCTGCTTGGCGGTCTGGGCCGCTATGCGGCCGAACTTGCGGGGGTCTACCTCCTCCTCCAGGACGTCGCCCACTTCATAGAGGGAATTGATCTTCTTCGCCTCGGCAAGAGATATCTCCGCATAGGGGTTCTCCACCGTTTCGGTGACGGTCTTGGAGGCGAATATCTGCACCTCTCCCGTATCCCTATCCACTGTGGCGCGGACGTTTCCCACTGCGCCGTAGTTGCGCTTGTATGCCGCTATCAATGCGGATTCAAATGCGTCTATCAGTATATCCTTGCTTATCCCACGCTCTTTCTCTATGGCATTCAGTGCCTCTATGAATTCGGCGTTCATTGTCAATTCTCCTCTTCTGTCTCTATATTTTCAAAATCTGCTTCTAATTCGTCAAGGTCCTTTTCCAGAGCCTTGAAGTCTATATAGGGCTGCACCTTTGAAGCGTCCTTTTTCTGGAAGGTCATCTCCTCGCCCTTTACGCTTATGGTGAAGGAATCGGGCGTATATGACAAAAGCTCGCCCGTATACTCCTTTTTGCCCTTGAGCGGGGCGTAGAGCTTTACCGTAATGGGGCTGCCGAGGCTGCGCTGATAGTCCCTATCCTTTTTGAGCGGCCTGTCGATGCCTATGGAGGACACGCTGAGGTAGTATGCCTGCTCTATTGGGTCTGCTTCGTCCAATATGGGGTCTACGGCCCGGCTCACCGCCTCGCAGTCGTCTATGGTGGCGCTTCTTCCGTCCTGATGCTCTATGTACAGGGTGAGCACCCAATTACCCTGCTCCTTCTGAAACTCTACCTCATCCAGCTCGTAGCCCATGCCTGTAACTACCGGCCGGAGAAGAGCTTCCACTGTTTGGGTGGTCTTCATGCTATTCCTCCGCTATTCAAAACAAAAGAGCAGGACGCGCCCACTCTTACTTGAAAACTAAAATACAGCAAACTTGCCATATACCAACAGCAAAATTGTACCATATGCGGCACTATAATGCAAGCATATTATTTCGCATCAAAGCGCCGCACATACCGGCTTCTTTAAAACAGGCAGAGCTGATCCGTCTCGGGCAGCCCGTTCAGGCAGCCGGCTTCCGCAAGCGCTTTTATCACTGCGGAGTTGGCGCCGGTGCGGGCCTGAAAATTTTCTATGGAGGTATACTCGCCACCCTTTGCGCCTTCGGCTATGCCTAGGGCGGCGTTGGCTCCCACGCCCGCCACCGATGAGAAGGGCGGCCGTATCTTGCCGTCTTCTATTATGAACTGGCTGGCCTTGGATTTATACAGGTCCACAGGCAGCAGCTCTATGCCGCGCTTGTTCATTTCAAAGACCACCTCCAGTATTGTCAGCAGGTCTTCTTCCTTTTTATCCGCATCGTTGCCCTTTTTCTTTATGGCGTTTATGTTGGCAAGCACCTTCTGGGCGCCGCCCTCCGCCTGGGCTATGTCAAAGGCGTCCGCTCGGACGGTATAGTAAACGGAATAGAAGGCGAGGGGCATATGCACCTTGTAGTAGGCCACTCGGAAGGCCATCATGACGTAGGCCGCTGCGTGGGCGCGGGGGAACATGTACTTTATCTTTTTGCAGGAGTCTATGAACCACTGAGGCGTATCTATGGAGCGCATATGCTCCTCCATCTCAGGGGTGAGGCCTCTGCCCTTGCGGACGCTCTCCATGGTTTTGAAGGACATGGACGGGTCGCCGCCTCTGAGTATAAGGTAGTTCATTATATCGTCTCGGGTGCATATTACCTGCGACAGTGTCGCGGTGCCGCTCAATACCAGCTCCTGAGCGTTGCCCAGCCAAACATCGGTACCGTGGGAAAGGCCGGAGATTCTGAGCAATTCCTCCATTGTAGTCGGACGCGTATCCTTGAGCATCTGCCGCACGAAGGTGGTGCCGAACTCGGGTATTGCTATGCTGCCCACGTCGCAGTCCAGCTCGTCCAGCGTAACGCCCAGAGGCTCGCTGGTGCGGAATATCTTCATGGTTTCAGGGTCGTCAAGGGGTATTGTCTGGGGATCCAAGCCGGTAATATCCTTCAGCATTCTAAGCACCGTCGGATCATCGTGGCCCAGTATATCCAGCTTTACCAGCCTGTCGTCCATGGCGTGAAAGTCGAAGTGGGTGGTTATGGTATCGCCCTCGCTGCGGTCCGCCGGGTACTGCACCGGGGTGAACTCCATTATATCGTTTTCCTTTGGCACTATGACTATGCCGCCGGGATGCTGGCCGGTAGTCTTCTTCACTCCTGTACAGCCCTGCACCATGCGGTCCATCTCGTCCTTGCTGGCGTTTATGCCGTTTGCCTCACAGTAGGAGCGGACGTAGCCGTAGGCTATCTTGTCCTTTACGCCGGATATGGTTCCGGCGCGGAAGGCGTGGCCCTCCCCGAACATCACCTCAACGTACTTATGCGCTACAGGCTGATAATCCCCTGAGAAGTTAAGGTCTATATCCGGGGTCTTGTCGCCCTTGAAGCCCAGAAACACCTCGAAGGGTATCTCGTAGCCGAGCTTTTTGTATTTTGCGCCGCAGACGGGGCAGTCCTTATCCGGCATGTCCACGCCGCAGGCATACTTGGTACGGTCTATGTCGAAGTCGCTGTGCCGGCAGTTGGGGCAGACATAGTGGGGCTGCAATGCGTTTACCTCGGTTATGCCCGCCATGTTGGCCACGAAGGAAGAGCCTACTGAGCCTCGGGAACCGACGAGATACCCGTCGCTGTTTGACTTGTGTACAAGGCGCTGTGCCATAAGGTACAGCGAGGAATAGCCGTTGCCTATGATGGAATTCAGTTCCTTATCAAGGCGCTTCTGCACCACCTCCGGCAATTCGTCCCCGTATATCTCGTGAGCCTTCTTCAGCGCCATATTCCTCAGCTCGTCGTTTGCGCCGGGGAACGTGGGGGCATAGGTGCCCTTTTCTGACAGGAATGCCTTCATTCTCTCGCAGCTGTCGGCTATCATGTTGGGGTTGGTTATTACTACCTCCCTCGCCTTTTCCTCGCCCAGATAGGAGAATTCCTCCAGCATCTCATCCGTGGTCTTGAAGTATAGGGGGGCCTGCTGCTCCGCATCGTCAAAGCCTCTTGCGTGCATTATTATGCTGCGGAAAAGCGCGTCGTCCGGCTCCAGGAAGTGTACGTCCCCCGTGGCTACCACCGGCTTGCCCATCTTGTCGCCCAGGGCTACTATCCTGCGGTTGAGATCGCGAAGCCCTTCCTCTGTGTCCACTGTGCCGTTTCGCATAAGGAAGGCGTTGTTGCCTATGGGCTGTATCTCGAGATAGTCGTACATGTCCGCTATGGACATGAGCTTTTCCTCGCTCTCCCCCCTGAGCACCGCCCGGAACAGCTCTCCTGCCTCGCAGGCGGAGCCTATTATAAGGCCCTCGCGGTGCATATTGAGAAGGCTTCTGGGTATCTGCGGTACCTTGCGCAGGTGCTCGAGGTGAGCATATGACACGAGGCGGTAAAGGTTCATAAGGCCCTCGTGGTTCCTGGCCATTATGATTATATGGTAGGTGAGCCTGCGGCCCTTTCCCTTTTCCTTGGGAACCGCGTCTATGAGCGGCAGCTTTTCTATGTCCTTTGCGGTCATCTCGGACAGTACGGCGTTCATTATCTTTGCCGCAGTCCTCGCCCTTTCCATAGCTCTGCTGCCGCAATGCTCCACGCCCAGCGCCTCCGCCGCAGTCCTCATATCCGTCTGCTTGCTTTCCCTGTGCAGGTAATGAAACAGCATGGAGGTGCTTACGCAGTGCGCGTCCAGCTCCATATCAAAGCGCAGGCCATGCTGCCTGAGGTTGTTCAGCTCCAGCGGGTCGTGTATCACCTTCACTCCATCGCCTATAAAGTCATACAGCTGCTTCAGCCCGTCCTTCAGGCTCACGCCGCCGTTTATCATTTCGTGTGTAAGCCCTGTCTCCTCGGCCATGGCATCGGTCAGCGCCGCGCCGCTGTTGACTATTATGGATAAGCCTTCCTTTTCGCCGCTCTCGTCAAAGCGCAGCGCGGCTATCTCGAATACGTCGTCCTCCTTTACGCCGGGATATGCTAACACTCCTATCGCCACGTATTGCTCCGGCCGCTTTATAAGCTCGCTGTCGGGCATGAGGTATCCCTCGACGCCCAGCAGTATTTTTATGTCCTTGCCGTCCTTTTTCAGCTTGTCTGCCTGTGCCACCGCATCCGGGAAGGCGTGTACCACGCCGTGATCCGTTATTGCTATTGCCTTATGGCCCCAGCGGGCTGCGGTCTTTATGGCTTCCTTAACGTCTGTCAGGCCGTCCATGCTGGACATCTTGGTATGAAGATGCAGCTCTACGCGCTTCTCCTCGGACTTGTCCGTGCGCACCGCTCTTGGCTCCCAACCCACGTCCCGCGGGAATACGCACATTCGCCTGAGCCACTGATCCATCATATACTTTCCGGCGACGATAAGTATATCCTTCTTTTTCTGTATGCCGGCTATGGTATCGACGATGCCATTCTCGCCCTCCTCGAGAAACATCTTGCAGGGAATCGTGTTTGTATGGTCGCTTATGGCAAATGTCAGTATAGTCCTGCCGTTTTTCTGCTTTGTAGTCTCCAGGGTTAGTATCTCGCCCTTTATTGTGACGTAGCACATAGTCTCGTCCACGTCGCGCTGCTGGATTATGGCGGTCTTTTTTATGGGCTTGCCATATATCACATCCGCCCTGTCGGGGAGTGCCTTTTTCTTGGCCTCCGCAGCCTTTTTAGGCTGCCAGGAGGGCCGTTCCTCTTCCTTGGGCAGCGTCAGCTCCATGGTATCGTCCGCTGTAAGCTCTATGTCAGTCTCTATGCCGTACCGATCGAGGTAATATGACTTTACCGTTTCCCTATGTCTCGGATCCGAGACCAGCTCGAACACCCGCACGGGTATCTTTACCTTGATTGTGCCGCTCTCATAATCCCAGACGGAGCTGTGTATCGCGGGGCGGCATACCGGAAGTATGTCGCACCATGTCTTTTTGAGTATGTTCAGCGTATCCTGGTCGCGGCAGGACAGCAGCCCCGAAAGCCCGCCGCACCTGATTATTACCTTTGTGCGGCAGCCCGGCATGAGGGCGCAAAGCTCCCTCTCAAGACAGGCTATGTTTTCGGCGCTGGTTATATGGCCGCACCGCACGGTAACGGTCAGCAGATTTTCACGCTTGTTCAGTCCGGCATCTGTTATCTCGCCGTCTCCAAGGCCGTATTTTTCAAATATAGTCAAAAGCTTCTGTTCCATAGTCTATTCCATCATGGCCTTCGCCTCGGCTATGAGTTCGTCTACAGCGGTTTCCAGCGGCACCGTCCTGAAGAGCTTGCCGCCCTTGAACAGGGCGCAGCCGCCCTTGCCGAAGGCCACGCCTATATCGGCTTCAGCCGCTTCTCCGGGGCCGTTTACAATACAGCCCATCACGGCTACTTTAAGGTACTTTCCCTTGGGTATCAGGCTGGAAAGCTCATGCTCCACCCTGTTGGCAGCGCTGAGAAGATCGGTGCAGGTTCTGCCGCAGGTTGGGCAGCTGACTATTTCCACTCCTTCTTTTCTGAGGCCCATGGCCTTCAGTATCTCCTTCGCTGCGTAAACCTCCTGTACAGGGTCGCCGGTCATGGATACGCGCATGGTATCCCCTATGCCGTCCACAAGAAGGGCGCCCATGGCGGCCGCAGCCTTTACAAGGGCCATTTCACCGCCGCCAGCTTCCGTAACACCTATATGCAGGGGGTAATCGCACTCCCTGCTCATAAGCCTGTAAGCCTCAATTGTATTCGGCACGTTGGAGGATTTAATAGATATGACCATGTCATAATAGCTCTGTTTTTCCAGCATGCGGACGTGCTTCAGCGCGCTCTCAACCAGCGCTTCCGGCTTTGGGCCTCCGTACTTTCGGAGAAGCTCCTTTTCCGCAGAGCCGCCGTTTACCCCTATGCGCATGGGAACATGATGGGCCTTGGCGCAATCCACCAGCCTTTTTACGTTTTCCTCTCCGCCTATGTTGCCGGGATTGAAGCGCAGCTTGTCCACGCCGTTTTCCATGGCGGCTATGGCGAGCCTCCAATCAAAATGTATATCCGCGACGAGTGGTATGTGTATCCTGCTCTTTATCTCGGGTATTGCCTTTGCACATGTCTCATTGTACACGGAAGAGCGGACTATCTCGCAGCCCGCCTCCTCAAGGGCCAATATCGGATCGGCGTTGGCTATCGCGTCCGCCGTGTCGGTATTGGTCATAGACTGTATGGTGACGGGGGCGCCGCCGCCTATCTGCACCGCCCCTGCCATAACTTTTCTTGTTTTTTTCATCCTTCCCCCACAAGTCGGTCTGCCGCTATGCGGCTAAAACAGCTTTCTTACGTCCATTACCGTAAGCAGTATCATAAGGCTGAAGAGCAGCTCCAGCCCCGCCATATGTATCATTCCCTCCTTCTCGGGAGGTATGGGCTTGCCGCGAACCGCCTCTATCACCATGAACAAAAACCTTCCGCCGTCCAGCGCCGGAATAGGCAGTATGTTCATTATGCCAAGGTTGATGCTGATAAGCACTCCGAGACGCAGCACCACCTCAAAGCCGGCCCTCACCGCCTGACCTATTATGCTTATGGTGCCTACCGGTCCAGCTACATCGTCGGAGGTTACGCTTCCCGTAAACAGGCCGCCCAGCACCTTGAACATCTCTTTTACAATATAGCAGGTGTAACGTACCGAATTTGTCGCAGCCTCAAGCAGGCCGTAGCGCAGCCTTTCGGGAGATATGTATATCCCCAGCCTATTGCTCCCGCTTTCGGGGTCGTATATGTCGTGGGCGGTGAGTGTCACGTCGCTGCCGCCGCGCCTTACCGTTACCTCTATGCCGGCGTGATCCGCCTGCCTTATGTAATCCGTGCATTCCGCATAGTAGATTATGCTCTTGCCGTCTATGGCGGTTATGATATCGTCTACCTGTATGCCCGCGGCCTCCGCCGGGGTGTTCTCTGCGGTAAAGCCGGTTATCTTTGGCATATACTCGCCGTAGGTCATAAGTATGATCACGGCCAGCACCACTGCCAGAAGTATATTCATAAACGGGCCGGCCAGTACCACTATCATGCGCTTCCATACCGGCTGCGCATTGAAGCACTCGGGATCGGATACACCTTCATCCTCACCGTGGAAGGCACATAGGCCGCCTATGGGCAGCGCCCGGATCGCGAAGCGGGTACCGTTTTTCTCCTTGCTGCACACCACAGGGCCCATTCCTATGGCGAACTCGTCTATTCTGAAGCCAAGCTTTTTGCCCGCGTAAAAATGCCCAAGTTCGTGTACGAATACCAGCACCGTAAGCACCAGCAGTGCGCCAACAATTGACAACAGCGTCATTTATGCGTTTCCTTTCTCAAATGCAAGCTTCCTCGCCTGCCTGTCTGTTTTTATTATGTCCTCAAGGGAGAGTATATTCCCCCTGTCCGCCCTGCTCATGGCGTATCCGACCACGTCGGCTATCTCGTCAAATCGTATCTTGCCCCGTATGAACATATCCACCGCCGCCTCGTTTGCGCCGTTATACACTATGGGCAGGTTTCTTCCTTCGCGCAGCACCTCATACGCCATGGGTATCGCCGGAAATTTATCGGTATCAGGCGCATAAAAGCTTATTTTGCCTATGTCCTCAAGGCTAAGCCTTCCAAACTCGCCGGGAGTCCTCTCCGGGTATGTCAGCGCATATTGTATTGCAAGCCGCATATCGGGCCTGGATAATTGTGCCATATTGCATCCGTCCGTGTATTCCACCATGGAATGCACTATGGACTCCGGGTGTACCAATACGCTTATCCTTTCCCCGGGTATGCCGAAAAGATAGCTCGCCTCCATTATCTCGAGGCCCTTGTTGAAAAAGGAGGCGGAGTCTATAGTGATCTTTCTGCCCATTTTCCAGGTTGGGTGATGCCCTGCCTGCTCCGGCGTGACGGTTTTGAGCTGTTCCTTTGTGTATCCCCTGAAGGGACCGCCGGAGGCCGTAAGTATGAGCCTTTGTATCTCGCCGTGGTTTCCCGCCGCCATGCACTGGAATATGGCGCTCTGTTCGCTGTCCACCGGTATTATGGCACCGCCCTTTTTCAGCGCGGCATTTACCAGGTCGTGAGCACAGACGATGCTTTCTTTGTTTGCAAGGGCAACGGTTTTGCCCGCTTCCAGCGCTGCAAGCAGCGGCTTCATTCCTGAAAAGCCGCTTATGCCATTTACTATTATGTCGGCGCCCTCATAGGCCGCCGCTTCCAGCACCGCCTGTTCACCGCCGGCTATTTTTGCCTTTATTCCGCTTTGCCTGAGCTTATCCGCCGCAGCCTCCTCCGCCATGGCAATATAATCCGGGCGGAATTCCTCCGCCGCTTTAAACATGGCGTCTGCATCTCTGCCCGCGCAAAGCACGGCCGCCCGGAATTTATCCGGATTAGCCCTGATAACGTCAAGGGTCTGCCTGCCTATGGAGCCTGTGCAGCCCAAAACAGCTATATTCTTCATTATTACATTCCTTTAGCCCAGCATACTGAGCCATACGTAACACAGCACCACCGGTGCGCACATGAGCACGCTGTCCAGTCTGTCTATCACTCCGCCGTGGCCGGGGAATATATTGCCGTAATCCTTTGCCCCTGCCCAGCGTTTTATGACGGACGCAAACAGGTCGCCTATCTGCCCTACTCCTCCGCAGATAATACCCACAAGCAGCATGGGAAGTATGGGCAGATGCAGCCCCCATATGAATTGCAGCAGGAAGCATACAAAGCCGCCCAGCAGCCCGCCAAGAAAGCTTCCGTAGCTTCCCTCAACCGTCTTATGAGGGCTTATCTCGGGGCAGAGCTTTCGCTTGCCCATCGAGGAGCCTATGTAATAGGCCAGCATGTCGCCCATGAGCGGGCATATGAATACCAGCAGCAGACCCACGTTTTTGGGCGATACGAGCCCGTCGGCGGGCATTATCAGCGCCAGCATCCCGAACAGCGACATGGGGTATATGAGCATGAACGCGGAGTATATGCTCTCCTCCGTGGTGCGCAGCTTGTTGAATACCCTCTCCGCCGCAATGAGCATCAGGCACAGCGCCCCGAGGAGCATTATGGCGGTAGCGGCGCTCATCCTCGCCGCCAGGGCCGCCGAAAATGAGGCTATGGGGAAGCACAGCGCCGCAAAGATGTATGCGGGCGCCGCGAATATATTCTTTTCCGTCTTTTTATAGATCATGTTTGACATTTCATATACCGCTATCACTGCCGCCACGGTAAATACCACGGTGCGGAATATGCTGCCGAGAGCCACTATGCCCACGAAAAGCAACCCCAGCAACACGCCTACTATTACTCTGGTTTTCCTGCCGCTATCCATTACGCCGCTTCTCCTTTTTGATGATTTATTCCGTCACCGCGCCGAACCTTCTGGTGCGTCGTTGGTATTCCCTTATGCAGTCCGCATATTTTTCGTCCGTAAGCTCGGGAAATGTCACGTCCGTGAACACAAGCTCGGCGTATGCCGCCTGAAGCAGCATGAAGTTGGATAACCGCTGCTCTCCCGCCGTACGGATTATCAGGTCAAGATCCGGCAGTCCTGCGGTATACAGGGCGTTCATAAGATCAGCTTCGTCTACGGACTTTCCGCGCTCAATAAGGGTATTGCAGGCGCGTACCACCTCTGCCCTGCTGCCGTAGTTCAATGCAATATTGAGCTTCAGGCCGGTATTGTTTCTGGTTTTGTACATGGCCTCGTCCGTCTCCTGGCCCATTTTTTCCGGAAATGCGGACATGTCGCCCATTATGCGTATGCAGACGTTGTTTTTATCCAGGTCGTCCAGTTCGCTTATAAAGTATTCCAGAAAAAGATCGAACAGCGCCCCTATCTCTTCCTTGGGCCGCTTCCAGTTTTCGGTGGAAAAGGCGTACAGCGACAGCACCTCAATACCTATATCCGATGAAAAACGTATAAGCCCCCGCAGCCGTTCCATTCCTGCCCGGTGGCCAAGCTTTCTCGGCAGGCCCCGCCGCGTGGCGTAACGGCCGTTGCCGTCCATTATTATGCCTATATGCCGTGGCAGTTCCGGCGCCAAGCCTACGCTTTGAGGCTGTATCTTTGCCATTGTGTAAAAATATCCTCCGATACAAAAGGGGATGCGGAACTAACCGCTATCCCCCATATTCGCAGTCTGTTTTGAACAGGGCCCATATGAGCTCAACCGAATTGCCATCAGTACGCTGCCTTATCACCCGTTTTTCGTTGCCGTTAAGTCCCTTGCGGCTGCGGGTCTCTACGCACCTCACGCTGTATCCTTCGGCTTCCAGCAGCTCTTTCGCCCTTCCAAGCTCGTATCCAAGTACGGATATCAAACCGTCATTATCTCCTTTTCCTTATCAGCAATGACCTTGTCAATGTTCTTTATGAACTCATCGGTAGCCTTCTGGGCCTGCTCTTCCTGGCGCTTCTGGTCGTCCTCAGTTATATCGCCGTCCTTCTTGGCCTTCTTAATGGTATCGATGGCGTCGCGGCGGATAGAACGTATAGCTACCTTAGACTCCTCGCCCTTCTTGCGCACCAGCTTTACAAGCTCCTTTCGGCGCTCCTCGGTGAGCTCGGGGAATACGAGACGTATGAGGCGGCCGTCGTTGCTGGGGTTAATGCCCAGGTCGGACTTCTGTATAGCCTTCTCTATTTCCTTTATCATAGTGGCGTCATAGGGTGAGATGACCAGCAGCCTCGCTTCGGGGGAGGATATATTGCCCAGCTGGTTTATCGGCACCTGAGAGCCGTAATAGTCAACCATTATGCGGTCAAGGGCCTGGGGGTTCGCACGCCCGGCCTTGAGGGTTCCGAGGTCACGCTCCAAAGCGGCTACGGTTTTGGTCATTTTTTCTTTTGCGGTTGCAACAGCGTCCATATTTGAACCTCCTGAAAGTTTATCTTATAAAAAGCTCAGCTATATTTTACAAGAAATGCCTGTTTCGCACAATCCCCAATTAGAGATTGTTCACAGTATCGCCCGCTTTATACCTTACTTCACGTTGTCTATCAGCGTACCTATGCTCTCGCCCTGAACGGCTTTTACCACGTTGTCCGGGTCCGCCATGGCGAAGGCAAGTATAGGTATTTTCTGCTCCTTGCAGAGGGTTATGGCAGTAAGGTCTGTAGCCTTTAGTTCACGTTCGATGACCTCGTCGTAGGTGAGGTGCGAATACCTTACGGCGTTCGGGTTCTTTTTGGGGTCGTCGGAATATATCGCGTCCACGTTCTTTGCAAGGAGCATTGCGTCCGCGCCTATCTCGGCGGCCTTGAGGGCAGCTGCGGTATCGGTAGAGAAGAAGGGCAGACCGCTGCCGCCTGCAAATATGACTACCTTACCTGCATCAAGGGCGGCATGTGCAGCCCGGGAGGAATAGCTATCCGCTATCCTCGGCATATCTATGGAGGACATCACCACGGCTGGAACCCCCAGCTTCAGCAGGCAATCCTGAACGGCAAGAGAGTTTATGACAGTCGCCAGCATACCCATCTGATCCGCCCTGTTGCGGTCCATATCGCCAGAGCTGCGGCCACGCCATATATTGCCGCCGCCTATGGTTATGCCTATCTCTGCTCCAAGCTCGTGAAGCCGCGCCACCTGTCTCGCTATAGCCTCCGCCTTGTCAAAATCCACAGCCTGTGCGCCGCCCATGGCTTCGCCGGAAAGCTTAAGTGATATTCTCTTGTATTTCAGCATTTTTCTGCTCCTTAAAACTATTATTACGGTCTGGACCGATTTTCACCAGATACATTATATAACAAAAAAGGAACACCGGAAAGGGTGTTCCTTTTAAAAGCAGGTTTTACTTCTTCATCTGGCCCATAACTTCCTCAGCGAAGTTATCCTGGCGCTTCTGGAGACCTTCACCCATCTCAAAGCGGACGAACGCTGCCAGCTCCACATCGCCGTGCTCCTTGAGCATCTGCTCAATGCTCTGATCGGGATTCTTTACGAAGGGCTGCTCAAGCAGGCAAACCTCCTTGTAGTACTTGGCGATACGGCCTTCCACCATCTTCTCGATGATGTTTGCGGGCTTGGGCTTGGGGTCGTTCAGAGCCTGGGCGCGCAGTATCTCGCGCTCCTTGTCCAGATCAGCAGGATCCACCTCGTCGCGATGGAGCACGCCGGGCTTCGCGGCGGCGATGTGCATCGCTACATCATGTACGGCGGGCCTGGCCTTCTCGGCATCCGCTGTCTTGGCGGCCACGATAACGCCGATCTTGCCGCCCAGATGGATATAGGTATCCACCAGCTGACCCTCCATGCGGGCAAAGCGGCGAATGGTTATCTTTTCGCCTATCTTGGCAACTGCGCGGTTGACCATCTCGGCAACGGTGCCATCGCCGCAGTCCAGAGCCATCAGCTCGTCTACATCGGCGGGGTTCTTTTTGGCCACATGCTCGGCCACGTCGGCCACCAGCGCCTTGAACTTGTCGGTCTTGGCGACGAAGTCGGTCTCGCAGTTGACCTCTACGATAGCGCCGACCTTGTGGTCATCGGTAACATAGCTGCTTACAATACCCTCGGCAGCTATACGGGCAGCCTTCTTTGCGGAAGCAGCAAGGCTCTTCTCGCGAAGATAATCCATTGCCTTGTCCATATCGCCTTCGCAGGCGGTGAGGGCCTTCTTGCAATCCATCATGCCGGCGCCGCTCATTTCGCGCAGAGCCATTACGTCTTTAGCGGTAAACATATATGCTTGACCTCCTGTTAAAAGTATCGTTTAAGATTAAAAATCGTCGCCAGCGGCCTCTTCTTCGGCTGCTGCGTCTATCATCTGCTCACCCTGACGGCCTTCCAGTACGGCGTCAGCCATCTTGGAGGCGATGAGTTTGACCGCGCGGATAGCGTCGTCGTTGCCGGGGATAGCGTAATCCACCTCGTCGGGGTCGCAGTTGGTATCAACGATAGCCACTACGGGGATACCCAGAGCGCGGGCTTCCATGACGGCGATGTGCTCCTTGCGCGGGTCAACTACGAACATGGCGCCGGGGAGCTTCTTCATATCCTTTATGCCGGAAAGGTTCTTTTCCAGCTTTTCCTGCTCGGCCTTGAGCTTGATAACTTCCTTCTTGGGGAGATACGCAAAGTCGCCGTCCGCTTCCATCTTCTCGATCTTGCGGAGCTTTGCTATACGGGTCTGGATAGTCTTGAAGTTGGTGAGCATGCCGCCCAGCCAGCGCTGGTTTACATAGAACATCTCGCAGCGCTTAGCTTCCTGCTCAATGGATTCCTGAGCCTGCTTCTTGGTTCCGACAAACAGAATGCTGTCGCCCGCCTCAGCAACGCTGCGGACGAAATTATAGGCTTCCTCAGCCTTCTTAACGGTCTTCTGAAGGTCGATGATGTAGATGCCGTTGCGCTCGGTGAAGATGTATTCCTTCATCTTCGGGTTCCAAC